>JAEEGF011282746.1_pt1 | contig 28373 bp, 24 predicted proteins | sample 9134171 | NCBI WGS metagenome assembly JAEEGF01 (sample SAMN16246542, study PRJNA631951) | gut metagenome | biome: gut microbiome; feature: rumen; material: AP-attached | host: Bos | place: Iran: Karaj | collected 2018-10 | reverse complement strand
AATATTATATCACAATGAAGAGAACATTTCAGCCACACAATCGCCGTCGCGTAAACAAGCACGGCTTCCGTGAGAGAATGGCCACCAAGAACGGTCGTCGAGTACTGGCTGCTCGTCGTGCTAAGGGCCGCAAGAAGTTGACAGTTTCTGATGAGAATCACGGAAAGTAATTCGTAAGGAACTTAGAAAATGAGTTAAAATAGAAAGAAGTAGAGTGAATTCTTTGCTTCTTTCTGTTTTTTTACGTACCTTTGCACAAAATTCGCAAAGGAAGATGAGTACAAAAGAATTCTTTGATAAGTTCTGCAGTAAGTTCCTGATATGGAACCTGGTAGCGATGGTACTGGTGGTCTTTGCACTGCTGATAGGTGTGAACTACGGACTCGACTGGTATACGCACCACGGCGAGAGCATCAAAGTGCCCAATATTGAAGGCATGCGTATCGCACAGGCCCGTGAACTGCTGGAGGAGAAAGGCCTGCTGCTGGTGGTGACCGACTCGGGCTACAACAAGCGCCTGCCTGCCGACTGCGTGTTGACACAGAACCCCGATCCGGGACTCACCGTGAAATCGGGGCATACGATATACGTCACCATCAATTCTTCTAACTCGCCATCGGTAGCCATCCCTGATGTAATCGACAACTGCAGCTATCGTGAGGCGGAAGCCAAGCTGATATCCTTGGGATTCAAGGTGCTGGCACCGCAGTATGTTTCGGGTGAGAAGGACTGGGTGTATGGCGTGTCGTGCAACGGACGCAGCGTGTCAACCGGCGAGCGTGTGTCGATAGAACAGCCATTGACATTGCTGATAGGCAGCGGACAGTATGGCTCCGACGACATGAGCGAGGCTGACTCGCTGTCAGCCAGCATGGTTGGCGGTGACGTGGACGATTTTGAAGAGGTGAAAGAATGACGAACGAGCATATCGATTTCGAAGAACAGGAGCAAGGGCAGGAAGATCTGCTCTATGAGCACTTCAGGATGGAGGTGGACAAAGGTCAGGTGCCGGTGCGTATCGACAAATACCTGGCAGAGCATCAGCCACACTCCAGCCGTAACCGTATCCAGCAGGCTGCTGATGCGGGGTTCATCCATGTGAACGATAAACCCGTGAAGAGCAATTACAAGGTGCGTCCCGGCGATATCGTGACCCTGATGCTGGACCGCCCGCACTATGATACCACGATAGAACCCGAGGATATCCCCCTGGAGGTGGTGTATGAGGACAGCGACCTGATGGTGATCAACAAGCCTGCCGGCATGGTGGTACACCCGGGGTGTGGCAACTTTAACGGCACCCTGGTCAACGCGATTGCCTGGCATCTGAAAGATCTGGCCAGCTATGATCCTAACGACCCGGAGGTGGGACTGGTGCACCGCATCGACAAGGACACCAGCGGTCTGCTGGTGGTGGCCAAGACGCCCGATGCCAAGACCTCGTTGGGTAAGCAGTTCTTCAATAAGACCACACACCGCAGCTATAATGCCCTGGTGTGGGGCAACTTCGTGGAGGACGAGGGAACAATCGAAGGTAATATCGGGCGTGACCCCAAGGACCGCCTGCGCATGGCGGTGTTTCCACCCGACTCAGAGATTGGCAAGCCTGCCGTGACTCACTACCGGGTGATGGAGCGTTATGGCTATGTAACCCTGGTGGAGTGTATCCTCGAAACGGGGCGTACCCACCAGATACGTGCGCACATGAAGCATATCGGGCACCCGCTCTTTGCTGATGAGCGCTATGGCGGTACCGAAATGCTCAGAGGGGAGCGCACCGCCAGCTATAAGGCATATATCCAGAACTGTTTCAAGCTCTGTCCGCGTCAGGTGCTGCATGCCAAGACACTGGGATTCGTACATCCCACCACAGGCAAACAGATGGACTTTACGTCGGAATGGCCTGCGGATATGACGGCGCTCATCGATAAATGGAGGCATTACATAAAGTTTAAAGATACAGAATAGAATACGATGAAAAATTTAAAGAGAACGATTGCCATCGTTTGTGGTGGCGACTCATCAGAACATGACGTTTCTCTGCGCTCAGCACAGGGACTTTACTCCTTCTTCGATAAGGAGCGCTACGATGTGTATATCGTAGACATCAAAGGCCAGGACTGGCATGTGGAGCTGCCCGACGGCACCACCACCAAGATAGACCGTAACGACTTCTCATTTATGGAGAACGGCGAGGCTAAGCTGTTCGACTATGCTTATATCACCATTCATGGCACACCAGGCGAGAACGGCCTGTTGCAGGGCTATTTCGACCTGATAGGTCTGCCCTATAGCACCAGCGGCGTGCTGGTCGAGGCAATGACCTTTGATAAGTTCGTGCTCAACCAGTATCTGCGCGGCTATGGTGTGAAGGTGGCCGACTCGCTGCTCATCCGTAAGGGCTACGAGGAGCTGGTGAGCGACGATGAGATCGAGGCGCGCATCGGTATGCCTTGCTTTGTGAAGCCTGCTGCCGACGGCTCGTCGTTCGGTGTGTCGAAGGTGAAGAACAAGGATATGCTGGCTCCCGCCATCCGTAAGGCTATGATGGAGAGCCCCGAGATCATGGTTGAGAGCTTCCTGGAGGGTACCGAGATCTCTATCGGTGTGTATAAGACCAGGGAGAAGGCCGTGGTGCTGCCCGCTACCGAGGTGGTGACCACCAATGAGTTCTTCGACTATGACGCGAAGTACAATGGCCAGGTACAGGAGATCACGCCTGCCCGTCTGCCCGAGGAGGTTACCGAGCGTGTTCGTCAGATCACCTCGCATATCTATGACATCCTGCACTGCAATGGTATCATCCGCATCGACTACATCATCTCTAAGGCTGGTGATATCTCGATGCTCGAGGTGAACACCACACCAGGTATGACCGCCACCAGCTTTATTCCTCAGCAGGTACGTGCGGCTGGACTGGCGATGACTGATGTGTTGACAGAGATTGTAGAGAATCAGTTTGCATAACATATGAGAGAAGAGTTCGACGAGATCCGCCCGTATGAGGCGGAAGAGATGAGGCAGGCCTTCAACGACCTGCTCACCGACAGGCAGTTTAATATCGTGATGAAGGGCTTTGCGCCTTGGTTGCCCAAAGCGGTGCGCAATGGGCTTCTGCGCCTGGCCTTCATGGGTATCAGGACACCGCTTGATTTCCAGAAACGGTTTATGAAACCTGTGGTGAAGTATATCATCCGTAAGCATACCGACGGATGCTCGTTCCAGGACTCTGCGATAGCTGGCTATGATAAGCGCCAGCGTTACACCTTTGTGTCGAACCACCGTGACATCGTGCTCGACTCGGCATTCCTCGACGTGATGCTGGTTGATGCCGGCTATCCCACAACGGTTGAGATAGGCATCGGTGACAACCTGCTCATCTATCCTTGGATCAAACGTCTGGTGCGCATGAACAAGGCCTTCACGGTGCGCCGCGGACTGTCGCTGCGCGAAACATTGGCTGCCTCGCAGCTCATGAGCCGCTACATCCACTATGCCGTAACCCGGAAGCAGGAGAATATCTGGATTGCACAGCGCGAGGGTAGGGCGAAGGATTCGAGCGACCATACCCAGGATGCCGTGCTCAAGATGCTGGCGATGGGAGGCGATCTGAAAGAGCTGAATATCGTGCCGCTCACCATCAGCTATGAGTTCGACCCCTGCGACTATCTGAAAGCACAGGAGTTCCAGCAGAAACGCGATAATCCTGCCTTTAAGAAGAGTAAGCAGGACGATCTCGACAATATGAAAACAGGCATCTTTGGCTATAAAGGGCGCGTGACTTATCGCCCTGCCGCTCCTATCAACACCTGGATCGACGAACTCTCTGAGTTGCCTAAGACAGAGTGGTTTAAGGTCCTGGCCGAGCGTATGGACCGCGAGATACATCGTGGCTACGAGCTCTATCCCTGTAACTACATTGCGCTCGACGAGCTGAATGGCGATCAGGCCCATGCGGCTCACTATACCGATGCCGACAAGCAGCGTTTCGAACAGTATCTCGCTGGTCAGATGGCTAAGATCAAGTTGGCCAACAAGGATGAGGCCTTCCTCCGTGAGCGTATGCTCACGATGTATGCCAACCCGGTACGTAACTATATGGCTGCCCAATGAAAAAACTGTTGTTCTTCATCATGGCCTGTTTGGCGTATGGCTGCACACAGGACGCCTACGAGAAGGGAGAGGGTGAGTACTCTCTGATGCGAGGCGATTTTGCTGAGGCCATCGTTAACAGCAACCTGCAGGTAACAGCGATTGTGACCGATGATGGCGACGAACTGCCCCTCACGGCGCCTTATAGCGCCAAGTGGGTGGCTACAGCAGATACCACCTATCGCTGTAGGCTTTATTATAATAAGGTGGACCACAAGGCTGAGGTGATATCCATCGGTCAGGTGCCTTGTCCGATGGTGCTGACACGTGCCGCCCTGAAGAAACCGCTCGTCACCGATCCGGTGAAGTTCGAGAGTACCTGGATGAGTAAGACGGGAAAATATCTGAACCTGGGATTCTATGTGAAGACGGGCACTACCGAGGATACAGCGGCAGTACAGAACATGGCCATCGTCAGCGACACCCTGATCACTCACCCTGACCATAAACAGATACGCTATCTCATCCTGCACCATGATCAGGGAGGCGTGCCCGAGTATTACTCCACAAAGGTCTATATCAGCATTCCTGTAGCAAGAATTGATGCCGATTCGGTTAGAATCAGCATCAACTCATACGACGGTGAAAAGGTGGTTAAGTACCGTTGCAAGTAAGTCTTATTTTGCTTGATAGAGCTTGTTCTCTATGGCGTTCCAGTCTATCTGATCGGTGCGCTGTGCCAATGGGGCGTGGGGTATCACGCTACCATTCTTCACGAGGATGATGCAAGGAATCTTACCCGCCTCGATGGTTTGATAGCCACCCTCATAAACCTTACCTGTCTGATAGTCAATCCACTTGCCTTGGGGCAGATAAACGCTACGGCTGTTGCCACTCTCCAGCAGGGGGGCTACCAGCATCTTCGATCCAAACATATACTCATCCTCTACATACCAGGCGCCCTGGTCGTGGGGGAACTCCACTAACAAAGCACGTACCATGGGCAGTCCGAGTGCTGAGCATTCCTTGGCCTGCTCCCACACATAGGGCATCAGCTTGTATTTCATCTCTGCGCACTCACGGAAGGCATCGGTAAACGACTCGGAGATGAGCCAGGGCTCTGTGGGAGGGGCTCCGTGGGCACGGGTGTGACTGCTCAGGAATCCGAAGGGCAGCCAGCGGCGGTAGATATCCTCGGGTGAGGCGGTGACGAAACCACCCATGTCATGACTCCAGAAAGAGAAGCCGCTCAGGCCAAAGCTCAGACCGCCTCGCAGGTCGCCCAGCATACCGGTGTTGGTGGTAGCGGCATCGCCACCCCAGTGCAGGGCATAGCGCTGACTGCCTGCCCAGGCTGAGCGCGCCCAGATGATGCCTTCGCCGGGATGATGGCGCTCTACCACCTCCCATAGGGCTTTGTTGTAACGCAGCGGATAGAGGTTATGCTCATAGAGACCGCCCTTGCCGCTATGGTAGAAGCCGTTATAAGGGGCCGCCTCACCAAAGTCGCACTTGATGGTGGACACGCCTTGCTGCATCAGTCCGGCAATCTTCTGCTGATACCAGTCAACGGTCTCCGGGTTCGAGAAGTCGAGGATGGCATCCTCAACGGGCATGCCACCAGTGGCGTTCCTCACATGCAGACCCTTATCGATGATCTCTTTGAAGAATCGGTTCTTCGGGGTGAAATAGGGCAGCTGCCACAGGCAGGTGTGGAAACCGTCCTTGGCCAACTGTTTCAGCATCTTGACTGGATTCTCAAAGCGATCCTTGGCAAACTGGTAGTCGCACTGCCAGTCAACGCCAAACCAACCTGTATCGAAGTGGATCACATCTGCCGGGATGCGGTGCGCTCTCAGCTGGCGCGCTATCTCCAGACCCTCCTGCTGGGAGAAATAGGTGATGCGACTCATCCAGGTGCCAAAACTCCACAGCGGGGGCAGGGGCGACTTACCGGTAATCTCGGTATACTCATAGAGAATGTCCTTGGGTTCTCCGAAGAACACGAAGAAGTCCATCTGTTCATCAGCCATAAACAAGCGGTCGGCACCGATATACGAGACACCGAAGTCGCAGGTGACAGGGGCTGAGGTGTGCATGAAGATGCCATAGCCGCGGTTAGAGAAGAAGAACGGCACGGGTTTGTACTGGCCGTCGGTCTCTGGCCCCTGAGGGTCGGTGACACTCAGGTGTACCTTCTGGCCCACCTTGTTCAATGAGGTGAACGACTCGCCACAGCCATAGATGCGCTCGCCTGGGGCCAGGGTGAGCACCGGGTTGATGCTGCGCGAGTTGTCGCTGCCGCGTTTGATAAACGAGAAAGGCTGCAGCTTAACCTGCGAGGAGTCGTTGTCGATGATATGACGGGTCTGTGTGAGCACCTTGCCTTGGGCATCCTTAATGACCAGACGCCACGGGTATTTCCTGATCTCGATGGTGCCATAGTCGGAACGGTAGGTGATGGCGTCGCCCGTCTGTGCCGTGCGCCATGTCTGCCCTTTGCCCTTGGCTTTGAAAGCATCACAGAACATCACATCCTCCTGATCGGTGCTCTGGGGCTCTACCGGTGAGGTGTACATGCGGATACGGGCTGTCCTGGGGGTGATGAATTCAATCCTGAGTCGCAGGTTGGGGTCGTTGTCGTATGCCGCATCGGGGAAATCTAGCATCTGCATGCGTACCGGCCAGTAGCCGTTCAGGTTGAAAGCCTGACGCGGCGTCATCCGGTAGCGTTTCCACTGAACAAGCCCTTCGCCCTTAGCTGCATCGAAGCTGACCAGCGAGTCGGCAAAGAAATAGGTGTTGGACAGGTCGTAGAAGTCTGTCGACATGTCTTTTTGCATACACTGCAGGTACTGCACGCCTGCATTTGTCTGGATTTGCGCCGCAGCATGCCCTATCGAGCAGGCCGCACACATCATGAGTAGGTACCGTTTCATGCGTAATATTTATGTATAGTTTCTTGCAAAGATAAACAAAAAAATGCATCCATGCTCTGTTTGACCCTAAAATATCTGATTGTTAGCAATTTAGTATTCAACTCTGATAAATAATGCAAATATGGTTTCGCCTTTTTTTCGTATCTTTGCCCCCGTAACCTAACATCAATTCAAATGTATATGAATCAGCTGAGAACAATCTGTGTGTTGGTATGTATCTCGATATTCATGCCTGCCTTGAAGGCGCAGAGTGTCAGAGAGTCTGTCCGCCTCGACGATGGGTGGAAGTTCGCCTTTGGCCATGCGGCAGAGCCTGCCAAGGACTTTGGTTGCGGGACAGAGTACTTCAACTATCTGACGAAAGCCAACTCCATCCATAATGAGGGACCGTATAGTATGAAATTCAACGATGCCGACTGGCAGGCGGTGCGCATCCCGCACGACTGGGTCGCCACGTTGCCCTATGCGCCAAAGGCCAGCCATTCACATGGCTATAAGACCGTAGGGCATCAGTACCCTGCCACCAGTGTGGGCTGGTATCGTAAGCATATCAGCATCCCCAAGGCTGATGAGGGGAAGCGGCTGCAGTTGCGCTTCGACGGCATCTTCCGTCATGCGCAGGTGTGGTTCAACGGCTTTTATATGGGTGAGGAGCCAAGCGGTTATGCCACACAGGTGTATGATGTGAGTGCATACGTGAACTATGGTGGCGATAACCTGATCTGTGTGCGTGCTGATGCCTCGCTGGAGGAGGGCTGGTTCTACGAAGGCGCCGGCATCTATCGTGATGTGTGGCTGGAGAAAGCGGCACAGGTTAGTGTGGCACCATTCGGCACCTTTGTGTATGCCCGACTGAAGCAGCCCTATACCGAAGCACAGCTGGTGATAGAGACCGAGGTGCATAATAGCGGTCTGAAGGCCCAGTCGTGTGAGGTCGTTCAGCGACTGCTCGATGCCGAGGGGCATGAGATGGGCAGGAGTGCCGTGGTGACGTTAGACCTGAAGGCGAAGCATACCGCAGGCTGTCAGCAGACCATCCAGGTGGATAAGCCTCACCTGTGGAGCACCGGGTCTCCTTATCTCTATCAGGTAGAGACCACCATCAGGCAGCATGGGCGGGTGGTCGACGTCTATACCACCACCACTGGCATCCGCGACATCGCCTTCGATGCAGCGCGTGGCTTCCTGTTGAATGGCGAACCCTTGAAGCTACAAGGGGTTAATATGCATCAGGATCATGCCGGCGTAGGGGCTGCCATCCCCGATGCGTTACAGGCCTGGCGTATCCGTCAGCTCAAGCGGCTGGGCTGTAATGCCTATAGGGCGTCGCATAATCCCATGACGCCTGCTGTGCTCGACGTGTGCGATCGGGAGGGAATCCTTGTGATTGACGAGAACCGTTTGATGGGTGTCAATGAGGAACATCTGCGCCTGTTGGAGCGGATGATTAAGCGTGACCGTAACCACCCCAGTATCATACTCTGGAGCGATGGTAATGAGGAGTGGGGCCTCGAGAACAACGTGCAGGGTATCCGTGTGGCTGAGGCCATGCGAGCATACACTCGTCTTTATGATCCCACCCGTCATAGCACGGTGGCCAATGCCGGCGGTACCGAGCTGATCAAAGGCCTTGATGTGGTGGGATTCAACTACATCATGCAGAATGATGTGGACAACCGCAAGAAGGCTAACCCCGCATGGAAAATAGTAGGTACTGAGGAGACCACAGGCTGCGGCACTCGTGGTGTTTATTTCAACTCGCCACAACAGCCAGGCCATATGGTCAGCATGAACCGCGACACCACCCATCACCATATAGAGAATGTGATTGAGCGTGGCTGGAAGTTCTATGCTGAGCGCCCGTGGGCGGCAGGCTTGTTCTACTGGACGGGTTTCGACTACCGGGGCGAGCCTAATCCGCTCAGCTTCCCTGCACATGACTCGGAGTTTGGTATCCTCGACTACTGTGGCTTCCCCAAGGATGAGGCTTACTATCTGCAGGCCTGGTGGACGCAGCAGCCTGTGCTTCATATCTTCCCCCACTGGAACCTGCAGGGACATGAGGGAGAGACGATAGCACTATGGGCCTATAGCAACTGCGACGAGGTGGAGCTTGTGGTTAATGGCAAGAGATTAGGAAGAAAGACCATGCCAAAGAATGGTCACCTGACATGGAACGCCGTCTATCAGCCTGGTCAGGTGGTGGCCATCGGTTATAAGAACGGTAAGCGTATCCTCAGACAGACCATTGCTACAACCCAGCCTGCGGCTAAGCTGGTGGCGGTGGCAGACCGTTCGGAACTCATGGCGGATAACCGTGATGTGGCAGTGGTCACCGTTGAGGTACGTGATGCCAGGAACCGATTGGTGCCCGATGCCTGCCAGATGCTCACGTTCACCCTACAAGGCGAAGGCCGCATACTGGGTGTGGGGAATGGTGATCCGGCCTATCTGGGGCCTGATCATCCGCAGGATGGTGACTGTCAACGGTTCCAGATACCTGCCTTCAATGGCCTGGCACAGGTGCTCATCCAGACCACTCATGTGGCGGGCACCATCCAGTTGACATGTGAGGCTGAAGGGCTGACGAACAAACCGTTGATCATCACAACGAAATAAAAGAAAAAGTGGCAAGTCACTGGGCTTGCCACTTTTTCTTGGTGTTTATCTGATGGCGTAGAGATAAGCTAATAAGGCCATCTTGCCGCGCATGGTCTCACGGGGGGTGAACTCACCGTTAACCCAGAAGTAACGCTGGTTGAAATACGACTCCTGACGTGGCCAGCCGCCATTGTACCAGTTTGGATAGCAGTAGGCCAGGATGATACGGGCGTCGCCACCATTATGACCGGGCGACCAGGTCTCAGTGCCATTAAATGGGGTCTGACCTGGGTGGGTACCTGGCGCGCCATCATTACGGCCTGTAGAGTAAACGTCGGTGATATGGCGCTCGCCCAGACCGGTCATCTCGACAATGTTGCCCGGGTTGCGTCCAAGAGCCCATCCGGCTTCGGTAAACATGATATGCTCCAGCTGCTTGCGCTGGGCCTTGTCGCCCAGATAGTGTGCCAGCATGACCAGTTGGAGGTTCTGCGACACCTGCCAGCGGCGGTCGTTGGCAGCACGGCGCGATGGGCGCTGGTTCACATGACTGATATTATATCTTTCTGCTTCAGCACGGATGGCTGCCTTCAGGTTCTGATACAAGGCGGCATAGTGGCGTGGCTGAGGACATACGATATAGGCGGCGGCTGTCCATGCGGTAGCAATGCTGACCTGATAGTCCTCTTTCGCAAAGAGCTGCTCCCACTGCTCGTCGCCAGTCACATTATACAGATAGGCGGCTGCCATCTGACGGAAGTCGCGACCACGCATCTGCATCGAACCGATATCCTGACGGTCGTCGAGCTGCTGGTTTTCCTGGCGCTCCGCAAAACGGAAGGCCTTGATGGCTTCTGCTGTATAGTACTGTCGTAGCGAGTCGTTCTTGTTCAGGCGGAAAGCCTCAGCCAGCATGGCGCAGTTGGCGGCATTGGCCCAGGCAGCCATGGTGGTGCAGCCGGCCTGGAACATCACGCTCCAGTCGGCACAGGGGTTGGTGACACCTTGTGAATAGGCCTCGCCATCACGGATGGAGAGGAAGAAGTCTACCTCATTACGGGCTTCGTCGATGAGGTCGGGGATACCATTGCCGCTCTCACGGATGCCAAGGGCGTCCTCGTTCAGCTTGCCACCCGACAGGATGTACGGCAGGAGCATGTCGTAGATGTTGCTGACATGTGCCAGATGACGGTCCCAGTCGAAAGCATCGGAATGACCACCCTTCACCTCGGTATTCACAGGGTTGCCAGGCAAACGGTGCTGCCAGAAGATAGACGCTTTGAGCTGTTTGAAGTGGGGCTCGTCCCACACGTCGGTATGCAGCTCGCGCCAGCCCGGACTCCATGGGTGGAAATCGGTCTTATAGACCGTGAAACCTTTAGGATCGGTCTCGGGAATGAACTGTGGCTGACGTGGAATAGGGTTCACATGTGCCGGATCGATAGGCTCGCCTAAGCGCATATAGTAATAGCCGCGAACAGAGTAGCGGTAGGGCTCGTAGTATATATCGCCACCAATCTCGAAATCCATGCTGCACCCTACATCCTCTACTACCAATCGGTAGCAGCCAGGTTTGCTGGCGCTGAAGTCGATATTCCAAACATCGGTACCGATGAGGCTCTTTCCGCCAGCCTCATTGGCAGAGGCAGAGGCTGGCTGCCAGAACTTCACGGTGCCCACCTTCTGTTTCTTCTTGGAGTTGACATTGTAGAGCCAAACGCCCTTACCCTCCAGCGACTTGTAGTCGCGCTGACCGCCATCGCCCAACCACTGATAGAGGTCGGCAGCATGCTTGGTCTCTAAAGGCGAATAACCGATGATGTTGACATGGATGGCCTCCGACAGGTTGTTCCATATATCGAAGCGGATGGACGCCTGTGTCTTGTCGGCACCGATGCTGCTCGGGATGGTTACCTGATAGGTGCAGCCCTGTTTCATCGACTGGGGCAGGCGGAGGAATAGCCAGTGGTCGAGTTCGCTACTCAGGGTATGGTCGAAGTTCATGGGTTTCGACTTGCGCCATACGGCCAGTGGCTGTGCCTTGCCGAAAGATTTGTCGTCGGGTGAGGTGACCGTCCACAAACCAGCCTTTTGGGCCTCTGACACTCTCAGACGCTCACCAAAGACCACCGTGGTGTCGTCGCCCTCGGCAAAGGAGTGGCCCAGGTAGGCACTCGGACCGGTACCATTATCCCGATAGTGCACCTCGCCATCGCGAAAGTGCAACATCAGGTAATCTTTGTCAATAACTTTAATGGTGATGAACTTCGATGCTGTCATCGGGGTTGCTGTCGTTAGGAGTAGTCCTGCGAGCAAGGTTTTTAATAGTTTTTTCATTTTTTGTTATTGTTTAGGGGTTCTATTCCAAGAATTGTTCTAACGCATCGAGTTCTTCTTCGGTCGTGGCCCAGCTGGTAACGAAGCGGCAGATGGTGTGTCGTTTGTCGGCCTGACCGAAATGGGTGAACCGCATCTTCTGCTCTAACTTGTCAACCTGCTCGTTGTCGATGATCACAAACTGCTGGTTGGTGGGTGAGTCGACATAGAACTCATAACCCTTTCGCGTAAAGATGTCCTTCATGCGCATCGCCATCTTGATGGCATGCTCCGAAAGCTTGAAGTACAAGTCGTCGGTAAAGAGCGCATCAAACTGCAAACCGATCAGTGCACCCTTGGCGATCACGGCACCATGCTGCTTCTGGATCGAGAAGAAATGTTTATGGGCATTCTGGTGGGTGAACACCACGGCCTCACCGCAGAGGGCACCAATCTTGGTGCCGCCAATGTAGAACACATCACAGTGACGGGCCAGGTAAGGCAGGCTGATATCGTTACCTTCTGCCATCAGGCCGTAGCCCAGACGGGCACCGTCGATATACAGGGGGATATCGTAGTTCTGGCATACCTGGTAGATGTCGTTGAGCTCCCTGGCAGAATACAGGGTGCCAAACTCGGTTGGGAAGGTGATATAGACCAGACCGGGATGCACTGCGTGGTCCTTGTTACCGTCGTGCATATAGTCGTCGAGATACTTGTCGAGGGTCTGGGCTTCCATCTTCCCCTGGTTGTCAGCGATGGTGATGATCTTGTGCTCGGTGAATTCCACAGCACCAGCCTCATGCACATTGATATGACCACTGCCCACACAGATCACACCCTCGTACTGATACAGCATCGAGTCGATGGTGGTGGCATTGGTCTGGGTGCCGCCGGTCAGGAAGAAAATTTGGGCATCGGGCAGTCCGCAGGCTACGCGGATGCGCTCCTTGGCACGTTCACTATACTCGTCGAAACCATAAGGGGTTGGCTTGGCGTTGTTGTATTGGATGAGGTTCTCCAGCACTTTTGGGTGAGCCCCGTTGTTATAATCACATTCAAAAGAAATCATAATGCTTATTAGTTATTTTGTGTGCAAAAATACGAAAACTTTCTTGATTTATTTGCTATCTTCGTACGAAAATTGTATTTTTGCATGCAAATTAATCAATAATGTATGTGTAATATACTTCTAACAATATCAATTTGAACTATGAACAGAAAAAAGATGATCTTTGGTATGCTTGCCTTCGCCTTGGCGATGCAGGCTCAGACCGCAAGAAAGTTTACACTCAACCTCACGCGTGATGGTCAGGCACAGATGGTGTGCTACTTGCCAGAGAACCCCTCGGGCAGAGCGATTGTGGGGGTGCCTGGCGGTGGCTACTCCATGCTGTCGAACACCCATGAAGGCTATCAGGCTGCTGAGTGGATGAACCAACAGGGCATTGCCTATTTCGTTGTGAACTACCGTCTGCCGCATGGCGACAGAACGCTGCCGGTGAGCGATGTGGAGCAAGGCTTCCGTGTGGTGCGCGACTCTGCCAAGCAGTGGCGTATTAATCCTAACGATGTGGGTATCATGGGCTTCTCTGCCGGTGGACACCTCTCGTCGGTAATCTCAACGATGGCTCCTTATGAGGTGCGTCCTAACTTCTCGATCCTCTTCTATCCAGTCATCTCCATGGATGAGCGGGTGTCGCACAAGTGGTCGTGTATTAACTTCCTGGGCGAGGAGGGACATAAGGACAAACAGTTGGTGCAGCAGTATTCTACGCAGAATGCTGTGCGCAGTCATCTCACGCCTCCTGCCTGCATCATCAGTGCCAACGACGACCGCTTAGTACCTGTTGTCACCAATGGCATCCAGTATTATACGGCCATGCGCAATGCCGGCAACGCATGCAGCCTGTTCATCTATCCATCGGGCGATCATGGCTTTGGCTTTGGTACCTGGTTCAAGTACCACGATCAACTGCTGACGGATCTGGGCAACTGGCTCAAATCGCTTCCTGCCCCTAAGGAGGATGCCATTCGTGTGGCATGTGTCGGTAATAGTATTACGGATGGCTTTGGCATCGACATGCGTACCAAATATGGCTATCCGGCTCAACTGCAGGAGCTGTTGGGCGATGGCTACTGGGTGAAGAACTTCGGTGTGAGTGCCCGTACCATGCTGAACAAAGGTGATTTCCCCTATATGAACGAGCTGGCATGGCGCGACTGTCTGGCTTTCAAACCCGATGTGGTGATCATCAAGTTGGGTACCAACGACTCGAAGCCTGAGAACTGGCAGTATGGGGCAGCGTTCAAGACAGACCTCGTGCAGATGGTTAAGGCGCTGAAGGGCTCGAAGATTTATCTCTGCACACCTATCCCTGCCTTCAAGTCAACATGGAATATCAACGATCAGGTGATCACCCGTGAGATTATACCTATCCAGAAAGAGGTCGCCAAGCGCTATGGGCTGCAGCTGATCGACCTGCATACCCTGATGGCTGACGATGGCGACAAGATGGTGGATGATGGTATCCATCCCAATGAGAAGGGTGCCAGGAAGATGGCAGAGATTATAGCGAAGTCAATCCGCTAACAACAAAGCGGGCACCTTGGGTATAGGTCATGTCGAGGGTCAGGGTATAGCCCATAGAGGTGGCCAGACTGCGGGCCAGCGACAGACCGATACCCAGGGAGTGCTCATTCTCCGACAGACGAACGTAAGGCTTGAAGATACGCTCGGCATCAGCTGCGGGAATCACCGGACCTTCATTGCTCACTGATACGGAATACGTGCCATTGGCCTCGGTATGACAGCTTAACAGCACCGTGCCGCCAGTGGCATACTTATTGACATTGCTCAGCAGACAGTTCATCATCTCCTCAATCAAAGGATTGGTGCGGATGATAACGTCATCGGGCACGTCGGTCTTGAACGCATTGGTCAGCGAACGGCTGCTGCCTGAATAGAGTACCGATGCGGAGCTAACCATGTTATAGCTGTTGAGAATAGACTGCATACCCTCGTTCAAACCTATCTCATAGTTCTTTTCCAATGGTGCGTTATCGCCATAGAGGCTATAGAGGATGAGCTTGTGGGTCGAGGTTGCCACATGATAGGCATCGCGACACACCTCTGAACGTAAGGTCATATACTCCTCATGGGGAATCTGACCGTTGGCTTCGATAATCATCTCTGCTGTTCCTATCAGCGTGAGCAATGGCGAACGGATGGCATCCATACAGATATGCTTCTCGTCCTGGGTGATACCTGAGGTGCCCTGGGCGTATGACTCGATGACGGGGTCCATGAGCGACTCGATGCTGCGGGCGGCTGCCACAATGTCGCTGTACCGCTTGGTACGCTCCTCTGGCTTCAGGTTGAATTCGGGATCGTTAAAGATACGCGAATAGTTCATCAGTACGTTGATAGGCGACTTGAGCTTCTCCAGAATCGTGGTCACGAAGGCACGACGGATGGCCTGGCCGGCCTCTGTGCTGCGACGGGCCTCCTGCAGTTGTAGGAACTGCTCCTTGAGACGACGGTTCTTGAAGTGACGGTAGACGAGCATACAGAAAAGCATGACGATGATGAAAGCAGACATGAGACCGAAGGTCAACAGCTGCTTCTTCCTGAGTTTCAGCTTGTCCTGTTCTGCTTGCAACAGGTCGATGCCGTGCGCTATATCTGTCAGGTGCTCTTCCAGCACCTCGCGCTCAGCCTCCTGCTGCAGACTGTCCTTCAGCTGGGCTGCCTGGTAGGCTTTCTTCCAGTCGCCCATCTGTTCATAGATATCCCTGCGCAATTCGGTAGCCATCAGGGGTACATCGACAGAGTCGCACCAGGCTAAGGCACGCTTGAAGTCTTTCTTCATCAGGGCATCGCACACCATCACCTGTTGGAGGTTGGCGGTATTGAACTGCTCGGGCTGGTTATGACGGATACTGTCATAGCGGGCGAAATAGCGATAGAATGCCTTGCGGTCTTCCAGTCTGCTGGCCAGGATACAACGGTAGCCCAGCACACCACTGTCGTACATGGGGTTCTGCAGCATCTGTTGGGGCAGACTGTCAAGACAGGCCATGGCCTCGACAGGCTTGTTGAAACTGAGCACCTGAGCCAGCGACAGGTAGCAGTTGAACACGGCCACGGTGTTATTCTTGACATCGATACCCTGCAGCGCCTTGCGGAAGTAGGTCTCGCCCATCTCAGGCTGGTTCTTGCCACTATAGAAGACCCCCAGACACATATTCGGGATATAGAGATACTGTTCGTGGTGGCGCTCGCGAATCTCATCGGCGATGCGGTGGATATTTATAAATGCACGATGGAAATGCTTGTGATTAACATCGTCAATCACTTGTATCATCTGGGCGTGATAGTACTTGCCCAAGTCTTCCTGTTTGGTGTCGACAGCATAAGCATTACTGGTAGCGCCAATGGTTAATAACGCTGCGAAGGTCAATAGGTATAGAAATCTTTTCATCATGGGTTACTGGTTATTTGGGGCAAAGATAGTAAAAAAATGTAAAGTATGACGGGGTATTATCCTTTTTTTAATTTTTTTTAGACGTCTCTCCCGTCAGCATGCCAGCCTCTAAGTCAGCAAGCTACGTAGGTCGAGGGTTCTGACCTACGTAGCTTGCCATATCCGGTGTATGTGACTCATGGATGATGAGCCACAAGCGGTTAAAGTGCTTCGAGCATGCGCTTCAGGACGACCGAGCAGCTGATTTCGCGATTGGCTGCCTCGGGGATGACCAGGCTGTTGGGGCTCTCGATGACATCATCGGTCACAATGAGGTTACGACGTACGGGCAGACAGTGCATGAACTTACCATTGTTGGTCCACGACATATGCTCGGTGTCAACCGTCCACGACATGTCCTTCGAGGTGATCTTACCATAGTCGGCAGGATGGGTGACGCCTGGGTTACTCCAGTTCTTGGCGTAGATGAAGTCGGCACCTTCAAAGGCTTTCTTCTGGTCGTACTCCACACGGGCATTGCCTACAAACTTCGGATCGAGCTCATAGCCCTCGGGGTGGGTGATGACAAAGTCCACATCGGGAGCGGCATTCATCCACTGGGCAAAAGAGTTGGGCACTGCCTGAGGCAAAGCCCGACAGTGAGGCGCCCAGGTGAGCACCACCTTGGGACGCTCAACCACCTTATGCTCCTCGATGGTGATGAGGTCGGCGAAAGCCTGTAAGGGGTGAACGGTAGCGGTCTCCATGGCAAACACGGGGCGGCCGCTGTACTTGATGAACTGCTGGAGCACAGTCTCTGCATAGTCGTACTCGCGGTCGGTGAGTCCGGCAAAGCTGCGCACACCGATAAGGTCGCAGTAACAACCCATCACGGGGATGGCCTCCAACAGGTGTTCGCTCTTGTCGCCATCCATGATCACACCACGCTCTGTCTCCAACTTCCAGGCACCGGCATTCACATCAAGCACGATGACGTTCATGCCCAGGTTCATGGCTGCCTTCTGGGTAGAGAGGCGTGTGCGCAGGCTGTTATTGAAGAATATCATCATGAGCGTCTTGTTCTTGCCCAGATGCTGATATTTGAAACGGTCGTTCTTAATCTCAAATGCTTCGGCCATGGCCTTATCCAACGGACCGAGGTCTTCTACGTTAATAAATGATTTCATATAACTATTCACTTTTCAATAATCACTTCTTGCTCTTATGGTCTGATCTGTCCTTCGCCTTCAATGAGCCACTTAAAGGTGGTGATCTCTTCGAGGGCCATCGGACCGCGTGGACCTAACTTCTGGGTAGAGATGCCTATCTCGGCACCAAGGCCGAACTGAGCACCATCGGTAAACGAGGTGGGGGCATTCCAGTAGACACAGGCCGCATCGACATGCGCCTGGAACCGACGGGCTGTCTGCTCGTTGCTGGTGATGATGGCCTCGCTATGTCCACTGCCGTTCTGGTCGATATGGGCCAGAGCCTCGTCGAGACTGGCAACCGTCTTGATGGCGAGCTTGTAGTCCATGAACTCCGTACCAAAACTCTCTGCTGTGGCATGCTCCAGGTAAGGATATTGACCTTCGATGGCGGCATAGGCCTGGTCGTCGGCATAGATGATCACCTGCTTCTCTGCCATGGGCTGCACCAGCGCACCCAGGTCCGATAGCCGGTCCTGATGTATCAGCAAGCAATCCAAGGCGTTACAAACCGACACGCGTCGGGTCTTGGCATTCTGTATGATGGCTCGTCCCATCTCCAGGTCGCCATCCACGTCGAAATAGGTGTTCACCACGCCTGCACCGGTCTCGATGACAGGGATGCGGGCAGAGTCGCGCACAAAATCGATGAGCTTTCTGCCACCGCGCGGTATGCACACATCAATATAGCCAACGGCATTGAGCATCTCGCCGGTAGCCTCATGGGTGGCAGGCAATAGCGCTACCACATCCTCCGATACACCATATTGCTGCAGGATCTCATGAATCAGTGCCACCTCCTCGCGGTTGCTGCAGTCGGCATCCTTTCCACCTTTCAGCACACAGGCGTTACCACTCTTGAAACAGAGTGAGAACACATCGAAGGTCACGTTGGGACGGGCCTCGTAGATCATGCCTATCACCCCAAAGGGCACCGACACACGACACAGACGCAGACCGTTAGGGAGCGTCTTCTGCTTGGTGATATGCCCTAATGGCGAGGGGAGACCGGCAACATTGCGCATGTCGGAAGCAATGTCTTCCAAACGACGCTCTGTGAGTTGCAGACGGTCATAGAGCGGGTTGTCTTCCGACATCCGCGCCAGATCCTGCGCATTGGCTTCAAGGATCCTTTTCTGCTGATTAACGATGGCATCGGCAACGGCACGGAGTATCTCGTTGCGCTGCTCGTCGGAAAGCAGAGCCAGCTGTTTGCTGGCACGCTTCACACGTTTGAATGTATCTGTGAGTTGCATCATGCTGTTTTATGTTAGGAATTCCGTGTGAGGTGTAGACTCAGGGTGCTCCACCAGGTCGATCAGGATATCGTCGCGGGTACCATTGGCGATGATGACATGGATGCCTGCCGACTGGATGTTGCTGGCTGTGTGATATTTGGAGTGCATGCCACCACGCCCGAAAGCACTCTTCTCCTCCTGGATGTATTTGGAGAGGTCGGTACATGGAGCTACACGCTCTATCAGCTCTGAAGAGGGATCGTCGGGGTGACCGGTGTAGATGCCGTCGATATTGGATAGCAGAATGAGCGAGTCGGCTTTCATCATCTGGGCGATGAGCCCCGACAGTTCGTCGTTATCCGTGAACATCAGCTCGGTAACCGAGACGGTGTCGTTTTCGTTGACGATAGGAAGAACATCGTTCTCAAGCATCACCGTCATACAGGCCTGCTGGTTACGATACTGCTCACCGGGCTGGAAGTTCTCTTTCATGGTGAGCACCTGCCCGACATGGATGCCAAACTCGCGGAACAAGTCGTAGTAGAGACCTACGAGCTTGACCTGACCGACAGCTGAGAATAGCTGACGCTGCTCCACACTGTCGAGCGAGTGGTCGACGGTCAACTCGCGTCTTCCACAGGCTACGGCACCCGACGTGACGAGGATCACCTCGATATCCTGCTTACGCAGCCAGGCTATCTGGTCAACCAGTGCCGACATGCGGGTCACGTCCAACTTGCCGTCTGCGCGGGTCAGGACGTTAGAGCCTACCTTAACTACAATTCTTCTTTTCATCTTCTAATATAATGGTACATTTTTGATGTGATCAATTTCTGGTTCTCTGCCTATCATACCTACCACGGTAATGATGTCGAACCTCACTTCGCTGTTGATGCGGTGATACTGGATATAGTGATTGATGGCTATACGCAGACTCTGCAGCTTGTGGTAGTCGACCGCTTCTTCGGGCTCGCCATACAAGCGGTTGCGACGGGTCTTGACCTCGACAAACACCACCTCGTTGCCGTCGGTGGCGATGATGTCGATGTCGCGGCGACCCGATTTCCAGTCACGCTCAATGATCCGGTAGCCATGATGCTCCAGAAACGCGGCGGCCTGGTCTTCGCCCCATTTGCCTAACTCATTATGCGCAGCCATCACTCCTTACTATTTTCTGTTCACGCTTCCTTATTTCTCAGCATCCTTCTGACGGATCTCCACACGGCGGATCTTACCGCTGATGGTCTTGGGCAGCTCGTCGACAAACTCCACGATACGGGGGTACTTATAAGGAGCTGTCTCCTTCTTGACATGCTGCTGGAGCTCTTTGACCAGCGCGTCGCCGGCTTTGTCCTTCCACTCCTTACCGAGCACCACGGTGGCCTTCACCACCATACCGCGGATATCATCGGGCACACCGGTGATGGCACACTCCACCACGGCGGGGTGGGTCATCAGCGCACTCTCTACCTCGAAGGGACCGATACGATAGCCCGACGACTTGATGACATCGTCGATACGACCTTCGAACCAGTAGTAGCCGTCTTCATCACGCCATGCCATGTCGCCTGTATGGTAGATACCATCGTGCCAGGCCTCACGGGTCTTCTCCTCATCACGGTAGTAGCCTTTGAACAAACCGATAGGCTTCTTGTCGCCTACACGGATCACAATCTCGCCCTTCTCACCATCCTCACAGCTGGTGCCGTCGGCACGCAACAGGTCGATGTCGTACTGGGCGTTGGGGATACCCATGCTGCCGGGTTTCGGGGTCATCCAGGGGAAGGTGCCCAGCGTCATGGTGGTCTCTGTCTGCCCGAAACCTTCCATCATCTTGATGCCGGTCTTCTCATAGAACTTATCAAATACGGCTGGGTTCAGGGCCTCTCCGGCAGTGCAGCAGTACTGCAGACTGCTCAGGTCGTACTTGCTCAGATCCTCACGGATCATGAAACGGTAGATGGTGGGAGGTGCACAGAAACTGGTAACCTTGTATTTCTCCATCTGGCGCAGCAGGGTGTCGGCATTAAACTTCTCGTGGTCGAACACGAACACGGTGGCGCCGGCAAACCACTGACCATAGAACTTACCCCATACGGCCTTACCCCAGCCAGTATCAGCCACGGTGAGGTGGAGTGAGTTCTCATGCAGGTTGTGCCAGAACACACCGGTGGTCAGGTGTCCCATCGCATAGAGGTAGTCGTGCGCCACCATCTTGGGCTCACCACTGGTGCCCGAGGTGAAGTACATGATCATCGTGTCCTCGTTGTTGTTAACGAAGGCAGGACGCTGGAACTGAGGCGCTTTGACTACCTCCGACTGATAGTCGCGGAAACCCTCGGGGATGGGTTTGCCGTGATCGGTGATGGTGATATACTGCTTGACCGTAGGACTCTCGGGCATGGCCAGTCGGATCTGCTCACACACGTAAGCATCATCCACGCAGATGATCGACTTGATCGAGGCGCGGGTGTTACGATAAACAATGTCGTGCTTGGTGAGCATGTGGGTGGCAGGGATGACGATGGCACCAATCTTACACAGTGCCAGCATCACGATCCACCACTCATAACGGCGCTTCAGAATCAGCATCACAGGGTCGCCCTTGCCTATGCCCAGCGACTGCAGGTAACTGGCGGCCTGATCGCTCTGCTCTTTCAGCTGCTTGTAGGTGGCACGTATCTCCTCACCCTGGTCGTTGGTCCAGAGCAATGCTAACTTCTCAGGTGCCTCTTCTGCCCACGCGTCCATCACATCGTAGGCAAAGTTGAAGTTCTCAGGGATGATGAACTCCAGGTTCTTATTGTAATCCTCTACAGACGTAAACTTGGTCTGCTTTAAAAATCTTTCTACCATAACTATTCTCTATTCACTTTTCACTTTTCTCTTACTCGACTGTAAAGGCGAGGAATTTCACGGGTTTGTCGCCTACGGCCAGCATGCCATGAGGCTTTGATGAGTCGAAATAGATGCTGTCGCCCTCATCGAGAATGATGGTCTTGCCTCCGATGAAGAGTTCCATCTTACCTTCGAGTACCATATTGAACTCCTGGCCGGGATGGGTGTTCTTGTAGATGGTGCGTGCACCAGGTTTGGGCTCTACGGTCACAATGAACACATCAGCCTGATGATTCACGAAACCGCTCACCAAACTCTGGTACTTATAGGCTTTGGTGCGTTCTACACTCATGCCCTGACCCTTGCGTACCACGAAGTATGACTTCATGTGAGGGGCCTCGGCAAACATCAGCTCCTCGGCTGATACACCGTATTTGTGGGCAATCTTCATGAGATTGGAGATGGTGATGTCGAGTTCTCCTTTCTCAATCTTCTCGTATTTGTCTGGTGCGATACCGATGGTCTCTGCCATCTCGCTCACGGGGATGTCGAGTACATCGCGTAAGCCGCGAAGGCGCTCGCCAATTTGCTTTAATTGTTCGTCCATGTTATTTGTTGTTTATCGTTCGTCAATGAATTTATAGTCTGCATATTTCTCTCGCGGGAACACAAAGATGTGGTCGTTGATATTACCTGCCTGGAAGTTGGAGAAGGTGATGGTGGCCCAGAAGAGACTCACCTTGATGCGCAGCTTCTTGGGGTAGTAGGTGCCGGGGCTGAGCAGGGCGATAATCTTCTTCATCTTGACCTTTGACTTGGGCTTGGCTTCGAGCGTCACCAGTAGTCCTTCGGGGGCTTTGGCTATCGCGTAGTGATAGCTGTCGGGATCGAATTTGAACATCTGTAGCTTCTCATCCTTCTTGTTCACCTTCGGATCATGGAGTTCTACGATCTTCTTGTTGGTACGTACGATATGTTTCAGATCGCCGTCGTCGTAGATGATGGTGTTCTTATGCTCTGAGATGCTCTTCTTGCCTTTGTTGCACGAATAGCCTTCTTCCTTGTAGAGGCTGAGAATATTGATCTTATAGTTAAACTTCACACCCTCCTGACCATAGATATGGTTCCACGCCGTGTTGAATACACGCTTGGCCTGACGGGCGTTGGGCGTGTCTTGTGCCGACACCGTCAGACAGAAGAATGAGAAGAGAAACAGCAGTGTGCGCATTATTTTAATCCTGCTTTAAGACCACGGATAACGGCTGAGGTGAAACCGGCATGCTCCATCTCGTTAAGACCCTTGATGGTCAGACCGCCAGGGGTGGTGACCAGGTCGATAGCGGCTTCGGGGTGCAGACCGCTGGCTTCCAGCAACTCTACAGCGCCTTTCATGGTCTGCATCACAATCTTCTTGGCATCATCAGCCTTGAAGCCTAGCTCCACACCACCTTCTGCTGCAGCACGGATATAACGCATGGCATAGGCGATGCCACAGCTGGCAAGGGTGGTGCCTGAGGCCAGATGCTGCTCGTCGGTGAGTAATGAGGTGCCCAACTCGTTGAAGACACCCTGTATCAGCGCTGTCTGCTCCTGGGTGGTGTTGTCGCAAGGCACGATGAAGGTCATCGAGGCCAACTCGGCAATGGCAATGTTAGGAATCACCAGGAACAGGGGGGGACAGTTCTCGCCCAACCATGTCTTGATCTGAGCCGACGGCACACCGGCGGCAATCACGATCAGCAGCTGCTTCTGAGGGTTCAGCTCTGACTTGATGTCGGTGAGCACCTGCTCCACAAGCCAGGGTTTCACCACCACACAGACAATGTCTGCTGTGCCGGCAGCCAACTTATTGTCGGTAGTAACGCTGACACCCAACTTGGCAAACTTGTCAACGACAGCCTGCGAGGGGTCGCTCACGGTGATATCTTCATTCTTGAACTGCTCGCCTTTGATGAGGCCTTCAACAGTGGCGCCGCCCATGGCGCCTGCTCCTATAACTGAGATCTTCATAATTCTTCGGGTTTTACTCTGATAAGTCTTTCGATAAAGTCGTCTGCCTCTGCTTTAGTCAGACACAATGGTGGTAGCAGACGCAGGATGTTCTGACCGGCACAGCCTGTGAAACAGTGCTCATGCTTGATGAGGGGCTTGCGAACCATGGCATGAGGCATGTCGAGCTCGATACCAATCATCAAACCGCGACCGCGCACCTCCTTGATATGGGAACTGCCGATGTTGCGGATGCCTTCCATCAGGTAGTCGCCTACCACACGGGCATTCTCTACCAACCCCTCGTCCTCAAAGACATCGAGGGTGGCCAGAGCAGCAGCACAGGCCAGGTGATTGCCGCCAAAGGTGGTGCCCAACTGACCGTAAACCGGTGCGAACTCGGGTGAGATCAGCACGCCGCCCATGGGGAAGCCATTGGCGATACCCTTGGCAACGGTGATGATATCGGGCTTGATGCCTAGCCACTGGTGAGCAAAGAACTTACCGCTACGACCATAGCCGCACTGGATCTCATCGCAGATGAGCACGGCACCATAGCGCTTACAAGCATAGGCCAGACCCTGCGCAAACTCGGGGGTAGCCATCTGGATGCCACCTACACCCTGAATGCATTCAAGGATCACGGCTGCCACACCGCCTTTCGACAGTTCACGAACCCAGGGCTCCAGGTCGTTGAGCGGCAGGAAACGGGCATGGTGGTTGTCGTTGATAGGTGCCACAATCTTGGGGTTGTTGGTCACCTCCACGGCGAGACTTGTACGACCGTGGAACGCTTTCTCGCAGGCCAGCACACGGGTGTTGCCGGTCTTGAACGAGGCCAGCTTCAGTGCATTCTCGTTGGCCTCTGCTCCTGAGTTGATTAGGAACAGCTGGTAGTCGTCATAGCCCGAGATTTTGCCAAGGCGCTCTGCTAACTGTACCTGCAGCTTGTTGATGACCGAGTTAGAGTAGAACCCGAGGTTCTGCAACTGCTCTGTTACCTTATTAATATAGTGGGGGTGTGAGTGACCGATGCTGATGACAGCATGACCACCGTAGAGGTCGAGATATTCCTGCCCCTTGTCGTCCCATACTTTACAACCTTTTCCTTTAACGATGTTGACATCGAAGAGAGGATATACGTCGAACAGTTTCATAAGCTTCAATTTTTTCTAATGTACAACTCTTCAATTCTTTAGAATGCGCTGGCCTTCAGTTTCAGACCGGCTGTCTCATCGATACCAAACATGATGTTCATGTTTTGTACTGCCTGACCAACAGCACCTTTGAGCAGATTGTCGATGGCAGAGGTTACCAACAGCTTGTTGCCATACTTCTCGACATGTACCAATGCCTTGTTGGTGTTCACCACCTGTTTCAGGTCAATGGGCTTGTCGGTGTAATGGGTGAAGGCTGCCTCTTTGTAGAAGTCTTTGTAAGCCTCGATGACATCCTCTACAGGTGCTGGCGTCTTGATGACTGCTGTACAGAAAATGCCACGGGCAAAATCGCCACGATAGGGGATGAAGTCGATGTCGGCATCGAGATAGCCCTGCACCTGTTTGATACTCTGACGAATCTCTGCGATGTGCTGGTGCTGGAAGGGCTTGTAGATGCTCAGGTTATTGTTACGCCATGAGAAATGGGTGGTCGCACCGGGCTTCTGACCAGCACCGGTAGAACCGGTGATGGCATTCACGGCAACATCCTCCTTCAGCAGGTTGAGATAGGCCGCGGGCAGCAGAGCCACTTGGATACAGGTGGCAAAACAGCCAGGGTTGGCCAGGTGCCGTGCACTCAGGATCGCCTCCTTGTTGATCTCAGGCAGACCATATACGTAGTCGTGATTGCCTTTGATGCGGAAATCCTGTGCCAGGTCGATGATCTTCACATGGGCAGGGATGGTGTGCTCTTTCAGGAATGCCTCACTCTTGCCGTGTCCGAAACAGAAGAACACCACGTCCACCTTGTCGAAAGGCATCTCGTCGGTGAACTTGAGGTCGGTATCACCAATCAGACCTTCATGCACATCCGATACCAGATTGCCGGCATTGCTCTCTGAGTTGGCAAACACAATCTCTGCCTCCGGATGGTTCAGCAGCAAACGGATCAGCTCACCGCCGGTATAGCCTGCTGCACCTAATATGCCTACTCTTATCATCTCTTCTCGTCTTTATGGATTCCGTAGTAAACGCGCAGTGGGGTGCTCGATACCTTGATGAAGCCCTTGGCCTCGTCGGCAGTCCAACCGGTCTGGGTCTCGCCATATTCGCCCAGCTTGCTCTTGGTCAGGTCGTTAGCGCTGTCGATACCTACCGTCTCAAATCCGTAAGGACGGAGTTTCAGAATGGCGGTACCGGTCACGTTACGCTGACTGCTGGTGAGCATGGCCTCGATATCGGGCATCACGGGCTCTAGGTACTGACTCTCGTGCAGGAACATGCCATACCAGTTGGCAACCTGGTCCTTCCAGTACTGCTGCCACTTAGAGAGGGTTGACTTCTCCAGCAGACGGTGTGCCTCGATGATGAGCTTGGGGGCTGCGGCCTCGAAACCTACACGGCCCTTGATACCGATGATGGTATCACCTACATTGGCATCACGGCCAATGGCATAGCTGGCACCAATCTCTTCAATCTTCTGGATGGCCTTCACCTTATCGTCGAAAGCCTCGCCATTAACGGCTACAATCTCACCCTTGTCGAACTGGATCTTCAGCAGCGACTCCTGCTCCTTGGCAGTGACATGCTTCAGATATGCCTCTTCAGGCAGACCCTGGGTGGGATCGAGTAACTCGCCGCCGCAGATGCTGGTACCCCAGATACCTACGTTGTAAGAGTACTTCAGCTTGGTGAAGTCGGCAAAGAAACCATGGTCGTTCAGATAATCCACCTCTTCCTTACGGGTGAGCTTCTTATCGCGGGTTAGGGTGATGATCTCCACACCGGGGGCCATCACCAGGAAAGTCATGTCGAAACGGATCTGGTCGTTGCCGGCACCTGTTGAACCGTGGGCGATGGCATCGGCACCGATCTCTTTGGCATAGCGGGCGATGGCAATAGCCTGGAAGATACGCTCGCTGGATACAGAAATGGGGTAGCAGTTGTTACGCAGCACATTACCGAAGATCATATACTTCAGCGATTTCTCGTAATACTCGTGGGTGACATCGAGGGTTACATAGGCCTTCGCACCCAGCTTAAAGGCGTTCTCCTCGTTTTTCTTCAACTGCTCGTCGCTGAAACCGCCTGTGTTGGCGCAGGCTGCATAGACATCCCAGCCGTCCTGGGTGAGTTTCATAACTGTGTAGGAGGTGTCCAGACCTCCTGAGAATGCGACTACTACTTTCTTGTTTGCCATATTTTTGTTGATTATTAATTGATACCTTTGTTCTGTCAATATTACTTTTCTTTGCCGGATATATTACTCTTCTTTGCCGTCAATCTTACGGATGCGTGCTAACACATCGTCGGCAATCTTGGCGGGCAGGTGCTCGGTAGGGTCGTAGAGCATGGCTGTGCAGATGCAGTACTTACGACCTGTGCGATGCAGCACGTCCACGTTGCAACAGCCTTCGCAACCCTTCCAGAAGGCTTCGTCGTCGGTCAGGTCTGCAAAGGTCACGGGCTGGTAGCCCAGCGCGGTGTTCATAGCCATCACGGCGGCGCCACTTGTCAGCGAGAATATCTTGGCATGGGGCCAACGGGTTCTGGCCAGCGTGAATGTCATGTCCTTGATGCGCTTGGCAATATGCTTGCCTCGGAAATCGGGATGAACGATCAGCCCCGAGGTCGTTACGTATTGCTGGTTCTCCCATGTCTCAATGTAACTGAATCCGGCGAAACGGCCGTCTTTGGTCAGGGCAATGACGGCTTTGGCTTCCATCATCTTCTTGGCCAGATACTCATGTGTTCTCTTGGCAATACCTGTGCCACGCACCTTTGCCGCTTCGGCAATGGTGTCGAGAATGGTGTCTACATACTTCTCGTGCTCAGGGCCCGCTACCAAGACTTCAATTTCTTCTTCCATTTTAATCTACTTTATTTCATGTTTGGTACCACATCGGTTAGTGCTTCTACCACATCCTGATGCTTTACACCTTCTTTAATTACGATGAATATGGTGTCGTCGCCAGCGATTGTACCTAGGATCTCAGGCACATCGCTGTTGTCGATGTTCCAGGCAATAGAGCTGGCATAGCCAGGACGGGTCTTGATGATACCCATGTTGCCCGAAAAGTTGATACTGATAAAGCCTGGTACCTTCATCATCTCACGGATGCTGTTGGGGGTGCTAACTCGCTTGTACATGGTTTCGTTGGGAAGCACATATACATAGTTTCCACTCATAGAGGCGGCTTTGGCTACCTTTAGTTGCTTCAGATCGCGACTCAATGTGGCTTGCGTCAACTTGAAACCTTCCTTCTGGAGGGCGTTCAACAACTCATCTTGGCTTCCTAACTGCTGACTTGATATGATCAGTCTCAGCGCTTCTAATCTGTTAGTCTTTACTTTCATCTCAGTATATTTATTCAGAAATCGGTTGCAAAATTATACAAAATTTTGCAACCGACCAAATATTTCTGCATATATTTGCAAATTTTACCGTTTCATATCGAATCCAACACGTACGCCATCGTAATTTTTGCTCAAATCTCCAATTGTTTGCAAATCTTTGTTCCCGCTC
>JAEEGF011779134.1_pt1 | contig 28374 bp, 27 predicted proteins | sample 9134171 | NCBI WGS metagenome assembly JAEEGF01 (sample SAMN16246542, study PRJNA631951) | gut metagenome | biome: gut microbiome; feature: rumen; material: AP-attached | host: Bos | place: Iran: Karaj | collected 2018-10 | reverse complement strand
TGAACGATTAAGCCATCATGAGTAAACTTAACTCGTGTTACCGTATCAATAGAACCGTGCGAGTATATGCGTATTCCCTTTAATGTGCCATCGACCAAGAAAGAGTCGGGAGGGCAATCAGAGAATGCCACTTCCATAAGATATAACTTCGCTTCGTCAGCAGGGAAACCATCTATGGTTATGGGAGTCATATACACTTTCTCTATCTTAAAGTTTGTGACAACATAGTAGTATTCATTTTGACATGCAACCATTACGCCCGCTACCATCACCAGAACAATCATTGCAGTGACAAGTAAGGAACTGCTTGTCTTTTTTCTCTTTTTTAGCATAATCCGTTTTCTTTATAATCATCAATTTTCCTATAGGATAGTAGTTTTCTGACGTACTATTAATTGTTACCGTAAGACTATAGTCTATATCGTCAGAAAAGTATTCTTCGCATGATAGTGTTTGGGTTGGAGGGAAAAAAATCATTCAACGATTTTTGTTAGAGTTATTGTTATATCTTTTGGTGGTTCCCCCATTGTGATTTGTCCTTCTTTGAGTTCTGGGGCTTTCATAAATAATACTATTTCTTTTTCGTTGTAACTTATTATTTTATAGTAATGAGTTTTTTTCGTTTTATTGTTGAAACAAATAAGAAAAACGCCTTCTGATGGTTTGCCTACCTTATATTGTTCAAAACAATATTCTTCAGGTTCTTTATCGTCAAGATAATAGTCGTATTTGTTTTCTCCATGACGTTTAACATATTCATAGTCTCCACTATGGAAATAAGTTTGATATCCTTTCCTTACTTTGTATTCTGTAGTCCAATTATGCATGAAATAACCACTGTGAAATTGTATTTCCTCCTGTTTGTTTCGAACAGAAGGAAGACTCCATTTCGTCCCAATGAGTTCTTCGCTACTTATTTTTACTTGTGCACAAGTAAAGCAGCAAATTTGCATTAATATTGTAATTAAATAGTATCTCATGTTTGCTAAAAGTGGATTGCAACTATAATAAAATCCAACAGACAAAGAGCCGCTGATAATGTCATAGGTAAAGTTGCCATATTGACTATAATAATCTATTATGTCACTATAATTCCCATCATATACCTCGGCATATATATCTGCATTACTGTTCTGGGCATTATCCCATGCTTTCTTAATCAGGTCTCTCACTCCCAACTCGCTGCTATAAGCTCTAAGCTTGAACATTATTAGCAACAAACAAATTTAGCAAAAGAATTGCTAAATACAAAAACTTTCTCACCTCGCACCTCCTTTTTTAACAATTATTGTGCGGAAGATCTGCCTGCCGGCGGCTATGTTAAGCACATTAGGATTTTTGCTTCTCCTGTCGTTCTGCTGCAACCTTTCTCCTTGAATCCATAGAGTATTCTATTTTTCAGCCACATACAAAGATACTTTGCAAAAAGGAGAGGTTAGGCGTAAGTTTTTTGCAGTGTGATTTGGCTGATAGGCAAAAAACAATTAATTTTGTATAAAGAAAAGTGTATGAGCACTAAATAGACATTGATGATGGACCAGATTACAAGCATACATAATCCAAAGATAAAGCATCTGCTGCAGTTGCAACAGAAGTCTTCCGCCAGACGCAAGGAGGGATTGTTTGTCGTTGAGGGACAGCGTGAGCTGGAGCACTGTCTCGCTGCCGGATATGAGGTGGTGGAGACTTACAGGGTAGGGGAGGACGTGTCAGAGAAGGTGTATGAACACATAGCCTACCGTGGTACTACGGAGGGTGTCATCGCCGTTGTACGCGCCAAGCCTCATACCCTGAGTGACATAGCAAAGGATGATGTCACACGTTCTCCTTTGTATATAGTATTGGAGGGAGTGGAGAAACCAGGTAACCTCGGAGCTATACTGCGCAGTGCCGATGCCTCGGGAGTAGATGCGGTGATTGTGTGTGACCCTCTTACCGATATATATAACCCTAACATAATACGTGGCAGCATAGGTGCGGTGTTCACTGTTCCCACGGTGGTGTGTTCCTCTGAGGAGTGTATCAGCTTTATGAAAGAGCATGGAGTGCAGATACTCACTGCACAGCTGCAGGACTCCAACCTTTATTACGATCAGGACATGACAAGGCCTACCGCCATAGTTATGGGCACGGAGGCAACGGGGCTTACCAATCAGTGGCGTGAGGCTGCAGATGCCCATATACGCATACCCATGCTTGGCAGACTTGACTCGCTCAACGTGTCTGTAAGTGCAGCGATATTGATGTATGAGGCTGTAAGGCAGCGTGGGGGAAAGAAATAAATAAAGACTGATAGAGAATTATGTCGATAGAAAAGGCTATATTCCGACGTACGGAACTGCTGATTGGCAGCGAGGCTATGAGTGTCATAGCTGAAAAGCGTGTGATTATATTTGGTGTCGGCGGTGTAGGCTCGTGGTGTGCCGAGAGTCTGGTGCGCAGTGGTGTGCAGCGTCTTACTATAGTGGACTCTGACCGTGTGTGTGTTACGAATGTCAACCGTCAGCTGATGGCTACCACCAAGACAGTGGGGCAGGTGAAGGTGGATGCCCTGCGTGAGCGTTTGCTGAGCATTAACCCGGCGGCGGAGGTGACAGCCCTGCAGAAGATATTCTGTGAGGATACTGCTGCGGATTTTGAACTGGACTCTTATGATGTTATAATAGATGCCATAGACTCCTTGAAGGATAAGGCCCTGTTGATACTGATGGCCACGCGCACCCGTGCCGCATTCTATTCGTCGATGGGCGCAGCGCTGAAGCTGGACCCTACACGCATTGGTACGGCGGAGTTCTGGAAGGTGCATGGTGACCCACTGGCACGTGCGCTGCGTAAGCGTTTCAAACGTGACGGTAAGTATCCGGCGCGAAAGTTCCAGTGTGTGTTCTCAGACGAACTGCTGCAGAACCAAGGGCAGTATGCCGCTTGCGGGGCAGCACAGTGTGTGTGTCCTAAATCTGAGAACGGCCCGGGAGACAAGGCTCTGCTCAATCATGAGTGGTGCTCGTCTAAGGCACAGATTAATGGTACGCTTGCGCATATCACGGCTATCTTCGGTTTCATGCTTGCCGGACTGGTGATGCGTGATATGTTGAGTGGCTTAGGTGGTGATAAGAAAAACAGATGATGATGAAGACAATGATAATAACAGGTGGCAGTTCTGGCATAGGCAAGGCTGCCGCGGAGATGTTCGCCAAGAAGGGTTATGTGGTATATGATTTTTCGCGTCATGGAGAGAACGCGGAAGGTATTACACATATAGACTGTGACGTGACGAGTGTGGAACAATGTAAGAATGCCGTTCAGACGGTGTTTGAGCAGCAAGGGAAGATAGACCTGCTTATCAGTAATGCCGGTATGGGTATTTCTGGTGCGGTGGAGTTTACTGAGCCGAGCGAGGCACGCAGGCAGTTTGATGTGAACTTCTTCGGTGCTCTCAATATAGCGCAGGCGGTAATACCTTATATGCGCCAGCAAAGACAGGGACGTATCATATTTGTGAGCAGTGTGATGGCGGCATTCAGTCTGCCGTTCCAAGCCTTCTACAGTGCCACCAAGTCGGCAGTCAACTCCTTGGCGCTTGCCCTGCGTAATGAGCTGCGCCCCTTTGGCGTGGAGGTATGCGTACTTATGCCGGGAGATGTGAAGACAGGATTTACTGCTGCGCGTAAGAAGTGTCTTGTAGGCAGTGATGTATATACCCACATGGAGAAGGCGGTGAGCACTATGGAGCGTGACGAACAAAATGGTATTACGCCGGAGCGTATGGCGCGCAAACTGCTCTCTATGGCTGAGACCAAAAATCCAGCAGCACTAAGTACGGTAGGATGGATGTATAAGCTGTTCCTCCTGCTTGGTAAGGTGCTGCCTACCTCTTTCGCATACCGTGTTGTAGGTTGGATGTATTAAGCGGAAATTAAGAATAAAAAGAAAACGCACCACACATAAGTGTGATGCGTTTCTTTTATTGGTTGCGGAGGCTCGACTCGAACGAACGACCTCCAGGTTATGAGCCTGGCGAGCTACCAACTGCTCCACTCCGCGATATTGTGAATTTGCGACTGCAAAGGTAGTGCTTTATTTTGAATTGGCAAAATTATAAGGCCTTTTATCCTTCTTAACTATCTTCTTCTTGATATAAAGCAAGTATTAATCACCGTTTTCTTCGTCTTCATTGTCATCATCCTTAATGGTGAGCTGTTTCAAGTCATAGTAAGAACCATTATAGATGTTGAAATCAACGTAGCCTTTTATGCCTGGCAGTCTGCCGGCGTCAGTGTGTTGCCAGAATTTCCATTCCCCTTTATATTCCAGTTTGCTGGCATAGTAGTGTGCAATCCAGTAAGGGTAGTCGTCAAAGCGGTTGTCTGACAGGAATTGCTGCTTAAATTTGTAGTAGGTATAGATTATAGGTTTTACGTGGTAGGTGTCTTCTACGATATGAAGCCATGTAAGCACCTCTTTCTGAAATTCCTCAGTGCTCATATCCTGTGGCTTGTGCTCCACGTCGAGCACTGGTGGCAGGTCGCCTTCCTCCAGATGTACTTTCTCAAGGAAGAAGTATGCTTGTGAGCGTGCGGAGGACTTTATACTGTAAAAGTGATATGCGCCGCGTATGAAACCGTATTCGCGTGCGTTGTAGAAGTTATCTTTGAAGTTCTCATCAACGAGGCTTGCCCCCTCGGTGGCTTTGATGATGACGAAGCGCACCGGTGCCTTGCCTATCATGGCATTACGCAGTTCCTCCCAGTCTATGACACCTTGATAGTGGCTGATGTCAATGCCTTGTATTTCAAAACCGTCAGGATAGGTCTGGTCGCCGTAGAGTGCATGCCAACGGAATCCTGTAGGTCCTACAAAGAAATAGTAGAATACAAAGATATATACGAAGGCAACAAATAAACCTCCCATCCACCAAGTCTTACGGCTTAGTGGACGGGAGGATTTCTTCTTATTTTTCTTGTGACGTGTCAAATTACTTGTGTTCCAGCTTCAGTGTCATGGTAGGCTGGTCGCATACCTCTGCCGGGCCGAAGTATTGTATTGGTCCTGGATATACATAACAAGTGTCGCGTGCCCACTCTGTGCGGTGAGCTACAAAATACTTGTAAGGCTTGCCGTCAAGTTCTACCAATGCTTTCTTGATAACAGGCTTCATCTCGCCGCTGCGCTTCTCCATGTTCATCATCATGGTGATAGGTATTCCACCTGCTATCCACTCGTCAACAGGCTTAGAGGTGTTCTTGACAGATGACATGTAGCCAGTCTTGCCTGCGGCGATAAGCATAGAAGCGTTAAAGCCGAGAGAGTAGCAGTAGTCAGCGTCGAAGTTTGACGGTGCGGCGCAACGTCCCTCGTAGCCGAAGAAGTGGTGCTGTGTAGAGAACTTGCCATGGTAGAGACCGTCTTTCTTCCACTGCTCCAGCTTCTTGCCGACCATCTCTGCCAGCAACTGCTCAGTGTCGATGAGAGAAACCTGAACGTTACCGTGTGGGTCACGGTCAAGTGCCAGCTGACGGCTGACAGTCTCAGGCAGTGAGCGGAAGATTGCTGCGTTAGGAGCAGAGAGATGCTGCAGCACGTAGTCTATCTTCTTGCTGTCTGCTATCATCTCAAAGTCTTTCTGGTTAGCAGCGAGCATATCGTTAAGCTCAGAGATGAGCGCCTTGATGGCAGGGATGAACTCGATGAGTCCTTCTGGTACGAGTACTACACCATAGTTCATACCGCGTGTAGCACGGTCTGCCACTACGTCAGCTATATATGTGACTACATCGTCAAGAGTCTGATTTTTAGCTTCAACCTCTTCTCCGATAAGTGTTATGTTTGGATGGGTCTGCAGGGCACACTCCAATGTAACGTGTGAAGCAGAACGTCCCATAAGCTTAATGAAGTGCCAGTATTTCTTAGCGGAGTTACAGTCGCGCATAATGTTGCCTATTACCTCAGAATATACCTTGGTAGCAGTGTCGAAACCGAAAGAAGTCTCAATCTCAGAGTTCTTAAGGTCGCCGTCAATGGTCTTAGGACAGCCGATAACCTGTACTCCTGCTCCAATAGCCTTGTAATACTCTGCCAATACGCAAGCGTTGGTGTTAGAGTCGTCACCGCCGATGATTACAAGAGCCTTGATGTTGAGAGCCTTCAGAATCTCCAGTCCTTTGTCAAACTGGTCTTTCTTCTCAAGCTTTGTGCGTCCGGAACCGATGATGTCGAAGCCACCAGTATTGCGGTACTCGTCAATGATGTCGGCGGTAAGCTCTATATAGTTGTGATCTACAAGTCCACCAGGACCAAGGATGAATCCGAAGAGTCTGTTTTCAGGATTAAGTTTCTTTATACCGTCAAACAAACCAGATATGACGTTGTGTCCGCCGGGAGCCTGACCTCCTGAGAGTATGACACCTACGTTGATGGCTGTGTTGGCCATTTCGCCCTTGGTAGGCTCAAACTTCAGGTACGGCATGCCGTATGTGTTAGGGAAAAGTTTCTTTACTTCCTCTTGGTCAGCTACTGACTGTGTAGGCTCACCCTCAACAGCTTTCAGTGCTCCACGCAACGCCTTTGGCAGTTTAGGCTGATAGGCAGCGCGTGCAATCTGTAATGCGCTTTTTTCCATTTCTTTTAGTGTTGTTTCTTATTTGTTTTTGATGAATCTTATTAGGAGTTAGTGGTGCAAAGGTACGAAAAAAAAACGTGTAAAGAGCAAATGAATGGTAGTTTTTCCTGTTTGCCCCTTGTATTTCTTACCCTTTGCTCATTACACTTTACACTTTCCCACATATCCCATAGTCATCAAACCTTCGACATTACTCATACTTCCACAGACGGAAAAGAAGCCAAACCTTGTTATATAGTCGGAACAGAGGCTCAAAGAGTACCTCTGAAGGATAGTAGATTAGGAACCGCATGTTGTGTCTTAATCGTGTGACAGCATATTTCATTCCACGATATTTCAGTGAGCCGTTGGAGGCTTCTTTCCAATTGTAGCGTTTGTCAAACTGTCCGAAGTTCCCGCTCTGCATTATTTCCTCGAGTAGTTGGCGGCCTCTTTTTTCGTCTGGCGGACAAAGCATCAGCCTGTCTTCTGCATTGAATACCTCACGCAATACATACATAACGGCGGCGGCAAACTTGTTGAGGCCAAAAGGAATCCTCTCGTGGGTGGGATAGGGGAGAGGCGCTTCCTTCAGTACCATATAGTAGTCCAACAGTTGTCTCAGTCCGATGCCTTCCTCAAATATGTGTTTATATAGATGCAATAATTGGAATATGGTGTTGAATCTTGCAGAAGGTATGGCATATCCGTCATATTCAATAAAGTCGCGGCTGGTCTTGTATTTGTTGAACCATGCCTGTAGGTGCTTGTTATTCCATGGATTATATAACCAGGTAGGGCGGTAATGCACCTCTACGGGTATGTCCTTGAGTATAGGAAAGTCAAGGTTGTGGTAGTAAATATATGCGCCCTTCTTCCTTGTCTGGCAGAACTCTATCACCGTGCGAACAGGATTGCTTCCTGATGACCATGCCCAAACGTCGATATCGCCGGGAGAACGTAGTTCCTGTAGATGTGGGGAATAGAAATAGAGGTTGCCTTGTCCTTTGAGTATAAGACAATGGAATCCATTCTGCTTGAAGAAGTCTGACACTTTTGCGGTCATAATAGAGGCTGTTTTGTTCTTCTCGCGTATCCTGTCAGCCTTGACAGCCCACTGGCGTATGCGTCTCGGTGGAGGCAGTTGCTCCTGTGGCAGCCGTTCCAAGGCAGCAAAGGCAATGCCAGTGAGGGCCTGCTCCTTGGCAATGACGTATAGCTGTTCCCATTCGTCAGGAGAGAGTGTCGTGCTCAGGCGTTCACGGGTGCCGATAGCAACTTGTAACAATTCAAAAAAGGAATTGTGGCTCATTGTTTAATGTTTATGGAGCAATCTCTTTTTCAATATAATATAATACAACTTCAGGTATTGCATGAAGCCTCGTGGCATACTGATGAGTCCTATAGATATCCTTAGGCCAATTGCTTGCTCTCCACTCCATATAGCAGAGGAAATACCACCTGGTTTACTGTATGCTATTGGTGTATCCAACTTCTTGTATCGGTCTCTGTCAAGTGACAACATAAATAGAAGATCACTGACTATATATGGTTTCGTTACGAGATACATGCCATGCTCTGCATGTAGTTTTCGTCTGTATATAAAGTTTTGGTGGTGGAGTAACCCTGTCTTGTGGTTCATGAAGGAACCGTATTTCTTGCCGTTACGAGATATTACGACGCAATCACTGTAAAGAGCGTCATGTCTGTCTAAGTCTTCCAGGGACAGGGCCTTCGTCAGTATGGCATCAGTCGTTAGATAATCACCGGCATTAAGACACAATATCCATTCTCCGGTAGCTGCTTTTATGCCTTTGTTGATGGCATCATAAACACCATTGTCGCGTTCACTTACAAAATATGAAATGTTTCCGGCTTTATTCTTAATAGATTCAATTGTCCCGTCAACGCTACCACCATCTATTACAATCCATTCTATGTTAGGGTAATCCTGTTTGACGATGCTTTGTGCAGTAATATCAAAATCGCTTTTGCAGTTTTTACAGATGGTGATTATTGATATTTTATCCATTAGTTTAGGTGATATAGACTTATAATTTTATTGTAGTAGCTCTTGGGGTTTGACTGTGCAGCGTCTGTATGGCGGTAGTTGAGTTTGTGGAAACTTACCTTGTCGGTAAGGTTGTTCCACCACTCAAGGTCGAAATCCTGTGTGATTCGTTGTCCTAACTGTATGAACGCAAAGCTATTTCCACGTGGCATCTGCTTTATCAGCTCTGGGTGCCTGCGCGCTGCGACATTGAAGAACAGGTGGAAGATATAGTATTCCACGGTGCAATTGTAGTCACGCCAATATGCCAGAAGCATTCCGAGTACGGACCGTAGCACGGGGTTGTTTGGCTTTGCATGTATGAACCAGTTGGAGGTGCCTATCACCTTACCGTCTTTGAAATATCGGAAGAGGAACAACTCACTGTTTTGTATATCTTCCCAATACTTGTTGCCCGTGCACAGCACGGATGCGTCGATCCATGTGCCGCCATGATGTATGAGCAGGGCGAGGCGTAGGATGTCGCTGAACAAAGGATGAGGTATGATGCCGTCATGGTATTTGCGCTCGATATAGTCTGGCAGTGTGACGTAGTCATGATAGTTGTCGGCGGTAATAACCACCACGTTGCATCTTGGCAGGTTTGTGGCTATGGAGTTATGACAGGCACGCACCAAGTCAGGAGCGGCGTCCATGCCTTGCAACCAGCAGAACCATATCACATTAGTGTTCATACTCTGGGTTGGCGGTGTGATTGTCTCAGCATATTGCGAAGCGTCGGCGTACTTCTCTGTCAGTATCTTGTCTATCTTACGTGTTATGGCTGGATAGACATACTTGAGGCTTCGTCCGTTGACAATGCAGCGGAGGCATTCCCTTATGCCAGTCCACAACACTCCCATGCGTAGGTATTGCCACAACAGGCGCAGGCCGCCAAACTGGCGCAGACGTATAATCAGACGGTCAAAATCTTGCATAGATGCTACGCAGGTCTTGGTTTATCTTCTCAGGCGAGAAGTGGTTGCGCACGAACTCCTGACTGTAGGCAGACATATCGCTGCGCTGTTGTTTGTTGTCAATCAGCATGGTGAGCTTGTCGGCAAGTGCGTCAGCATCACCAAACGGGAAAGTAACACAGTTTCTGCCCTCCTCAATGACGTCGGGCAGTCCGCCGACGGGAGTGGTAACTACTGGTATGCCGTGGGTCCAGGCCTCGAGCACCACCATGGGGAAGCCTTCCTCGTAAGAGCACATACAGAGGATGGAGGCATTGTGGAAATACTCATCCTTCTGTCTGCCGGTGACATAGCCTGTGAAGGTGACGTTGTCTTGCAGTCCCATGTCGATACTCATTTGGCGGAAGCGTTCCACCTCACCGTTGCCGAGCATATAGATATGCCAGTCAGGGTAACGGCTTTGCAGAGTCTGCCAAGCCTTGAGCAACAGGTTGGGAGCCTTGTTGTCGTTGAAGTATGCCATCATAAGGATGGTGTTCTTGCGGTCGGCATAGTCGCTGTGCGGAGTCATGGCGCATGAGTTGTAGAGCACCGTGGTAGGAGTCTTTATGTTGCTGTATGACTCAAGGAAGAGTTTCTGCCATTTCTTTGCGAGCAAGACAATAAGGTCGGCATGGCGTAGGTGCCATAGAAAAAGTTTGTTGGCAGTATGGTTGCGCAGTTGGTTGCCCATGTGTATGTGCATGATGATTTTCTTCCTGCCAAGCATGGCGAGAAGAAAGATAGGCATCTGTATTATCAGACAGATGCGGTCGGGCACCGTGTGGAAGTGAACAATATCAAATCGCCAGATAATAAAAAATGCCATGAAGCATGACTTCATGGCATACCACAACTTCCACAGGTAGTTGCGCTGTATCTGTGTGCCGAGCCAGTAGCAGGAGTGTTCCTTCCACGTTGGCATTTGCTCCATCAGCTTGATGGTGGAACTGACGCCGCCGAACGACTCTCTTGCACTGCCTACGACTAATACTCTTTTCATGATATCGTTGGTGAAATAGGAGTTTTCGGAGTTTTTCGGAATAGTTGGAGTTTTCAGAATAGTCAGAATAATCGAAATGCTCGGATTATTCGGAATAGTCAGAAGACTTGTCTTTTACTCCATACAACAGTCTGTCGTTTTCCTTTTGTTGTTCCTCTGTGAAACGTTGTTTCAGCAATCGGGCTGGCACACCGCCGATGATGGAGTAAGGAGGAAAGGACTGCGTTACCACTGCTCCGGCAGCAATGACAGAGCCGTGACCTATGGTGACACCTTTCAGTATTGTTACATTCGCACCTATCCACACGTCATCCTCGATTACTACTGCAGCATCATTCCCCGGCAGCTTCTCATCGTCAGTGATGTCAATGATGTATTTGCCTAAGATGTCTATGCGGTGGTCGCCCGTGATAATAGTTGGACGTGGACCGAATATGACCTTTCTTCCAATAGTCAGCGGCGCGTTGGTACAATAGAAAGTGCTACCCTTGGGTATGGATGTGCCGTCGCCAATGGAGAGGTTTTGCAAGCCTTTGATGTCTGAGGACATTGGACGCAGGTATACGTCGCGTCCGCAATGTTTCATGCATGCCTTCCATACAGGTGCCCACAGAGCATCCCAAAGGTAAGCTGGTATAAGACTAAACTTCAAGAAGAAACTCATAACTCAAAACTCATAATTCAAAACTCATAACTCAAGACTTGTTCTATCACTGGAGCCATATCAAAGTATCGGTATTGACCGAGTCTGCCGCCAAAGATGACGTCTGCCTCCTGCTCTGCAAGTTTGCGGTACTGTTCTGCCAGTGCATTGTTGCGCTCGTCATTGACAGGGTAGAACTGCTCCATACCTTCTTTGTATTCCGTAGAGTATTCTTCACTGACAACAGTCTTAGGGCAGTCGTACACCTCTTGGCCGAACATCTCAAAATGCTTGTGCTCGATGACACGTGTGTAAGGCTCATTATGTGATGTATAGTTTACTACAGCATTGCCCTGATAGTTTGGCGTATTCTCAATGCGAGTCTTGAAGGATACCGTGCGCCAGTCAAGTTTGCCCAGACTGTAGTTGAAATACTCATCAAGAGCGCCTGTATATACTAACTTGTCGGCATATTTGCGCCAGTCTCTATATTCAGAATTAAAGAAATCAACGTTAGTCTTACACTCAACGCCTTCAAGCAAGCCGTCTATGAGCTTGTTATATCCACCGATAGGTATGCCTTGATATTTATCGTTGAAATAGTTGTTGTCAAATATCATGCGAACAGGCAGACGCTTGATGATGAAGGCTGGTAGTTCGGTACACTTCCGTCCCCACTGTTTTTCGGTATATTCTTTAATGAGTTTGTTGAAAATATCCTTACCGACGAGTGTCAGTGCCTGCTCCTCAAGATTCTGTGGCTCGCGACCTTTCAAGGCAGCTATTGCCTCTGCCTTCTGTTCATTTATCCTTGCCTCAGCTTCCGCCGGTGTATGGACGTCGGGCCACATACGGTTAAAGGTGTTCATGTTGAAAGGCAGGTTGTATAGCTCGCCTTTATAGTTTGCCACAGGACAGTTAGTGTATCGGTTGAACTCAACGATGGAGTTTACGAAATCCCATACATCCTTGTTTGACGTGTGGAATATGTGCGCCCCGTATTTATGTACGTTGATACCCTCAATATTCTCACAGAAAATGTTTCCACCAAGATGTGGACGCTTGTCTATGACAAGGCAAGTCTTACCGGATTTACGGACTTTATATGCGAAAGTGGCACCGAAAAGACCGGAACCTACTATCAGGTAATCGTATTTCATATTTTTTGTTCTGTCAGTTGTTTATATATATTCATTATAATATTCCCCTTGTTCTTCCAAGATAATTCAGATGATTTCTTGCGACAGTTGTCTGAGAATATCTTTAACTCATTTCTGTTTTTATGGAAATAATTTAAGTTGTTAGCAAAGTCTTTTATAGATAGCTCTGGTGTTGATAATGGTATTTTTCTTCCCACGGTGTCATCTATTACGGCAGACATGCCGCAGGTATCGAAACACAATACAGGTAAACCGTTGCTGATAGCCTCTAGTACCACGGTAGATGTGTCCTCGTTGACAGATGTGAAGAAAAACATATGGGCAGACAGCATGGCCTTCTCTACATCATCATGGGACATGTTGCCATTAAGTGTTACCTGATTGTCTATGTGCAGGTTTTTTATAAGAGAAGTCACCTCAAGGTTCTGTTCCTTGTTACCCGTACCGTATATATGCAGGTGGATATCCTTGTTGCCAGACTGTGCAACCGACTTTATTGCGAGGTCTATTCTTTTGCGATAATCAAATTTACCTGCCCATACGATGTTAAGCTGCCGTTCGTCAAAACTTCTGTCTGGATTGTATGTGTAAGTGTTGCACCCTGTTTCGGGAATGATGACGGAGTCTAAGCCCGCATATTGTTTTATGGCATGGTAACTGTCAGGAATGGAGCTTATCAACACGTCGGCATTGTTCAGGGCGTGTCTTATCCGCGGATAATATTTCAGTTGTAAGATATTTAGCTTGTTCTTTATATATAGGAATATCTTCATCTTCCGACTGTTGGCATATTCAAGTGGGAACTGCTTTAATCCGCCGATTGGCCCCCAGACTATTGGTATATTGAAATCCTTGGCTACATCAAACAAACATCCTGGTTCGCGAAAACCAATCATGTTAAGTTGATGTATTATGTCTATATGCTGCTGCCGGCATATATCCCTTGCTATATTTGCCGTCTTCCGTTGCCACTTCCAATAATACCAATAAAAACGCCAATCCCCCTGATTCCAACACATACTACGAACCTTCTCTGAAACAGGATTGTAGAAGAGATGTATCCTTTCCCTTAGCTCAGATGTTTCCAGCGCTGCCTCAATACGTTCTTTGAACTCCCCCTCTGTTATGACATATACCTCACAATGCCTTGCTATGGCAAGGACCCAGTTCCATCCCATGCCAGGTTCACTACCCATATCGGGCGAACATGCGTATGCGTTGATTAGAATGGTCATTTCGTATGGCAACGATATATTACCATGGCATACATATATAGCTTTGTTAGCAGTTTTATATATGCGGGGACATTGTTTGCTGTATTTGATGTGTTTTCTTTCTCAGTCCATCTGTGAGCAGCACATTTCTTGTCAATGAAAAAAAGTTTATTTCTTCTTTGCGCTATGTGGTGGATAAAAGTGTCGTGTTGAGGAATATGAGAAGGCATCGGTAGGATATATTTCAGTTCGTCACGTGACATACCCATGCTGAAACCATATGTGGAATGGTGTTTTCTTAGTTTCCAGAATGGCTCTTCTTTATAGATTACCTCACCAATATTCATGCCTTCGTCATCAATAATGTCAAAGGCGGTGGCGGCGACTCCACCTTTTTTTATCAATACTTGTAATGTCTCACTGATTTTCTCGGGGTACCATATGTCATCTTGGTCAGAAAAGAATATATAATCGCCAGTGGCCGCAGAGAGTGCATTGATAAAATTAGCAGTCGCTGCATAGAGGTTGTTATAATAGCGATGTTTCTTTTCTTGTTTGTGAGATACCAGTATTATTCTGATATCATTATATGATAGAATAATGTCTGTTGTGTCGTCCGTAGAACCGTCATCAGAAACGATAATCTCAAGTTCTGTGTCAGGAAATGCGGATAGGTCTTGGTTGAGTATGGAGTCAAGTTGTTCCTTTATATGTTTGCCACCGTTGTAGGTGGCCATGCAGACAGATATTTTCATCAGACAGGAATATTATATCCGGGTTTATATATGGGGTGCAGTCCTAAATGTCCCGTTATACCATGTAGTATGGCGAGACAATACATCTTTAATTGTTTTGTGTTGTGTTTCCTTGTGTATGATATAAGTGAGTCATATATCTTCTTGAGGCAATATGCGAAAAAAGACGGAATGTGATGACACCTCAGAGTATATATGTGATTGCGAATCAGATAATAGTCGCGCCATGTGGCTATTATGTTTGTAGGTTGGGCATACGTTATGGTGTCGTGAGTTATCTTAATTTCAGGTAACAATACAATATTGCCGTAATGTCCGATTCTATAACTGTATTCTGTGTCATCAAAATATATGAAAAAGTCTTTGAGCGGAAGTCCTGCTTTTCTGACGGCCTCAGCATTAAAACAAGATCCGACAAAAGTGGTTTCTTCAATCAAGACCTCTTGCTTGTTATAACAGTCTTTGGGCAGTTTGTATGGCATTTTTATAAGCCGATTCTTACTGATTCGTCTATGGTCTATGTCTATAACACCATTTAGATACACAGCGCCACAGATACAAGCGGTATCCCTTGAATGAGTTTCAGCATATTGTTGTACATGATACAAAGCGTCTTTGTCAGGATAAGCATCATCATCAGACACCCATATCCAATCAGCCTGAGAATCCAATGCACATTCTATTCCAGCATGGAAACCACCAGCGCCTCCCGTATTTGTTTCAAGATTGATGACTGTTTTCCTTGAAATATGTGAGTCTTTGGCACACCATTGGTTCAGAAAGTCAGATGTGCCATCAGTGCTACAGTTGTTGACTACTATTATGCTATATGGCAGAACAGTTTGGGTTTCGTAGCTCTGTAATGCTTTTTGTAGTTTTTGCAGTCGATTATATGTTACAATAACAACACAAATATTCATACAGTCAATTTATTTTCATGTTGTGATGTCTGTGTCCTCTTCTTCTTCGTTATATTCTTCTTCCTCCCATTCCTCTTCAAGGTTACGGTTGGAATTTAAGCAAAGAGCAATAAGCATAGAGTAACCTTGCCCTTTTCCTGACAGAAAAGATGTATCAGCGGTTTGTTCTATTACAAGACAGAAAAAGGCCATCATTGCTACACGATAGTATTTAAGACTATACATTTCGTTGAAGGCAATAAGACGACGTTTCCAGAATAAATAGAACAGAATAATACCTACAACTCCAAATTGAGCAAGAGTGGGGTAGAAGGCATCACATATGAACATTCCATCTTTATATTCATTTCCTCCTAATCCCCATATATGGTTTAAGTTATATTCATAGTATAAGGGAGAGTAGTATAGCCAAGCGGCGAGGCATGCGAATGACCCCATGCCAGGACCAAATGGGAAATAGTCCCATAGGATTTTCCATGCGGTTTTATATGTCATAGGGCGTGCGAGACCCTCATTGTCCCAACCGTCAACATAATATACTTCAAATTTTGTCCATGTCAGTGCTAAAGCGACTATAGTCATTAGCCCAATGGTCCATATGGTCTTTGGCGATTTGAAGTCCAGTTTCTTTTTGACGTAGAACAACATTGCTACGAATGCTACAACCTCGCCCATGAATTTCATCTTTGGTGCAAGAAGTCCAGAACCGACTAATGCTAAAGCTATTAGCTTATTACGTTTCGTCTCTTCAGAAAAGAGATAATATGCCATGCCGGTACTGATGGCTAACTGTCCGAGTACTGGGAATTCACCTCCGTTGAGAGTCTGTGGATGATATATAATCCAAGATAATAAAGTGAGTATCATGGTACCTATAATCCATTTCTTCTGTTTGTCGGAGAAACGAGGGTTGAGAATCCATGTGCAATAGATTATGGAGTAAGGTCGTATCTCTTGTACAATATCAAGAAATACGGCTTCTGGTACGTTACGTCCAAATAAAAGTCCATAGATGACATAAAAAAACAACACTCCAAGGAAGAACATGTATTCTTTCCATGGAGTGCTATTCGTAGCCCAATGACCACGTTTCATAAATGTGTATCCAATCAGAATTACCGTCATCGCCTCGTCAACAGAGGAGAAACCTGGTAAATCGTTATAAGCGATACAAGCAGGGAAATATATTATCCAAAAAAGAGTATAAAAGCGTGCTATCTGTTGCATTGCTCAAATGGTATTTGGAACCATGAGTATTTGTTTCTGGCCCAAGTGCGTTGTCCTACAGTAAATATTATATATAGTAACCAACTTGGCAAGATGTCTTTAAGATTTTTCTTATGTGGTAATTTCGTTTGCCATGACCCGGTGTAGTTATGGGCACAAAAACTTTTCTTGGTCTTTCTTACTTTTACAGCATTACGGCTGTTGAAGAATTTTTTTTCAAATACTTCTATGTGTTTATCATTACTATCTTTGAACTCAGATATGTCATAGAGACGTCTGAATGTATATCCTAAACCTGTCAATACATGGTGGAAACGCACAGGCAGTTCCATTGTGTCGTATGAGCCGTCAGTTCTTATGAATGTCTTGTCGTAGTATGTATCAAGTATATCCTTAACCCATACACATCCTTTTGACGCTCCAATCACAGCTGCCTCAAAGGCGCGTATCTGATCACACCCAATAAAGTATGGCAAATGCAGTAGTTCATCGAAGTTCTTATAGACTATAACATCGGCATCAAGATATATGCCTCCATAGTTATAAAGGGCATAAAGACGAATGTAATCTGCGGCAAATGCATACTTACTTGCTTCATAGGCCTGTTTTGTCCATATTGTACTATCTATGTCAAAATGCTTTTCTGTAACAGATAGATTATTGAGACATGAACAGTCAACAGGCTTTTTCCCCCAGAGCCATATCTCGTAGTTTTTAAGTTTTTCATTCCATGTATCAAGACATTTTCTGATAGAGTCAGGAAATGCATCACCAGACAACCAGCAAAGATGTATTATTTTAGGTATCATTGTCGTATCAGATGTCCTTGTCTATAAATGGAACATTATTCATTCTTGAGGCTAAAAGGGCAAAGCATGATAAATTATATAATTCTTTAGCTCTTACACGGTAAATCTTCTCAGATTTAGACATGACATAGAGATCAAGGAAAGTCTTAAGTGTCGTTTGTTGTTGCTGCTTTACTCCAGTGTGCCCAAGATTTGAATGGTCGAGCACTTTGACTGGCATATCCTCGATAGCATCAAGAAATGTCTTGCTGTCAGAGAATACATATATTGTCTTCTCCGCATTTTCAGCAATGATGTCTTTTATGCAATTACGACATTTCTGTATAAGTTGTTGGCGCTCTTCTTCTGTTTCCAGATGATTGTCAAAGAAAGTATAGCCCTCAAATTGCTCTAAGGCGTTGACGAAGCGGAATTGCACAGAAATATAATGCTCATTGGTAATGTTTAGTGCATTATATGCTTCCTGCAATAAGGGACTGGGAGAGAACAATTCTTGAAATAACTCATGCCATTTATAGCCGGTGTCCTTAAACTGCCATGGCATATCGTTGCCTGCATAATTGTAACAGTGGTACTGTTTGCCATGTGTTAAAGTCCCGATGTTGTGCCAACTTGTCTCATTTATCAGTTTTGTATCAAACAATGAGTATTCTAGATCATTTAGATGCAGTTCCCAATTAGTTCTTGGACTCAGATAGTCTGAAAGAGCAAAAGGCGTTTTGAAGTGAAACTTGAATTCTAAACCATTTGCTTTTGCGGTGTTATATAGTGAAATTACTGCTTTAAGTCTGTCTGCCAAGCCGGGGTGTGGAACGTCCGGCTCAAAAACGAAATATAATACATCTTTTTGGGATGCCTTCTTTAATCGGAATTTTCTCCAATATCTTATGTTATGAAGAAAATATTTTATATCGTATTTAAGATAAACAAATTTCATCGTAAATCTTTCTCATTCTTATCTTCCAATCTCCATGTTTCAAAGCAGCATACCTGTTTTTATCGACAAGAGATTGATAGTCCTCTATGTGGCATAAAATATTCTCAATTTGGGAAGCGGCTTCAGTAGAGTAATCATATTCGATTACTGGATTATATCCTATTAGGTCTTTTAGTTCCTGCGGGCAATGACCTATAATTACCATGCGTGAAAGCATGGCCTCCCAATATCGTTGTGTAAGTGTCTCTACATTCCCAGTTTCTTCCGGGTGTGTTATATTTCGTGGAAAACAAATCGTTATCTTCGCATTTTCCATCATCTCCCTAAGTTCTTGATCAGAAAGTCTGGGGGAAATCTCTGCTGTTCTGACAGTATTAAGTAAGGGAATGTTTGATGATATAATATTATTTGGTCGTCCGAACTCAAGAATATCAATGTCTCTATATTTTAGTTCTTTTCCTTCTTTATAAATAGAAGTGTCAACACCTTCTGGACAGTGGATTACATTGAGATCTGGTAGTCGACGTTTTATTTCGGCCATTTCTTGCAATGACGTGAATATTGCAGTCTTTACTTTATGTTTTTTTAGCCATGTTTCCACTTTGTCGTAAAAGCATGGCCAACAATCCCAGAATAGAGGTATTATCTCATTAGTCAAAACTGTAAATCCCGTATCGAAATACAAACTTACAGGCTGGACATATACGAGTTTTTTCTCTTTTTGTAATAAAGTAGGAAGTATATCTTTGCGGAATAACAACCATCGCAATATAGTTGGATAGTAGCCTTCCTGAGTTTTATAGCCTAAATCTTTCCATGCATAGAAAGCCTTGTCTTTGAAGTTTAGTGCCCCCTCATATCTATATGGTTCAACCGCTTTGATAATAGCCATTTATAATTTTACAGCCTCTTGTTTTAAGAATTCTGGCATTATATGTTGATATTTAGGCTTCATTGTAAGACTATGTAAGATGCCTTTTATAATCATATATGTTTTTCTTATTTTTTGTCTCTCGTAGAATAACACTTCGATTAACGTTTTGATAATAATTTTAAAAACTTTAGATAAAGATACGAAATCATACTTTTTTGAGAGATATAAGGAATTTCGTGCCCAAAAAAACTTACGTATTGCAGGATGATTGTTGACAGTAAGTTCACCAAACAGTTTGTGATTTATTATAAAAGTTCCAACGCCTATTTCTTGAAGTAATTTGGTATGAAATGTAATCAAGGTTTTAAAGCCAACTTTTTTCATACTATAACAAATGTCTGCATCAACGAAATCTATGAACATCTCATTATCAAAACCACCACATTTGTACCATGCTATTGTATTAGTAAAGGCTGCCGAGGTTATCACCCAAGGAACTTCAAAAGTACCTTTATAGCCATGTTGTTGAGGATCATCATAATTTCTATCCTCAATCTTACATCCAATTATTCCGATGTCTTCTTTTGCTATTCCTTTATATACTTCTACCATTCCAAAGGAAGCCACAGAATCTTGGTCAAGGGTTAGTGCCCAATCATAACCATGACTGTATGCGTATCCGCAAATCTGGTTTAATGCGTAAGCTATGCCTTTGCTGGCATGATTGTCAATCCAAAGAAGGTTGTCATATCTTTTGAGATGTTTTTTGTAGTTGGTATTAGAGGAACCATTCTCAATGAGCAGTACGGTGTCCACTTGTTGATATATGGCATCAATGTTCTCTTGTAATCTGCCTATCTCTGGATTATATAATACGATACCTGCTAGAACTTTCATGCTTTGATTATATTATATATGTAAAGTGTCAAATGTGAAACAAACGTATTATAGAGCTTTCTATGGCTCTCTTTAATAATTCAAGTCTGTTATAGGTTGTGATAATGGCACTGACTTTTTTCATTACTTATGAAATTTCCGAGTATATTTGTTTTAATTCATTAATTATCCCTTCCTTACTATGTCGTTTTAGAGCTATTTCCTTTGCATACATTCCCATGCTTTTATTGAGGTCTTCTTGATTAAGCAGCTTCCGTATATAAAATGCTGCCATATATGGGTCTGTTGCAGGAAAAAGGAAACCGTCTTTGCAGTGTGTTACCATAGAAGAAGTTCCGCCGACATTTGTCGCTACCACTGGAACTCCGAGTATTTGTGCCTCAGCCACACTGTTTGGACTATTTTCTATATATGATGGCTGTACATAGACTGTGCTGTGTAATAGCGTTTCGCGTAAATGCTCTGCAGTTGCTACTCCACATAGGTTTATATTTAGATTGCTATGACTTAAATTAGTTAGATTCTCAAAAAAACGTGTCGTTATATTTCCAAACACTTTCCATTCGAAGTCAATGTGCATCACGTTTTTTAATATGTCAGCTATTTTAAGCACTAAGTCCAATCCTTTATATGATGCATTTGATGAAGTGGTGACGATAACAGGTTTTGTTGGTATAGAACGCTGGGATTCCTCGTAGAAACATAGTCTTAGTATTTCGCCACCATAGTGATATTTCGCTTGTGGTGCAAGTATTTCCATTGCTTCCTTGTCCCACTCTGTACGACCGATAGCGTTTGATACGGCTCGGAATATTGTTTTTTCACGGTGAATACTACGTTGCCAATATGTCAAATACTGGAATTTGCTATACGCCTTACAAAAACCTTCGCTCATACAATATTTTAGTTTGGACATACCTGGTGGTAAAAAACTATGGATGTATAGTGAGAGTATGCCTTGAATATGTATGCAACATGGTATGGAAAGTTCTTTCGCGGCTATGACAGCAAGACCAATATACAGTTCTGAACCAAATACCTCTATTACATTGGGTTTGAAGTCTTTTATTGTCTCTTTGAATTTGTTAATATAGTAAGGCCATAGGATTTCATCTCTATGTACATCTTTGTAGTATATTATATCAAGGAGCTTGTCTTTTGCCTTCTTATGGTGGTATGGTGTAGGGTAGTAGGTAACACCTTGTTGTTCTACTTTATGTGGTTGGTTGTCCATGCAGAAACAAATGCCAAGTTCGATATCTTTGCATTTCATTAACTCCTGCTGTAAGGAAGACATCCACCCCCCTCCATTGTAGCCACCATTATTTGTTTGAGGAGATTTGTAGCAGGCTGGATTTGTGGAAAACCAAAGTGTTCTCATCTTAACAACTTATAATAAAGAAGTAAGTCGTACCGATAATACCAATAATTGTATAACCTTTTGCATTCCTCTGGATAGTTCTCTCTTTCTTCTATGAATAGGCGGTAGGTGCACATCTTATGCCAAAAACTTCCGTTAAGTGTGAGATGGCCTATATAGTCCTCTTCAATGTCCTTTCTTGGATGACTGGCAGCTATGCTATCCATGTCATGTATCTCTGTGGGGATGGTTGAGGAATATACCTTTGCCACAGGCAACATTCTTAGTAATAGGTCAGCATCTTCATATCTGCGAAAGCGTTCGTCATAAGGGTGCTTTTTTGCGAATGAAGTTTTGAATATAGAGTGTCCGCATCCAGGAGATATGTTTCGAAAATACCAAGAGCGTAGAGGATTCTTGACAAGTCCCTCTAGAGGGTGCTTCTGCAATGTCAGTTTACCGTCTTTACGTATGTATTTATTGAAGTCTATTATGTCAGCATCCTGATACAGAGCGCACTTATTATGCATTACTGTCAGTGCATCCTCGCATAGTTCGTCATCAGCGTCTAGGAATACGGTCCATTCTCCGTGTGCGCTGCGTAGTCCTGCGTTTCGCGCGGCACTCGGACCTGCATTCTCCTGTTTTATCAGTGTCAGCCGACTGTCACCTATGCTCTCTACCATAGAAACGCTGCTATCTGTAGAACCATCGTCAACAACAATCAACTCTATATCTTGAAAAGATTGTGACAATACACTTTCAATAGACGATAGTATGGCTTGCTCCTTATTATATAGTGGTATGATTACACTAATCATAACAGATAATGTCTTTGGATAAGATTCACCGCCTTTCTATATGTGAGACTATCCAACTTCACATGAAATATTATATATAGCAACAACTTTTCAATAAGACTGTTGTGATTACTAAAATAATGTTTTAGTTTTCCAAAGTCTTCTATGGAATGATAATACTTGTTAGCGTACATTGTCAGCAAATGGAGCAATATGAACCGCTTCTGTGCTCCTTTCTCGTAATCATCTATATTATCACAACAATCTTTTATAATTGTGCTGAATGCGTGTGTTTCTTTTTCTATATTTGGTTTTTTCGTTATAGAGCCAGGTGTTTCTCTATAGTAATATAGCTTCTCTGCACAGAAGGCCATACGTCTAACATGTTTGGCAAGAAAGAAAGTCCAATAATTGTCCTCATGCACTATACCTTCTTTGAAATATAATCCATTATTGTTAATCAGTTCTCTTTTGATTAACCTGTTGGCAGCAGTCACTGGTATCTTGTCGTAGTCTAAGAGGGAACGTTTTATTAAGCTTCTGTCATCCGAGAATTCAGGAAAAGATTCTCGTCCAAATTGTGACATTTCATTGTTTTCCCTTATATATAATGCTGGCAAGAGGTCAACACCACCGTATTTGTCTGCTAAATGAATTAGGGTGTCTATGCATTGTGGTACTATCGTGTCATCGCTGTCAAGGAAATACAGATAATCTCCTTTTGCAGCTTTTACTCCTGTATTACGTGCCGCTGATAATCCTCCGTTTGTGTCTCTGTATATGATTTTGAATTTTGTTTTAGCCTTGTCGTTATGTGTTGTAACAAAGGTCTCTGCTATATGTATACTATTATCGTTACCTTTGTCGTCCACGATAAGACATTCTATTTCAGTATCAGTTGTTTGTTCATAAACAGAAAGGAGGCATTCCTCTATGTATGGTTCTACATTATATACCGGAATTATGATAGATACTCGTGGCATCACTTTTCAGTAAGAATATTGTATGTGTGTTTCCTTACACTTTTTTCATTTATTGCTCTCTGAAAAGCTGTAAGAGAATGAAGATCGCTACCTTGATATGTATAGTATCCTTCTTCCAGAAGATATTCAGCGCGCTCTTTGGGTTCCGGACCATATGCGCCCGATAGCGATGTCATGTTTAATTGGTACTTTACACCTTGTTCATGCAGAGTGTCATAATCATCATAATCCATATAGCGATATCGCTCGGGGTGTGCTAAAACAGGTGTTAATCCCGCTTTGCGTATGTCTTGCAGTATTAGTTTGAAACGATAAGGCGCCTGTGCGTATGATGTCTCAACAAGTATTTCGTTGCCTTTGTCTCCATAGGTCAAAAGGTTTCCTGCCTCTAAACGTTTTACAAACAATGAGTCTATCATATTCTCAGCAGCAAGATGCAACTTTATCTTTTTCTCACCTTCTACTTCGGCATATGCATTAGATAATTCCTCAAACCTTTCCTTTAACTCCTGTGGTTCATTAGGAAAATCCTCCATGATGTGTGGAGTAAGCCAAACTGTGTCCACTCCTATTTGCTCATAGTATTCTAAAACCGCAAGTGAGTCTTTTATGGAGCGAATGCCGTCGTCTACACCTGGAAGTATATGTGAGTGACAGTCTGTCCAACCATCAAAGACTCCAGATTCAAGAAGTGTATGTTTTTTGTTGAAGAAGAACATCTATTTTAAGGTCATGCTTCTATTTTGAAGAGTAACCATCACCATATCCTGTTGAGTATCCAGAACCGTAATAACCATAACCGCCATACCCGTAACCGTAGCCATAGCCATAACGATAGCCATAACGACGATAACCATAACGGGAGTTTGCAGTTAATGTACCGTTGAGGATTATACCCATATTATTGTATTTGTGGTCGTCATAATACTCTTCTATTACGTTAAGGAATTCCTGTTCCATTAATCCCACTCTAATAACGAAGAGCGTTATGTCCGCATATTTTGATATGATACTTGTATCCGCAACTATTTCAACTGGAGGACAATCAAAGAATACATAGTCATATTCCTTGCGCACTTCGTTGATAAGCTGGGCAAACTTGTCATATGCCAATATCTCAGCAGGGTTAGGAGGCAAAGTACCGACAGGAAGTAATTGGAAATATTCGCTTTCTTTTGATGTGATTAACAAATCATGCCAATCATTTACAGTGCCGTTTATATAGTCTGATAATCCAACTTCGGGTTTGTCAACATATGCAGAGAGGTTACGGCGTCTCAGGTCAAGGTCAATGGCTAATGTCTTCTTTTTCTTCAAAGACATACACAGTGCGAGGTTGTAGGAGATAAAGGTCTTACCTGATCCTGGATTTGCCGATGTCGTCATTATAACATTCTTGGCCTTGTCTTGACCGATAATGAATTCTACATTTGTACGTAGAACTCGGAATGCCTCATTAATTACATTACGTGAACCATGTTTGACAACGACACGCTCTCCTTTATGTAACTTGTCTTTTCTTCTGTGATGAACATGTTTGCCGGTAATTTTACCTTTGAATTTCTCAAGTCTATATTTTGTGTCTTCCCAGAATTCGCGCAATACGCCTTCGGTTGTCTCATCTGGGAATTCTATTTGAGGCAGCTCTCCGACAAACGGAACGGATAGTTTCTCTACGTCTTTACGTCCGCGTACTTTTGAGTTAAGCCATTCGCGCAGTATGATAAGAGCTAAAGGTAATCCTAAACCTATAGCTAATGCTATCTTTTTGATTTTGTCGTCATCAGGGAAAGACTGTCTGTTTGAACCTCCAGCAGGTTGCAGTACTCGAGTGTTATATGCAGCAAAAGCCTGGTTCATCTGATTCTGCTCTCGTGTCTGCAATAGGAATGTGTAAAGTTGCTCCTTTATCTTACGACGACGTTCTATGTCAACATATTGTTTCTGTTTTCCTGGTGTGGCTGCAATCTTGGCATTGTTCTTCTCGTCGTTGATATGCAGCATTTTTATCTGCGTATTTATTGTTGCCACATGGTTGTCTATTGTTACCAACATACCATGTTGCAGCACTCCGAGTTGTCTGTCAATATCATTAATGAGCGGATTACTCTCTGTTGAGGCTGATATGATATTTGTGCGCTGCATAACGAGAGAGTTGTACTGTCCCACTTGTCCGGACAGTGTACCACTGTTTATGCCTGTAGGCAGTGCCAAAGGCTGGTTACGATCCTTAATGGCGGATATATAGCCACGATAGTATTTGACCATCGCCAATTCGTTCTCATATTCCTCACCCTTGTTCTCATATTCCAGTGCACGGCCCATATATCGTGCTCCTTCAGAATTGGAGTTCAGAGTGTGGTTTGAGATTTGATAGTCACTGAGTTCGGACTCAACGTCACCCAGTTCCTGTTCTATGGCTGTCAAACGTTCGTTGATGAATTTATTCGTAGCTACGATAACCTCATTACGATTCTCTATCCATTGTTCGTTATATACAGCTATCAGAGTGTTAAGTATATCGTCTGCTCGCTCAATATTGACATCTGTAAGTGATATGTCAATGACGGAAGACTCTGATACGGAGTTGTTGACCCCCAGTTTTCCGATAAATTTTGCAGCGGCATCACTTTTGGAAATTTTTGTGACAGTTATGAGATCTGCAGTGCGTGAAGAGAATGCAGGTGTCTTTACAATTTTTATTATGCCGAAAGGAGTTTTTACGGCTTTGTCGTATGGTGCCTTCAGATATTTCTCTTTGCCATCATAGTTGAATTCAATCTTGACGTTATTGTCATCTTTCGTGTTGAGAGTGAAGGTTGCATATCCGTCATAGTTCCCTTCATCCTCTATAGTTACAGGCAAACTTGCACCGTACAGAGTCGTGTGTCTGAGTCTTCCGCGTATTTGGTATTCATATTCAAGGTGTAGCCTCTCAACAACTTTATTCATCAGTCCTGGTTTCTTCAGGGTGATCATCTCGTTGTAAAGTGTTGTACTTGCGTTACGCCTGCCGTAACGTGTACGTGAGAATATATCATTGAGTGCTTGGTTGTTTGCATCCTCTTTAACGACTATGGATGTACTGCGTGTATATACGGGAGGTGTCATGCGGAGGTATATTAATGCTGCTCCCCATGTTACAGAAAGACATATAGCGAACCAGAACCAATTACTGATGCACAGTCCTATAATATCCATAATATTAAGGAATGAGCCACTATCTTCTGATTGCTTGTTCTTCAGCTTGTTCTGTTGTTTCGTATTTTGTGCTGCCATGTGTCCTCTTTTTTTATTTGTTTTCAGGTTTATTTCCTCAAGCGATCTATAATAGACCATAGAGATAATCCGCCTACTCCAGTTATGCCAGTCCAGAATCCCCAGGTGTGGAACATGTTACCCAAGTTCGTTGTACTACGTTTCGTCTTGTTGTTAGGCTCTATGTAAACGATATCGTTCTGGTGCAGATAATAAGCTGGTGATTCATATACGTTTTTCATCTTGGTGACATCCAGCTCATATTGGCTTATAATACCGTCTTCCTCGCGTATAACGAGAATGTTTGTACGTATCGCGTTCAGATTTATATCACCTATCAGAGCCATAAACTCAAAGAAGGTAAGTTTGTCCTTGTCAATATTTACTCGTCTGCCACCGTTCTGTCCTAACAAAGTGATGTAAAGACCAGTATAGTCTACTCGTATCATTGCGTCGTCTACGAGTCGTGACTCGCGAAGCAGATTAGTGAGGCTGTCTTTCAGTTCTTTACGATCCAACCCTGCAACGTGCATTTCGCCCAAGACAGGAAAATCGATATTGCCATTATCGTCAATCAGATACTGACCGCCACCCATGTTGAATTGCTGTGACAGCGTGCTGTTGCGTGAACTTACATTGATACTGATTTTGTCACCAGGTCTTAGTTTGAAAGGTATAGATGTGACATTAAACATCGTATCCATCAAGGCTTGGGTACCTGGTCGCTTATCTTGGAAATAAGCCACGTCTTTTGGAGTACATGCTGTCAATGATATGATACAGAATATAAAAAATATATTCAGTATTGACAATAGAGGGTATCTTCGCATTTTTGCCATTTTGTATCGCAAGATTATATATAATAATGTATGGAAACAAAACACACTTTCCTCAAAGAGAACACATCTCTTTGAGTCATTGTGTGTTATGATATTTTCTATGTGCACTTGGGAAAAATGCACATGTTTATATTTCCTTTCCCTTTTTCTTTGTTAGCAAGTGATAAATATATCCGCTGACTCCTGCTATAAGTATAATGTAAATAGGGTTCACTCCACATAGCCATATTAAAATGGCGGTAGCGACAGGTATCCAACAGTTAGTCCATCCTATCTGTGCTTTACGCGCCATGTTAAATGTCGGTACTGCCATAAGTGCCACTACTGCAGGACGTATTCCTGCAAACATGGCTGCTACCCAAGGGATGTGCTGAAAGTTCTGAAAGAACATAGCTATTGCCAGTATTATCAGCAGAGAGGGTAGGGCGGTTCCTAATGTGGTACATAATGCTCCACTAATGCCGCGCAGTCTGTAACCTATGAATGTCGCTATGTTTATTGCAAATACTCCAGGACAAGTCTGTGCTACGGCTATGAGGTCAAGAAACAACTGCTTATCTATCCACTTGCGTTTTTCCACTACTTCCGCCTCTATCAGAGGTATCATGGCATAGCCACCGCCAAGGGTGAAGATACCAATACGGAAGAAAGTGGAAAACAACTCAAAATACATATCTTGCCTTTCGTGATACGATATGAGTTTTTAGGAGTTGAGGTTGCTCTCAATCCATTTGCGAGCATTTACGAATGCCTCGTGCCATGGTGTTACCTGGTCGGTTAGACGGCGCTCTTCTGGATAGTAACCACACTGCCAAGGGAACTGTGTACGCTCTGGGTGTGGCATGATGGCCAAGTGACGACCGTCCTTGCTTGCAAGGGCTGCTACGTTGTATGCAGAACCGTTAGGGTTGGCTGGATACTCCGTATGGTTGTATTTGGCAACCACGTTGTATTCACCCTCTGCCAGTGGCAGGTTGAACTTACCTTCTCCATGTGCTACCCAGCAACCTATCTTCTCGCCTGAGAGAGAACCGAACATTACAGAGTCGTTCTGAGGTATCTGCAGGGTTACGAATGTTGACTCGAACTTA
>JAEEGF011929256.1_pt1 | contig 28376 bp, 24 predicted proteins | sample 9134171 | NCBI WGS metagenome assembly JAEEGF01 (sample SAMN16246542, study PRJNA631951) | gut metagenome | biome: gut microbiome; feature: rumen; material: AP-attached | host: Bos | place: Iran: Karaj | collected 2018-10 | reverse complement strand
GTTTGACGGCAAAACACCGTCGCAGACCATAAACGTGGTGCTTCTTATGTGGTCGGTCACAACTCTGAGAGAAACATCCGATTCAGGCGACTGACCGTATTTTTTATCGGACATTTCGGAAAGGCGCTCCGTGATGTTTTTTATGGTGTCAACATCGAAAAGAGAGTCTACGCCCTGCATTATGCATGCAAGACGTTCAAGTCCCATACCCGTATCGATATTCTTCTTTTCAAGAAGGGAATAATTGCCGTTGCCGTCATTATCAAACTGTGTGAAAACAAGATTCCAGAATTCCACATATCTGTCGCAGTCGCAGCCTACTTTGCAGTCGGGCTTGCCGCATCCTTTTTCGGGACCGCGGTCAAAATATATCTCGCTGCAGGGTCCGCACGGACCGGAACCGTGTTCCCAGAAATTGTCTTCTTTGCCGAGGCGTGAAACATGAGACGGATCAACGCCTACTTCTTTTGTCCATATATCGTAAGCCTCGTCGTCATCCTGATATACGGTAACATACAGCTTATCTTCGGGCAGCTTCATTACCTGCGTTACGAACTCCCACGCCCACGCAGTCGCTTCACGCTTGAAATAATCTCCGAAAGAGAAATTTCCGAGCATTTCAAAAAATGTTCCGTGACGCGATGTTTTGCCTACACGCTCGATATCCGGTGTTCTTATACACTTCTGGCATGTGGTCACGCGTTTTCTGGGAGGTGTTTGCTGTCCCGTAAAATACGGTTTTAAAGGTGTCATACCTGCATTGATGAGAAGAATGCTTTTGTCGTTCTGAGGTACGAGCGGAAAAGATTCCATTCTCAGATGTCCTTTGGACTCAAAAAAACTGAGATATTTTTCGCGTATCTCATTAAGACCCATGAATTCCATGATTGTTTTTCCCCTTGAATATGATTTTTTATAATTTTATCGGTTTGAATACTCCGCAAAAACCTGCGGGAATATGATCTTTCAGCTCTGTGAGAGCATTCTCAGCTTCTTTTTTTGTGCGGAAAACCGCAAAGACCGCAGGACCGCTGCCTGACATTTCTGCAGCCAGAGCGCCCAGAGAGATAAACTTTTTTTTGATCTTCGTTATTTCTTCCGATTTTTTCTCCGAAACATATGCAAGCATATTTGAAACATATTTCCATCGGTTTTTCGATGAAAGAAACTGATCTGTTGACGGCTTCGGAAAAAGAGGCGCTTCCTTTTCCTGCAGATCGTCAAATTCTTTGTAGATCTCGCCCGAAAAAAACATTTTTTTCGGCATAAAAAGCGCAATGAAAACATCACCTGACGAATACGGACCGGAAAGAACATCTCCTGTTCCTTCTGCTTTAAGACATCCGCCTTTTATGAAAAACGGAACATCCGAACCGATTTTTCCACCGATCTTTTCGAGCGTTTCATCTGTTGCGTTGAGCTCAAAAATATTATTGAGCGCTTTAAGAGTTGCGGCGCAGTCAGAGCTTCCGCCTCCCAGCCCCGCTCCTACAGGTATGTTTTTTTCTATATGGATGCGGACATTTATTCCCTGAATTGCAAATTCATCAAAAAACAGCTCGCACGCGCGATAACAGAGATTTTTACTGTCCGTGGGCAGATCTTTATCCGTAGATGTAACAGTTATTGAGTTTTTTTCGCAGTCATTTCGTGAAACATCGATCGTCAGTTTATCGTAAAGTGAAATCGTTTGCATTACAGACGATATATTGTGATAACCGTCGTCTCTTTTTCCGACGATATCGAGCGTGAGGTTTATTTTGGCATATGCGTTGTATGTCATTTTCTACCTCTTGATATATTTTTCGAGCCTGTCAACGGCTTTTTTAAGATGATCGAGAGAATATGCGTAAGAAATGCGTATGAATCCTTCGCCGCTTTCGCCGAAAGCGCTGCCCGGAACTACAGCAACGTGCGCCTTTTCAAGAAAATCGCTGCAGAATTTTTCAGAGCTTTCAGCAAACGCCGAAATATTCGGAAAAACATAAAACGCGCCTTTCGGTTCAAAACACGGAACTGAAAGTGAACGAAAAGCGTCAAGAAGAAAACATCTTCTCATATTGTAATTCTGCCGCATATATTCAATGTCTTCATCGCCGTTTTTCATAGCTTCGATCGCGGCATACTGCGAAACAGTAGGAGCGCACATTATACCGTACTGATGAATTTTCAGCACTGCTTTCATGATCTCTTTCGGACCGCACGCAAAACCGATCCTCCAGCCGGTCATTGCATACGTTTTTGAAAAGCCGTTTACAACGATCGTTCGTTCTTTCATCCCGTCCGTTTGCGCAAAAGAAAAAAGCGGAGCGTTGGAATAATTAAGCTCGATATATATTTCGTCTGCAAGAACGAGAATATCTGTTCCTTTAAGAACGGCGGCGATTTTTTCATAATCCTCTTTTTCCATCAGCGCGCCCGTCGGATTGTTCGGATACGGCATAATGAGGAGCTTTGTTTTTTCGGTGATTACCTTTTTCAGCGTATCGGGCGTGAGCTTGAATCCGTCCTTTTCATATGTCGGCAAAATAACGGGTCGTCCTCCGGCAAGCTCGGTAAGCGGAGCGTAGCAAACAAAACTCGGCTCAGGAATCAGCACCTCGTCACCGAATGAAACAACTGAACGGATTATGTTGTCTATTGCTTCACTTCCGCCTACGGTCACGGTTATTTCGGATGCGGGATCGTAAGTCAGAGAAAATTTACGGTTCATATAATTCGCAATTTCGTCTCTGAGCGGCATAAGTCCCGCATTTGAAGTATAACGTGTCTGACCTTTTGAAAGCGCGTCTATTGCCGCCTGTCTTATATGCCACGGAGTTTTGAAGTCCGGTTCTCCGACACCGAGTGCGATAGCGTCGGGAATACGCTCGGCTACATCAAAAAATTTTCGTATACCGGACGGTTTCAGATTTTTCGCAGTTCCGGTAAGCAGATTATCGTATTCCATATCGTATCAGAACTCCGTCATTACTCTCGTGTCTTTTTCTCTTTCGTCAAATATAACGCCCTTGTCTTTATATTTATTCAATACAAAATGTGTGGCGGTTCCGGTAACTCCGTCGATCACGGCAAGCTTTTCAACAACAAACAGCGCAACTTCTCTCATGCTTTTTCCTTCAAGCATGACCGCAAGATCAAATCCGCCTGACATAAGAAAAACGGAAACGACCTCTTCAAAAGCGCATATATGTCTTGCCACGCTGTCGAACCCTTCGCCTTTTTCCGGCTGAACTTTTATTTCTATCATTGCTGAAACATATTCGCGTTCGGTTTTATCCCAGTTTATAAGTGCCTTGTAGCCGAGAATCGTTCCGTCGTCTATACATTCCGCTATAACGTCTGCGACCTGCTGCTCGGTTGCTCCGAGCGCATCTGAGATGTTTTTTGCGGAAAATCTGCAGTCGTCTTCAAGAAAACGAAGCACTTTTTCTTTCAAATTCATCATTTTTTTGTGTTCCTTTCGGGTAAAACCTTTTAGGGTTATATTTTGTGAAAAACCGGTATCCGGTTTTCGAATGTGGCGATTTCGGAAAATCCCGCACGCTTTATCATTTCATAAGCTTCGCTGATGCCGAGACCGACTCTCTGCGAGCGGTGAGCGTCGCTGCCAACGGTTATTATCTTTCCGCCGAGCGTTCTGAACATTTCGGCATATTTCAATCCGGGAACAAAATCGGCAAATTTGTCGTCAAGCGCGCTTGTGTTTATTTCGAGACCTATATCTTTTTTTGCGCAAAGTTCCAAGACCGCATGGATCTGTTCGTCAAAAACCGATAAATCTACCGTGAGACCGGCGCGGTAAATATATCGAACAGGGTAGTAAAGGTGTGTGAGCGAGGAAAATCCTCCGAGCATGACCGTTTCGTAAAGCTGTTCGAAATATTCCGTAAACAGTTTTTTTATATCTTTGTTTTTATAGTCGATATAGCAAAAATCGTATTCGTTGCGGACATTGTGGAGAGATCCAAGAATGAAATCCCATTTATAAGCCGAAACCATTTTCTTTGCGTATTCGAGCCCCTGCGCAGCCTGTCCGAGTTCTATGCCGATATTGATTTTTACGGGCGTTGTTTCTCTGAGTTTTTCGAACGTTTTCGTATATGCCGCAACGTCAAGATCTGTCCACGGTTCTTCACCAGGCGGCAACGCTGCGTTATCGTTGCATTCGCAGTGTTCGGTTATCGTAATTTCCGTAAGTCCGGCTTTTTCAGCCGCTCTTACCGCTTCTTGCGCGGTTTGATGCCCGTCGAACGAAAACTCTGTATGAATATGACAGTCTGCCTTAAACATTTCTGATCGCATTTTTCAGTTCTTCTGTCATATCGCATGCTTCCCATTTTACTCCGAGGTCCTCGCGGCCGAAATGACCGTATGCGGAAAGCGGCTGATATATCGGTTTTCTTAAATCAAGTTTTTCGATGATCGACTTCGGTCTCAGATCGAAAAGCTCGCGTACTGTTTTTGTGAGCGCTTCGTCCGGAATGATGCCTGTTCCGAAAGTGTCAACATAAACCGAAACGGGCTCGGCAACACCGATCGCATATGCGACCTGTATCTCGCATTTTTTCGCTAATCCGGCTTTTACTATATTTTTTGCTATGTATCTTGTCATATACGCCGCGCTTCTGTCTACCTTCGTCGGGTCTTTGCCTGAAAATGCTCCGCCTCCGTGTCTTGCATAGCCGCCGTATGTGTCTACGATTATTTTGCGTCCCGTCAGTCCGCTGTCGCCCTGAGGTCCGCCTATAACGAACTGTCCTGTCGGATTAATGAAGATTCGCGTGTTTTTGTCGGTCATTCCTTCGGGAATAACGGGCTTTATGACTTCTTCTATAAGTCCTTCTTTTATTGCGTCGTAATTAACAACGGGGGAGTGCTGCGCGGAGATAACTATTTCGCCTATGCGGACGGGTCTGTCATCCTCATATTCAACGGTGACCTGAGTTTTTCCGTCGGGACGAAGAAAACCGAGCGTTCCCTGCTTTCTTACTTCAGTCAGCTTCTTGGCGAGTTTATGAGCGTAATAGATAGGCATAGGCATAAGCGTTTCTGTTTCGTCGCACGCAAAGCCGAACATCATTCCCTGATCGCCTGCTCCGTCACGGTCAACGCCGAGAGCAATATCGGCAGACTGATCTTCTATGGATGTGAGAACGGAGCATGTTGATCCGTCAAATCCGTATTTTGCACGGTCGTAGCCGATACCGTTTATAACATCGCGGACGATACGCGGTATTTCAACATAGCAGTCTGTTGTTATTTCGCCCATTATAAGGACCATGCCTGTAGTGACGCATGTTTCGCACGCTACGCGGGCGGACGGGTCTTTGGCTATTATTTCATCAAGAACGGCATCTGATATCCTGTCGCATATTTTATCGGGATGTCCTTCTGTGACTGATTCGGAAGTAAAAACTTTTTTCATGTCTGATTCTCCTTTGACATGTTATGAAAAATAATGAAAAATCGCTTTTATCGAATTATCTCTATATTTAATTTTAATAAAGATTATATCACTTTATATTATAACATAAATTCCCGGAAAAGTAAACATCTTTCCCGGGAATTACAAATATTTTTCGGATTTTTAATCAATATTTTTCGTAAAATGCCTTGCAGAGTCTGTCAAGCATGTAAATATCTGTCTTTGCAGCAACTTCGCAGGGAGCGTGCATTGAAAGCATAGCCACGCCGATATCAAGAACTTCTATGTTTCTGTCAGCAATAAACTGAGAAACTGTTCCTCCGCCGCCCTGATCGACTTTGCCGAGCTCTGTGAACTGATATATTACGTTTGCCTCGTCAAAGATCGCAAGAAGTTTTGCAATAAATTCGGGACAAGCGTCCGACGCTCCGCTCTTTCCGCCGTGACCGGTGTATTTGCAGATCGCGGGACCGCAGTTGACGCATGCAGCGTTGCGCTTTTCGAATACCTCTGCGTAGTTCGGGTCGAATGCCGCCGCAACGTCCGAAGAGATCGCTGCGGAATTTGCGAAGGCGACGCGGCTGTTGTATCCGTCACAAAGCGCGAGGAGGAAATTATTCATAAAATCGGAACGAAGACCGGTAACGCCTACACTGCCGATCTCTTCTTTATCGGCAAAAACGCATACACACGTTTTTTTAGGTGCCTTTGTTTTCAGAAGAGCGGTAAAACAGGGGTATGCACATACTCTGTCGTCATGTCCGTATGCGGCGATCATGCTCCTGTCAAAACCGACATCGCGTGCATTGTCTGCCGGAACGACCGTTATTTCCGCCGTTAAAAGATCTGCCTCGGTAATACCGTATTTCTCATTGAGAGCTTTTAAAACATATTCGCGTATTTTGTCTTTCTCTTCATCCTTATCGGGCTTCGAGCCGAGCATAACATTCAGTCCTTCGCCCGTGAATGCAGTGGCAAGGGGCTTTTGTGCCTGATCTTTTGCAAGGTGCGGCAGAAGATCTGTTATCATAAAAACAGGATCTCCTGGATCCGAACCTATATTGACCTTAACGTTTGTTCCGTCTTTTTTGCATACGATTCCGCATAAAGCAAGAGGTCTTGTCACCCACTGATACTTGCGTATTCCGCCGTAATAATGAGTTTTGAAAAAAGCCATTCCGTTGTCTTCGTAAAGGGGCGACGGCTTCAGGTCGAGGCGCGGGCAGTCAACATGCGCCGCTGTAATGTTGAAACCCTTTTCAGGAGACTCGGATCCGATCACGGCAAAAATAGCGGCGTGTTTTTTCTGGCAGAGATAAATCTTATCTCCGGGTTTATATTTTTTGCCGTCTTCAAAAGGTACGAAGCCTTCTTTTTCGGCGAGAGATACGGCGTATTCAACGCACATTCTTTCTGTTTTTCCGTTGTCAAGAAATTTCTTGTAGCCTTCGCAATATTCCGAAACTTCGTTTAATTCGGCTTCGGAAAGGACATCAAAGGCGTTTTTGTTCTGATATGAAAGATCGCTCATTTGGTTCCTCCGTAAATTTTATTTAAAATTATTGAAATCTGTTTTTTTGTATCGGGAATGCTGTTGTTTACAACAACAAAATCACAGTTAGCTTTAAGGAAATCTTCTGAGACCTGCCTTGAAAAGCGCTGAATTGCCTGTTCTTCTGTTATCCCGTCCCGTTCGGTGATCCTTTTGAGACGTGTTTTTTCATCGCATAAAACCGCTATAACGTGATCGCACATTTCATTGCCTTTCGCTTCGAAAAGCGCTGCCCCGTCGATAACGAACCGTTCGCTGCCGTTTTGCTTTTTTTCGTCGATTATTTCTTTTACGCGGTTCATTATCGCCCCGTGCATTATTCCATTCAGAGCTTTGGTGTTTTCGTCGGAGGAAAACGCTCTTCTGGCAAGCTCTGAACGGTCAAGGCTGCCGTCTTTTTTCAAAATCTCTTTTCCGAATTTTTCGGCAAGCTTGGGCAGCAGTTGCTGCGAAACTTCTCTTGCGATAATATCGGTATCTATGTGTATAAAACCGTGGGAGCAAAGCATCGAAGAAACTGTTCCCTTACCTGCGCCGCTCGGTCCCGTAACGCCGATTATCATACGTTCCCCTCCGTGTTTATCACTCTGAAATCGGATGCCCGAAGAAGACGATTGTATACTGCAAGAGCCACTCCGTCAGGCGGTGCAGTGTGAACGTATATCACTTCACAGTCCTTTATGCCGTCGGCTTTTCTGAGCGCCGCAAAAACATTTTCGGCAAGCGTTTCGGGTCTGTTCGGAGATCCGTAAGGAATTGTGATATAATTTGAAAAAAGAGCTTCTTCACCGTCAAAACATAAAACAGCAGTCTTTTTATCGTCAAAATGACTGTTTATGTAATCAAGCACCGAAACTGTGCTTCCGGTAAGACAAACCGTTTCGGCATCGGGAGCATAATGTCTGTGTGCAAGACCGGGGGAGAGAGCTTTTTCGTTTTTCTGCAGCCTTTGCAAAACCGCATCCGCAACGGTAAGCTCGGGAAGGACCTGCTTTAGCATATCTACCGTGATCGCTCCGGGACGAAGAAGACACGGTTTTTCACCTACAAGGCTCACAACTGTTGATTCAACTCCGCATTCGCAGTTTCCGCCGTCAACTGCTGCGGAAACATACGGATTCTGAGAAAGATCGTTGATTATATGTTCAAATCTTGTCGGAGATGGTTTGCCCGAAATATTCGCACTGGGAGCGGCAAGAGGAAAACCGCAAAGAGAAATAATATTTCTTGCCGTCGGATGTGAAGGCATACGGACCGCAACGCTTGAAAGTCCTGCCGTAACTATATCGGGAACGACGGATTTTTTTGGAAGTATCATTGTCAGCGGACCGGGCCAGAATGTTTTTGCGAGCATATACGCTTCGTCTGTGGGAAAACAGTATGCCGAAAACCATTCCGTACTGCTGATGTGTATGATCAGGGGATTATCCGCAGGTCTGCCTTTTGCGAGAAATATTTTTTTTACGGCGTCTTCGTCAAGAGCGTTTGCCGCAAGCCCGTATACGGTTTCTGTAGGTATGGCGGCAATGTCCCCGTTTTTCAGCAAACGCGAACACGTTAAAAGATCTTCCGAAGAATCTGAAAGAATGATCATATTTTCCTCAAAAAAACGGTTATTTCATGAAAACATCGAAATAACGCCGAAATAAGATGTGATAATGAAAACAAAGATAAAAATATATAAAAACGGCTGTTTCAGCAAAAGCCTCTTCTGAAAGGGCGGCATTTCATTGCTGTGCGACAGTTTTCTGAATTTAAAAACTACGGCGAACGCGATAAAAAACGTAAGCGCAAACACTGCAGCAAAAATAAAGAAAAGCGTGTATGCCATCTGCCCTGCGGTTGTGTGAAGATATTTTTCGGTCAGTCGAAGAACGGCTGAATTCAGATTCAGAAAAAAATGAATGATTATCCCGAGCTTCAGGGAATTGAAACGCAGTGAAAAATAACCTATGCATATGCCTGCGCAGAAACTGAAGATATAATTTGCGGGAGATGTATGCATCATCATGAACAGAACCGCAGAAATAATTACCGCAAATCCTTTTCCGCATTTTTTCAGCGTGTTCATTGCAAGTCCCCGCAAAAGCAGTTCTTCGCTTATCGCGGGAAGAACGCAGAGATAAACGATATAAAGCGGAATAAGATACGGAGATGACGGAGTTTCGGGAACAGGCGGTGAAAACCGGTATCCCAGAATGGCAAAAACACGGTCGAAAAACAAAAAAAGAAGCCCGGTAACGCCATATGAAACAAAAAAAGTTGTTCCTATGGCGCAAAATGCCTGCGGAGCAGTTGGCAGGCGGACAAAAAATCCGTCATCTTCATTTTCGGAACGGAAAATAAACGATGCAAAAACGGGAATCGAAACGCAAAGAAGATAAAGTGCTGTACTAAAGCAAAGTCCGGCAATATCGGACTCGGAAGAAAGGCTTTTTATCGCCTCATCCGCATTTTCGACTCCCAAAAGTTCCAAAAAGCTCTTTACCGGGCGCTGCCAAAACGGTAAAACAAGAGTCATAAGCAGTTTTACTGAAGTGAGAATAACGAAAATCGTATTTAAATTTGAAGCAAACTCTCTTTTTTCAGATTTTATCCGCTCCATTCAAAGCACCCGCGCAGACACAGCAAAATTCATAAAAACAGTATAGCACAACAACAGGTTTTTTTCAAGTGAAAACACGCTTTTTTCGGAATTTTTATAAAACGGACAAAAATATCGGATGTGCAATGTTCAACGGCGAAAAACTTATACTTGACAAAAGATAAAAATGGGATTATAATTGCAATACAGTTTTTTTCTTGAAAGGATAATTGAAATGTCATATAAAATAGAACTGCACTGCCACACAAACCCCGTAAGCGGGTGTGCGAACATCAGAGGTCAGGATCTTGTAAGATGTTATGCGCAGGCAGGTTATGCCGCAGTTCATATCACGGATCACTTTACATCGTCCTTTTTTGACGGTCAGGAATTTACTGATTATCTTTACGGATATCATGCAGCTAAAAAAGAAGGCGATAAAATAGGTGTAAAGGTTTATCTGGGCGCGGAGCTGCGTTACGACGGATGTGCAAACGACTATCTTCTTTTCGGTGTGACCGAGGAATTTCTTGCGGGAGCAAAAGAACTTCTGCATCGCACTTACCCGGAAATATTCGCGTATTGCAGAAAAAACGGCGTGCTTATTTATCAGGCGCATCCGTTCAGAGACGGTATGACGGAAACTCCCTCGGAAATGCTTGACGGAGTGGAGGGATACAACATGCATCCGCATCACCGTTCGAGAAACGAAAAAGCGATAGCGTATGCAAAAGAACACGGATTGAACTATCTTTCGGGTTCAGATGCACATTCGAAAGAAATGGTCGGCAGAGGCGGTATTATTTCGGATATCCTGCCAAACGATTCAAAAGAACTCAGAGATCTGATTTTAAGCGGCAAATACGAACTTTATCATGAAGGAGAGTTGTTGTAATGGCTTTTTTACAGATGGAACTTTTTTCCGAAAGCATTGGAATGATGACAGGCGTCAATGTTATAATACCTGAAAGAGCTTCTGATCTTCCGTCGGTTTTGTATCTTCTGCACGGACTTTCCGACGATCAGAGCGCGTGGGTCAGACGGACGTCCGTAGAAAGGTATGCCGAAGGCAAAAACCTTGCCGTTATTATGCCAACCACGCATCGGGGATTTTATACCGATATGGCGGACGGTTACAATTACTGGACGTATATCTCAAAAGAACTGCCCGAAAAAATGCACAGCATTTTCAGACTTTCCGAAGAAAGAGAAAAAACCTTTGCGGCGGGCCTTTCAATGGGCGGATACGGAGCTTTGAAACTCGGTCTTCGCAAGCCCGAAGCATTTGCTGCTGTCGCGGGCTTTTCGTCTGCTGCAGATATGAGACGTCCCGTTTCTCCGTCAGCGGAGCATAAACGGATTTTCGGAAATGACATTTCTGCCGAAAACGATCTTTTTGCCATCGCGGAAAAACTTCCCGTCAAAGACGCTCCCCGTATCTATATGTGGTGCGGCACCGAAGATTTTTTGCTTGACGCAAACAGACGTCTTTCATCTCATCTTAAAGACCTTGGCTTCGATATCGATTATTCAGAATCGGCTGGAGGACATCAGTGGGAAAGATGGGACGAGCAGATCAAAAAAGCGATCGACTGGTTCGGCATTGAATAATTTGGTCATTATAACGGAATGCTCCTTTTTACACCGGCATAATTTGTCAATAATTAACGAAGTTTTCTGCTGACTTAAATAATTTTAAAAAAAGTCTTTATTTTCTTGTTAAAATGTGCTATAATATATTCGTGATAAGGAATCTTTTATGATAAAATCGCCGAATATAAAAATTCTTATCGCAATATCACATAAGGAGTGAAACGTATGCAAATTACCTACACAGAAAGAAAATGTCACATATGGGACAGCACTAAGGATTATACCGAAAAAAAGATCAAAAAGCTTGAAAAATTCTTTGCCGGTGATTGCGTCGTACACGTTAACTACACCCTGGAAAAAGACGACAAATGCAAGGTCGAGATTACCGCGGATTACGGCGGAATCATTTTCAGGGCGCAGGAAACAACAAAGGACTTCCGCGAGAGTGTGGACAAGATAGTTGACGTTCTTATCAGACAGATAAGAAAACACAAAACAAAACTCGAAAAACGTCTTAAACAGAGCGATTTCACATTTGAGCGCGGATTTTCGACCGATACAGAGGATGAGGACGAAGATATCATAACAAGAAGAAAATCTCTTGTTGTTACAACCATGTCTGAAGATGAGGCGATACTTCAGATGAATATGGTCGGTCACGACTTTTTCGTTTTCCGCTCCGATGCAAACAACCGCATATGCATCGTTTACCGCCGCAAGGACGGAAATTACGGTCTGATCGAAACCGAATAAACCCGAAAAAACGCACTTTTAAATATTTCGGTTTTTAAATACAGTAATATTGCAGGATCAACCCGAGAGATCGGGTTGATCCTTTTATAAAAAAAAGCCCATTCAATGATGGACTTTTTTTGAAAAACAGTTATAAGGTTCGGTATATTTGCCTGTGTCAGGTATTGTTTATTCTTCTCCCCATACTGCGATGATCCCGCGCTTTGACGGCTCTATGTTCTCTTCCACATGCTCGTCAACCTTTTTGCTTACCGATTCGATATACTCTGACGGTGATTTGTTGCCCTGCAGCCATTCGCCGAGAGCCGCCCACGATGCGGTGGCAAAATATGTATACTGCGAGTTCCAGTATAGATCGAAATACACATCAGTGTCGCGCGAATCAAAGAAGTAATTTCTTGACATAAATTCACGAATTGATGCGGCTGTGGGATATTCTTCAAAAGGTTCATACAGTGCGCTTATAGCCGCCGCCGTTTGTTCCGGACAATGCGAAAGCCGCGAAAAAACAAGACATCTTTCAATATTGGCATGACATGCAGCCTTAAACCCCGGCGCAACATCCGGTCCTGACGGCCATGGAACAAGACCGAAATTAGTCATTTCTTTTGCTACTCTGTTGATAACATTTTCAGAATTTATTATGCCGATAACGGTGTTGCCTGCCAGAAAAGAATCAAGCGCATTGCTCTGGGTATCCAGAGTGTAAGCCAGAGGTCCGTTACAAATATATTTTGCTTCTTCCATCGAAACGAGTGCTTTGGGATTATAAAGGCCCGATTGGAACTCACCGTTTTTATCAGGCTCTGCCAGCCTGTATCCGTTTGAAATAAGATAAAGACTTCCCAGGGCGTGTGTCGAGCAGGTCAGAGCGTAGTTTTTTACCTCGCTGCCTTCTGCCGAGTAATACTTTTCAAGACAGTCTCTGAAAGTCTCCCATGTCCACTGTTTGTTTTCATAAAGATCTCTGGGATCGGATACGCCGAAAGATGAGATCAGGTCTTCGTTTACAACCGGCAGAGTGTCGTATGAAACGGAAACACTCGGCCACATCAAAGGAATCAGCCCGTAGCAGTCATCCTGCCAGTATATAACTTCGAGGATATTGCGTCTGCCCCATTTTTCCTCATTGCGAAAATCGATATACTCTTCCAGTTCGGTCATTCCCATAAGCATTCCGATTTTTGCAGGGGCACGAAGCATATCGGATATGCCTACCATTGCATCGCACATATATGTTCCGGATGCAGAGGTGGCAATAAACATCGGATCTGCCACGCTGGTGATCATATACTCTATATCCAGCGTGCAGTTCAGATCGTTCTGAACATCTTTCAGACGTTTCATGGCAAGCTCGCCTAAAAGCGTACCGTTTTCATAGCCTAAGCTGGAGTCTATGTCTTCTCTGCCTGACTTCAGGGCATAAACATACTTGATTTTTGCGCCCTCAAGTTCAAGCTTATCACTTTCAAGCGTAAGATCCAAATCGAAGCTTTCGGTTCCTTGTAAACCGCATGCCGCCAGCAAAACAGAGGCCAGCAGTGCGATCGCAATACTTTTAACGGTGTTTCTCATAAACACGACCTCCAGATATATTGTATTTTTTGATATTCTTATGATGCGGTGAATGATTTTTTATTCGGATGAAAACGGTCTGTTTCATGCCTTTGTAATGTGCGCCATATTTCTATAAATTAGTATATAGAAAAAAACGGATCTTGTCAAGAGCAAATATCAAAAAGTGATATTTTGCTTGACAAATCCGATTATAATATGTATAATCAGACTATCTTTTTTTAAATCGATCTTCAGCGAGCGGGTATTGAAAAGAAATCGCCGTTGGAACGGAATTACTATCCATGAAATGAGGAACATTTTTTATGGAATTCAAAACAATGAAAATGCCGAAAAAATCGCATGTATCCGACGTCAGATATACGTCAAATTCCCTGTTTTTCAAAAATGACAGCGGACTGAATATCCGCTTACGTTTTGAAGGTGTCTGCGGATGGAGAGTTCAGACCTCTGCCGACGGTAAATTCAGCGGGAAAGGCGCTGCACAGGCTCTCGCCGGATTTATGGGCGAAAAAAATCCTTCACGGCCGTACCCTCTGTATGTAAAAAAGAGAGCATCCGACATAATCATAACAGAAAAGAACGGAACATCAGCAGTCGTTTCCGCTCAGAACGGAAGCATGGCGTTCTGTGATAAGGCAGGCGAAAAAATAATAGAAGTGAAGTCTGTGTCGCGGTCCTGCGACAATATGATCATGACCGGCGCGCTTGACGCTGATGAGGCTTATTACGGCGGAGGCGAAAGGCTTGACACCGCAAACAAACGCGGCACGGCGTTCGATCTTTTCACAGCAGACGGCTGGAACAATTCGTTTTTGTCGTATACGGTTATTCCCTTGTTTTTAACAACGCGCGGCGGAGGAATGTATATTAACAGAAACGAGTCGGCATGGGCGGATTTCGGAAAAGAAAAATCCGACGAGTGGTTTTACAGACTTCGCAGAGGTGAAATGGACTGCTATTTTTACCCGACAGGCCGAATGACAGACGCTTTATACGGTTATACTGTGCTTACGGGTCATGCGTATATGCCGTCAGAATGGATGCAGAAAATGCATATATGCAGATACCGACCCGACTTTTCTCATTTTGAAAAAGATGACTGTTTTGCGACGGCCGAAAGTATTCCCGATTTTAATGAACTGTATATCTGCGTTGACGAGAAATATGTTCACGTAAAAAAAGCTTCGAAAAAAGAGCGCAACGAAGCGAAAATGTTCTTTGTAAAAAAAGAAGATCGATTTATAAAATCATATGTCCGTGACGACAGCGGTATATTGTATCGGTCCGGTCCGAAAGGAAATCCGGGCGGAAACTCGTGCAAAACCATAATTTCGAAATATATATCAAATGATATGAAACCTGCAGCTGCAAGCATGGAAGCTCTTTTATGGAGCAAATGCTTTCATGATACAGACGAGGGGCGTGCATATAAAGCAGAAATGCAGCAGTCGATAAACTGGCTTCACAGCCACGGTATACGCGCAATGGTCTATCTCAGAGCAGGCGAAACAGACAGTATGGATATCGGCTATAAAGACGAATACAGGGTGCATGCCGATGTTTCGGTTAAAAATGATGACGGCAGCATTACAGTAAATAAAAATACTGCCGATATTCCCTGGCTTGTCGGAACCGGAGATAATCCCGATATTGGCAAAGGCGGATACGGCGGAATAAGGACCGCAGATTATCTTGATATAACAAATCCTGAGGCGGTCGACTGGTATTTTGACAACATCTGGGGTCAGATGATCGAAATGGGGATAGACGGCGTTAAGATCGACTTTTGCGAGTGTATGCCGGACGGAGACGTTCCGGCGGGTTCGGTAACAACGCATTACAAATGGAAAAATCCCTCATTGATCGCTCCGGGCACGGAACATCACGCTTATCCGGTATATTTTATTTCCGCTTTTTACCGAAGAATGCTTGAACTCAGAAAGAAAAAAGGACTCAACGACGGCTTTATGCTTTTTTCACGCGGCGGCGGCATAGGATCGCAAAGAAATCCGTATATGTGGGCGGGCGATCAGGTCCGCAGCTTCGGCAAGCTTCAAAATCATATCCTTGCCGTTGTCAACAGCGGTCTTTCTGGTCATCCGTTTATGTCTGCAGATATGGCAGGATACGCATACGGATCGGAAAACTATCATTCCGTCAGCCGCGAAAATGAGTCTGAAATTTTTGCGCGGGCTACGGAATTTACTTCATTTTTTACCCAGATGCAGACTCACGGAGACGTTCGGCATGCGTATGAAATGACCGAACAAGTCAGGGATATATACCGCAATTTTATACGCCTTCATGACGACCTCATGCCTTATATCAGAAAATATACAGAAATCGCGTGTTCTCATGGCATACCCCCCGTTCGCCATCTTGCGCTTGATCATCCGGACGATAAAAACGTATATGATATTACAGATGAATTTATGCTCGGCGACGGATTGCTCGTTGCCCCCATTCTTTCAGAATCGTCAAAAGAAAGAAGTGTTTATCTGCCTCGCGGAACATGGAAAAACATGCTGACAGACGAACTTGTAAACGGAGAACAAGCGGTTCGGGCAGAGGCAAATCTCGGACAGATACCTGTTTTTGTTAATATGGGGTCACGGGACTGCAAAACACTGCTTTCGGTTTTCGAGGGCGCAGCATGGTATGAAATAAAAAGTTTTAAAGAAACCTCAAAACAGTAATAGACTTTTATTCCGGTAAGCATTTTTTGCCTTATCATCTCAAAACGATCCGGTTTTTTCGGAAAAATATCGTATGGAGTTTTATACTCATAATAAATCAGAACAAAAGGACTTTGCATTATCCGCAAAGTCCTTTAATATTGTTTAATTATTGAAAACAAAGCTATGATATCATTGTTCGAGTATCCATGTTTCCGGATCAGAAAAAAGATTGAAGCAGCACGGCGAAAAACTTCCCGAAATTTTTCTGTTTATTGCAAGCGCGCTGCCGGAAAAATAAAGAGGTATAAACGGAAGCTCTTCCTGATAAATGCTTAAAAATGTTCTCATATCGATTTTGCCGGAATAAAAATCAGAAATCGACGAAAGAAACTCTTCGCTGTATGCGGGTTGTTCATCGCTTGCAGTTCTTGATGAAACAACAAGTTCATTCATCATTACCGGCATGATATCCATATTCGGAAAAATATTCGTCTCGCCTATAAATATATCATATTCGCCCGCAAGCACGGCAGCTTTCATTTCATCCCACTGTAAAGTTTTTACAACAGCGCCGAATCCGAAATTTCTCAGGTTTTCGGCAATATGTGCGGCTATTTCGGTTTTTATGATGCTTTCCTGATTAACGAGAATAACAAGTTCAAGTGGCTGACCGTTCCACACTCTCTGAGTTCCGGAAAGAACGAGAGCTGACGAATTGAAAAAATCATGCGCGGTGTTTGAAGAATATATATTCGTATTTAAATCAGCTTCTTTTGTTTTTGCCCAGTCGGGATTGAACGGATACCAGACGCCTCTTGAAGACGACGAAAGAATATTCGAAACTATTCCCTCTCTGTTTAATGCATAGGTTATCCCCTTTACGGCATCCTGCGAAGCAAAATACTCTTTGTTTCTGTTTACAACGGCAAAAAGAAGATTATTTGTAGTAAAATCCTTTATTTCAACCGTTCCCCGAAATGATGAGCTGCCTTCGGAAAGATCTGCATATGAAAGATGGACGTTGCCGTAATTTATGTTATAAAGAAGTTCTTCCGTATTTGCAAAAGCAAGAAGATCGATCCTTTCAGTGACCGGTATGACGGGAGCGTTTTTGTTTGCCGTAAGAAACATACCGCCTTCGTCGGAATTGAATATGTAAGGGCCCGAACCTACGGGAATACCCCGAAGATCGCTGCCTGCCTTGATTATAGGTATAGATGCGAGGTTTACATTATAAATATTGTCTGTCGTAAAGCGAACGGTAAAAACATACGTATCCGTATCATCGTATCCCGAAATAGCAGAAAAACGGTTTTTGAAAACGGAATCAGCTGCGCTTGCCTTTGCAAACGAGTAAACACAGTCGGATGCCGTAATATGCGAACCGTCGGAAAAAACGGCGTTTTCATCAAGATAAAAAACGACCGTGTCTCCCGCGATATCAAAATGGTCGCATAACTGAGAAACTGCGTTCAGTGAACTGTCGAGCGTGATAAGAGCACCGTAACACAGCGAGATAATATCCCTGTTTGCAGTGCTCTTACTGTCGTATGGGGATATATCCTCTCCGGAATATCGCGGAAGAGTAAAGTTTTTTACAGTTGTGGGAATTATCGGATCATCTTCGGGTCCGTCGGGTTCATCAAGAACGGAATGAGTAAAAAACTCCGTAAATGTGCATGACGACAGTAACGCCAAAGCAAGCGCAATGATTACCGCCGTAACAAAAAACGGTTTTTTCACTGTTCGGTTTTCGAGCCTGAATAAGATTGCTTAAGCTGAGTTAACGTGCTGAGAGCTGTTCCGAGCGATTTTTCACTTTCGTTTATAACGCCGTCAATATAAGTGATGGTAACGTTTCTCATTTTAATGGCGTCCTGTTTTGCCTGTTCAACGAGTTGCTCTGCGCGTTCGTTTGCAATAGTTGTGATCTGCTGCTCGCTTATAAGCGTTTCTGCCTCTGCTCTTGCATTTTCAAGAATCTGTTCAGACGCTTTTTTTGCTTTCGAAAGCATGAGTTCAGAATTCTTTTTTGCGCGTTCAACTATTATGTCCGCTTCTTCTTTTGCGCGTGCAGCCGTTTTATCTTTTGCGTCAAGAACTTCCTTCGCTTTTTTCAGTTCCTGAGGAAGGCTGTTTCTGAGAGACTCGATAATACCCCGCAGCTGGTTTCCGTTTACAATGTATTTATTGCTTGCAAGAGGAAGAGTCCACGATTCTTCGAGAAGATTTTCAAGTTCGTCGAGACATTTGTTGAATTCACTGACCATTGTTGAGTTCCTTTCTGTCTTTATCTTTATTCTGACGGAGAATTTCTCCGAATAATTGATTTTGTTATTTTTTAAGCTTTCTGGCAACGTCGCAGATTATCGCCGGATCGACAAATTTTTTCAGGTCTCCTCCGTATGAGCCTATGTCTCTTACTGCGGTGGAGCTTATAAATGTCTGTTCGGCGTAAGACGGGATAAATACTGTTTCAAGTCCTTCAGCCAAAGCATTGTTTATGAGAAAAAGATTGTTTTCGTATTCAAAATCCTGCGTGTCCCGAACGCCTTTTACCATTGCGGCAACGCCGAGATCTGCTGCAAGATCCGCAAGAAGTCCGTTTGATGTGATAACCTTAATATTTTCGTTATCGGCAAACACCTTTTTTGCGAAAAGAACTCTTTCCTCTGTTGTAAAAACCGTTTTTTTGTCTATATTGTCAAGAACGGCAACGTATACGGTGTCAAAAAGTTTTGCTGCCCGGCGGACAATGCTTTCGTGCCCGAGGGTTATGGGGTCAAATGTACCGGGGCAAATTGCGCTTTTCACTGTCCGTCCTCCTTTATTCCGTAAATAAGAACCGAGGCGATTCCGTATTTGCGTCTGTCTTTAAGAATAAGTCTGCCCTGCATTTCAGGCATTATTTCGTTGAATTTGCACTCAACTATCACAATTCCTCCGCTTTTCAGACAGGAATCGTTCTCACCGATCACTGTCAGGGCTTTCTGCACAAGTCCGCATTCATACGGAGGGTCTATGAATATGATATCGAATTTTTCGGTCGTTGTTTTGAGATATTTTCTGTAATCTCCGAAAAAAAGCGAATAGTCGGTAAAACCTGTTTTTTTAATGTTTGCCTTGATAAGATCGATCGCCGTTTTGTCGTTATCGCAAAAAACAGCTTTTTCTGCGCCTCTGCTCAGCGCTTCAATGCCCATCTGTCCCGATCCGGCAAAAAGATCGAGAAAAGCGCCTTCAATACCGTCGTGGATAAGATTGAATATCGACTCCTTTGTTCTATCTGCGGTCGGACGTATCGGAGCGTCTTCGGGAGGCGATAAAAGTTTCATACCGCGTTTCTTTCCGGTAATAACTCTCATGTGAATCCCTCCGACGGCGTAAAAATAAAGAAAACAATATCTCATTTCATATTATATCAAATATAAACCGAAATTTCAATAGTTTTTAGGAAAATAATTCATACTTTTTTTATTGAAATAGTAAATATTTTATGATAATATAAAAAAAACTGACAGGAAAACACGATAAATGAACGAAATATCACAAAAAAAACTCTTTCTTCTCGATATGGACGGAACAGTGTATTTCGAGAATGAATTAATTCCGGGCGCACGTGAATTTATTGATACTCTTATAAGAACCGGAAGAGATTATGTTTTTATGACAAACAATTCTTCAAAAAGCGCCGGTCTTTATCTTGAAAAACTGAAAAAAATCGGACTGCCCGCAAATGAAACAAATATATTCACTTCCGGAATGGCAGCCTCGGTCTATATCAAACAGCAAAAATCTTCTCCGAGAATTTACGTTGTAGGCACATCGTCACTCAGAAAAGAACTCTCTGAAAGCGGCATTGAAGTTTCGGAGGACGGTAAGGGAGAAATCGATTTTCTTCTTGTCGGTTACGATACCGAGCTCGAATATAAAAAACTTGAAATTGCCTGCGACCTTCTTTGCAGAAACATTCCTTTTCTTGCAACAAACCCGGACGTGGTATGCCCGGTAAGAAACGGAAGATACCTGCCCGACTGCGCCACGATCTGCTATATGCTTGAAAAAGCAACCGGAAAAACACCTTTTTATATAGGCAAGCCCAGACGTGAAATGGCTCTTTGCGCCGTTGAATGGAAGGGCGGAAACGCTGATGACTGCGCCATAGTGGGAGACCGTATTTATACCGATATCGCGTGCGGCAAAAATGCTGATATTTATTCTGTTCTTGTTCTTTCCGGCGAAAGCACGAGAGACGATATCGAAAAATACGGTATTATTCCGGATCTTGTGGTAAACAGCGTTAAAGATCTTACTCCTTCACTCCTGTAAAATTCTCTTCTTAACGAAAAATGTGATTGACTCAGATCACGATTTGTGATATATTCTTTTCGGGAAAACAGTCTGTGCCGACCGCACGGCTATCCCCGGAAAGGAAATAAAAATGGATAAAATAACGGTTGACGCCTTCCGCAGAATGTATATTCCAGTCGGTTGGCGTCAAATCAATATCGGCAACGATAAAAATGCCGAAAAAATACGGATCGAAGTGCCGAGATATTACGGCAGTGAAAAAACAGATCTGTCTGAATACGCCATGTATCTCAAAACGGTGTCTGAAGGCGGAAGAGACGATATTTTGCTTTCTCCCGAAATTGGAGAAAACACTTTAAGCGCCGTATGGACGCTCCGTCCGCCGCAGACATCATTTTGCGGTCCGCTTTTTTTACAGCTCCGTTTTGAGGGCGAAGATTTTAAATGGGAAACGCTGCTGTCACAAATAGAGATCCTTCCTTCCGCCGACGCTTGCCCCGCGGTCCCGGTATCACCGTCGGCATATGAAGGATGGCTTAATGATATGAGGTCTGTGGCTGACTCCGTTCTTGATCTTACCGTTTCCGCAGAATCACTGCCTAGCGGCGCCGATATATCAGTTGAAAAAACGGTAAGCAGCGATGTTTACAACCTTCATTTCAAGATCCCGCAGGGCGAAACGGGCGAAACGGGCGCAGGTATAGCAAGCATTGCAAAAACCTCGACTTCCGGCAATGTTGACACCTACACGATAACGATGACGGACGGTTCGACTTCGACGTTTACGGTTACAAACACGAATATTCTCGGCGAAACATCGGCGACGAAAACGGCGGTAGGTTCGGACGCCGCTCCCAACTCTACGGGAAACTCTGTTGTTGCGGTAGGCAGAACGGCTCTTTATGCTCTCACTACTGGTGCGCAGAATGTGGCTGTCGGTGCAGGCGCCGCAGGCAGTGTCACAACGGGACAGAGCAATACCGTAATCGGAGCGGCAGCCAACACAGCTGCGGCAACAACGAACTACGGAACGGCGGTAGGCAGAACTGCAGTTACGGGTGCGGACTCGGTCGCGATAGGCGCAAACGCAAATGCAAGGGGTGCATACGGCACGGCGGTCGGCTACGGAACAGAGGTCACGGCATCAAGAGGCACGGCGATCGGCGCAGGCACGAAAGCGAATTTTGCGGGCAGCGTTGCAATAGGTCAGGACAGCAGCGGTAATTCCGCAACGGCTTCGGCAAACAACGAAATGGTTATAGGCACGGCTGCACACAAGGTCAAAATTCCCGGAACGCAGTATGACGGAACGTTCAAGGCGTCCATACCAAACCCGACATACGGTGAGGAGCTTGCCCCGGCGCTGTCTTCATGGACAGGAACAAATGCGACATATTCAGATAGCAAATGGACGGTCGCAACGGGTGGAACTATAAGCACAACTATTGAATGCGAAGCGGAAGCGGATTATCTGATCAGGCTAACCGAGCGCATAGACGGAGTTTTGTATACTGTGGAAAACGCAGTAACTCCGAATGAGATACCGAAGCCCTGCACGATAAGTCTCGGAGACGCAAGCCTGAGCATATTCGGCGCGAACGACGCGAACTGGTATGTCGTTTTGCAGCCGACAGCTGGCGGAAGCCTCACGCTCACGATAGGCGGCGGTGAATGGAGCGGCAGAATACCCTATGTGTCCGTAAAAAAGATAACGGCGTATGCGAATGAGGCTCTGAATGTTCAGGACAAATATGTTGCAATGCCGTCATCAAGTGTTGTAGTAGGAAACGGTTTTGCAAAACAAGGCGTAACAGACGCAAACAATGTTGCTGTCGGCTATCATTCACAGGAATACGCTCAGAGCGGCAAGGGCAACGTGGGCGTAGGACTTTACACACAGCAGAACATCAAGAACGGCTCTCACAACGTAGCAGTAGGCGAAAGTGCGCAGAGATACCTTGAAACAGGTATGTATAACTTTGCGGTCGGATATTCGGCGCAAAGCAAGCTGAAAAGCGGATGCTGGAACGTGGCGATGGGCAACGAGGCGCAGAGAGATCTGACGACAGGTTGCAACAACGTAAGTCTCGGCAGACGGGCGCACAATAATATTACAACGGGCAACAAAAACGTTGCAATAGGCGCACAGGCAGGTTTTGTAAGAGCAGAAGATCCGTCTGCTCCGGATGTTACGACAGAGGCATACGCAACCAAGACGGGCGCGGAGCAGGTCCTTATAGGTTTTCAGGCAACGCAGACGCAGAACAGTCAGGGCACTGCGGACGGCGCAATCGCTGTCGGCGCAAGGGCGATGGCGAATACTGACGGCATAGCGATAGGCAGAGACACAAAGGCGGAGGCTGCGGGCAGTGTGGCGATAGGAAAGGACAGTCAGGGCAATTCCGCACACGCAGACAACGCAAATGATTTTGTTCTCGGAACAGAAAATCACAGGATAATCCTTGCAGGCAAGATCATCACTTTTAATGCCGATCATACGGTGACATGGGAAGACATCAACGCGTGATGAAACGGCACATCGAGTTTAAAAAAGTCGCCCTCGCTCTGATCGTGGTGTTTGCTCTGACTTACATCACGATCGGGCGCTGCGCAGAGCTGTTCGGGTTGATCGTTGATACCTCTGTCGATGTCGCTCTTGTCTATTGCGTTATCGGAGCGTTCGCTTCCTACTGCATAGCATCAGCCACAGACAAATACGGTATGAACAAATTCGGACAGGGCGCAAAAATAGGCGAAGAATACGAACAGGGAGACGGAACAGAATGAATGTTGCGGAAATGACGGCGTTGATTGCCGAACTTGTCGCTCTTATCGGAGTGGTTATAACAGGGATCGTATCAATAACAAAGGTGTTTGACGGTCAACGATGTCTGCTCCGCTCCGAAATGCTGAAAATCTACTTCAAGCACCAGCAGGAAAAAGAAATCAGACAGTATGAATATGAGAATTTCTGTATGTTGTATGAGGCATATAAAAAACTCCATGGAAATTCGTTTATAGATAAAGTCAACGATGATGTTAAAGAGTGGCGGATTGTAAAATAAAAATGAAACAATATTGTGAAATTTTTGCAAATTTGACCATTATATATTGCATTAAAAGGTATCGCTTGATATAATGTGATTATAGATCGGACGTATGACTGATACAGGCATATGACCGTAAATATATCATACGATGCGGAGGAAATACTGATGAAAAGAAAACTGGTTTTTTTGACTGTTTGTTTGCTGTGCACTCTTCTGTCTGTTTCATGCATGTCGGGGCAAACCGAGATCGTTCCTGAATATGATGCCGGGTTGTCTGCCGAAAGTATCGACCTTGGCAATACAACGGTCATTTACGGCATGGTCAACGATTATTTTTTTGAACAGGATTCCACTCTTGGTTATATAAACAATACTGAACTCGGTGATCTTGCCGTAAAGAGGATAAAAGACACCGAAGAAAAATACAACTGCAACATACGCTTCGACTATGTCTCAGCCGGCGCTGCTACAGTATTCAATTACGCTGCCGGCGGAGCGTATGTTTTCGATATTCTGAGCGACGAATCGTATGATATAGTAAAATATATCGGTTCAGGCGTTTACGTTGATCTGATAGGGGTCGATAATATCGATGTTTTCGATACTGTCAAATGGGGCAACCCGTATATGACTATGTCGACCATGTATAACGGCGCAATATACGGCGTTTTGCCTGCAAGGCATCCTCTGCGTCTTTCAAATTCGACAGAAAACATCATTGCCGTCAATGAAGATCTGGTCACGGATATAGCGGCAACCGATCCGAGAGACTATTTTGAAAACGGGGAATGGAACTGGGACAATTTCGAAAACTGTCTTCGTTCATTTGCTCATACAGGCGTAACGTCAAACGAATATGTTTATTCTTTTTCGTCGCTTTTCGGCAGATTTTCGCGTGAACTTGGCACGTCAAACGGTTCGCCCGTTTTTACTCTCAACGATAACGGCACATACAGCTTCGGTTATTTTTCCGATAATGCGATAGAGGCTTATAACAAGGCGTTTGAGTGGTTTTTCGGTGAATTATCGGATAATATCCTTGAGGAAAAGGGCAACGACCCGATCTTGTCTAATTTTATGGAAAAGCGCGCTGTAATGTCTCTTATCGATGCATATATGGTTCTTTCAAAATCAGATTCGATCGCATACAAAATGAATAATTTCGGTCTTGTTCCTGTTCCGTACGGACCGAAAGCATCTGGTCCCGAAGGCTATTCGGCTTCTTACCGCGCAGCGGATTTTACTCTCTGCATACCCGTAACGGCGATAAATTATGACGTATCCGCGCTTATAATGGATGCCCTTTATGAACCGTTTCCGGGATACGAAACGAAAGAAAGCGTTATCGCATATCTTGAAAGAAACTATTTTCATGATGTGCGCGACGCTGAATTCTTTGTTGAAATGACAGAAGATGCGCACGCTTATTATCACGATCATCACCATTTTTCCGGCATGTTTGATCAGTTCCCGAATACCGGGATCACAAAAGGCATAGAGGCAAACAAAGAAAAATACATTGCCGCTATGGAACAGTATGACGTTCCGTATTACAGCACACTCATTCAATACGCAGATTATTTTCACGAATAAGACTCGCAGTCTTATCTGGTGCAGCAGATCAAGTTAAAAAAATCACCCGAAAAACATTTTTTCGGGTGATTTCGATTTTATTTTTATCAGCTCAGTTCGTATGCTTTTTTTGCTTCATCAAGCGTTCTGTTGTTTTTCTTTTTTGTAAGAATAAATATCCAGAAAGCTATCGAGCCAAGAAGAATAACGCCGTATAAAATGAGGAAGGGCAGGATATCCGTAAACTCAAAAGAAGAGAGCTTTCCCTCATTCATCAGCTTTTTCAGCGGAGAGGAGCCGGATGCTATGGAATGAAATGCGCAAAGAGCCTCTGCGGTCGATTCGGGGTCTGCCTCGGTATCCGAAATATATTTTCGGTATGAACCGTCGCTGTTTTTATATTCGGCAAGCAGCTCGGGCATTTTTTTCCATATTCCCGAATTTGTGATCTCGCCTATATCCGAAAGAGAAGCGATCACTTTAGCAAGAATAGAGGCTGATCCGTCTGCAAAAGATCCGTCTTCGTTCTGAACACTGTTCAGCCATTCAACAGCTTTTTTAACGCAGTTGTAGACTTCCGTAAGACCGGTATACGGTTCAAGAGCGGTGAGTGCGAGCACGGATGCTTCGATCATTTCCACGTCAGACGCGTCTTCTCCGAAAAAGCCGTTTTCATTCTGACATGAAAGAACGAATTTTACAGCATTTTCACTTGAAAAAACTGCTTTTGCCGCTTTCAGCGCTATCATTGCGTTACAGGTATCTGCAAGCGAACCGAAAGAACCGTCGTCGTTTTGCAGAGAAACAAGCGATGATACTTTGTTCTCGTCTGCCGCGTTGCCGTTTGCGGCGTTCAAAAGAATTTCCGCAGACAGAAGGTCTGCTCCTTCTCTGTTTTGAAGATACGGCGATTGTGAAACGGTAAATCCCGAGTAGACAAGGGCTAAATATTCGTTCAGAATATGTCCGTCAAGTTTATCGCCATTCGCAATATAGTAATTTTCAATCGATTTTGTTTCATATGCAGCATTTACGCTTTCCGCTGCCGAATAAACCGGCATGAGCAGCAATATCAGAGCGGCAAAACATAAAATCGCGGTTTTTTTGATCTGCTTCATATTCTGACCTTTCAGTTGTCGTTAGTTTCGGGATTATCTATCTGAAGATTTTTTGCGAGCTGAACTGCGATTATATCGGCGATAAGCTCCTGCTGAGTTTTTTGTGCGTCGATATCCTGTTTAAGACGGGTTATCGCGGCGGTCCAGACAGCGATCTTCTCGGCGTTTGCATTCGGCGAGATGGTGTATTCCGCAAGCTCCGCAACAGATTTTATATAAGTATCGTTCGCCTGTTTGTAAAATTCATCCGATGTTTCGGATGTCTGTTCGTTTTCAGGATCGTTTTCGGGTTCCTCTTCAGGCGTGTCAGTCGGCTCAGTCTGCGGTTCTTCTTCGGGTTTTTCTTCCTGAGAAACTTCCTCAAGTTTTTCCGCGGCTTCTTTCAGCGCATTCAGATAAGCGGCGCACGCCGATACTTTTTCTATCTCTCTTGCTGCGGCAAGTTCCGCCGCGCTGAGAGCTTTTGAATATGTATCCCATGAATCTGATGTGTATGCAGCGGAAGATTTGACCTGTGCCGTAATTTTGGATATTTCCTTCTTCATGAGCTCGTCTATGATAAGAGAGTTTCTTGCCTGAAGAATTGCGGAATCAAGTTTCTTTATCTCATATCTCAGATCTTCTGCGGTAAACGTTGAAAGCCGCGCCGCATGTTCTGCTTTTGCGGCGGAAAGAGCTGTCTCAAGGTCTGAAATAAACATATTCGGCTCGGAAATATCGTATCTGTTCAACAGTTCCTGAGCTTCCGAAATTTTCTGTTCAAAATCTTTTACTGTGACCAGATTCTCGCGGTCACTTTTTTCATAGTTTTCTATTGCGGTAAGAAGTTTCGATAAATTGTTTGCAGTTTCGTCTATTTCGTATTGCGGAACGATTTTATCGTAGCTTACATTCAGGGCGTCCGAATATGCTTTTTTGAAAAGATCGAAGAGATAAGTGTAGTAGGGTGCGGTGTCGCGCTGATTTACGGTTTTGGCTTTTGCTCTGTCAATAAGCGCGTCAAGCGCTGATGCCTTATATGATGCGATATTGGCAAGAGTGTAGTTCGATCTTGTAAAATTTATCTGAGAAAGATTTGCAAGCAGCTCTTCCGCTTCCGCTACCGTTATTTCGTATCCGATATTTTTTGCCTGACGGTCAACGGACGATACGAGCAGCTGCGCTTTATCGAGAGCGTTTTCGGCAGCTTCCGCAAAATCTCTTGAATAGCTGCCTGTGTATATTGTTCTTGTTTTCAGAATAACTTCAAGAGGACTTATAAGATTCGCTATGATCCGGTCGTTTTCAAAGCTGTAAAGGTTCGCGGCCTTTGTCTCGTCTTTTGAAGCTGCCGAAACGGTAAACGCGAAATATTTGTATCCGACTTCCGAAGGTGATATCTTACCGTCTGTTCCGAGAACTATATGATTTTTCAGCATTATGCCTTTTCCTTCTGTCATAGTTCTGAAAAGGTCATAAGAAATATCGGATGAGCCGAAATACTGTTTTCCCTGGTTTTCAAGATCGTATGTGAAATTTGTATACCTGTCTTTTCCGTATTCGCTGAGAAGCGATCTTGCGGAACAGTCAAATCGTTTTGCGGCAACAAGTATCTTGGCGGAAGACGATCCGTCTGTCAGCGCCGAAAGAACGTCGTTGCAGTCGGATGCGGTTTTTGAATATGCTCCCGCTTTATAGTTGGAGTGGTTTGACGGATCTGTGCCGTCGGGCTGTGAGGATGGATAAACCGTAAGATACAGACCACTTGCATCTTTTTGGAACTTCCACATTTCTGCGCAGTTCGAAATCAGATACTGAAGCTCAAAACCGAACAGCGTCATATCGTGTTCCGTCATGCAAACGGCTTGTTCGAGTGTGTCAAGAACATTTTTTGTGCCCGAAAGATAATCGGAAAAGCCGTAAAGATCAGCAGTTGCATTGCTCGTGAGATAAGAAAGCGACGATCCCTTTTTGTATGCGCAGTATTCCTCCGCGGCATTGAAAATCGTATCGGCTGCAAAAATACGGCTGTCGTCTGCAATATCCGCTGCCCATGTGTTACTGAGTAATTTTTTCAAAATCGCTTTTGCGGACGGTGTGTATGATACTGCATAATAATTGCCGGTTACCGGACAAGCGGGCAAGAGCGGTGATCCGCAAAGGAACGAATAAGCGGTGAT
>JAEEGF011549428.1_pt1 | contig 28377 bp, 22 predicted proteins | sample 9134171 | NCBI WGS metagenome assembly JAEEGF01 (sample SAMN16246542, study PRJNA631951) | gut metagenome | biome: gut microbiome; feature: rumen; material: AP-attached | host: Bos | place: Iran: Karaj | collected 2018-10 | reverse complement strand
CCAAGAGTGGTACTAACCAGTTCCGCGGTAGCGCTTACTCCTACCACCGCAACGAGAACATGCGCGGTGACGCTGTCGACCGCACTCAGATTGGTCAGGCCCGCGAGAAGTTCCAGGTGTCGACCTATGGTCTCACACTGGGCGGTCCCATCATCAAGGACAAGCTCTTCTTCTTTGTCAATGGTGAGATGACCAAGCAGCCCGGTATCGTCAACTCATGGGTGGCATCTGAAGATGGTGTTGCCAAGCCCGACCAGTATGTGTCACGCACCAAGTTGAGCGATCTGGCTCGCGTCAGCGAATTTGTCAAGAATAAGTATGGCTACGACACGGGTTCTTACACCAGTTTCCCCGCCGATGAGAACAACTACAAGATTCTCGCTCGTCTGGACTGGAACATCACACAGGACCACCACTTGGCTCTGCGCTACAACTACACCAAGAACCGCTACTGGCAGAATCCTAACGCTTCGTCGATGGACGGTGGCACCCGCATGCCCAGTGCTCGCGTGTCGCAGAAGTCGTTCAGCTTCGCCAACTCGATGTATGGTATGGACAACCTGGTGCACTCGTTCTCATTCGACCTCAACAGTCGTTTGGGCGACAACTTGAGCAACCAGTTCCTCGCCACTTTCTCCAAGCTTGATGACGTTCGTGCCAGCAACTCCAGCGAGTTCCCCTTCATTGACATCACCATGACCGATGAAGATGGCAACCGTGACAACTATATGGCCCTCGGCTATGAGCTGTTCACTTGGAACAACGCTGTGCACAACACCATTTGGAATATCAAGGACGACATCACCTGGTACTATGGCAATCACAAAATCATGGGTGGCATCTTGTTTGAGCACCAGATGGCCGACAACCAGTATATGCGCAATGGTACAGGTTACTACCGTTATCAGAGTGTGGATGACTTCATCAATGGCGCTATTCCCGAGGTCGTTTGCTTAACCTATGGCTTTGACGGCAAGGCCAAGCCTGCCGCACGCGTGCAGTTCAATAAGGCCGGCATCTATGCCCAGGACGAGTGGAACATCACTCGCAAATTCAAACTCACTTATGGTCTGCGTGTTGACGGACTGTTCTTCAACAACGGCGACCTGGTGACCAACCCCGCTATTCTTGCCATCGACTATCCCGACGGTAAGGGCGGTGTGCGCCACATCGACACTGGCAAGTGGCCCAACAGCAACCTGATTGTTCAGCCGCGCGTGGGCTTCAACTGGGATGTCAAGGGTGACAAGAGCATCAAACTGCGTGGTGGAACGGGCCTGTTCTCAGGTCGTCTGCCCCTGGTGTTCTTCACCAACATGCCCACCAATGGTGGTCTCGTGCAATATCAGGCACAACTCAGCAGCAAGAATGCTGATATGAGCCAGTTCGCAGGCGGTCTGGTGACCGATGCCGATGGCCATGCCACCATTGCTGCCCTGCAGCAGAAGTTGGCCGACATGGGTTATCCCCAGCACCTTGACCCGAAGCTGGGTTCGGTGCCTGGTTCTATCTCGGCTGTTGACCCCAAGTACAAAATGCCGATGGTGTGGAAGAGCTCGTTGGCTCTGGACTACAATATCCCCGTGTCTTTCCCCTTCAGCGTGACGTTAGAGGGTATCTACAACAAGACGGTTTACGGCACCACCATCAGCGACTGGAGCATGGCGAGTGTTGAAGGCTTTACTCGCTTCAATGGTGTAGACAATCGCCCCATTTATAGCTCTAATCAGTTGAATCTGCCTGCTTTCCGCACAGGAACCAAGGCCTTTGTGCTCGAGAATACCCACAAGGGTTATGGCTGGAGTGCCAACGTGACCCTGAATGCTCGTCCCGTCGAGTGGTTGAGCCTGATGGCTGCCTACACTCACGTGGTGAACAAGGAACTCACTGGTATGCCGGGTTCGGCCGCCGAGAGTGCCTTCACCTATGTACCCACCAGCGAGGGTCCCAACCACATCAAGCTGCACAACTCGCAGTATGTCACCCCCGACCGCTTCGTGCTCTCGGCAACAGGCCATGACAAGAGCGGTAACTACTATGGCCTCATCTATGAGACCTGGCGCGGTGGTTACAACTACAGTTACATGATGAGCAATGACATGAATGGTGATGGCTATAACTACGACGCACTCTACGTTCCCACCGATGACCAGGTGGCCAAGGGTGAGTTCCGCTTCGTCAGCGAGAACGACAAGACTCGCTTTATGGACTATGTCCACAACAGCAGCTACCTCAGTAGCCGTCAGGGCAAGTATGCCGAGGCTTACAGTCTGTATAGTCCTTGGGTGCACCGCGTAGACTTGAGCTACAAGCACGACTTCTCGTTCAATGTGTGTGGTGCCAAGCACACCCTGCAGCTGAGCTTCGATGTCAAGAATGTGCTCAACCTGTTCAATTCGAGCTGGGGCGTGAGCAAGTATCTCAATCCCGAGATTGGTTCTGATCCCCGCATCCTCAAGTATGAGGGTATGGACGCACAGGGCTTCCCCACCTTCTCGACACCCAAGTCGATCCACGCCGACACCCAGACCTTTGTTCGCAACAAGGCCATTGGTCAGTGCTGGAGTGCTTCGATCGGAATTAAGTATATCTTTAACTAATTCATAAAGACAACATTACAAATGAAACTGAGATATTTCATTCCCGCGATTATCGCGTTGTTCTCGTTGGCACTTACTAGCTGCAGCGAAGACGACAGCAAAACGCTCTTCGATGAGGTGCAGGTCACTTCGTCTAGCGTGGGCATCCCCATTGACGGTGGCTCGACCTCGGTTGGCGTGAACGCCACTCAGGCATGGTCGATTGATCCCGAAGAAGTTCCCGAGTGGCTCACTGTGAGCCCGATGAATGGACAGTCAGGCCAGACGGCAGTTAGCTTCACTGCTCCTGCGGCTTCCGAGGCTGAGAAAGGTCGTCAGGCTGTGCTGCACATTACTTGTGCCGGTAAGCGTCAGTCTATTACTGTCTTCCAGGGATTTGCGACTGTAACCGATGCCACTTGCGCCGAGGTTATTGCCGGACCCGAGAGCAAGACCTACCGTGTGACGGGTATCGTCACTAGTTGGGGTAGCAACTATGCGAAATATGGTAACTTTAACCTCACCGACGAGACGGGTACAATCTACATCTATGGCATGGCCGACAAGCAAGGTAAATTGGCCAACAACCCGATTGCCAGTTGGGGATTGGAACTAGGCGATATCATTACTGTTGAGGGACCAAAGACGGTCTATAATGGAACTGTCGAGTTGGTCGATGTCACTGTCATCAACATCCAGAAGTCGCTCGTCAAGGTTGAGGGGTATGACCCTGAGAACGCTACTTTCCCGCTCGAGGGTGGTGAAGTGGATGTCAACCTCAGCTGCAAGACTAACAACGGTATCTCGGTCGAGATTCCCGAGGAGGCTCAGGACTGGTTGTCAATGGTTTCGATTACCGGTGGCGCTGAGCCAGTTGTGACGTTCCGTGCGCAGCCCAATGCTGGTGGCGACCGCGACGCATCGGTTGTCTTCATGACTACTGACGATGATGGCAGGGTATATACAGCTACTGCAACCTTGCATCAGAAGGGTGCCATTATCGAGGCTCCCATCGCCGACTTCCTTGCTGCCGAGGTGGGTGACACCCAGTATCGCTTGACCGGTGTCATCACCGAGCTCTATAGTAGCGACAGCCAAGGCAAGAGCTTCTATATCCGCGACTACAGTGGCACTACACTTGTTTACCGCGCTGAGGGCTTCATTGAGTCGGGAGCTAAGGTAGGTGATGTGATTACCGTCGTTGGTAAGCGTGGTGCTTATCGCGAGAACCCGCAGATGGTCAGTGGCAATGTCGAGGCAATCAAGGTGGTGACTCCCGTCACTCTTGATGAGTTCCTCGCCAAGGAAGATGCTGCCGATGTCTACTACATGATTACCGGTGTCATCGATGAAATTGCCAACCCGACCTATGGCAATCTCTACCTCAAGGAGGGAGATACTCGTGTTTATGTCTACGGATGCTATCCTGGTTGGGGTGCCACTGGCGACAACCGCAAGAACTTCCTGGAGACTGCTGGCATCGTTGTTGGCGACCGCTTGAGCGTCATCGGTGTGCGTGGCACGCACAACGGAACGCCGCAGTTGGCCAACGGTATTTACTTCTCGCACGTGCCGGCTAACTAATTGAGCCGTCACCATCTAGACAACCGCGCTTTTTAACAGGCGCGGTTGTTTTTTGTATATAACCAAAAATAGTTGTACCTTTGTCGGCTGTATTGCCAGTCATCTGGCTCGTAATGAAACTGAAACAAAAATGAAAAAGTTTTTCCTTACACTCTTAGTTGCCGCTATGGCGCTCACAAGTTGGGCGGTGAGCCGCGACAACTACACCGTGATTATCTCGCTTGATGGCTTCCGTTGGGATTACCCCGAGGCCTTCGACACACCGTTCCTCAACCAGATGGCGCGTGATGGCGTCAAGGCGGTGATGACCCCCTCGTTCCCCAGCAAGACCTTCCCTAACCACTATACCCTCGCCACAGGGCTGGTGCCCGACCACCACGGCATCATCAACAACACATTTGTCGAGCGTGGCACAGGCAAAGTCTATAAGTTGGGCAAGGAAACAAGCCGAGAGGCACATTTTTACGGCGGCGACCCCATCTGGCTTACCGCCAAACGACAAGGCGTGACCACGGCCACCATCTTCTGGGTGGGCAGTGACGTGGCCATTCAGGGCGACCACGCCAATTATTGGCTAGACTACAATACCCAGGCCGAGCTTTACACCTATTCTCGCCGTTGCGACGAGGTTTTGCGCCTGTTGTCGCTGCCCGAGGCCGAGCGGCCCCACCTGGTGATGGCATACTTTGAGGACCCTGATTCTAAAGGTCATGACTTTGGCCCTATCAGCCATGAGACGCGTCGTACCATGGAAATGCTTGACATCCTGCTCGAGCAATTGTGGCAGCAAATACAGAGCTTGCCTCATGCCGCACAGATCAACTTGATTGTCACTGGCGACCATGGTATGGCTTGGCTCCACCCCGAGCGGCAAGTAAAGCCTTCTGATTACCTAAACCCCGAGTGGATTGCATCGATGGAGAACGACTTCCCTGTGCTTATCAATGCCTCCAAACCCAAACATGTCAACGACATCTTTAAGGCGCTGAGTGGTGTCGACCACATCCGTGTGTGGCGCAAGGGTGAGCTGCCAGCTTATCTCAACTATGGCAACAACAAGAACATGAGTGACATCATCGTTCTGCCTGATGTGGGGTGGTTCTTTGACGACCAGCCGCTCAAGGCGACAAGTCGCGCTTCGCATGGTTTTGACCACACCTGCAGCGACATGTGGGTGGCATTCCGTGCCGTTGGCCCCGACTTCAAGCAGGGCTACGCGCGCGAGCGCACCTTTAGCAACGTGTGTATCTATCCGTTGCTTTGCCATTTGCTTTGTGTCACTCCCAGCCCTAATGATGGCTCGCTCGACGAGGTAATTGACTTGCTCAAGTAGGTCTCAAGGGCTTGCTGCGCAAGCCGTCAGATATCAGAACCTGACCCCTGACAGCGCGTAGCGCCCTGACCCTTTTACCCTCATTTGGCACGCGATTTGCAATGTCGCTGAATGCAACATTTAAGTTGGTTGAGTTTTTTCATTTTTATTTAGCTGAAATGCAAAAATTTTTCCTCTTGGGTGCGGCGTTATCCTTCCTAGCACTAGGAGCAAGCGCCGAAGTTGAAACCACTGTGGAAACCGATTCCCTGCTTGACGCTCAAATTGCGGCCTGGGACAAGACGCTCGACGAGGTGGTCGTCACTGGGCAGGGTGGGGCAGTATCAAAACGACGTTTGTCGTCAAACATCACTAAACTTTCGGCATCTGACCTTGAGCACTTGCGTGCCGGACGCATCGATCAGATGCTGCAGAACGCACTACCCAATGTGCAGTTCACCCTGACCACTGGTCAGCCAGGGACCACATCGATGATCAAGTCGAGAGGCTTGTCATCGGCATTTACCAACAGCACTCCCGTCATCTATGTAGATGGTGTGCGTGTCGACAACCTCAATACGGGCTCGTCGCTGTTCAATGTCATGAACAACGCCTATGGCAACATCAACGGCCAGACAGCCGCTTCGGGTGCCATCGGCGACATACCCATGGAGAACATCGACCACATCGAGTATGTGCCTGGTGGAGCCGCTACCACGCTCTATGGCTCGGATGCAGCCAATGGAGTCATTCAAATCTTCACCAAGAACCACGGCGAGGGGCGTTTCAGTGCCTCGGCAACGGTGCAGATGGGTGCCGATGTGGCCAATTCACAATTCTATCACTTTGACCGCACCAAGGAACTGCTGCATCAGACGGGCTTCCAGCAGCGCTATGCCTTGTCGCTCTCGGGCGGCAACGACCGCATGGGCTACTCGCTGGGCGCAAGCATGAGCCAGAGCATGGGCACGCTCATCCACAACGGCAACGAGCAGCGCAAGTATGACATCCGCTTTGGCTCGGCGATCACCCTGTGCGAGCCGCTGAAGTATACCAACTCGTTTGGCTTTGTCGCCGAGGACTACCGCCGCAACCGCAACGGCAACCAGGGCTATTACACCGGCCTGTGGTTTGCCGAGGGCAGTGCCGCCGCCAATTTCACCTATACGGGCGAGGACGGTGCCTTGCACAACTTCCCTGCCAACATCGACGCGGCTACGCCCTACGAGTTCCAGAAGATGAAGGAGTTTGTCTCGCAGGCCGAGTCGCTGCAGGACCACAAGGAAAGCATCAAGCGCTTCCAGACCTCGCAGCAGCTGGAGTACACGCCCATGCGTAACCTCACCTTCCATGCTACCATAGGTGTGGACTATCGATACAACACCGATAAACTCATCGAGACCAACCAGTACCTCATCCACACGCAGCAGAAGCCCGAGGGCACCACCGATGCCGGCAGTGTCGCTAACTGTGACCGCAACTACTATGGCATCACGGGCGAACTCAACGGCCAGTGGAAGTACTACAAGGACGAGGACTACAGCAATATCCTCACCGCCGGCTTCCAGTACTTCAGCACCCACGACCATCAGAGTTTCTACAAGGGCCTGAACGTGCGCGACGGCGCTCGTGTGATGACTGGTGCTGGCACCATCTATGCCGATGAGTGGCTGAGTTATCTGCACAACTATGGTGTGTACATCCAGGACAACTTCGGGTGGCGCAACCGCTACTACATCGACCTAGGATTACGCATGGACTATAACACCGCCTTTGGTGAGCAGGTGGGGTGGCAGTTCTATCCCAAGGTGGGGTTGTCTTACATCCTTACCGACGAGCCCTGGATGCGCAACTTGGTCTATGACGGATGGATTAACTCGTTCAAACTCATGGGCAACTATGGTGTGGCGGGTAGCTATCCCCCAGCGTTTGAGTACCAACGTACCATCGATGTGAGTTCTTACCTGGATCAGCAGGCCAACACCTTTGGCAAGAATGGCAACCCCAACCTGGGACCGGAAAAGAAGCATTCGCACGAGATTGGCTTCCAAGGCACTTTCTTCAACAATATTCTTGACCTAGGCCTGACCTATTACTACGCTTTGACACGAAATGCCCTGTTCAATGTGCCCACGTTGCCATCGTCGGGACAGAGCAGTTCCTATCTGGCCAACATCGGCAAGATTCGCAACAAGGGCTTTGAGACCTATGTCGGTGTGAATATTGTCAACACTCGCGACTGGGGCTTGAATGTGCGCGCGTCGTTCAACACCAACGACAACATCGTGCAGTCGACTGGTGGAGTTGTGCCTTTTGCCATCGGCGGATTCTCATCGCGAACCATCGTGACGGTTGTCGAGGAGGGCAAGTCGGTAGGCTTCTTGCGCGGCACCAAGACCACGCTCAACGATGACGGCACCATCAAGGAGACACTTTACAACCAAGACCTGGGCCGCACCATGCCCAAGTATTACGGCAACTTCTCGCTCAGTGCCCGTTGGCGCAAGTTGAACTTCACCCTCATGGGCGACTATCAAGCGGGGGCATACGTCCACTCGTTTGACCGCCAGTTCCGCTTTGCCAAGGGCATCAAGGATGATGCCATCCCCGAGGCAGCGTTGGCTGGCACCACGCAGGCCAAGTCGTGGCTGAACTTCACCAATTTCTTTGTAGAGAAGGCCGACTTCGTCAAGATTCGTAACATCGGTGTGGACTACACCTTCCAGTTCAACCGTTTCGTGCGTTCGCTCAACTTGGCATTGAACATCTACAACCCCTTGTCGTGGACCAGCAGCAGTGTCGATCCCGAGGCGGTGCTAAGCGGTGCCCGCACCCAGGGTGCAGTTGCCACTGGCGGTCTCAGCTACAGCAGCTACAGTCAGCCCCGCCAATATGTCTTTACAGCAAAAGTGTGTTTCTAATAATAATCAGCCATTAAAAACTCGATTATTCGATAATTAGTGAAAATAAATCGTGAAAATGAAGGCACTGAAATATATTCCCATTGTGATGATCATGATGTTAGTGACCAGCTGTGACCTGGTGACTCCTGATGACATCATCAACCCCAATGTTGACGAAAACGCATTCCTTCACTCAGATAATCCCATGGAAACTTGGGTCAACGGCACAGAGAAGGAGTTGGCCCTGCACATGAGTGATTTTGTCGAGCTGATGGAGATTCTCTCGGACAACTACTTCAACAACTACACCCGCTCGAGTAAGGTCTTCGACATCCCACAGTTGCTCTACAACGATGCCGACGTGACCACCCTGCAGCGCCATGTGGGAGCCCTGCGTGAGATGGCCGACTATGGCCTGACGACGGTGGCTGCCGCCGATGCCAAGGCCACCGATGCCCAGCGCTTCCACTTGCTTTGGGTCAAGGCTTATTCTCACCTGCTGGCGGGCGATTTCTTCCGTGCTTTGCCCACTAAGAATGGTGGTCCCGCCGTGGAGTGGGATGACCACCTGCGTGCCGCCCTCCAGGTGCTGGAGCAGGCGCTGCCATTGGCGCAGAGCGATGAGGACCGTGCCTTTGTCCACACCCTTGCTGCTCGTGCCGCCCATCGACTGGGCGATCGCCAGTTGGCTGTGACCCATGCAAACCAGGCATTGTCGCTGCAACCCAACCTCTTGCATCAGGTGCAGTTCGACAGCAAGAATGGTGTGGTCAGCCGTGCCCAGGAGGCCATCTGGAGTGACTGGTTCCAGCCTCTGCCGCGTCTCGACTATCTGGACCCGAAGTATTATCAAATGACCAGTAACGACCAGTGTCCCATTACCCTAGCCAAGGCCGAGGAGAACTACCTCATCCTTGCCGAGGCTGCACTGGCAGGTGGCAACCTCAGTGAGACCAAGGCACAACTTACCGCCCTGTTGACCCTAGTGAAGGCACGCCCTGTGCAGACAGGCATCAATGACCAGCTCGAGGGACGCTACAATGGCGGCCTCAAAGTCTTCCCAAATGATCCGGCTTATCGCGTCCAGGCCTCACCCAACGATCCTTTGCGCTCAGGGCTCATCATTGACCGCCGTCCGCCCATGCTCATCAATATCCCTTATATTTCAGGCACATCGGTGACGCAAGAGATGATCGATGCGCTCACTGACCACAACAGTGCGCTTGAAATGCTCTATCTCATGCGCCAGGAGATTTTCTTTGCCGAGGGTCGCCGTCCCGCCGACCTGGGCATCCGTCTGCCGCTCTGTGAGGTTGAGGCAGCGCATGCCAGCAACGGTGCCGAGTATACCCAGGCATGGATACCCTCATTCATTCCCCTGAATGGCGGCATGGATGACTTCACCATCGATGCAGAGGCTATGACCGTCACCATCGCCCACAACATGAATCGCGTCATCGCCGACAATGCCCGCACCAAGGACGTCGCACCCTTTGAATAATGAAGCAGTTGACTTTTTTCTTAGCCATGGCTATGGCGCTGGTTACCACGGCCATTGCGGCGCCGCTCGAGCAGCCCAAGTATGTCATCCTTATCACTATCGACGGCTTGCGTGGCCAGATGGTCGATGACCCGCTCATGCCGTCACCTTTCCTGAAGATGATGAGCCGCGACGGGTTGCGTGTCCAGCGTGTCACGGGCATACCGCCCGCCGAGACCTATCCCTCGCATACCACCATCGTCACTGGAGCCACGCCGGCACAGCATCACATCTACTACAACCGTCCCTTCTTGTGGAACAAAGACACCGCACGCATTAGTTACTGGTGGGCCGACAGCATCGCTGTGCCCACCATCTGGCAGCGCGCCCACGAGGCGGGCATGAAGACTGCCTCGCTGTTCTGGCCTGTGTCCACGGGGGCGCCCTATATTGACTACAATGTGCCAGAGTTCTGGTCGCTCGACTACAGTTGCGACCAGATGGAGTATATCAAGCCGTGGTGCACACCAGCGGGCATCCTCGACGAGCTAGAGCAGAACGCTTGCGGCAAACTCAACACCATCACCTACCAGGCGGGGTCGCTGCAACGCGACGGACGCACTGCCGCTATGGCCAACTACCTGATGAACCACTACCAGCCGCAGTTGATGACCATCCACCTCATTACCACCGACTACAGTCAGCACGCGCTGGGCACCCGCAGCGAGCAGTTGAACTTCGACATGGCCAGTTGCGACCATGCTGTGGGCACCATCATCGAGAACCTGCGCCTCACGGGGCGCATGGACAGTACAATGGTCATCGTTTGTGGCGATCATGGCTTCTGTGACTATTACCAGACACTCAGTCCCAATGTGTGGCTCACCCGCGATGGCTTGCTCAGCGAGCAGCCCGGTGGCGACTGGAAGGCCTGCTTCTACAGCAGCGGCAACACCAGTTTCCTCTATCTGCGCAAGGCTGATGACAAGAAGACCCTGCGCCGTGTGCGTCGTTTGCTCGACAACCTACCCGAGCGTGAGCGTGCCATGTTCCGAGTCGTTGAGAAGGAAGAACTCACCGCCAAGGGTGCCGATCCCCTTGTTGCCTTGGCGCTGGAACCCATCGTGGGTGTTTCGGTCACCAACACCCGCACAGGCAATGTCGTCGAGCCCAAGCGTGGTGGTACCCACGGCTTCATCAGCGGCCAGGACACGACCATCCTTATTGCCTACGGTGCCGGTGTCACCCCTGGCAGTCGTGACTCCATCGCGCAGACAGCCATCGCTCCCTGGATTCTGCAGCAACTAGGCATCAAGTAATTCATCATTCACGTTAAAACCAAATCAGCCTGGCAAAACTGCCAGGCTGCTTTGGTGCATGATGCATTGAATCATTCTTTCCCGAGCATGATGTTGACCACCGCATTGATGTCGCTCACATCGATGGTGGTGTCGCCCTCGGTGATGTAAGCACGGCCATCATAGCTGTCGGCGCTCTCCTTGCCCAGCAAGATGTTGACAAGAATATTGACATCGGTCACGTCGACCTTTCCATCGCCGTTGACATCACCACGGGCATAACTTGGCTGAACCTCGGTGGTGCCGGGACACAGAATCTCGGTTGCCTCGACGGCCTGCAACGTGGTGAAGTAGGCGCGGAATGGTGCCACAGCTTGGGCTGACTCCTTAAGCACGAAGCGTGAGCCTTGAGCATCCATAGCATAGAGGCCTGCCTTGTTCATTGGCAGGTAAGTGCCTGTCATCAGATAATTCTCGCCGCTGGTCATGGCGATGGGGTCGGACTTGAGGGTGACATTGGTGGCACTCCAGCTCATTACCTTGCCCGTCATTTGCTTGCCGTCGGCAACGGCAACGAGGTAGGGCACATGTGCCTCGAGCGAGCTCACCACGTCAAACACCACTTCGCCATCCTCCTCGTGGGGGAAGTTGTAGGTCCAATAGTCGGTGTTCAAGGTCGGTGTGCGGCCATCAATCTGCACCGTGGTGGGTGCAAACGGCAACACCATGGTGCTCCAGGCGGTGCGTTCGTCGGCCTTGCGAGCCTGTGTGAAGGTTCGGTTGTAGGTTATCTGGGCGGCGTTGACACTTTGTGGCACGAAGTAGGGGTAACCATCCTCAAGCACGATGACCTGGGCGTTTTGGCCTTTAACCATGTTCTTGCCATTAAGGCTAGTGGGCGTCGTCTGGCTCTCGTCCAGCAGGTAGATGGTGTTTGGGTTGGCATTGGGTGTGATGTTGCTTAGTGTGAGGCCTTCCAAACTCCCTGCGACAGCCTCATCAGGCACCTCATAGCCTTCGACAGGCTGAATGCCCATGCGCTGGCCATCGGTGGTCCACACGATAATACCCGGACGGATGTCGTAGTAGACCGACTCACCGGGTTTGACAATGTTGTCAACGTGTGATGCGTCTTCCTCCATGGGCACATTGTTGCGGGCATAGATGTTCATGGCGTAGGTCGACCCGAAGGCGAGATTGTCAAAGTCAAAGTAGTAGGTCTTCGATTCGCCTGCTTGAATCGACACATTGCTCTGCTGATAAGATACCATGCTAGCGCCGTCGTCCTGAACAATAAATAGGGGTGCAAGGATGTATTTATTGTACTCGGTGGTGCCATTGTTGGTGATGGTGGCGCTGAAGTGGGCGTGGCTGTCATAGATGGTATTGCCCACGGCATTCTCGGCTTGGATGACCACCGAAAGGTCAGCGACATCAAAGTCGGTGCTTGTTCCTGGTGCGATAGTCACTGTACCGGTGCCAGGAATGCTGGTACTCCAGGTGTTGTCGTGGGTCGATAGATGTGCACTCTTGGTTCCAGCGTTCTGTGGCGTGAAATTGAATGTTACCACCTTCTCTCCGTTGGCGGGAATCTCGGCCTCGACCGTTGTAGTGTACTCGCCGAACTCGTCAATGTTTTCGTTGTCAACAAACAAGTAGAGTTTGCCACTGTAGCGGTCGGCACTGTTGTTCTTCACTGTCACATGGCACTGCTCGGCGGTGCCCACCTTCTCACCACCAGTGAACTCAAACTTGGTGCTCTGTAGGTCGACGATGGGGTGGTCGACAATTGTAGCGATGTCTCCAGTGATGTTCACTGCGACATAATAGCGGTCGCTCTCAAGCATAGGCATCCATTCGTCGCTGCCTTGAGCCATGCTCACTGGCTTAATCTTATAGGTGCCGTTAGGGACATTTTTAGCAAAGTAATGATAGTCCTTATCTGTATCCGAAGGCCATCTGTCGGTAACTGACACATAACTTGAATAATAGTCAAAACTCATGATGAGCTCAATGAAGTTATCATTGCTGTCATAGAGGGCGATGCCACGCCTATACTTGGTGCCGTCATCGATATGGTCCTCAGCGGTTACCTTGATGTATCTGCTGTTTTTGTATAAAGAGAAGCCATTGCCCTCATTATAGATGGTTCGACTTCCAGAATAGTACATGTTGAACACCGTTAGCACATGGCTCACCTCTTCGGGTTGCCCGCTATACCCGGGCTTGATGCCGATGATGGCTGTCTGGTCGATGTTGTAGCCCTCGGCGCTGCTCGAAGCTCCGATGCCGGCGGCATGAGGATTAAGCACCGACAGTACAAAGTAGCCGTTGCCCATGCCACCCCAACCCCAGTTGATGTGGTAGTAGTCGCCATACTCATAGCCGTCGCATACAAACGAGTGGCCACCGCCACTGCCGGCGCGGCCGTTGTAAATCATGGGGCGACCGGCTGCAAGCTCCTGATAGATCATCTCCTCCCAAGTGGGCTGGTCATAATCGCTGCGATAGACCAGTTGGGCGTCGTAGTCAAAGTAGTTGTTGAATGCCTTGGGAATATAAGGGTCGCTGGTGCCAGAGGCCGATAGGCCATACTGCATGTGGGCGGCACAACCGGCATAGAGCATCAGCCACGATACGGCATCGGTATAGACCTCGTCCTCCGAGCCATTGTAGTTGTCCTTCATGTGTGCCCAGTCGAACTGTATTGGCTCGAGCGCGTCGGTATCAAATGTTCCGTACTCTCCATAGGAGCCAGTGTAGTAGGTCACAGTGTAGGATGGGATGGTCTGTGTGCACTGGGCGGGCCAGTTATAGAACTTCATGATTTGGGACATGGCTGTCGCCACACAGCCCGTGTAGGCCAGTTCGTAGCCATCCTCCTCATTGTCACTGTTCATGAACTGCGGGCAATGGTTCCAATAGGGCGTTGCTTGATCCCATTTGGTCGAAATCATGGGTGCGATGGAGTTGCGGGTGTCGACAACTGTAGCGCGGCGCGGTACGGCAAGCATCGTAGCCGCTTCTACGTCGCTCATGACAGCCAGCGCCTTAAGTTGAGCGCTGTAGTTGTCGAGCATCTCCTGCATATTCACAGGTACGCGAGAAGCATCGAAACGGCCCTCGGTGGCATAGCCGAGGACGGGGTTAGTGCGGTCGTCACCCGAGACGATGACAAAACCGTTGTCATTGCCTATGTTAAACACATAGTAGTATCCCTGGTTGTCAGCGGTTTGCAACGTGGAAGCGATTGCCGCCGCTCCTGATGAGCGAAGAATGGCTTGTTTCTGTTGTAAGAAAGCAACAGCGGCATTGCGGGCTTGATCTACAGACACTGGAGCAGCTGATGCCATGGTGACAACTTGCATCATCAAGGCAAGCACAGCAAGAGTCTTTTTTGTCATAAAGATGTTAATTGCTAAAGGTTTATGTTTTTAATGCTAAAAATGGGCCACAAAAATAATCAAAATGTGTTGATTGAGGCAAGGAAAACCATCATTTTCAACAAACCGCCCTTTTTCTTCAGTCAATTAACGCTTCTCTCGCTGGCGGACGGCTTCAAATAGCAGGATAGCAGCGCTAACCGACACGTTGAGCGAGTCGAGCTGGCCTTTCATGGGGATGCGTATATGGCGGTCGGCAGCGGCACGCCATTGATTGGTCAACCCGGTAGACTCGGTGCCCATGACGATGGCGGTGCCGCAGCGCATATCGGTGTCGTAATAAGGCAGCGAGTCCTGTAGCTGGGCGGTGAGAATTTGTATATTGTTGGTTTTCAGATAGCTAATGCATTCTTCTGAGGTGCAAGCCACACAGGGTACGGTGAATATGGCACCAATCGAACTGCGGATAATGTTGGGATTGTACAGGTCGGTCAGTGGGTCGCACACCACCACGGCATCGGCATGGGCAGCATCGGCGCTGCGTAGCACTGCGCCAAGGTTGCCAGGCTTTTCCACCGCCTCAAGCACGATCATCAGAGGCTGCTCGCCCAGTCGAAGGTCATCGAGCGTCAATTGGCGGGGACGCACTTCGGCAATCACACCCTCGGTACTGCCGCGATAGGCTATCTTCTCATACACCTCGCGCGTAACCTCATAGTGCGGGCAGGCACAGGCTGGCGTGGAGTCAAGCAGCGCAGGGCAGTGGTACACCGCCACAACCTCATGACCGCATTGAAGGCAATGCTCCAACTCGCGGCGTCCCTCAACGACAATCACACCCTCGCTGCGACGCAGCGATGATTTTTGCCCTAGTGCCACCATTCGTTTTATCCGCTCGTTCTGCAGGCTAGTGATCAACATTCCATGTTCCATGGCTACAAAGGTACAACATTTTCTTTGAAAAAAACTAAAAAGAGCGCTTTTCGACTAGCAACTGTTTGAGAAAGCGACAAAAATCACTATCTTTGCACTCTCACAACGAAACAAGAGACTAGCATGAAAAATTTAGACCAATTATTAGCCGAGAAACTGCTGAAGATCAGCGCTATCAAGTTGCAACCCAGCATCCCGTTTGTATGGGCATCGGGTTGGAACTCACCCATTTATACCGACAACCGACAGACGTTGTCCTATCCCGATGTTCGCAACTTCATCAAGGTTGAGCTGTCGCGACTCATCGCCGAGAACTACCCCGAGGCCGAGGTGATTGCCGGTGTCGCCACGGGTGCCATCGCCCAAGGGGCGCTTGTCGCCGACACGTTGTCGTTGCCATTTGTCTATATCCGCTCTACTCCCAAAGACCATGGCTTGGAAAACCTTATTGAGGGTAACATCAAGCCTGGCCAAAAGGTGGTTATTGTTGAAGATTTGGTGTCGACGGGCAAGAGCAGTCTTAAGGCTGCTCAAGCCGTGCGTGATGCTGGGGCCGAGGTGATTGGCATGGTCGCCATCTTTACCTATGAGTTCCCGCAGGCTGCCGAAGCATTCAAAAAGGCTGGAATCGAGTTGCTTACCATCAGCAACTATAGCGCTATGGTCGATGCTGCAGTGAAAGCAAACTATATCAAGGCCAGCGATGTCGAGACCCTGAAACAGTGGCGCGAAGATCCCGCCAACTGGGTTCCCAATCAGGGCCCCTTGGCTCCCTAATGTGCTGTCCTGTCCCCCTAGCCCCCTAATGGGGGAACAACATGATACACACCCTTTTAGGGGGTAGGGAACTTTACTTACTTATTTAATAATTTAATATTCAATTGGATACCTACAAAAGCGATGCCCAGCGCATCAACCACAACATCAACACGATTTTTGAGAAACTGAGCAATCCCTCGGTTTTTCAGGCACAAATCGAAGCCAACAAGGACCGCTTGCCCGAGGAGGCACGTGCCAACATCGAAAAGGTGCAGTTTGACACCGACAGTATCAGTATTGACTCGCCCATGGGACCGCTGAAGCTGGCGGTCGATCCTGAGCAGAGCCAGGCACCCAATCGCATCGTCTTCACTGCGGCACAGGCACCTGTAAAGTTCAACCTGCTGATTGAACTAACGCCAGTCAGCGAGACCGAGACCGACAGTGTGGCATCGCTTCAGCTCGACCTCCCCTTCTTCTTGCGTGCCATGGTGAGCAAGCAACTAGAGGAAGGTGCCAAGAAGTTCGGTCAGATGCTCGCCATGCTGCCCTATGAAAATCTTTAATATTCGAATTATGAAAAAATTATCTATCCTATCACTGCTACTTGTCATGGTCGCCATGGCGGCGCAAGCTAAGCCCGGTATCTGCCGCGTCAATGGCGTGGAGATGTTGGAAAAAGGCAAGACCCTCGAGGGTAATGAGAAGGCATTGTTCTTACAAGGCATTGTCTGTGCCACGCCCGAAGTGCTGGACCGTGCCGAAGTGTCAATCAGCGACCTCAAGGGTATTCCCATGGGTGAGAAAGTGTTTATACGCGCACGCCTCGACGTGAAGTATGACAAACAAGAAATGCGCTTCGACGAGACCTATGTGGTCACCTACAAGCAAGAGCCAGGCATCATCGACGGCATTTTGGCTTTTCATGAAAAAGACATGATGTATTGTGACGGCTCGTTCATGGCTCCGCGCGACATGCATTTCCAATACAATCCACGCTCATCAGAACTAGAGTTCTCGGCGCAAGGCTTTGATGTCGAGCATCACTACGCTGCCTATATGGGACAGAACGGCGGGACATCCATCGAAGAGCAAGGTGCAATCATCTACCACTACACCTTTGACAATGCGGGAAACATTGTACCTGCAGCCGAGCCAACCTACAAGGTCAAACACAAAGTGACCCGTCACAATGGTGTGCCTAACCGCAGTTCCAAGGACGATGAGTTCTACGAAGACGGCAAACCTCAACTGCTCGGCCCTGGTACTGCAGTTGTCGCCTTCTTCACCAAGCCCGTCGCCAAGCAGAACGACGAGTGGCTGAACCAACTTAACAAGAATCTGGAAAGCCTCGACAAGGGTGCCTTGCCGCCCAAGACCGTCGAGCAATTGCGTAATGGCTTCATGCGGTGGGAGAAACTTATGATGTGCCGTGATGCCGCATTGTGGCTCAACTGGCTCAAGGCTAACAACACCACGCAAGTGTTTCAGCACTTCCAGACGTTCCTCAGTGAGGACGAGCAATTTGCCCAGTGGGTCAAAGGACAAGCCACTGCACTCAAGGACAAGAAAGCCCGCAAGTGGTGGAAAAACGCGCTCAAATAACTTCCGAACAGGCATTGTCGCGGTTGGCTGCATTGTGTAGCCGTGGCGAGCAGGCCGAGAGCGACATGCGCCGAAAGCTGCAGCGGTGGGGCATTGACCTAGGCGAGGCCGACCGCATCGTCCAGCGGCTCAAGGAAGAGAATTTCTTGAACGAGGAGCGCTTTGCCCGTGCTTTTGTGCGCGACAAGGCGCGCTTCAACGGGTGGGGACGCGTGAAGATTGCCCATGCCTTGCGACAGAAACAAGTCTCGTCGAGCGTCATTTTGCAGGCGCTCGATGAGGAACTTGACGAGGAATCGTCGCGCGAGACGCTGCTACACCTGCTGCAAGGCAAAGCGCGCACATTGGCGGGTCGCGAGCCACGATTGGCACGTGCCGCACTGCTGCGTTTCGCCGCATCTCGCGGTTTTGAGACCGACCTGTGCTATCGCTGTGTCGACGAGGTGTGCCGAACCATGAATATCCCCGATGATGAGCAAACTGACTGAATGGGGGCGTGCCCTGGCCGATGTGCTGATGCCCCGCATCTGTCCGGTGTGTAGCAACACCTTGCATGCCGACGAGCAGCACATCTGTCGTTCCTGTCTAGTGGCACTGCCGCGCACGCACCTCGAGGATGTGGAATTCAACACCATGGAACAACTTTTTGCCGGTAAAGTGCCCATCGAGCGCGCCACTAGCTATTTCTATTACCAGAAGACCAGTCCCTACGCACAAATCCTGTTTGATATCAAGTACCGCAATATGCCACGCATGGGGCAATGGCTCACCACCCGTGCCGCCCATGACTTAAGTGCCAGCGGGTTCTTTGATGGCATTGGAGCCGTTGTCCCCGTACCGCTTCACCCTAGTAAACTTGCCGAACGAGGCTACAATCAGAGTGACTATTTGGCACATGGCTTGGCAGAGACCCTCGGACTCCCTGTCGTACAGGCTTTGAAGTCCACCCGAGCCCATGGATCGCAGACCCGTCGCGGCGCCACCGACCGTTGGATCAATGTCCAGGGCACCTATGCCCTCAATAGTAAGAAGGCGAAACACCTTGAAAACACCCACATTTTGCTCGTCGACGATGTCGTCACCACTGGCTCCACACTCGAGGCCTGTGCCCGTGCCTTGCTCACTATCCCTGGCACCACCGTCTCACTCTTCACCCTAGCAATTGCACGCCTCGAGTAATGTGAAAGAAAAGCCCAATGTTTGAGTTACAATAACAAACATTGGGCTTGCTCCTATTCATGGAGATAAGATTGATAATCAGCGTGCGACGGGGCGGATGGCTAGACCGTAGCAACGGATGGCGGTGGTAAGCGCGGGCTGCTGGGTTTCGGTGAACTTGACGCACCAGGCGGCGCAAGGCACTGTGCTCTCGTAGTGCTCGGCTGCTTGCTGACTTTGGGGCAGCAGTTCTGAGGTCCAATAGTATCCCATGGTGTTGCGTCCGCTTTCGGTCTCACTGGTTGCTCGGATGCCTGTCATGGGCAGGATGATATGGTTGCCGTTGGGGCCAGTAACGCGATAGGAGACTGTTCCGTTGGCATTGGTCTCAAGCGACCAGGTGCATCGATTAATTAATTCGTTCCACTCGTCAAGGGTGGGCATACGCCAGTTGGCATTCCACTGATAGGTGGCGATGTCATATTCTGTGCCGCTGATGTTGGCCAATGGTGATTTCCCGCCAAAATAAACCGAGTTCCAGTTGACAATCGTTGTCTCGAAGTTGCCGTCCTGGCGGTAACTGATGGTAATGTTGTCAAACTTCTTGTGCGAGCCGGTCGAGTCGGCCCAGCCAAACAATTGGCCGTGGTCTTCGGGCTTGAGGGCACCCACGTTCATTGTTGCCCATTTTACGCTAAGACCTAGATCAACGCTCTTATAGGTAATGTGTGTGGGCTCGTCATCGCCGCAGCTGACGAGTGCCAGGCAGCACACGGCAGCCATCATTGTAAAATAAAACTTCTTCATTTTGTGTTATGGTTAAGTTGTTGTTTAATGTGCGGGATAAGTTGTCGTGTAAATGCTAACGCACCCTTGTGGTTGAGGTGTCCGTCGTCGTCCCACATTGTGATGTCGTGTGTGATTACCGGGTCACTAATCATGCAGACAAACGGTACGCCATGCTCGTGGCACAATTGTTCAACCTGGCCGAAGATGTCATGTTCGGTTGAGAGGTAGCGCGGTGATACAACCACCATTAGCCGCCCAGCATTCTCGACGATGAGTTTCTTCAAGTAGTTCACCTTGAGCGAGTCGATGGTTTCGTCGTGTTTCATGGGGCGATAGGTCCATTCAGGCTCAAGTTGCATCTGCTTATACTGGGGGATGTATCCGTGATCAACATCAGCAGCATCATATGTGGTGGGCTTGCGGCTTGCCCAGGTGGTAAAGATTTGGGAGTTGAATGGATAGATGTTGGAAATCATGCTTACTCGTTCCCAGGGGTCGACGCTGCGCAGAATAGAGTCGCGACACGACAAGCCAGCCATGGTGTGCAGATGCTTGAGGTTGGCGGGACGCCAACTGAGGTATTGCACATCGTAGTCGTAGGTCAGCTCGTAGATGATCAGTCGTGGTTGGTAGCGTTGTTGCAACTGTCGCAACAAGGCATAGTGAAACACGATGCCCTCGTTCTCAAAACCACAGTTGTAGCACGACAGGCCCGTTGAGTCGGTGATGATGCAGGGCACATAGTGGTGCAAAGCGCGCGATGACCCCAACACGATGACATCAGCGTTGACCGAGTCGCAGATATAGTTCTGCCGGCCTATCTCATCGCAACGCGTGTGTTCAAACGTATTGCGCAGACAACGACCGACGGCCCAGTCGCCCACGATGACGAGGGCAACCAGCGAGATAATACTATATACAAATCTCTTCATGGCGGCATCGGGTTAAAAACGCATATAGATGAACTGACCTCCCTGGTCAAACACGCCGAACGTGAAAATCAGCAACACAACCGCAGCATAAAAGACCACCTCAACCCAGCGCCGGTCGGCAAGCAGGGTGGGGCAGAATTCGTCGCGCGCTTCCTTGATCAGCATCATGGTTAGCATTGCAATCATCGACCATTCACGCGACACAGTGTTTACCGACTGGTACAACGATAGCCCGCTTGTCCACGACTCGGTCGACATGCGCTGCAATAAGTGTAGCGAGGTGGGCGCATCGTGGTTGAACAAACTGAACAACAAGGCCACAATGACAAGGGTCAGCATGCACAACGGCACACGCACTAGCCAGTTGCGTGACCATTTGTCAAAATGTATCACTCGCTCGACCACCAGCCACAGACCATGAGCAGCACCCCACAAGAGGTAGGCCCATCCTGCGCCATGCCACAAGCCACTCACCACAAAGGTGATGAGCACATTCAAGTTCGAGCGCCATTTTGCGCAGCGGCTACCACCTAGCGGGATGTAGATGTAGTCGCGCAGCCACGTACTCAAAGACAGGTGCCAACGGCGCCAGAAGTCCTTGATACCCACCGAGAACAATGGTCGGCGGAAGTTGTCACGCAGGCGGAAGCCCAGCAATGCCGATGTGCCCAGTGCCATCAGCGAGTAGCCAGCAAAGTCGGCATAGAGTTGTATGGTGTAGCTCATCACCGAGAGGAAGATGGTTAGGCCATTCTGTGTGTCAATGCGCGTATCCACTGCGTTGACAAACAGTGCGAATGAGTCGGCTACAGCCACCTTCATAAAAAGGCCCCAAATCAGCCACTTGACACCTCGCCATGCGAGGTCGGGGTCGAATGGTTGGCTATTGTTTTCAAGCCGTGACAAGAGTTCATCGCCACGCACAATGGGTCCTGAGACATTGATGGGGAAAAAGCTCATAAACGCCGCGTGGTTGATGAGTGTCGTGGCTGGTTTCATGCGTCCTTTCCATACATCCACTTCCAGAGCGATAGCTTGCAAGGAGTAGAATGATAAACCCACAGGAATCGCCCAATGGTGGCGGTCAAGGAACCATTCGATGCGCAGTGCGCCAGTGATGGCGGCATTCAGCGGCTGCAAGTACTTGAAGAACAACAATGGCAACGCCGTAGCTATAATCACGCTCCACAGGGTCCCAAGAGAACGACTCTTTTGACGCCCGAAGTGCTTGATGCCCAAGTAACTCGCCATTGTCACCCATGCCAACACTAGGATTCCAGCTGGCCACCATAGCATGTACATCGCTAGGCTCACCAGCAACAACAGCGCATTGCGCCACTGTCGCGGAACACAGTAGTATACTGCCACAATGATGGGCAGCAGGAGCATGTATGACAGGGAATTGTAGTTCAAAACTTTGAATTAAGTATTCAGACCATGCAACTCTCCTTCGTATCTGAGGCCTCGCAGGAACTCCTCGGCGCTCATGCGCTTCTTGCCAGCAGGCTGAAGTGATTTGATTTCAATCAGTGCATCGCTGGCGGCGATGGCAAGCATCTTGTTGTTGATAAAGGTCTCGCCGGGCTGCATCTTCCAGGGTAGCGGTGTGGGTTCGGATGTCTCAAACACCTTGATGTTCCACTGTTGGCTAGTATTGTCACCGAGTATAGTCCAAGCGGCAGGGTAGGGGCTAAGACCACGCACATGGTTGTAGATGCGTTCGGCGGGCCACGACCAGTCGATTCGGCAAGTGTCCTTGAAAATCTTTGGCGCTGGGGTGGGCTCCTCTCCTGCGGTGAGTAATTGTTCTTGTGGAATAGGGTGCACTGTACCGGCAATAATCGCATCGACGGTCTCGATGACCATACCTGCACCCAGCAGCATCAGGCGATCGTGCACGGTCTCGACGTTGTCAGTACGACTGATGTCGATTGCACGTTGCTGTATAATGTCGCCTGTGTCAATTTCATGCTTGAGAAAGAAAGTTGTGACGCCAGTAGTGGTGTCTCCGTTCATTACTGCCCAGTTAATGGGTGCAGCGCCGCGATACTTGGGTAACAACGATGCATGCAGGTTAAAAGTGCCCAGCGGCGGCATCTGCCACACCACTTGGGGCAACATCCTGAAGGCGATGACAATAAACAGGTCGGCCCGCAGTGCGCGCAAGTCGGTGACAAATGCCTCATCCTTGAGGTTGACGGGCTGCAACAGTAGCAACGACTGCTCCATTGCATAGCGCTTTACATCGCTTTGGATCATGTGGTGGCCACGACCGCCAATCTTGTCGGGCATCGTCACCACACCCACAATATTGTATCCACCCTCGACGAGCCGTCGCAAACTCTCGACGGCAAAATCGGGTGTGCCAAAAAACACGATTCTTAAATCTTCCTTGGTCATTATCAATTAACGAGAAAAAAGCTCTTAATTATTGTGTTTTGCTTCTTATTCCCCCATTTGGGGGTTAGGGGGACATCCATTTAACTGTATTGTTGCAGCATCTGGCGGTAAGCATTGAATATCTTGGACTTGGACACGAAACCCACATATCGGCCGTCGGTGTCGACCACGGGCAAGTTCCATGCTTGGCTTTGCTCAAATGCGTTCATTACCTGCTCCATAGGCGTGTCCTTAAGTACCTTATATGAGGTTTCGGTCATAAACTGGTGGACAAAGATGCGGCGGTACAAATCAGGGCGGAACATGATGTTGCGGATGTCGTCAAGCTGTACTACGCCCACAAGCACACCCTCTTTGTCGGTGACAGGAAACAGATTGCGGTTGCTTTGCGCGATGATGTCGACCATCTGTTTCAGACTCATTGACGGGTGAACCGTGGCAAAATCGGTCTCGATGACACTATCCATGCTCAACAGGGTGAGCACACTCTGGTCCTTTTCGTGGGTGAGAACCTCGCCGCGCTGCGCCAATCGGCGCGCGTAAATGCCGTAGGGGGTAAACATGCGCGATGTGCCGTAGCTGATGGCAGAAACAATGAGCAGCGGCAGGAACAGATCATAGCCGCCCGTCATTTCGGCAGTGAGGAAGATGGCCATCAACGGGGCATGCATGACACCCGCCATCACGCCCGCCATGCCCATTAGGGCGAAGTTCTTGATGGATAGTGGCATATCGGCGCTGACTATGCCTGTCTGATTGAACAGGTAGGCAAAGAAGAATCCTGCCATGCAGCCCACATAGAGTGATGGGGCGAACGTGCCACCCACACCTCCGGCGCCATTAGTGGCGGCGGTCGCCAAGCCCTTCATGGCGCCTAGCATAAACACAAACAGCAATACACACCACACTGTGTCGCGATATCCGTAGAACAGGCTATTGTCAAATATCTCGCTCACTTCGCCGTTGAGCAGATGAGTAATGGCACCATAGCCTTCGCCGTAAAGTGGAGGAAGCAAGAAAATGAGCACACTCAGCGTTAATGCTCCGATGACATAGCGTACGCGGGCATTGGTGACACGCTTGAACATTGACTCCATGGCGCCAACCGTACTCGAGAAGTAGAGTGAGACAAAGCCACAGAAAACACCTAGCAACACCACAAAGGGGATGCGACGGGCAAAGAACGGCTCGCTTTGGGAGAAAAAGAATTCGACATTATAGCCAGTGAAGACATAGGCCACAGTGGCACCACACACCGATGCCAAAATTAGTGGCATGGCACGCTTTGCGGTAAGGTCGAGCATGAGAACTTCGATGGTGAATAGCACACCAGCAATGGGGGCCTTGAAGATGCCTGCGATACCCGCTGCAGCACCACAACCTACCAACAACATCATCGTTTGAGGAGATAAGTGGAACAGCCTTCCAAGGTTCGACCCGATAGCGGCACCTGTGAACACGATGGGACCCTCGGCCCCCACCGATCCACCAAAGCCGATAGTCATCGACGATGCCACAAGTGAGGCATACATGTTCTTCACCTTCAACCGGCTCTTCTTCAAAGCGATAGCATATAGAACGCGCGTCACACCATGCGAGATGTTATCACGCACCAGATACCGCACATATAGTGCGCTCAACAAGATGCCTACAGCGGGGAAAACGAGGTACTGCCAGTTGGCTTGTGTGGCATGGACGGTGCTTTCGACAAGGTGGCCGATAAGCCCAATGAGGAACTTGAGAAGTACAGCGGCAAGGCCGGCAGCAACTCCCACCAACAACGCCAACAGCGCCACAAAATTGCGCTCACTCAAGTGGCGTTCACGCCAAGCATGCACACGCTGTGTCCACATAGTTACATTCCCTTTCCTGTGACTATGGTCTTGATGGTGTAGACCATGATTTTAAAGTCGTTAAGCAAGGTCATGTTCTCTAGGTACAGCAGGTCGTAGCGCAATCGCTCGACCATCTGGTCGACATTCTGGGCATAGCCGAACTTGACCATTCCTAGTGAGGTAATGCCAGGCCGAACCTGGTGTAGCAGTGCGTAAGATGGCGCACGCTTGATGATTTGCTCAATGTAAAATTGTCGTTCGGGACGTGGCCCGACAATGGCCATATCGCCCTTGATGACGTTCCAGAATTGCGGCAACTCATCAATGCGGTACTTGCGTATGAAACGTCCTACACGCGTCACGCGTGGGTCATCGTCGGTAGTCAACTGCGGTCCGCTACCATTCTCGGCGTCCTTGCGCATCGAACGGAACTTGTGGATAAAGAACGGGATGTTGTGCAGCCCAATTCGTTCCTGGCTGTAGAATACCGGTCCAGGAGAGTCAATCTTGATGGCGATGGCTATAGCAAGAAATAGAGGCGACAGCAAGATGAGCACAAAGACCGAGATCAGAATGCCCAGCAAGCGCTTGATGTTCTTGGAACCCTCACTCATGCTGCTGCTTGAGATGTCGATCAACGGATCACCCACCATGTCGCTGATGCGAACCTTGGATAATGTAAGGCTCAGATGGTCGGGGATAATCTTGATGGGCAGGTTCAACTCAAACAGTTGGTTTACCGTATCGAGCACCGCCTCGCTCGTCTGGCGGGTAGGTACAACGATGAGTTCCTTGACATCATGTTCGCGGCATGCATCTTTGATTTCAGCCAGTGTGTAGCATGGAAGCGACATGTCCTTCACATTGTTCTCGCCTGGTATGCTCACATAACCCACAATCTTGTAGCCCAGCGAATGAGGCATTGAATCGAGTTTGTTGCCGAAAGCCACCCCAGCAGCGCCGCGGCCAATAATAAGCGTGTTAAAGCTCCAGCGCCGCGACTTGATCATGCGTGATGTGTAGCTAGTAAATGCGCATCGAACCAAGTAGACCACCACAAACAATATGCCCCATAGCAGGGCAATCATCTCGTAGTTGAGACGACGGCGGGGCGAGGTGTCATTGATTAACGCTAGGAAGAAGATGAGCAGTGTAATGACGCCTGCGCTCCACAAGGTGGTAAAGAATTCTTGCAAACGAGACTTGTGGAAAACATCATTGTAGTAGCCCGACAGGTAGTAGACTGCCATCATCAGAAGCGGGAACAGAATCTGGCCAGAAAGCACGACAGGCGATGACAAGAACAACCCCAGCGAGTTGAAACCGCTGTGGATGGGGTCGAGCAAATAGCGTATGCAGTTGTAGCAGAACCATGCCACATTCGACGACAGAAAATCGCCAAGTACATACTTGATACGTTGTTTGTTCTCGTTAATCACTGCCTTATCTGATAATTTTAAAAGTGCCATCGCCACGCAACAGGATGATGTTGCTGGCCGTGTGAGGAGTCTTGTCGTTTTGACGATAGCCGACTACATAGTCAACACCTGTCTTGATGTCATCGCTGACCTCGTCGAAGTTGTGGGCCGTGGTGGCACCACTGACATTGGCGCTTGTTGATACGATGGGGCGACCGAAACGTTGGCACAGCTGGTGTGAGAATTCCTCGCGCGATACGCGGATGCCCACACTGTCGTTCTCGCCCAGCAGATTCGGTGCTAGGTTGTAGGCCCCCTCGTAAATCAAGGTCAGTGGCTTGACCGCGACGCCCATCAGTTCGTAAGCCATCTCGGGCACGTCGACAACATAGTGATCAAGGTGCTCCTCGCTGTCGAGTAGCACAATCAGTGCCTTGTTGTCGGCGCGGCGCTTTAGCTGATAGACGCGTTGGACAGCATCGGCATTGGTAGCATCGCAGCCAATACCCCAGATGGTGTCGGTGGGGTAGAGGATGAGTCCTCCATGTCGCAACACCTCGATGCAGGCCTCAATATCTTTTTCAAACTCCTTCATTTTATCGCTTGATCGATGCCCTTTTTGGCATACAAACAACAAAGGTACGGCTATTTGCTCGATTAGAAAAGTATTTTCACAAAAATTTGTTATTTATCTTTAAACTTTGACCGTTTTGCGGTATCAAATGAGTAACTTTGCACCCAAATTTGGTACGATAACACAATATACGTAATGAAGAAAATGATGACACTGATGGCTTTTGTTGCCATCGCGTTGACAGCAGTCATGCCTGCCCATGCACGTAAAAAGGCTGCCACTAAGTCGAACACCCAGGTTGTTTACACTGGCGAGATCGCAAAGAAGGTGATTGGTTACAATGGTACAACGCCACTTAACATCACTATCAACAAGGGCAAAATCGAAAAAATCGAGGCCCTGCCCAACCAGGAGGATCCTAATTACCTGAAGCGTGCCACCAAAAAGGTGTTCGCACAGTATGAGGGACTGACTGTTGCCGAGGCACTTAAGCTAAAACCTGATGTGGCTACTGGTGCAACCTACACTAGCGAGGCGCTGATTAAGAACATCCAGATGGGACTCAAGCAGGCTAAAGCTGAAAAGCCCAAAAAATCTGCTTCGAAGAAGTCGGGTAGCAAGAAGCGTAGTCATTGATTGTGATCCAGAATTGACAAAGTGCGCTCGGGAATGACGATGCGCACTTTTTTGTTTATTGTATTTGGCTATGTCTTGTTTTTATAGTACCTTTGTAATCAAGTAAGACCTCTATATATAATAAGGAGTTGTAAAAGATTATGGATTTTATTAAGACCGAGATTGACGGCGTGTGGGTCATCCAGCCCAAGCGATATGGCGATGCGCGAGGCTACTTTGCCGAGACTTATCGTCAAGACCTGTTCGACAAGCATATTGGGCGGGTAGAGTTCATTCAAGACAACGAGTCGTTTTCGACACGCGGCGTGCTGCGTGGCTTGCATTTTCAGAAAGGTGAGTGGAGCCAAGCCAAGTTGGTGCGTGTGTCGCAGGGTACGGTCGTCGATGTGTGTGTGGACCTCCGCGCCGACAGCCCAACATTTGGTAAGAGCGTGATGCGTGAGCTCAGCGCCGACTCAGGTTGCATGTTGTTCGTCCCGCGCGGCTTTGCCCACGGCTTTCTGGTGCTGAGCGACGTGGCACAGTTCCAATACAAGGTTGACAACGTGTATGCGCCGCAGGCCGAGGCCACACTGGCATGGGATGACCCGGAGGTGGGCATCGCATGGCCCTTGCCCGAGGGCGGACCCCTGCTCAGCGAGAAGGATAAAAAAGGCGTTGCGTTAAAAGATGTTTATAGGTTTTAAATAAAACTAAAAACTATCAAATTCGGAAGTGACTGAATTTGTTGCAGTTAACAATGGTGCAGGGTGGCCAGACGGTCATTTTGCACCTTTTTTATATTGAAAATCTCAACAAA
>JAEEGF011595598.1_pt1 | contig 28395 bp, 23 predicted proteins | sample 9134171 | NCBI WGS metagenome assembly JAEEGF01 (sample SAMN16246542, study PRJNA631951) | gut metagenome | biome: gut microbiome; feature: rumen; material: AP-attached | host: Bos | place: Iran: Karaj | collected 2018-10 | reverse complement strand
CTGCTGTGCGCATGCAGCGAACGGCCGAAGGTGCCGATCATAGAGCCGGACATGCGGGCACAGACGCCCGCGCCGACCGAGGAATCCGTACAGATCGAAGTTGCGCCGTCGAAAGAGACGCCCGCTCCGGTCAGGACCGTCGAGCCGGCTGCGGAGCCGACCGAAGAACCCGCGCAGACCGCCGCGTCGTATGCGGACCGCGTGACGGCGGCATGGACCGCGGAAGGGCTTTTGGACGGCATGGCGCCGTATTCCGAGGAGGACATGCTGGACCTGTATGGCATCGATCTGTCCGCCTGCATCAGCGGCGTCGGCTTTGCGGAGACGGCGGGCTACACGCAGGAGATCGTGCTGGTCGAAGCGGATGAAACGACGGCGGGCGAGATCTATCAGCTGCTGTCGGATCATCTGTACATGATGAAGGAGCAGTTCCGCTCGTACGACGCCGACGCGTACGCGCTGGTCGAAAAAGCCGTGCTGATCAACGAGCACGGCGCGGTGCTGATGATCGTTTCCCCCGACGCGGAGACGATTGCGCGCGTTGCGGCCGACGTCGACCGGTAATGGTCTTCTCGTCGCTTACATTTTTATTTGCATTTTTGCCGATTGCGCTGATCGGGTGGTATGTGCTGCCCAAGAAGCTGCGGATCGGCTTTTTGCTGCTGATCAGCCTGGTGTTCTATGCGTGGGGCGAGCCGCTCTATGTGCTGCTGATGATCGGCTCGATCCTGCTGAACTGGGGGATCGGGCTTATGATGGACCGAAGCGAACGGCACAAAAAGGCGTGGCTTGTCGCTTCGATCGTTCTGAACCTTGCGCTGCTGTTCGTCTTTAAGTACACGGGGCTCGTCTGGAACACCGTGCGCGGCCTGCTGCCCGAAGCGCTCGCCGAAAAGACGGTCTCGATCCGGCTGCCGATCGGCATTTCGTTCTTCACGTTCCAGATCATGTCCTACGTGATCGATCTCTACCGCGGCAGGACGCGCGTGCAGAAGAACATCGTCAAGTTCGGCGCGTACGTCTCCATGTTCCCGCAGCTGATCGCCGGACCGATCGTGCGGTACGTCGATATCGAAGCGCAGCTGGACGCGCCGGAGCGCTCGATCGAAGGCTTTGCCGACGGCGTGCGGCAGTTCGTGATCGGACTGTCCAAAAAGGTCCTGCTCGCGAACACGATGGCGGTGCTGTTCGAACGGTTCTCCGCCGATCCCTCAGATGCCGGCGTGCTCGGCGCATGGGTGGGGCTGTTCGCCTATACGTTCCAGATCTATTTCGATTTCTCCGGTTATTCCGACATGGCGTGCGGGCTCGGACGCATGCTCGGGTTCCGCTTTGTCAGGAACTTCGATTACCCCTATATCTCCGAAAGCATCACGGATTTCTGGCGACGCTGGCACATTTCGCTGTCGACGTGGTTCCGCGAGTACGTCTATATCCCGCTCGGCGGCAACCGCAGGGGGACCGGACGGCAGATGCTGAATCTGCTGATCGTCTGGGCGCTGACCGGACTCTGGCACGGCGCAAGCTGGAACTTCGTGCTGTGGGGACTCTATTACGGCGTGCTGCTGATCCTCGAAAAGCTGTTTCTCGGCAGACTGGTCGAAAAGCTTCCGAAGGTCCTGCGCCATGTCTACGCCATGCTGATCGTGTCGGTCGGCTGGGGCATCTTTGCGTTCACCGATTTCTCCGCGCTCGGCGCGTACTTCGGAACGCTGGTCGGGATCGGCGATTGCGGCGCGCTGACCGCGGCGGGCGGCGCGTGGTGCCTCGGGTTTTTGCCGACGCTGCTCGTCTGCGCGTTTGCGTCCACGCCGGTTGCGGCAAACGCCGTGAAGCGGCTGGAGCGCTTTCGCTGGTTTGCGCCGGTGCGCCTCGTCGGGACGCTTGCGCTGTTTCTGCTGTGCCTTGCGGCGCTCGCGTCGCAGAGCTACAATCCGTTCATCTATTTCCGGTTTTAGGAGGTGCGCATGAAGAAACATCTTTGGAACCTTCTGACCGTGGTGCTGTTTGCGGCAATCGTCGCCGCCGTGCCGGTTTACTGGCTGTTCTTCCCGAAAAAAACATTTTCCGAAGCCGAGCGCCGCTACCTTGCGGAGGCGCCGAAGCTTTCCGCGCAGAAGCTTTCCGACTGGTCGTTCGACGATAAGACGGAGGGCTGGCTTGCCGATCAGATGCCGCTGCGCAATGCGCTTGTCGGCGTGAACGCCTATGCGACGCTGTTGAGCGGCAGACAGGTGAGCGCGGAGGTCTACATGGACCGCGACGGGTATCTGGTCGAAGCGCCGGTCGGGTTCAACGAAGCCGAGATCGATAAGCGTCTGAACCGCATTGCGAAGCTCGGGCAGGCGGCGGGACGGGAACCGCGGCTGCTGATCGTGCCGTCGACGGGCTGGATCCGGCAGGATCGCCTGCCGAAGACACTTGCCGCGCTCTATCGCGACGGGGACGTACTGCGGCGGATCGAAGAGACGCAGGGCGTTTCGCTCGTGCCGATCGCCGATCGCTTCCAAAGGGAGGGGCAGAACTGGTATTACCGCACCGATCACCACTGGACGGCGGACGGCGCGTTTGCGGCGTATGAGGCGTATATGCGCGCGGCGGGACACGAACCGCTTCCGCGCGACGCGTTCTATCATCATACGGTCAGGGGCTATGTCGGCTCCACGCGTTCGCGTTCGGCGCTGTGGCTGACGCCCGCCGATACGATCACGATTGACGAGCCGATCGGCTGCGACCTGACCGTTTCGTTCTCCGACGGCGAACAGACCTATACGAGCCTGTTCTTCTATGAGCATCTCAACGAATACGACTGGTATCCGCTGTTCCTCGACGGCAACCATCCGGTCACGGTGATCGAAAACAACGGCGCCGCGCCCGATGCGCCGGTGCTCCTGATGGTCAAGGATTCGTTCGGCAACACGCTGGCGCCGCTGCTCGCGCCGTCGTACAAAACGATCGTGATGGTCGATCCGCGCTACTATAAGCAGAGCGTCGCCGAGCTTGCGGCGGCCTACGGCGCAACCGAACTGCTGTTCTGCTATTCGATCGAGCGCATCGCAACCGATCTCAATTTGAAGCTGCTGAAATAGCAATTGACATCTTTGCGAGTTTGCGATACAATAATCAACGCGTTGAAGGTGTCAGGTACCGTCCGAACGCAGTGAAAGAGAGCCCCTGCCGCGGCTGAAAGCGGGGGAACAGGGCACGGACGGGAAGGTTCAGCACCGGAGCATCCGCGTTTGCGGCGCGTCCTCGCGTTATCGGGGAAATGAGCGAAAGGCGTTTTGCCTTTAACTTGGGTGGTACCGCGGAAACTGTTTCGTCCCATGCGTCTGCATGGGACTATTTTTATAGGAGGAAACTATGGGCATGACAATGCAGGAACTGCGCGAGCAGTTCTATGAGAAACTGCAGCAGGCGAACGCCGCGGAGGCGTTCGAGGAGCTGCGCGTCCGCTATCTCGGCAAGAAGGGCGAGATCACGGGGCTTTTGAAGAACATGGGCGCGATTGAGCCGTCGATGCGCAAGGAATACGGCGCAAAGGTCAACGCACTCAAGGAGGAAGTCGAAAACAGCATCAAAAAGCGCATCGAGGAAGCGCACGCGCGCGAGCTCGAGCTGAAGATCGCGGCAACCGAGCGCTACGACCTGACGCTGCCGTCCACGCTGGAAACGGGCAGCTATCACCCGATCACGCTCGTGCAGCGCGAGGTCGAGCAGATCTTCGCGTCGATGGGCTTCACGATCGAGGACTACGATGAGATCGTCGACGACTACCACTGCTTCGAAGCGCTGAACATTCCGAAGCACCATCCGGCGCGCGACATGCAGGACACCTATTATCTCGACAACGGACAGCTCCTGAAGACGCACACGTCCGCGGCGCAGAACGCGATCATGCGTAAATACGGCGCGCCGCTTCGCGCGATCTTCCCGGGACGCTGCTTCCGCAACGAGAGCACGGACGCCTGCCACGAGAACACGTTCTTCCAGATGGAGGGCATCATGATCGACGAGAATATCTCGATCTCGAACCTGATCTATTTCATGAAGACGATGCTTTCGGAGGTCTTCCAGCGCGACATCAAGGTGCGTCTCAGACCGGGCTTCTTCCCGTTCGTCGAACCGGGCTTCGAGCTTGACATTTCGTGCCTGATCTGCGGCGGCGAAGGCTGCCCGTCGTGCAAGAATTCCGGCTGGCTCGAGCTGTGCCCCTGCGGCATGATCCATCCGAACGTGCTGAAAGCCGGCGGCATCGACACCGAAAAATACACGGGCTTTGCGTTCGGTCTCGGACTGACGCGCCTTGCCATGATGAAATACGGGATCAAGGACATCCGCGACCTCAACAGCGGCAACCTCAAGTCCCTCGACCAGTTTGTGAAGTAAGGAGGCAGAACCATGAACGTTTCCATGAATTGGATCTCCGATTACGTTGACCTTTCCGGTCTCGATCGGGAGGAGCTGATCCATCGCTTCACGCTGTCCACCGCGGAGGTGGAGGAGGTCTATCGCCTCGGGACCGAGATCAACGGCGTCGTGGTGGCGGAGATCAAGACGATCGAAGACCATCCGAATTCGAAAAAGCTGCATCTTTTGGAGCTCGATCTCGGCGATCATACCGACCGCTGCGTGTGCGGCGCGCCCAATGTGCGCGTGGGCATGCGCGTGCCGTTTGCGCCGTTCGGCGCGTCGGTGGTCGGCATGACGATCGGCGAAGCCACGATCGCGGGCGTCGTGTCGCGCGGCATGTGCTGCTCGGCGGCGGAGCTCGGCATTGCGGATTCTTCGAGCGGGCTTCTGGAACTGCCCGCGGACGCGCCGCTCGGCAGACCGATCAAGGAGCTCTGGCACTTTGACGATATCGTGTTCGAGGTCGACAACAAATCGCTGACGAACCGCCCCGACCTGTGGGGACATTACGGCATCGCGCGCGAGTTTGCGGCGATCGCCAAGCGCCCCTTAAAGCCGATGGCGCTTGCGGACCTGTCCGCCTATGACGCGCTCGATCCGGTGCCCTTGGGCGACATCGATCCGGAGCTCTGCTATCGCTATTCCGCGATCCGCGCCGATCACATCACCGAAAAGGTCAGCCCGATCGACATGCAGATCCGTCTCTACTACTGCGGTATGCGCGCGATCTCGCTGCTGGCGGACCTCACCAACTACATCATGCTCGAGCTCGGACAGCCGACGCATGCGTTCGACTCGCGCCGCGTCGGCACGATCGGCGTACAGCGCTTCCCCGAGACGTTCGCGTTCAAGACGCTCGACGGTACGGAGCGCAGAATCGATCCCGAAACGCTGATGATCACATCCGACGGTCAGCCGGTTGCGGTCGCGGGCGTCATGGGCGGCGAGAACAGCGAAATCGTCGACGATACGGATTCGGTCACGCTCGAATGCGCGACGTTCTCGGCGGTCTCGGTGCGCAAGACGTCCGGCAGAATCGGACTTCGCACCGACGCGAGCATGCGCTATGAAAAGACGCTCGATCCGGAGCTTTGCAAAACGGCGGCGGCAAGATTCATCAGGCTGCTCACGGAGATCGACGGCGGCGCAACGGTCGTTTCGCGCTATACCGATCGTTACAACTATCGCTATCCGCAGATCGAGCTGAAGTTCGACAAGGCGTTTGTCGACCGCTACACCGGCATCGACATCTCCGACGCGCAGATCAACGAGACGCTCGTCCGCCTGGGCTTTTCGGTCAGACAGGACGGCGAGACGTTCGACGTCTCCGTGCCGTCGTGGCGCGCCACCAAGGACGTGACGATCCCCGCGGACGTCATCGAGGAGATCACGCGCATCTACGGCTACGACAACTTCAACATCGAGACGACGCTTTCCGCGCTGCGTCCCGTGCTGCCGCTGCGCACCAAGGCGGACGAAGCCGCGATCAAGGATGCGCTTGTCAAGACGTTCGGGCTGCACGAGGTTCACACCTATCTCTGGTGCGACGCGAAAAAGCTCAACGATCTCAAAATCCCGCTTCCCGACAACGTGAAGCTTCTGAACGGCATGAATCCCGACGCGACGGTGCTGCGCACGGCGATGATGCAGACGCTGCTGCCGGTGCTCAAGGAGAACCGCTTCTACGCGCCGTCGTTCGGCGTCTTCGAGATCGGCCGCACGGTCAAAGGTCTCAAAGAAGACGGCACCTGCAACGAGCGCAAAACGCTCGGCGTCGCGCTGCTTTCGCACGAAAAGGAGCGCACCGCGTTCCTCGCCGCGCGCGACATGATCGCGTCCGTTCTGTGGAATCTGCGCCGCAAGCAGGCGACGTTTGAGCACGTCGAACCGGTCAACGCCTGGGAGCATCCGGCAAACACCGCGCTGATCGTGCTCGACGGCAGAACGATCGGCACGCTGTCGACCGTACATCCCGAGGTCGCCGCCGAGATCGACAAAAAGGCGACGCTGATCACGCTCGAGGCGGATCTCGACACGCTCTGCGAGATCCCCGAAAACAATCTCAAGTACCGCGAGCCGTCGCGCTTCCCGGGCATCGACATCGACCTGTCGTTCATGCTCGATAAGGACGTGACCTTTGCGGACGTCGTGCGTCCGTTCTACGCGGATCGCGACGAAACGCTTGCAAACATCTCGCTCGTCGACCTCTACGAGGCGGAGGGCAAGAGCATGACGATCCGGCTCTCGTTCGTTTCCCCGACAAAGACGCTTTCGAAGGCGGAGGTGCAGACGTACATCGACCGCATCCTTTCCGTCCTTGCGGAACAGAATATCCGACTGCGCGCATAAGAAAAGGAGGCACCTATGGCATTCGACGTCAAAAAAGTCAAAGAAGATCTGGTCAACTGGCTGAATCAATGGTTTCTCGACAACGGTCCCGGCTGCAACGCGGTAATCGGCATCTCCGGCGGCAAGGACAGCTCGGTCACGGCGGCGCTGTGCGTGGCGGCGCTGGGTAAGGATCGCGTCATCGGCGTGCTGATGCCGAACGGCGATCAGTACGATATCGACGTATCCGAAGCGCTGGTCAAGCACCTCGGCATCCGTTCCTACGTCGTCAACATCAAGGACGCGTACAACGGCGTGGTCGAAGCGGCGAAGGCGGCGGGCGTGGAGCTCTCGAATCAGGCGTACATCAACCTTGCGCCGCGTATCCGCATGAGCACGCTCTACGCGGTGTCGCAGTCGTACAACGGCCGCGTGATCAACACCTGCAACCTCTCGGAGGACTGGGTGGGCTATTCCACGCGCTACGGCGATTCCGTCGGCGACGTGTGCCCGCTCGGCAAGCTGACCGTCGCCGAAGTCAAGGAGCTCGGCACGTACCTCGGTCTGCCCGACATGTTCGTGCACAAGGTCCCGAGCGACGGGCTCTGCGGCAAGACGGACGAGGATAACCTCGGCTTTACCTATGCGGTGCTCGACCGCTATATCCGCACCGGCGAGATCGACGATCCCGCGACGAAGGCGCTGATCGATCACAAGCACAAGGTCAATCTCTTCAAGCTCGAACTGATGCAGACCTTCCCCTATACGCCGGAACCATGAAGGAGCGCGACGACAACCCGGTCCGGTCGATCCGGAAAGCGGCGGAGATTCTCGACATCATCGCGGAGGAAAAACGCCCGATGTCGCTGACCGAGCTTGCGGAGGCGACCGGCTGGGCAAAAAGCACGGTCTACGGACTGCTGTGCTCGATGCGCAGCGTCGGCTTTGTGGAGCAGAGCGCGGAGACGGGGCGGTACGAGCTCGGCGTGCGGCTGTTCGAATACGGCAGCGCCGTGCAAAGCACGCGCAATATCCTGACGCTTTCCCGCGAACCGATGCGCGCGCTGGTCGCAGCGACCAACGAATCCGTGACGCTGTCGATGCTCGACCGCGGCGAGGTGCTGATCCTCGGGCACGCGGAGCCGGACAACAGCTTTCACATCGTGTCCGAGACCGGACGGCACCTGCCGTCGTTCTGCACCGCGCAGGGCAAGGTGCTGCTGTCCGATCTGCCGTCCGCAAACGTCAAACGCATCTTCGACGCGCACGCGCAGGCGTTCACACCGCATACCGCGACCGCCTTCGAGCAGCTCGACGCGGAACTGAAAACCGTCCGCAAACAGGGCTACGCGATCGAAAACGGCGAATTTCGCATCGGCATCCGCGGCGTCGCCGCGCCGATCCGCACGCACAGCGGCGCGGTGCAGTATGCGCTTGGTCTGATCGGCATGTTCCGCCGCATCGATTCGAATGAATTCCGCGCGGCAACCGCGCTCGTTGTCGAAACGGCAAAGGCGCTCTCGCAGGCGCTTGGCTGGCGGGAGGACTGAACGGATCGGACGGGAGCGGCAGACAAAGATCACAGACAAGGGACTTCGGTCCCTTTTTGTTTTCCCATAAACGGGATTGCAACGCGCGGCGAACGATGATACAATAGGGGCAGAAAGAGAGCAGAGAGGGACCTGCATGAAGCACGAAAACCAGAAATTCAAGATTCTGTTGATTCGCGACTGGCTCAACGAGACGGACGAACTGCATCCGCTGACGGTGGCGGATCTTCTGGTGCGGTTGGAGCGCGAAGGGATCCGCGCCGAGCGCAAGAGCGTGACGGACGATCTTCTGACGCTGTCCGAGTACGGCATGGACATCGAATCGGTGTCGGTCGGCAAGAAGAAGGGCTATTATCTCGCGTCGCGCGCGTTCGAACCGGCGGAGCTCAAGATGCTGGTGGACAGCGTGCAGGCGGCGCGGTTCCTTTCCGCGAAGAAGACGAACCGCCTGATCAAAAAGCTGGCCGCGCTGTCGAGCCGCGGCGAGGGCGCGCTGCTGCGCCGTCAGCTCTATGTGAACGAGCGCAACAAATCCGACAACGAATCGATCTTCTACAACATCGACGCCATCCACGGCGCGATCGCCGAGGACCGCGAGATCACGTTCCTGTACTGGCAGTACGATCTCAACAAAAAGCGTGTCCCGCGCAAGGACGGCGCGCGCTATCGCATCAGCCCGTTCGCGCTGATCTGGGACGACGAATTCTATTATCTGATCGGCTATGATCCGGAGGACGCGCGCATCAAGCATTATCGCGTCGACAAGATGAACGCGATCCGCGTTTCGGAGGCGGCGCGCCGCGGCAAGGAGGCGTTTGCGGCGCTCGACATGACGCAGTACACGAGCCGCAATTTCTCGATGTTTGCCGGAGAGGAAGAGGATGTGGTGCTCGACTGCGACCGCGATATGATCGGCGTGATCGTCGACCGGTTCGGCAGCGGCGTGTCCCTGCACGCGACGGAAACCGGCTTCTCGGCGTTTGTGCGCGTGGCGGTTTCGGAACAGTTTTTCGGCTGGGTGTCGGCGCTCGGCGGCGCGGTGCGCATCGCATCGCCCGCGACCGTGCGGGAGCGGTTTCTGAAGCATCTGGACCGTGTGAAATCGGCGCAGGAAAAAACCGGCCCGTGATCGGACCGGTCTTTCTTGTTCGGGGTTAAGCTTCGACGACGGGTTCGGCTTCGGCGACCGCAAGCTTCTTGGAAAGCTCGGCATACGCCGCTTCGTCCGTGACGCGCAGAAGTTCCACCGCGGCAAGCGCGCGGACAGCCTTCTTGCCGGAATCGTCGAGCCTTGCATAGCGATCCAGCAGCTCGCGCTTCTCACCGTCCAGGAATACGGGATTGTCGCCGGGAACCGGCTTGATATTCAGGACCTTGCACATCAGCATGACGGTCTCAAAGGACGTGCCGCCGACGCCCTTCTGCAGGGCGGTGATGATCGTCGACTGCGGAACGCCGATGTACATGGAAAATTGCCGTACGCTCCGGAATTGCTTTTTAATCTCGGTCTTGATCAAATTGGTAAGTTCGTTCATTTCACACACCTCCTGATGATTTATCATATCACGGTGCCGGCTGTTCGTCAATAAAAAACAGCGATTTTCTACCTAAAAATATATAAAACTGTCTCAAAAGTTTTATTTATCTTGAAAAAATGACAAAATCCGGAAGCGGTCAAAGAAGAAGCTGTCTTGACGGCGCCGCCGCGATCCTGTATACTGAAATGAACGTCGAAAAATCCGGCGGATCGATCCGGCAACAACAAGCGGTTGAGCCTAATGAACCGCCGGTTGCTTGCTTCGGATGCGGAGCTTTGCTACAATATCAACCATGAAAAAGATTCTTCCGTTTATCAAACCGTATCGAAAGGAACTGCTGCTGACCGCCGTTCTGTGCGTCATATCGACGCTGGAAGGGGTGTTTCTGCCGTACCTGATGAGCCGCATCGTAGACGAGGGGATTCCGACCGGCAACATGCCGCTGATCTGGAAATACGGCGGGATGATGCTCGGGCTTGCGATCTGCTCGATGCTCTGCGCACTTTTAAACAGCGCGGTCAACGCCAAGGTCAGCGCGGGCTTTTCGCACGATCTCACGCACAGCATCTTCAAAAAAGCGTCGGGCTTAAGCTTCGAGACCTTCTCGAAGATCGGCACGGCGGGGCTTCTGACGCGCTCCACGCACGACGTCTCCACGATCTCCGACGCGTCCTCGATGTTCGTCAACGTCGTGGTGATCGTCCCGATCCTGATGATCGGCGGCGCGGTGTTCGCGGCGCTGTCCGATCGCGTGCTCGGGCTTGTGCTTCTGATCGCGATTCCCGTGACGTTTCTGATCCTGCTGCCGATCGTCAAAAACCTCGACAGGCTCTGGAAGCTTTCCGACGAATACATCGACGAGCAGAACCGCCTGATGCGCGAACGGCTCTCCGGCATCCGCGTCATCCGCGCGTTCGACAAGGAAGCGCACGAGCACGGGCGCATCGCGCACGCGACCGAGGAGATGGCAAAGTACATCATCCGCGCCAACGTCCGCGCGGGCTACGTGAACCCGCTGTGCATGCTGGTGCTGAACCTTGCGACCGTCGGCATGCTGCTGATCGGCGCGCAGCGTCTGCAAAATCCGGAGCTTCTGCAAAAGGGACTGACCGCGGGCGGCATCATCGCCACCGTGCAGTATATCGCGCTGATTCTGAACGGCGTCATGATGCTCTCATGGACGTTCGTGTTTCTGCCGCACCTCAAGGTCTGCGTCAACCGCGTGACCGAGGTGCTGGACCTGCCCGACGATCCGGTGGAGGCGGGCGACGGGACGCTGTACGGCGGCGATCTCACGATCAAAGGCGTCGGCTTCCGTTATCCCGACAGCGAGCTTCTGACGCTGTCCGACATCGACATCGAGATCAAGGAGGGCGAAACGGCAGCGCTGATCGGCGGCACCGGCAGCGGCAAATCGACGCTGCTGAAGCTGCTGCTTGCGTTCTATCCGCCGACGGACGGCGAGATCGCGCTCGGCGGGCATTCCTATTCCGAGATCGGGCGTGCCGCGGTGCGCGACAACGTTTCCGCCGCGCTGCAGAAGGGCATGGTGTTCGAAGGGACGCTCCTGGACAACGTGCGCATGGGCTGGCCGAAGGCGAGCGAGGAGGACGTCAGGCGCGTGCTCGACATCGCGCAGATGACGGAATTTGTCGAATCGCACGAGGAGGGGCTTGCCTATCATCTGTCGCAGTCCGGCGCGAACATCTCCGGCGGGCAGAAGCAGCGCATCAGCATTGCGCGCACGATCCTGAAGCCCGCGTCCGTCTACGTCTTTGACGACAGCTTTTCCGCGCTCGATTATCTGACCGAGAGCAAGCTCCGCAAGGCGATGAACCGCTATCTGAACGGCAAGACGCAGATCATCATCACGCAGCGCGCGGCGACGGCGATGCGTTGCGACCGCATCTTCGTGCTCGAACAGGGACGTGTCGTCGGCTCCGGCACGCATGAAGCGCTGCTCAAGACCTGTTCCGTCTATCGCGAGATCGTCCGCTCGCAGTTGGGAGGCGAAGCATGAAGAAGCAAACCGCCTCTTACCGCACGGTTCTTCGCATTCTGAAGGACACGAAACCGATCGCGGGCTGGCTGGTGCTCGGCGCGTTCGTCAGCCTGATCTCCGTTGCGCTGGCGCTCGTTACGCCGGAGATCCTGAAATCGCTGTCCGACCGGCTCTACGCCTACTGGGACGTCGCGCGCACCGGCGCAAATGCGGTGTTCGACAACGCAGCGTTCTCCAGGGAAAGCGTCTGGCTCGCGGCGGCGTACGCGGGCAGCGCGCTTGCGTCAATCTTCGAAATGCTGATCATGAACAACGTCGTGTCGAAGCACTTCACCTGCGCGATCCGCATCCGCATGAGCGACAAGGTGCGGCGGCTGCCGGTCCGCTATATCGACACCACGCCGAACGGCGAGATCATCTCGCACATGACCGACGACGTTTCCGTGATGGGAACGACGATCCACGGCTTCCTCGAAACGATGATCACCGGTTTCATCAAGCTTCTGGGCATCATCGTGCTGATCTTCCTTCTGAACCCGATCCTTGCGGCGGCGGTCGTCGTGTTCGTGCCGCTGTCGCTGGTGCTGTCCGCGCGGATCGCGGGCAAGAGCGAAAAATACTACGTCGAGGTCCGCAAAAAGAACGGCGAACTGTACGCGCTGACCGAGGAGACCTTCACCGGTCTCGACACCGTCAAGGCGTACAACCTCGAAAGCCGTCAGTGCGAGCGGCAGGCGAAGCTCTGCGGCGAGAAGCGCGACGCGACGCGCAAGGGCAACTTCCTTGCGGCGATCGTGCAGCCGGTCGTGGCGCTTTCGAACAACATCGCCTATATCGCGATCTGCATTCTCGGCGGGCTGTTCGTCGCGAACAACCTGTTCGGCGTCAGCGTCGGCACCATCGTCGCGTTCATTCTTTATGCGCGCATGTTCGCGGGACCTCTGGAGAGCATCGCGCAGGGCTTTTCGATGCTGCAGCACACGATCGCGTCCGCAGAGCGCGTCTATCGCATGCTCGATGAGGAGGAAATGACCGAAGCGACCGAGGAGACCGCGCCGAAGGGCGAGGGGAACGTCGATTTCGAAGACGTCGATTTCTCCTACGATCCCAACCATCCGCTGATCAAGGGGCTCAACGTGCATGTGCGCGCGGGCGAAAAGGTCGCCATCGTCGGTCCGACCGGCGGCGGCAAGACGACGATCGTCAACCTGCTGATGCGCTTCTACGACGTCGACGGCGGGCACATCTACGTGGACGGCAAGGACGTGTACAAAATGCCGCGCGCCGATCTGCGCAGCGTGTTCTCGATGGTTCTGCAGGATACCTGGCTGTTTTCCGGCACGATCTACGACAACATCGCCTACGGACGCCCCGACGCGACCGAAGCGGAGGTCGTCGAGGCCGCGAAGCGCGCGCACATCGACCGCTTCATCCGTTCGCTGCCGGACGGCTACAGGACCTTGATCAACGAGGAGACGACCAACATCTCCGGCGGGCAGAAACAGCTTCTGACGATCGCCCGCGCCTATCTTGCGAACCGCCCGATCCTGATCCTCGACGAGGCGACGTCCAACGTCGACACGCGCACCGAGATCCTGATTCAGCGGACGATGGACGATCTGATGAAGGGCAGAACGAGCTTCGTCATCGCGCACCGGCTTTCCACGATCGTCGACGCCGACACGATCCTCGTCGTCAACCACGGCACGATCGTCGAGCAGGGCACGCACAAGGAGCTGCTCGAACGGAACGGCTTCTATGCCGAGATCTACCGCTCGCAGTACGAACTGCTGAACTGACGGAAAAGAAAAAGCGCTCCGGGTGTTCGGAGCGCTTTTTGCATGTGAAATCAGTCGATTTTCTCGAACATTTCCTTGTCGACGCCGCAGATCGGGCAGCACCAATCGTCGGGAAGGTCCTCGAACGGGGTGCCGGGCGCGATTCCGCTGTCGGGATCGCCCACTTCGGGATCATAGATATAGCCGCAGGGGCCGCACTGATACTTTGCCATCATCATTCCTCCTTCGAAGATTTCTGTCATTCATTATAGCAGAGACGAAAGCGCTTTTTCAAGTCCAAAAACACAACAAAAATCTTTCGAAACAGTTGTTGACACGCGCAGAATATGCTATACTGACTCCAAAGGAATATATACAATCACAGGAGGATAAAACGATGCAAAAACGAGTGATCGCGATACTGATGATTCTGCTTCTGGCGTTCGGCGCATTCGCCTGCAACGGCACGGAGCAGCCCGTACAGCCGACGCAGGAGGCGGAAGTCACGCCGCCCGAAGTACACGAAACGCCTGCGCCGACCGAAGCGCCGGCAGTCGACGACGAGTACTTCCTGCCGAAAGAGGACGGCACCAAGCAGCTGACCATCTACTGGAAAGCGGACAAGATCAACTTCGAAACGAGCGATATGTGGATCTGGTATCCGGACAAGGACGGCAGAGGCTATCCGATGTATCCGTGTGCCTACGGCGCAAAGTGCATGATCAACGTGCCGAACGACATCGAGGAGGTCGGCTTCATCGTGCGCGTCAACTGCTCCGAGCCGGGCGGCACCTCCTGGGGCGAAGCGACGAAGGACTTCGGCGACGATCGCTTTGTGAAGATGGAGGAAGGCGATACGCAGGTCTACCTCGTATCCGGTCAGGGCAATATCTATTTCAGCAACGACGGCGGCGCAACGCTTTGGGAGAAGAAGACCATGAGCTATGTCGGCATCATTTCCAAGAATGAGATCAAGTACACGCTGAACCCCGCAATCCGCATCACGAGCCTCGATCAGGTTGCGGTCTATGACGGCAGCGAGAAACTCGAAATCGAGAGCCTCTCGAGCCTCAACAACGAGGTCGTCACGGGCGTCGTCAAGCTCAAGGAGGACCTCGACGTTTCGAAGAACTACGAGCTGGAGATCGAAGGCTTTGAGCGCAAGGTTGCGATCCCGACGGGCATCTTCGATTCCGAGGACTTCATCCGCGATTACACCTACGACGGCGACGATCTCGGCGCGGTCATCCACGGCGACGAAACGACCTTCAAGGTCTGGGCGCCGACGGCAAGCCGCGTGGTGCTGAACCTGTTCACCGAGGGCAACGGCGGCAAGGCGTATGCGACCGTCGACATGGAGAAGGGCGAAAAGGGCGTCTGGAGCAGCACGCAGCCGTGCGGCAGCGGCACGTATTACACCTACACCGTCACCACGGCGGCGGGTGAGCAGGAAGCGACCGATCCGTACGCAAAAGCGCTCGGCGTCAACGGCAACCGCGGCATGGTCATCGATCTCGACACCACCGATCCGGAGGGATTCGCGGAGGACAAGTACTTCGACGGCATCGAGACGTATCGCGATGCGATCATCTGGGAAGTCCATGTGCGCGACTTCTCCAACCGCATCGAGGGCAGCAAGTATCCGGGCAAGTACCTTGCCTTCACCGAATCGGGACTCAAGAACGCGTCCGGCGAACCGGTCGGCATCGATTATCTCGTCGATCTCGGCGTCACGCACGTGCATCTGCAGCCGGTTTACGACTACGCAACGGTCGATGAAACCAAGTGCACGGACTTCAACTGGGGCTACGATCCGAAGAACTACAACGCGCCCGAGGGCAGCTATTCCACCGATCCGTACCACGGCGAGGTGCGCATCAACGAGTTCAAGCAGATGGTGCAGGCGCTGCACAGCAACGGCATCGGCGTCGTCATGGACGTGGTGTACAACCACACCTACGACGCGAACGCGAACTTCAACCGCATCGTCCCGTATTACTACTATCGCTACACGGCGACGGGCGTCAATTCGAACGGCAGCGGCTGCGGCAACGAGACCGCGTCCGAACGCGCGATGTTCCGCAAGTTCATGGTGGACAGCATCACCTACTGGGCGAGCGAGTACCACATCGACGGCTTCCGCTTCGACCTGATGGGCCTGCATGATCTGGAAACGATGCAGCAGATCGAGCGCGAGGTGCACAAGATCAACCCGAAGGCGATCCTTTACGGCGAAGGCTGGACCGGCGGCACCACGACGATGCGGTCCAACACGCAGGCGACGCAGGCGAACATCCGCAACATCACCGCAAGCGAAGGCGCGGCGGGCAGCGTCGCGGTGTTCAACGATTCGATCCGCGACGGTCTGAAGGGCAGCGTGTTCAACGCGACCGACAAGGGCTATATCAGCGGCGATCCGAGCAAGGGCCGCGCAACGAGCGTGTCGTTCGGCATCGAGGGCGGCTATTCGAACAAGGCGTCCTGGCGCGTCGACAACGCGATGGTCGTCAACTACATGTCGTCGCACGACAACCGTACGCTCTGGGATAAGCTGACGCTTTCGAACCCCGATGCGACGGATGCACAGAAGGCGCAGATGAACCGTCTCGGCGCTTCGATCGTTGCGATCTCGAAGGGCACCGTGTTCTGGCTCGCGGGCGAAGAAATGCTGCGCACCAAGGGCGGCGACGGCAACAGCTACAACTCCTCCGACGCGGTCAACAACATCGACTGGGATGCGCTGACTTCGGGCAGCGAGGTCATGGCGATGCGCGACTTCTATCGCAGCCTGATCGCCATGCGCAAGGCGAATCCGTTCCTGCGGGATGCGGACGTCGTCTGCGAAGTCACGAATGACAACGGTATCGTCGTGACCTACACGATCAACGACGAGGTTGTGGCGATCGCAGTGGTCAATCCGAACGGCGTCGATACGCCGTACACCCTGCCGGAAGGCGACTGGGGCGTGCTGATGAGCGGAACCGACGTTTCCGCGGAGCCGATGCAGACGGTCTCCGGCGAGATCATCGTCCCGCAGATGAGCGTGTACCTTGTAAAGCGGTGAGCATGGAGCAAACCTACCGGATTGCGGAGCATACGATCCTGATCCGCACTCTGTATGAACAAATGCATCGGGAGGCGGCGGCGTTCGCGGCGTCGGGCGCTGCCGACTTCACGGTGGAAACGACACAGGCGGACATCGATGCGGAGCGTGTCCGCGCAGCGCGCAGCGCGCAGGAGGAAGGCTGCGCCCCGCAGGCGTATCCGGACGCGTACATCGAAACGTTGGCAGTCTATCGCAGGATTGCGGAGCGCATGCCGCAGGACGATACCGTGCTGTTTCACGGCTCGGCGATCGCGGTCGACGGCGCGGCGTACATCTTTGCCGCCAAGAGCGGTACGGGCAAGAGTACGCACGCGCGGCTGTGGCGTGAGCTTCTGGGCGACCGTGCCGTGATGATCAACGACGACAAGCCGCTTCTGCACATCGCGGAAAACGGCGCAACCGTATACGGCACGCCGTGGAACGGCAAGCACCGGCTCGGCATCAACGGCAGCGCGCCGGTCCGCGCGATCTGCATCCTCGAACGCGGCGCGCAGAACCGCATCGAGCGCGTCGATCCGAAGACGGCGTATCCGGTCCTGCTGCAGCAGACGTATCGCCCCGCTTCGGCGGAGGCGCTGCAAAAGACGCTGACGCTGCTCGACCGGCTGATGCGCGTCACGGCGCTGTACCGTCTCCGGTGCAACATGGAGCCGGAAGCGGCGCGCGTGTCCTATGAGGCAATGAAGGAGAACCGATCATGAAACTGAATCCCGAATTCATCACACACCTGACCGACGAAGAAGCCCTGCTGGTTCCGCTCGGCGGCAACGCGTTTCACGGAATCGTGCGCGGCAATCCGACGCTCGGCGCGATCCTGGAGCGGTTGAAACAGGAAACGACGGAGGAGCAGATCGTCGAATCGATGTGCGCCGAATACGACGCGCCGAAGGAAACGATCGCCGCCGACGTGCACCGCGTGGTGGAACAGCTCAGGGGAATCGGTGCGATCGATGGGTGACGGACTCACCTACGAATCGTATCTGGACCGCTTCGGCAGGCTGACCTATCGCGTCGTCGGAACCAGCATGCTGCCGCTTCTCAGACAGACGCGGGACCTGTTCATCGCGGAGCCGAAAACGGAAGCGCGCTGCAAGGTCGGCGACGTGGCGCTGTTTCGCCGTCCGCCGGACCGGTATATCCTGCACCGCGTAATCACGGTCAACGAGCGCGACTATACCACGCTCGGCGATCACTGCGTCCGTCCGGAATACGGCGTCACCGACGCGGACATCCTCGCCGTCATGACCGGCTTTGTCCGCAATGGCAAGGAACACAGCGTGACCGAGCGAGGGTATCGTCTGTATACCGCATTCTGGCTGCATACGAGGGGCGTACGCGTGTTTCTGTTCCGCGTCAGGTTCGCCGCGGCGCGCGCGTTCCGAACGATTTTTCCCAAAAAGCATGCGTAAAGAGCAAAGGACAACCGCACAGAAGCCGCTTTCGTGGCTGTGGAAAGCCTCCGCCGGCGTCCGGTGGGAGGTCCTTTTGCTGCTGTTCGCCGATGTACTGAACGGCGTTTCCGGCGTGGCGCTTGCGTGTGTGCTGCGCGATATGATCGACAGCGCCGTTGCGCGCGATCTCAAGCGGTTTCTGCTGTTCGCGCTGCTGTTCGTCCTCGTCATCGTGGCGCAGCTGCTGCTGCGCGCGTTCGTGCGCTGGTTCAAGGAGCACGCGACGAGCGCGATGGAAAACAAGCTGAAGCTGCGTCTGTTCCGGACGCTGCTGGACCGCGACTATGCCGCAGTAACGGCGGTGCATTCCGAGGAATGGATGAACCGGCTCGTGTCCGACACGTCGATCGCGGCGGGCGGCGTCGTTTCGATCGTTCCGGAGGCAAGCGGCATGCTCGTCATGCTGTTGAGCGCGGTCGGCGCCGCGCTCTGGATGCTCAAGGCGGTGACATGGATCGTCGTGCCGGTCGGCGCGCTGATCGTGCTGCTCGGGTATCTGTTCCGCAAAAAGCTCAAGGCGCTGCACAAGGACATCCGCGAAGCGGACGGCAAACTGCGCGTGACGCTGTCGGAACGGCTTTCGGAGCTCATTCTGATGCGCACGTTCCAGCGGGAAAAGAACGCCGAGCAGCAGGCGGAAGCGGCGATGGAGCGTCATCGTGCGGCGCGGCTCAGGCGGAGCCGCTATTCGAGCGGCGCAAACTTCTTTTACGGGCTTCTGATGCGCGGCGCATATGCGGCGGCGGCGATCTACTGCGGCTTCGGGATTCTGAACGGCACGCTGAGCTACGGTACGTTTGCCGCGGTGCTGCAGCTTGTCGGACAGATTCAGACGCCGTTTGCGAACCTGACGGGCTATCTGCCGCAGTACTACGCGATGCTTGCGAGCGCGGAGCGCCTGATGGAGGCGGAGGCGTTTGCGCGCGACTGCGAGACGCCGAAAAAGGACGCCGAAGAGATTGCGGCGTTCTATCGCACCGATTTTGCGGGCATCGGGATCGAGGATGTGTCGTTCGCCTATCGACCGGATGAGGAGCTTGCGCACGCGGTGGTGTTCGAACATCTGAACGCCGAGATCCGAAAGGGCGAAACGGTCGTGCTCACCGGTGCGTCCGGCAGCGGCAAATCGACGCTTTTGAAGCTTTTGCTGTGCCTCTATCATCCGGAGCGCGGCAGCTGCGTGCTGCAATGCGCGGACGGCCCGCGCCCGCTGACTGCCGCCGATCGCGGCCTGTTTGCGTATGTGCCGCAGGGCACGCGCATGTATTCCGGCTCGATCCGCGCGCTGCTGACGTTCGACGACGAGCAGATCTCCGATCACGCGATCGAAAACGCGCTGACCGTCGCCTGCGCGGACTTCGTGCACGAGCTTCCGGACGGGATCGAAACGGTGCTCGGCGAGCGCGGCAGCGGACTCTCGGAAGGGCAGCTGCAGCGGCTTTCGATCGCAAGGGCGATCCTCTCCGATCATCCGGTCCTGCTGCTGGACGAGGCGACCAGCGCGCTCGACGAGGCGACCGAGGCGGAGCTGCTGCGGCATCTGAAGGACATGACCAACCGCACGGTGCTGATCGTCACGCACCGCAAGAAAGCGCTCGAAATCGCCGATCGCGAATGGATCCTGGAGGACGGCGTGCTGACCGTGCGCGACCGATAAGGCTTTGAGATTCCCGACAGCCTCAGTCTGCCGGAAAAGGCGCCGGACCGTTTGTGGCGAACAAATGAAAGAGATGACTTGTAGAAAGGAAGGGCTCGAAAGCCCTTCCTTTGCTTGATATTTCGCCGCATACGATCCGCGTTTTCGCCCGGTCGCATACTTGCAGCCTGTCTTTTTGTTTCGGATTACATTTTGAAGATCAGTTTCAGCAGATCGAGCTTGTCGCCGAAGATCGGCAGCGGCTGCTTCTTGCCGAGCAGCGCGTTGATGATGCCGATGATCGAGAACACGGCGACGCCGCAAAGACCGATGCCGAACACGTACTTCAGGAAATGCGTGCCGATGTACGGGATGATGCCGAGCGTATAGCTTGCAACGACCAGCACAACCACGAAGCAAAGCAGATTGAAGCCCTGGCGCACATGGAACTGCGCGAACTTCGAATTCTTCCGGACAAACATCGGAACAAAGAGAACGGGACCGAGATAGGCGAGAACGCCGAACCACTTGTTGCAGTCGGGTTGTTCGTCCATCACTTCAACGCGCGGTGCGCTTTGCGCAGGGGTGACGGGGGTGCCGCAGGACGGGCAGAACTTGCTGTCCTCGTTCAGCCGGGCGCCGCAGTTTTTGCAGAATGCCATGGGTGTTCCTCCTTTATCTCACATGGTTTTTATCAAGTCCAAAAGCTCTTCCGGCCGGTTCATGACGATCTCGGCTCCCGCTTCGCGCAGGAACGCTTCCCCGCGAAAGCCCCAGCCGCAGCCGGCGAACTTCAGTCCGCTGTTTTTCGCAAACTGCACGTCCACATCCATATCCCCGACGTACAGCGTTTCCTCGCGCGAAAAGCCGAGCTCCTCGCGCACCATGTCCATCATAAACGGATCGGGCTTGGTCGGGTACTCCGGCGTCTGTCCCTGAATGCGCGCAAACAGCGAGCCGTCTGGCGGGAACAGCCGACGCAGCATCGGAACGGCGTGCCGGTGCGGCTTGTTCGTGACGCACGCAAGCGCAATGCCCTGCGCGTGCAGCGCGCGCAGCGTTTCGGGCATGCCCGCATAGGGAACCGTGGTGTCGCACGAATGCGCGGCGTATTCGATGTGCCATTGATCGACCAGCGCCTGCCAGTCGTTCTCGTGTCCCGCGGGCACGGCGTTTTTGCACATATAGACCACGCTCTTGCCGACGAGGTTTGAAACCTCATCGTCCGAAAACACCGGATAGCCGAAATGCGCAAGCGCAAGATTCAGCGACGAGGCGATGTCCCGCAGGGTGTTGCAGAGGGTTCCGTCCAGATCAAAAGCGATCAGTTTGATTCGATTCATGTCGATTCCTTCTTGTTTCGTTCGCGTCTATTTTACACGTTTTTTGCGGTTGCGTCAATGCGTCGCAGACTTTTCAGGCTTCACAAATCGCAAAAATATGGTATACTGATAGTTGAGGTATCTTATGCAGGAATATCAACGAATTACCGAGCAATCCATTGAAACGCTGCGTCCGTTTTTTCAAACGTACGCTTGCGGCGTCTGCGACAATACCGTCGGCGCGGTCTATCAATGGCGCGATATCTACGTCTCGTATTTTGCCGTCATCGGGAACATGCTCTGCATTCGCGCGGGCTACGGCGTCTACGGGGACTGCTACACGGTCCCTCTCGGCGCAGGCGATTTCGACGCGGCGTGCGAAGCGAACGAAAAGGACGCACAGGCGCGCGGCATTCCGCTGCGCTACTGCGTGGTGCCCGCGTGCGCCGTTGCGCGGCTGCGGATGCGCTACGGCAGCCGGATGCAGGTCGAAAGCATCCGCGACTGGGCGGATTATATCTATCACGCGGACGCGTTCCGCACCTATGCCGGAAAAGCGCTGCACACGCAGAAGAACCACGTCAACCGCTTCTATCGCGACCATCCGGACGCGCAGACCGTCGTGGTCCGCGACGCGCAGACCGAAGCGGCATGCCTTGCGTTTCTGGACCGTTTCCGCGAAAAGCATCCGGAGTTTACGCCGCTCGAACAGAACGAATGGAACGGCGCGAAGGACCTGCTGCTGCACCGCGAAAAGCTCGGGCAGACCGCGGCATGTCTCGTGACGGGCGGCGAGGTCGTTGCGCTTGCGATCGGCGAGGCGAAGGACGATATGCTGTATGTGCACGTCGAAAAGGCGATGCCGGACGTATCCGGCGCGTATCCCGCGATGGCGCAGGCGTTCGTGAAGTGCTTCGACGGCGTGCAGTACGTCAACCGCGAGGACGACGGCGGCGACGCGGGACTCCGGTATTCGAAGCTCAATTATAAACCGGTCGAGCTCAGAGAGAAGTATCTCGTCACGATCCGTGACGATGCAACATATGAAATCAGGAAGGAGCAAACAATGAACAAACCGATTCTTTTGATTATGGCGGCAGGCATGGGCAGCCGCTTCGGCGGACCGAAGCAGATCGAGCCGATCGACGAGCACGATCACGTCATCCTCGACTTTTCCGTATTCGACGCGATCCGCGCCGGCTTTGAAAAGGTCGTCGTGATCATCAAGAAAGAGATGGAAGCGGACTTCGAGGAGCGCGTCGGCAGACGCATCCGTCCGCATGTGCAGCTGGAATACGCGTTCCAGTCGCTCGATAAGCTGCCCGAAGGGTATGCGATTCCCGAAGGCCGCGTCAAGCCGTGGGGCACCGCGCACGCGATCCTCTGCGCAAAGGATCTGATCGACGCGCCGTTTGCGGTATTGAACGCCGACGATTTCTACGGCGCGGACGCCTATCGCAAGATCTACGCGTTCCTGAAGGAGGAGCGGCCGGAGAGCGAGTGCGCGATGGTCGGCTATCAGCTCGGCAACACGCTTTCGGACTTCGGTTCCGTGGCGCGCGGCGTGTGCGAAGTCGGCGCGGACGGCAAGCTGCAGTCGCTGACCGAGCGGCTCAAGATCGAAAAGCGCGACGGCGCCGCCGCCTTCACCGAGGACGACGGACAGACCTATACGCCGCTTGCGCTGGACACGCTCGTTTCGATGAACCTCTTCGGTCTGCAGAAGACGGTGCTCGACGCGTTTGAGGCGCGGTTCCCGGCGTTCCTCGACGAGAATCTGCCCAAGAATCCCATGAAGTGCGAATACCTGCTGCCGCGCGTGCTCGACGCGATGATGCAGGAGGGCAAAATCACCATCGAAGTGCTCGAGACCTCGGCGCGCTGGCACGGCGTGACGAACCGCCCCGACCTGCCGATCCTGAAAGCCGCGATCCGCAAAATGAAGGACGAGGGACAGTATCCCGAGGAGCTTTGGAAGTAACCGATGCGCACGATCAAAAAACGGATCATCGTTCTGCTCTGCGCCGCGCTGCTGCTGGCGGCGGTCGGCTGCGGCGGACGGGATGACCGGACGCTCGATGAGAATACCGCGGTGATGACGGTCGGCGACGTGCCGGTTTCGGCGCTCGTGTACCGCTATCAGCTGAACGCGCGGTATGAGCAAATCGAAAGGAACAGGCTCTACGAACGCGACGTCTATCTGTCGTATGTCCAGAATCCGTCGGTCTATTATCCGTATCCGTATTACGATACGCGCACCGAGGAAGGCATGCAGGGGCTTTGCAGCGACGTTCTGAAGGAGCTTGCGTATGAAGCTGCGTCGATCTATGCCGCAAAGCAGGCGGGCTACGCGCGCACGATCGAGGATCAGTATTACATCGACGAAGCGAAGACGAACGCAAAGAACGCGCTCGAAGAGACGATCGAATCCTACGATTCGGCGGAAGCGTTCTATGCGGAGACCGGTTTCACCGAAGAGAGCTTCGTGCAGATGTACGCAAGGAGCCGGGCGGCGTCGATCGATTTCAGCAAGCTGCTGAGCGCGTATCGCGAAACGCACACGATCGACGACGCGACGCTCGAAGCGGGCTATGCGCGCATTGTCAAGGAGACGTTCGAGGACCGCTACAAGGACGGCATGTATTCGCAGTATCTGGGGTACTACATCTCCGGCGCGCGCACGTTCCCGTCGCTCTATATTCCGGACGACGCGATCTTTGTACGGCTGTTCGTGCACACGAACCCGAGCGAGGAGCAGATGCAGTCGTACGCCGCGCAGGCGAAGGAGGACTTCAATGCGCTGTACACCGGTCCGGAGAACGAATTCACCGCGCAGGGAACGGCGGGCGATCTTGCGGTTGCGCCGAAGGATTCGCTGATCGACGGGCTCTACGAGGCGGCAAAGGACGTTCCGATCGGCGAGACCGGCACGATGACCGCGGAGAAGGACGGCAGCGTGACGTTCTATCTGTTCCTGCGCGTGGAGGGGCAGACCGGCAGGGTGCCGATCGACCGTTATCCCGGCGTGCGCGAACGCATTCTCAATCAGCTGACCGGCACGCTCTGCACGGAAACGCTGCAGGCACTGATCGACGATCCGAACGTCACCGTCCGCAACGAAGCCCTGCTCGCTTCGATCCGACCGGATCAGGCAAAGTGAGGGCTTGACAAACCGCGGAAAGCATTATATAATATACGAAATCCAGATTCGGAGGCAGGTATGCGCAAAGTGAACGTCAACAGCATCGTGTGTTGTCAGGCTTGCTTTGCGATACCCATTTGCGTCTCCGAATAGGACAAACGGATCGAAAGCGGAGCGTCAAATGGACGCTCCGTTTTGTTTTGCGAAGCGCCCGGACACCACTTTCCCGCACAAATCATACGCTGAAGGAGAGGACAGAACCATGAAAACATTCACATCGCTGGATCAACTGATCGGACATACGCCGCTGCTGGAGCTCAGCCGCATCGAGCGCGAGGAACACCTGGAAGCGACGGTGCTTGCCAAGCTGGAATACCTGAATCCCGCGGGATCGGTCAAGGATCGCATCGCGAAGGCCATGATCGACGACGCCGAAGCGAGCGGCAGACTGCGTCCCGGCGCGGTCATCATCGAGCCGACCTCCGGCAACACCGGCATCGGGATCGCCTCCGTTGCGGCGGCGCGCGGATACCGGACGATCATCGTCATGCCGGAAACGATGAGCGCGGAACGCCGCAGCGTGATGCGCGCATACGGCGCCGAACTCGAACTGACCGACGGCGCGCTCGGCATGAAGGGCGCGATCGAACGCGCGGAGCAGCTCAAACGGGAGCTCAAGGATGCGGTCATCCTCGGGCAGTTCGACAATCCCGCAAATCCCGCGGCGCACCGCGCGAGCACCGGTCCGGAGATCGATGCGGACACGGACGGCAGGGTTGACATCTTCGTGGCGGGCGTCGGCACCGGCGGCACGCTCACGGGCGTCGGCTCGTATCTCAAGGAAAAGCATCCGAACGTGCGCATCGTTGCGGTCGAGCCCGCCGGTTCGCCGGTGCTGTCGAAGGGCGTCGCAGGCGCGCACAAGATTCAGGGCATCGGCGCGGGCTTCGTGCCGAAGGTGCTGGACCGCTCGCTCATCGACGAAGTCATCACGGTGGAGAATGAGGATGCGTTTGCGACGGCAAAGCGGATCGGCAGAACGGAAGGCATGCTGGTCGGCATCTCGTCCGGCGCGGCGGCATGGGCGGCGATCGAGCTCGCAAAGCGCCCGGAAAACCGCGACAAGGTGATTGTCGTGCTGCTGCCGGACAGCGGCGATCGCTATTATTCCACACCGCTGTTCGGAGACTGATATGGAGCATCTGCGAATGATGAAACTTGCGGCGGACATCCGTGCGGCGCAGAGCGGCACGCGCGTGCCGCAGACGGACTATACGGGCTTTCGCGATCGCGTGCAGCGCATGACGGAACGGCTGATCGACGTGCTCTTTCCGAATTACGCATCGGTCCCGACGACCTGCGAACAGGCGCTCGAGGAAGCGGCGGAGCTTGCCGAACGCTGTCTTGAGACGGTGCTTTGTGAGCCGTACGACGTGCAGAGCGCATCGGAAGCGCTGTTCTTCGCGCTGCCGGAAATCCGGCGGCGGCTCGAACTCGATCTGTATGCGGCGTATCGCGGCGATCCCGCGGCACGCGATCTCGACGAGATCGTGCTCTGCTATCCGGCGTTCTTTGCAATCGCGGTCTACCGGCTTGCGCATGTGCTCTACCGCGCGAAGGTGCCGCTGCTGCCGCGCGTGATGACGGAGTTTGCGCACACGCGCACCGGCATCGACATTCATCCGGGCGCAGAGATCGGCGACGGGTTCTTCATCGACCACGGCACCGGCGTCGTCATCGGCGAGACCACGACGATCGGCAGCGACGTCAAGATCTATCAGCACGTGACGCTCGGCGCCAAGAGCTTCGACGTCGGCGAGGACGGCACGCCGGTCAAGGGCATCAAACGCCATCCGGACATCGGCGACCGCGTGGTCATCTATGCGGGCGCGACCGTGCTCGGCGGGCAGACGCGCATCGGAAACGACAGCATCATCGGCGGCAGCGTCTGGCTGACGCATTCCGTGGAGGCGGGGAAGATGGTGCTTGCGCGCGCCGCCGTGACCGACGCGACGATGAAGCGCGACATCATGCAGAGCTCGGCGCTCGACAGCGCCATGCTGTAACAATAAAACCGGAGCGGGTTCGCTCCGGTTTTTGATTGCAATTCGTTATTCGATCGGATCGTCCAGCGGCTTGATCTTCTTGCGGTAGAGCCGGCGGAACAGCAGCGAGGCGACGATCAGCGTGACAAATTCGGAGATCGGGAACGCCCACCAGATGCCGTCGACGTCCTTCGTGAGCCACGCAAGCAGCGCGGCGACCGGCAGCAGCACGATGAGCTGACGCTGCAGCGAGATGATCGCGCCGTACAGGCTCGTATCGGTCGCGCCGAACGCGGTGGAGAACGAGATACCGGCGGCGGCAAAGACGAAGCCGATGGAGATGATGCGCAGCGCGCGGTCGGCAACGTCGCGCAGCGCCTGCGTCACGTCGAAGAGGTGCATCAGCGGATCGGCGAAGAACTGGAACAGCAGCGTGCCGAACAGCATGAACACGCAGACGTAGAGCAGCAGCATCTTGAACGCCCGCATAAAGCGCTTGCGGTTTCTGGCGCCGAAGTTATACCCCAGCACGCTCATCGCCGCGTTGGTCAGACCGAACACCGGCATAAAGATGATCGACTGCAGCTTGAAGTACGTGCCGAACGCGCCGACGTACAGATTCGGGAAATCGCCGTTGCGGTCGATCGTCTCAAGATGGTAGTCGCCGAGCGCTTTCAGGATCGTGTTCATGCCGAACATCATGATCGTACCGACCGCCTGCATCAGGATCGACGGCAGACCTACGCGATAGATCTCATAGACCGTCTGGCGTTTCAGCCTGCAGTCGGCAGGGCGGATGCGGATCTCGTGCTTGGCGGTGAACAGCAGGATGAACGCGAGCAGCATCGAAGCGAACTGTCCGGCAACCGTTGCGATCGCGGCGCCTTTGACGCCCATCGCGGGGACCGGTCCCCAACCGAGCACGAACACGCGGTCGAGCACGATGTTGACGATCGCGCCGGTCAGCTGCATCAGCATGGCGAAGATCGTGCGTCCCTGCGCGGTCATGATGCGTTCGATGCCGCATGCGAGGAAGATGCCGATGCACAGGGAGAGGCAGATCGACATATAGTTGGTGCCCATCAGCTGCACGATCGGATCCGCGCTCTGCCATTGCATGAACAGCCGGGACAGCGTCAGACCGATCACGGTAAACACCGTTGCGGAGAGCACCAGCACGACGAGACCGTTGCCCGCCGCGCGGTTCGCGTCCTCAAATCGCTTTGCGCCGAGACGGCGGGAGATCAGCGAATTGATGCCGACCGAGGTGCCGACCGCCACCGAAATCAGAAGCATCTGCAAAGGATAGACAAGCGACAGCGCGGAAAGCGCCTTGTCGCCGACGCGTCCGAGCACTTCCGGCGTATACAGATCGCCCAGAATGCGGGAGAGCGCCTCCGGACCGAGCGAATCCATACGCGACACAAAGACGCTGTCGACAATGTTGTACAGCGCCTGCACGAGCATGGACACGATGATCGGCCAGCCCATCGAAAGAAGAAGCCGTCCTTCCGGCTCCGTTCCCATTTTGTTTTGCCTGTGATTGCGTTCCATACCCATATTATAGGGAATGCAGGGATATATTGCAAGAGCGAAATGCGCGGTTCGCGCGTTCGCCGCAGAGGTATTTTTACCGGAACGTGATCTCGTACTGCTCGCCGAAGGTGTAATCGAGCGACAGCTGCAGACCGTCCGGCAGCGTCAGCGTGCCGGAAATGCCCGTTTCCGTCGCGATCGGATTCATCCGTTCGGCCAGCGAATCCGCATAGCCGTTCGCAGTCAGGAACGGGATGATCGCGCGGCGCGCGAGATCCGTGCGGACGTTCTGGAACATCGCGCAGTTGATCGAATACGCGTCGCCGGTGCGGCTGTCGTATTGTACGGACAGGCAATAGACCTGCCCGTTGCTCGCTTCATAGTACGCCTGCGCGCACCAGAGCGCAAGCTTTGCGCCGGTCTGCTCGTTATAGAAGTCCCGCAGCGTCGCCGTATAGCGGCTGTTTTTGCGCACCGTGCGCAGCGATTCGCCGCTGAACAGCTTTTCGCCGTTCGAATGCAGGTCGAGCGTGTCGTTCCAAAGCTCC
>JAEEGF012416990.1_pt1 | contig 28414 bp, 26 predicted proteins | sample 9134171 | NCBI WGS metagenome assembly JAEEGF01 (sample SAMN16246542, study PRJNA631951) | gut metagenome | biome: gut microbiome; feature: rumen; material: AP-attached | host: Bos | place: Iran: Karaj | collected 2018-10 | reverse complement strand
GTTTCTGTCATCGCGAACCTGCCAAAGGCACGCACAAGTTCTAAGTCTCCTTCGTCGACAAGAACTTGTAGTGAGTGACCGATGTCTGCATTTTTGCCGAAGGCAAAAAGCGGTGTGGCGATCCGTAACCTGAAAGCCTTGAAAACACGGGCTTTTTGAAGAAGAACGGATTGCCACTCCAGTGTGAGCAGAAGGTGAATTGCCCCGAAGGGGCAAGAGAAGCTGGCCTGGGCCACTGGCTCGCAATGACATGCTTTGGGGTTTGTCTACACATTGTTTTCTTTTTCCTTGACAGCCGCCCCGCGAATTGATACACTTTTATCAATGATCAACATTGGAGGTTCTTCATGGAAATCCAAAAAATACAAAATAACGCCGTGCAGCAGATCATCGACGCCTTTACCCAGCAGCTGGTGCAGGGAAAGCTGCGTCCCGGCGATCAGATCCCCACGGAGGTGGAGCTTTCGGAGAAGTTCGGCGTTGCGCGCAACACCACCCGAGAGGCAATCAAAACCCTGGTAGCCATGGGCGTGCTGGAGATCCGCCGCCCGATTGGCACCTTCGTTTGTCGGGGCTTTACCGAGCCGATGCTGTCTCCCCTGCTCTATGGGGTGATTCTCGGGCGCGGGGACAGCTATGATGAGCTGCTGGACCTGCGGGAGATCATGGAGACCGGCACCATGCTGACGGTGATCCGCAACGCAAGCGACGAGGAGATCGCCTCCCTCTCCGCACCCCTCGAGGCGCTGCGGGAAGCCTGCCGCAGGGATCTCCCTTCCGTGGAAGAGGTTTTCGGGCGGGACGACGACTTCCATGAGGCCGTCATGGCGCTGGCGCACAACCGGGTCGTGGAGCGCATTGCCTCCACGGTACGTCTCATGACCCACGACATGCGGCACGAGAGCGTGGAGCTGATGCTCCACGCCGGGCGGGCCGAGGAGCTGTATCAGGCGCATGAAAAGCTCTATCGCATTATGTCCCAGCGGGATGTGGACGGCGTGTATCGGGAGATCCGCAGTACCTATTTCGTCCCGGATAAGGACAACAGGGTCATATCCCTGTCGGAGCGCTAAGCTGCCGGACAAAAGCAGAGCGCAGGGACGCGGGCTTTCCCCCGCTTCCCTGCGCTCTTTTTTGCGCTCCCCGCCCTGCTTCTCTTCTGAAAAGGACGAAAAGGCCGTTTTTCAGAACATCAGCAGCAGCGCATCATAGATACTTGCGCTCCACATCAAAAAGTTGTGCCCCTCGTCGATCTCCAGAAGCCGGGCGTTTTCCCCTTCCCGGATGCGCTCCACCCGGCTGCAGAGCAGTTCATAGAGCTCCCGCTGAACCCGGGCATAGTCCGGCAGATCCTGCAGCCCCAGCGTGGCCACATAACTGCGGATGGGAAGATCTCGGCTCTCCTCCCCCTCCAGCGCGTCCGGCAGGCCGGCCTTGTCGGCGTTGCTGAAGCAGCAGAAATTGGCCGCCACGTCCAGACAGCGGCACAGGCCCACGCGGTAAGTCAGCATGGCGCCCCGGCTCAAGCCGCCGATGGCGATATGCTCCCGGGCCGCCCGGATCTGGTCCGGGCTGTCCCCCTCCATCCAGGTGGCGTAGCTTTGCGCCAGATAGGGCAGCAGCGTCTCCTTCAGAAAGCGCTCCCCCTTCGCCGGATTCGCCACGTCCTCCACGCCGACGCCCACCACCAGGAAGGGCTGGCAGAGGCGCTCCTCCACCATGTGGTCGTAGACATGGCACAGCTGCACCGCTCCCCGGGCGGTGGGCTGCTCCCGATCCGTCCAGTCCCGGCAGGAACCGTTATCGCCGTGGATCAGGATCAGCACATTGTAGCGTCCCTCCGGGCTGTAGTCCCAGGGCAGCCAGAGGGCGATGCCGTGCTCCTTCCCCTCCGCGTCCGTCAGCGTCTCCGCAAGGCACTGACCCGCGTGCTCTGCCGGCTCATAATAGGCGTCCGGCAGCCCTTCCCCCGCCAGCGGCGCCTCCCGGCCGCAGCCCTCGCAGCGCCCGGCGATCCCAAAGTGATGCCATTGCTGCGCACCGCAGCGGAGACAGCAGGCGCTTTCCGCATCGTGCTGCGCGTGGTCGCAGCGCCAGCCGCAGAGAAGACAGCGCCCCTCCTGCGAGAAGCCCTCCCCGTGGGGGCAGGAGCTGTCGCAGTCCCGGCAGAGACCGCTTGCCGGGTCGAAATCATGCTCATGGGGCGGCTCTGTCTCCCTCGGGGCCGGTGGCGCAGCTGTCTCCTCCTCCGAGGGCACAGGCGTCGGGGCAGGGGGCGGCATACTGCAGGCGGAAAGCAGCAGGCAAAAAAGCAGAATAAGGATCCCCTTTTTCATGCGCGCCGCCCCCCTTTGTGCAAGTCTTCCCGATTATTGTATGCCGTTTGCCTCTCCCTGTCAAACAAGTCTTTTCACCCCAGGGCAGACAGGCGTTTCTTTTTCCGCTTCCCGGTGCATATCCTATGCATCGGGTGATGAAAATGAAGCAAGCAAGCAAAAAGCCGTATCTCTACTGGATCCTGTTTACCGAAGCCGTAGGCGCGCTGGCCGCGCTGCTGACGCGCAGCGCCACCGAGATCTACAACAGTAGCATCGTGAAGCCCGCCCTCTCGCCGCCGGCCATCGTCTTCCCCATCGTATGGGTCCTTCTCTACGCCCTGATGGGGATCGGCGCCGCCCGGATCTGGATGACGGAGCCCTCCCCCGGGCGCACCAGAAGCCTGCGGCTGTATCTCCTGCAGCTGGGCTTCAACTTCTTCTGGAGCATCCTCTTTTTCAACTTCCAGGCCTTCGGCTTTGCCTTCCTCTGGCTGGCCGTGCTGTGGGTGCTGATCGTGCGGATGATCCTCTCCTTCTACGACCAGGATCCCACGGCCGCCTGGCTGCAGCTGCCCTATCTGCTGTGGGTGCTGTTCGCCGCCTATCTGAACCTGGGCGTCTGGAAGCTGAACTGAAAAACTTAGCCTCCCCAGGCGGGGAGGCTAAGTTTTTCAATTTACTTGCTCTTCCGGGCGGCCTTGTCCCGGCCGATGCCGCAGCCGGGGTTGGAGAGCAGGCAGTTGTGCCCGCAGCCGCCGCAGTGCATATCCCGCCGGGTGATGAGGATCCGCTCCCAGGGACGGCAGCGGAAGATGCCCGTGCGGGCCCGGGCGCATCCCAGGCGCCGGGCAGCGTCCATCAGCTCCTCTGCCAGCAGGCAGTCTGCAATCAGGGTGCAGTCCTTTTCCTCCTCCATCAGCCGGGTGAGCAGACGCTCTGCTCGCGCCCGGATCTGCTTTTGGGACTCCGGCTGTCCGCCGCCTTCTCTGCGGCGCTGCCAGCCTGCCCGCAGCCGCCAGAATCGGGGAGAATGCTCCCCCTTGCCCTCCGCCGTCTGCAGAACAGGCGCCAGCAGGGGCTCCTCCCGCAGCGCACCGCCCTCCACGCAGAGCTCCGCCGTCCTGCGGGCCGCGGCCGTGGGAGCAAGCAGGACTGTTTCTTTTCCGGCGTTCAGCTTTCTCTCCTGCCGTGGCTCCGGCGCTTCCTCCGCCGCGCATCGGGCACACGCTGTAAACGTCTCCGCGTCGCAGCGCTTGGGCCACAGGCCTTCCCGCTCGCCGCTGCAGATGATCCAGATCTTCATATTCTCTCCTTTGGAAAAAGCCGCCACGAGGGCGGCTTTTTGCTGTTGTTCAGAATGTTCCGCTGTGGGTGCAAAAGCCGATGCCATGACCGGAACCAGTTCCCCTGCGCTGGAAAAATCAGCGTTTCCGATTCACGGCGCAGATCATCTGTCGAAGATCATGTCCATCAAGACTTCTAAGCAACCCTCCAGGGCGCAGCCTGCAAGTTCTCCAGTCAGGTCGCTATTTCCGCTTCCTTTGCTCGACTTTGCCGGCTTCTGCTGCCCCAGCTCTTGTTTTCTTCTTTCCAGGGCCTCTGTACGGTTGGCGTTGATCTCCTCTTTCGCCTTGCGCTTGACCTCCCGTTTGGTAGCGCCTGTGACCTTCCGCTGATAGGGAGTCCCGGCTGCATCGACACACATGAATTCACAGATCCACAAGTCGTCCACAGCGCGATAAATCTTCATGCGCTTTCTCTCTCCTCTGCCTATTCTTCAAATACCGGGTACCGCACGCAGCTCAGAACTTCCCGCTGCGGCCGGAAAAGCCGCCGCCGCTGTGGAAACTGCTTCCGCCGCCGGAGCTGCCCCGCCCTCCGGACGAGCCGGTATCCCGCGGGATGGGCACACGGGTCTCCGTGCGGTTGATAAAGCGGTCTTCGCTGCTACGCAGCGTCGCGCTGCCGGGCACCACATATTCCTCAGCGGTGGTGCGGAGCTTTGCAGTCTTCATCTGCGCCTTGAAGGTGGAGCAGACGATCAGCGCGATCAGGCAGGGCGCGCCGATGCCGATGAGGAGCTTGAGCCCGACAGGCATCCCCTCGCTCTCCCCCGGGGCGTTGTAATCATGATACTCCTGCCCGTCGGGGCTGGTAATGATGTCGGCGCCTTCGGTGACGTCCCCGCCGTTTTCCAGCTTGGTCAGCTGCTTGTCGCAGGCCTCCAGGTAGTCGGAAAAGCCGCCGTACCAGTCGTTGTTGCGGAAGTTGTCCAGAAATTCGTCTTCAATGATCCAGCTGCTCTCATAGCCGCTGATGGTCTCGCCAAGCTGGCCGTGCCCCGCGAAAGCGTAGTCCCGATCCTGCATGCTCAGCAGCAGGATAACGCCTTCTCTCCCGTCGCCGTAACCCAGGTCGTAGTAGCTGAAAATCCCCTTGGCAGCTTCGTACACGTCCGGGTTGTATGTGGTGTGATCCTGCACGGTGACGATATAGAGATTGCAGCCGTGCTTCTCGCTCAGCTCTGCCGCCCGGCTCTCCAGGGTGCTGCGCTGACTCTCGCTCAAGATCCCCGCGTTATCCAGCACATAGGGAAAGGGAGCGTCCTCTGTTTCTTCCGCCAGAGCCGCTGCAGGGAACAGCGCCAGCAGCAGGAGGATCAGCAGGAGGGAAAAAACTCTTTTCATGCTCTCCGCCCTCCTTAAAACAGAAACAGCAGCGCCGCTGTCAAAACCGCTGCCAGCGGCCCGGCGATGGCGCCGAACCAGCCCCAGTACCGTCCCTTGGACACCGGCAGGTCTCCGATGAGCTTGCCCGTCTGCCCGTTCATGGCGAAGAGGAAGCTCTTGCCGTTCCAGCGGGTGGACAGCAGCCACACCGGCAGCATCACATACTTCACCGCGCCGCGGCGCATGCGCACCTGTTTTGCAACCGGCGTGCAGGTGGAGTAGCCCCGCCCCGCGGTGGAGGCGATCATCTGCTCGGTGGTGTTGGTGGCCCGCAGCTTCGCCCGCTCGGAGCACTCGTCCACATCCACGTCGTAGCGCTCGGCCAGGTAGCCGGGCATATAGGCCGTGGAGAAGGGCTTGAGCTCGGAATAGTCAAAGGGCTCGATGGCGTCCATATGGGCGTCGGGCATCTTCCGGGAGCTGTCCACCGGGATGCGGGAGAAGTTCACGGTGCCGGCCCGGCGCACGTCAAAGTGGTCGGTGATGGTCACCTGATAGTCCCCCGAGCGGTAGCTGTTGACCCGGGTAGCCTTGAAGCGGAGATCCGCATCGCCCTGCCCGTCGAAGAGCCAGAAGGGCACATAGACGCCCTTGATCTCCTCGATATGATTCTCGTTGGAGAAGGCCTTGGGCAGCAGCCGCTTTCCTTTATAAAAGTCCCGCAGCGCCCGCTTGGCCGCTTCCTTATCCAGCTTGAAGGGCAGGATATAGTCCGGCTTCAGCATCCCGTGGAACTGCCCCGGCAGCACGGTGGGATTGCCGCAGTAGGGGCAGCTGGTGGCGGCGGTGGTCTCGTCGCAGATGAGCTCCGCCCCGCAGGAGGGGCAGTTGTAGGCCTTCATGCCGGCCTGCTCCTGTTCCCAGGCGGGATCCTCCCCACCCGGCACCTGCTGGGCGGCGGTCTGCTCTTCTTTTTCTGTCTGCTGGGCAGCGGCCTGGGCGGCCTGCTCCAGCTTATCGTCGTAAAGCGCCTCGATCTCCTGCACGCTGAACTCGCTTCCGCAGTAGTCGCACTGGAGCTTGCCGGTGCTTCCCACGAAATGCAGCGGGCCGGTACAGGCCGGGCACTGATAATTCGTTATTTGCGAGGGCATACGATGCCTCCATTTCTTCCATGCTATGCTCTTCCCCGGAAAGCGCAGTCAGCCGATCCGCTCGGGCATGGCCGCGCCGTCCTCGATCAGGGGCAGATACCAGTCCTCGTAGCGGAAGGGCAGTCGACCGCCGGACTCCTCCCAGCGCGCGCCCCAGGGGCGCAGCCGGATCTCGTAGGAAAAGCTCTCGTCTCCGGCCTGAGCGGCGCCGCTCAGCACCGTCTCCTCCGCCGCGGGATCCAGGCGCCATTCCCCTTCCCCGATCTCAGAGCTGAGGAACCAGCCGGACTGGGAAACGATGAGCCCGTCCTCCCAGCGCAGCCGCGCCAGGGCGAGGGGCTCCTCCCGGGAGCTCTGCTCGTCCCAGAGGCGAAGCTCAGCGCCGAAGTCGTCCGTCGTCAGGCAGGCGCAGCAATCCCGCCAGGAATCCGGCAGGGTTCCCGTGGACCCCTCCACGCTCCACCAGCCGTACCAGTCCAGGCTCTCGGGATCTGCTATCTCTTCCGGAGCGGTATCCTCCCGCGCAAAGCGCAGGGAAAGCCCCGGCTCCAGCTGCAGAAGGAGCAACCCGTCCCGCAGTTCAGCGTCATAGAGCTTTCCTCCCACGTCCAGGCGCAGAAGATCTCCCTCCCGGCTCCAGGAGAGGCCGCCCTGGGCACCGCCCCGGGTCAGCGTCCCTCTCCCGTCCGCCGTCAGGCTCAAAACCGTAGTCTCTTCGCCCAGGAGGGCGGCGGACATCTGGATGCCCTCCGCCTCTGCGCCAACGCAGAGATAGCGCCCGCAGGCCGGGTCAGCGCTGCCGCAGGCAGACAGGCACAGCAGCAGCGCCAGCGCCAAGAGCAGCGCTGTCACCCTGCCGCCGTGCCTGCGCCGTGGGGAATCAGCCGACAATGTCGTTGTTGTCAAAGGGGTCGCCGCACTCGGGGCAGAACTTGGGGGGCTTGGACTTGTCCGCCGGCTCCCAGCCGCACTTGTCGCAGCGGTACTGGATGGCGCCGGCGGGCTTTTTGGTGCCGCACTCGGCGCAGAACTTGCCCTTGTTCACCGTGCCGCAGCTGGGGCAGGTCCAGCCGTCAGCCGCCGCGGGCTCCGGCTTCTTGGTGCCGCACTCGGGGCAGAACTTGCCGGTGGCGGCGGCGCCGCACTTGGGGCAGGTCCAGGTGCCGGCAGCGGGGGCGGCGGGAGCCGCGGGCTGCTGCTGGCCCATCTGGTACAGGCTCTGGGCGTTGACGCCGCCGGCCTGGGAGGCCATGTTCATGCCCATGAAGGCCATGGGGGCGCCGGTGGCCTGGTTGGAGGCGGCAGCCTGCATGGCAGCGGCCTGGGCGCCCACCAGGTGGGCGGCGGCCATATTGGGATTGCGGAAGGTGGCGTTGCGCTGCAGCTCCTTGATCATGGCCTCGTCTTCCTCGCTGGCCTTGACGCTGGAGACGCCGACGGAGGCAATCTCAATGCCGCGCAGGTCGCGCCACTTGCCGGAGAGCTCCTCGTTGAGGGCCTTGGCCAGCTCGCTGGTGTGGCCGGGCAGAGCGGAGTAGCGGATGCCCATCTCAGAGATGCGGGCAAAGGCAGGCTGCAGAGCGGTCAGCAGCTCGCTCTTCATCTGGCCGTCCAGCTGCTCCTTGGTGTAGTCCGCCGTCACGTTGCCGCAGACATTGGTGTAGAACAGCAGGGGGTTGGAGAGCACATAGCTGTATTCGCCGAAGCAGCGGATGGAGATGTCGATATCCAGACCGATGTTGTTGTCCACCACGCGGAAGGGAACGGGAGAAGGCGTGCCGTACTTGTTGCCGGTGATCTCCTTGGTATTGAAATAGTACACGCGCTGATCCTTGGGGGCCTCGCCGCCGAAGGTGAAGCGCTTGCCGATCTGCTTGAAGATGTTCAGGATCCCCTCGCCCAGCTTACCGGAGAAGATGGAGGGCTCGGTGGAGGAGTCGTAGACATACTCGCCCGGCTCGGCGCAGACGTCCACGATCTTGCCCTGCTCCACGATCAGCATGCACTGACCGTCGGCCACGGCGATGACGGAGCCGCTGGAGATGATGTTGTCGCTGCCCCGGGTGTTGGAGGAGCGGCCGGAATTGCGCTTTCTGCCCTTGACAGCGAGAACGTTGTTGGGCAGGGATTCACAGTAGAAATACTCCTTCCACTGATCGGCGAGAACGCCGCCGGCGGAACCCAATGCTGCAAGAATAAGACCCATAGTTGTTTCTCCTTTCCATGCATACGAAAAAATATCACAGAGTTTCGGTGAAACCGATACTTGCCTACAATCAAATATAGTAGAACCCGGCGGAAAAATCAAGGGGCATTTGCCCTTTTTCTGTTCTTCGCTGTCGAAGTACAGCGCTGCTTCCCGGCGGCTCTACCCTTGTCGGGGCGTCCGGCGAGCCTCGTGCGCCCCTCAGCCCGCCTTCCGCCCGTCCGCATGCCTTTTCAGCATAGCGCCGACGCAGCGCAAAACCCGGCGAAAAAAATTGAGGGAAAAGGGATTGATTATTTTTCCTTCGCGTGTTATACTCCCTTTACACGCGGATGTAGTTCATCGGTAGAACTCCGGCTTCCCAAGCCGATAAGGTGGGTTCGACTCCCATCATCCGCTCCAGAAAAGGCGGGACCCTCAAGGGTCTCGCCTTTTCTGGCGTTGAGGGGAGTCGAATGTGTCATCGCACATGCCATAGGGCATGTGCATGAGCCAGCGCAAACGCTGGCGAATTCCTCTATTCTGTTTCCCGTCTCCCGCAAGGGAAACAGAATGAATGCGACTCCCATCATCCGCTCCAAAAAGGGTGCACTGCCAGATTATTCGAAAAAGAACGGATTGCCACACCAGTGTGCGCACTGGTCTCGCGATGACAGACTTTGGGGGCTTTGCTCGATGAGACCGGAGCTCATGCGGCTCCGGTCTCCTCCCTTTTCTGCGCATGAGCTCACGAGCCGTTTCCTTCGCACCCGAGGATCCAGACGTCCAAAAACGCCATTTGTTCCCCTGTGTGGAACCAATGCTCGCCCTTTTCCATCACGGTCAGTCCCGCGCCGTGCTCCTTAGCAAAGGCTGCCACCGTCTCATACGCGGTCAGCCCGTCGCCTCTCCCGTACAGAATCTCCGTCGGCGCGCTCCAACGGAGGGGATGCTCCCGCACATAGCGGAGGTACTCCCAGGACAGGGTCTCCCCGAAGGGCGTCGGGATCACGCCCTTCTCCTCCAGCTCCGCCTCCGTCACCTTCGCTCCCGCCATCATATCACAGATCAGCCGCTCCATATCCACGATGGGAGAAATAAAGTAGGCCTTGCGGATCAGCCCGTCGATCCCGGCATGCATACTGAAATACGCGCCGATGCTGTTGGCGATCAGGGTTATGCTCTCATATTCGGTTTTCAGTCTTTCCACCGCTTCCCGGATCTCTTTCCCCGTCTCCCAGGGGGTAGAGCTCCGGTAATCCAGGCCAATCACGTCCCAGCCGGGAAACAGCAGCCTGTAGTGCTCGCTCTCCCCCGCGCTGCCGCCTTTGCCGTGGATATAAAGTGCCAGGCTTCTCTCTTGTGGATTCTCTGTCATTGTTACCCTCCAAAAAGCGAGCGCTCGTTCACTATCTATTATAGAGAAGGATCGTTCCCATGGCAAGAGTTTTGAGCCCGCTCTCGCAATTCCGGGAGCGCCTCTTGTGAATTCGTCTCGCTTCTGGTATAGTATAAGAGAAAACAACAGGGAGGCTTTGTCATGTCCAAGCAGTGTCTGATCATCACCGGGGGCGAGTTTGCCCCCTTTGCCCCGCCGGAGGAGGGCGAATATGTCATCGCCTGCGACCGGGGCTATGAGCATGCCCGCCGCGCGGGGATCCGTCCCGATCTGGTGGTAGGCGACCTGGACTCCTGCCGGGTGGAATTGGAGCCCGGCGTCCCCCTGCGGCGGCTTCCCGTGGAGAAGGACGACACCGACACCATGAGCGCCCTGCGTCTGGCCCTTTCCGAGGGCTTTCGGGACATTCGCCTGGTCTGCGCCCTGGGCGGGCGGCTGGATCACCTGCTGGCAAACCTGCAGGCGCTGGCCTTTGCCGCGGCGCGTGGCGCGTCTGTGCGGATCGAGAGCCCGGACACCGAGATCTTCACCCTGCGAAACGGCAGCCTGCGTCTCCCCAGGCGGGAGGGCTATTCCCTCTCGATCTTCGCGGTAGACGGCGTATGCCGGGGCCTCTGCATCCGCGGAGCCAAGTACACGCTGGAGGACGCGGAGCTGCGGCCGGACTTCCCCCTGGGCGCCAGCAACGAATGGAGCGCTGAGGAGGCGGAGATCACCCTGCGGGAGGGCACGCTGCTGATCGTGGAATCCCGGATCCCCTGATGTGTGATTTTATGTAAACCGAATTATGTTAACTTCTGCTTCCGGGCAGCGGGACGGGGAACGTTTCTCCCCATTCCGCTGCCTGGAAGCATTTTCCTGCCCGTCCCTGTCATTCTTAAGACTTCTTATGTTTCTTTTTTGAAACGGATGTACTATAATGGCCTCAGAACACAGGAAAGGGGGCTGACGCTTGAATAAAACCGTCAAACTTCTGCTGGTCATCGTCTCTGGCATTCTGGTGGGGATCATGATTTACAGCGCCTACAACATCATTGAGGATAAGGTCGTGCACAGCGAGGCGCGCTCCAAGGACAATCAGGTCGTGGAAAGCTATGTGATCCAGAATCCGGTTTCTCCAACGCCCCGTGTCTATGAAGAGCAGGTAACAAATCAGATCGTCCTGGACGATGAGGTGTCCCCGCTGAACAGCATGGTCGACCTGAGCAAGTTCTTTGCCGACTACAAAGATGCGGTCGCCTGGCTCTACAGTCCGGACACCAAGATCAACTATGGCGTCGTGGAGGCCGAAGACAACGACTTCTATCTGCACCGGGCCATGGACGGCAGCTACAGCATCAGCGGCTCCCTCTTTGTGGACTGCAACAACAGCCGGGACTTCTCCGACGAGAACACCGTGATCTACGGCCACCACATGAACGACGGCACCAAGTTTGCCAGCATCATGGGCTACCGGGAAAACGGCTACTACGCCCAGCACCCCGTCCTGTATCTCAGCACCCCGGACATGAACTACCGGGTGGAGGTCTTCTCCGCCTACCTGACCGACGCGGACTCCGACACCTACACCTTCCGCTTCAGCAGCACCCAGGAATACGCCGCGTGGCTCCAGCGGATGCGCAGTCAGTCCGATTTCCAGACGGACGTGATGCTGAGCACCAGCGACCGGGTCATCACCCTCTCCACCTGCTCCTACGAGTACACCGACGCCCGCTACGTGGTGCAGGGCAAGCTGGTCCCCATCCACTGACTTATGAATGTTTAAGATTTGCGCAGGGCCCGCGCACTTGAAAAAATCGCAGTCCTAGCCTTATAATTGAGACAGACAAAACAAATCGAACGCACACTTTGCATATGAGGTGATTATCCATGAAGCACAACATTCGTTCCCTTCTCTGCCTGCTGCTGGTAATGGTCTTTGCCTTCCAGTTCGCCGGCATGGCCCTTGCGGATGACGCAAACGTCACCGTCACCGGGGCGGAGGCTCTGGTCTTTGAGCTCTACCGCACCGATCCGGAGGACGCCAACAAGACGCTCCCCATCAGCGCCGAGCAGGAGGCTGAGCTTCTGGGCGGAAAGCCCTACGCCATCCAGCTTGTCCGCAACGACGCCGACAAGACCACGGTTCCCCTCTCCCGCACGGCCGGCAGCATCACGCTGAACGACCTTCTGAAGAGCGACCTGCGCATCACGCCGCCCGAGGGCTTCTATGTCTCCCAGGTCTACCTCCGGGGCGACGCGCTGGAGAGCAACAAGCCCAAGAAGCTGCCCATCAGCGCCGATAAGGAGTCCGCTGTCCTGACCCTGAAGGCCGGCGCCCTGGCCGTCAAGGATCCGAACACCGGCAACGAGATCTTTGATAAGAACGCCCTCTCTACCTATTCCACGGTGAACCCCCAGATCTACGCCGTCGTGGTGGTGCTCGCCCCGGTAGAGGCTGAAAAGCCCTCCACGGTCACGGAAGCCCTTGACAAGGATTCCTCCGGCGTGGAGACCCAGATCGCAGCCGGCAGCGCCTACACCGTGGCGGACGCCCCTGCGGACACCGAAGCCCACCGCTTCGCCGGCTGGCAGCTCTCCTACAAGAGCGGTGCAAGCCTGATGCTCCAGCCCGGTGAGAGCTTCAAGCCCTACGCCGACTGCCGCGTGGAGGCCCAGTGGACGGAGATCATCACCGTCACCGCCAACACCCCTGTCCAGAGCGGCGACGCCTTTACCCCCAACGGCTACACCTACAGCGGCAAGCTCGCCGAGGGCGACACGATCAGCAATGTGGATCTCATCGTCAACGAGACGGGCGAAGGCTTTGTTGCCGTCCCCTCCAACGCGCAGATCCAGCATGACGGCAAGGACGTCACGGCGCAGTACGAGCTGCGCTATGAGGCAAGCGCCCCCGTTGCCAAGGAAGCGGAGCCTGTGACGCCCGAGCCCCCCGTCCCCCCCGAGACTGAGAAGGTGAAGCTCACCGTCACCGCAAACGAGCCCATCTCCAACGACGGCGGCAAGACCTATGTGCAGAATAACGCCACCCTCTCCGGCAACCTCAACGAGGGCGACCAGATCACCGGCCTTGTCATCGACGTCAAGCAGAACGAGGACGGCACTTACATCGCCGTGCCCCGGGACGCCGTCATCAAAAACGGCGACACCGACAACACCGCAAACTACGAGATCACCTACGTTCCCAGCCAGCCCGTGACCCCTCCCGCGCCGGAAAAGGTGAAGATCACCATCACCGCCAATGAGCCCATCTCCAACGACGGCGGCAAGACCTATGTGCAGAATAACGCCACCCTCTCCTCCGGCACCCTCAACGAGGGCGACCAGGTCACCGGCCTTGTCATCGACGTCAAGCAGAACGAGGACGGCACTTACGTCGCCGTGCCCCGGGACGCCGTCATCAAAAACGGCGACACCGACAACACCGCGAACTACGAGATCACCTACGAGCCCAGCAAGCCCGTGACGCCTCCCGCCGAGAAGATCGCCATCACCGTCCGCTCCAAGGATCGCACCGCGGAGTACAGCGGCCAGCTCATCACCGCCGACGCCTATGAGATCGTCAGCGGCGCCCTGGCCGAGGGCGACAACATCGAGGTCAAGTATGAAGGCGGCAGCACCAACGTGACCGCCTCCCCTGTTGCAAGCCCCATCGCCTCCGTCGTCATCAAGGACAGCGCCGGAAACGACGTGACCGCGAGCAAATACGCCGTGACGCTGGATAACGACAACGCCGGCAAGGTCACCGTCACCAAGCACAGCATCACCGTCACCGCCATCACCGGCACCGTGGAAACCGACGGCACCAAGGTCATCTACGCCAAGGACTGCAAGACCGCCAACGGCAACTTTAACAAGGGCCACAAGGTGGAGGGTTTGCTCCCCGGCCACGCCCTCAGCGGCGATTTCGTCAAGGGCAGCGGCTCGGAGACCTTCACCACCAGCATTGACCTGAACGCCCTGCACGTCGTGGACACCAACAACGCCAATCTGGACGTCACCGCCAACTACGACATCAAGACCGTGGACGGCAAGCTGACCATCAAGGTCAAGGCGCAGACCGGCGTGCCCGTGGCCGTGACCACCAAGGATCAGTCCTGGAACTACGACGGCGCCGCCCACGCCCCGGATCAGAGCCAGTACAACATCAGCGGCCTGCTGGACGGCGATGTGGCCACCGTGAGCCTCAAGCTCAAGCAGGGCGAGGGGCAGGTGGATTCCGTCACCAACGCCGGCAGCTACAGCATCGTCCCCGTGGTCACCATCAAGACCAAGGACGGCGCCGCCGTCGCCCCCGACAAGTACAGCATCACCGCCACCAACGGCACTCTGACGGTCAAGAAGCTGGACATCACCCTGGAGGCTGTCTCCGACTCCAAGGCCTACGACGGCAAGGCCCTTGTCAACGACAAGGTCAAGGCTCCCTCCCTCCCCAGCGGACTGAAGTACCAGGTGAAGCTGAACATCTACGACGCCAAGGGCAACCTGATCAAGAACGGCGCCAAGGATGTCGGCACCTACACCAAGAAGATCACCGAGGTTCATGTGCTGGACGCCAACGGCACGGACGTCAGCGCCAACTTCAACATCAAGACCGTGGACGGCAAGCTGACCATCACCTCCAGCTCCATGAGCGACTCCAACAACCCCAAGACCGGCGATGAGTACCAGGGCAGCAGCACCCTCTATATCATCCTGATCATCGCCTCCGCACTGCTGCTGGGCATCATCGTGGCCTTCCTGATCCTGCAGAATCGGAAGAAGGCCGCAGCCCGGCTCGAAGAGCCGGAAGATCCGGACGCCTATTACGAGCCCGGCGAGACGGGTGAGGATTGGCAGCAGCCGGAAGAGGCCGCCGGCGACTGGGATCCCCAGATCCCCGATGACGGCTGGAAGAAGCCCTGATCAAGCAAAAAACGCATAAAAAAAGCGCCTGGTAATCCAGGCGTTTTTTTATTTTAGTCAAACTCATGTATCAAGGAAAGCATCTTATCCATGAACAGGAAAGCCTCGCAGAGTTCGCGCCCGCAGGCGCGAAAAAAGTTCTCATCCGTCTTTTGCCGGGGCGTGTACCTGGCAAAAGACACTTCTCAGCCTGCAAGTGTGCGAGCGTCTCCCACAAGCGAGTGCACGCAGCAGGCTGCAACCCTTTTGTCGACAAAGCCGCAACGGCTTTGTCGACAGCTTGAAGCGCCTGGTAATCCAGGCGTTTTTTTATGGATCATCGTAGATCGCGTTCATGTCTACATCGCTGCGGATGCCGTTCACTCTGCCCCGATCCGAAAACTGCCAGATGTCATAGCGTTCATAGAATCTCGGCAGCTTGTTGTTCGCGGTGTAGCTGGCAAGCCAGACGGTGTACTGATCCACGGAGTGATAGTCGATATAGGCTTTCAGATAGTTCTGACTGGCGTAGACCCCGGCGCGGTAGCCGCTGTTCTGCACCGTCTCACAAAAGGCAATGACGATGTCCGCACGCTGGCTGGGAGAGAGCTGATCCGAGCGACCCTTGGGGTATTCGCCGGAAAATTCCATGTCGATGAAGATCGGATAATCCAGCGGGATCCCGTCCAGGACGCGCAGCGTCATGTTGGCCTCCTCCACCGCCTCCCGGGGATCGATGGCAGTGGAATAGAAGTACACGCCGATTTTGACCCCCGCGGCCCGCGCCCCGCGCAGATACTCCTGCGTGCGGGAGTCGTCGTAGATCACGCCGCTTGTCCAGCCCCGGCCGCCCACGCGGATGATGGCAAACTCGATCCCCTGGGCCTTCACGGCGTTCCAGTCGATGGCGCCGTCATAGAAGGAGACGTCGATCCCCAGCGCCCTGGCTTTCTCGCCGTGCTGGTTGAAGTAATAGAGCCGCCCGTCGATCTCCTGCAGTCCCACAGCATAGCTGCCGTCCTCCAGCACAAAAACCCGCTTGCCGTCCACGGTCTGCCAGCCGTCGTTTTTCTCCTCCGGCTCCGCGAGCTCCACCGGGATGGCCTCCGTCGGCTCCGCAGGCAGGGTCTCCGGTGCCTGCGCGGCAAGGGGCTCCACAGTCGGTGCGCTCGCCCGGCTCTCGCCCCGCAGGACGGGCGCCAGGAGCAGCCCCGCCAGCACCAGCGCAAGACAGGGCGCCAGGATCATCAGGGGGATCCGCAGCTTGGGATTGCTGATGCAGTCCAATATTCGATTCAGGAATCCGGTGATCGTTTTCATGCCGTGACGCTCCTGATTAAAGTGCCTTTTCATCATAGCGCAGAACGGGTCGCTTTGCAAGAATATTTGTCCCCTTGCGCCGAATTTGGGCGAGAGGCGATTCTTCCCTTGAGAATCCCTCCGCTTCGTGGTACAATCGGTTTTATGATGACGAACTTTGAAACGCGCTACTGCGAGGCGCGAAACAAGCTCATTCGCAGCCAATTTCACAAGCTGAACGACCGGCAGATCGAGGCCGTGATGGCCACCCAGGGTCCCCTGCTGATCCTGGCCGGCGCCGGCAGCGGCAAGACCACCGTGCTCATCAACCGCATCGCCAATCTCCTGCAGTTTGGCCGCGCCAGCGACAGCCGGGAGCTGCCCCCCGGCGCGGATGAAGACGCCCTTTCCCGGCTGGAGAGCGGCGATCCTGAGGCCGCGCCCCTGGCGGCGCTGGAGCCGGTGGCGCCCTGGCGGATCCTGGCCATCACCTTCACCAACAAGGCCGCCGACGAGCTGAAGGCCCGGCTGGAGCGGATGCTGGGGGAGGCGGCCAACGACATCTGGGCCTGCACCTTCCACTCCGCCTGCGTGCGGATCCTCCGCCGGGACGCAGACAAGCTGGGCTATGGGGACAATTTCACCATCTACGACACCGCGGACTCCCAGAGTCTCGTCAAGCGCGTCCTCAAGGATCTGGAGCTGGATGAGAAGAGCTTCCCGCCCCGCTCGGTGCTCTCAGAGATCAGCCGCGCCAAGGACGCCCAGCAGAGCGCTGCCGCCTTTCTGCAGCAGGCGCAGTTTTCCAACGATTTCCGCCGGATCCGGGTGGGCCGGGTCTACGCAGAGTACACCAGGCGGCTCTTCGCAGCCAACGCCATGGACTTTGACGATCTGATCGCCAACACCGTGAAGCTCCTGCAGGAGCAGGAGGATGTGCGCGCCTACTGGCAGCGGCGCTTCCAGTACGTGATGGTGGACGAGTATCAGGACACCAACCACCTGCAGTATCTGCTGGCCTCCACCCTGGCGGGGGGCTGGAGCAACATCTGCGTGGTGGGCGACGATGACCAGAGCATCTACAAGTTCCGCGGCGCCACCATCGAGAACATCCTCTCCTTTGAGAGCCAGTTTCCCGGCTGCCGCACCATCCGTCTGGAGCAGAACTACCGCAGCACCGGCCACATTCTGGACGCGGCCAACAGCGTGATCCGCAACAACCTTGGCCGCAAGGGCAAGGAATTGTGGACGGACGCCGGCGCCGGGGAGAAGATCGAGCTCTACTGCGCCGACAACGAGAACGAGGAGGCCCAGTATGTGGCTTCCACCATCCTCTCCAGCTTCAGCCAGGGCGCAAACTGGCAGGATCACGCCGTGCTCTACCGCATGAACGCCCAGTCCAGCCAGCTGGAATTTGCCTTCAAGCGCAACGGCATCCCCTACCGGGTCATCGGCGGCACCCGCTTCTTCGATCGGGCGGAGGTCAAGGATCTGCTGGCCTATCTGAACGTGATCGCAAGCCCGGCGGACGATCTGCGTCTCAGCCGCATCGTGAACAGCCCGCCTCGGGGCATCGGGGAGCGGAGCATGGAGCTTGCACGGGAGCTGGCGCAGCAGGAGGGCTGCAGTCTCTTCTCGGTTCTGAGCCGCGCCGACCGCTACCCGGATCTGAAGCGCGCCGCGCCGAAGATGAAGCTCTTCACCCAGATGATGGAGGAGCTGCGCGCCTTCTCCGAGCTGAATCCCCCCGACGCGCTCTATGACGAGCTGCTGGAGAAGACCGGCTATCTGCGGATGCTGGAGAGCTCCGAGGAGGACAAGGATCAGAGCCGCGCCGAGAACGTGAAGGAGCTCAAGAGCAGCATTCTCAGCTTCATGAAGGAGTCCGGCGACCTGACGCTGGACGGCTATCTGGCAAACGTGGCCCTCTACACCGATCTGGACAACTACGACCGGGAGGCGGACAGCGTGGTGCTCATGACCATGCACAGCGCCAAGGGTCTGGAGTTCCCCACGGTGTTCCTGGTGGGCATGGAGGAGACCATCTTCCCCGGCATGCGCGCCATCGGTGAGCCGGAGGAGATGGAGGAGGAAAGGCGGCTCTGCTATGTGGCGCTGACCCGGGCCAAGCGGCGGCTCTATCTGGTCTGCGCCCGGCAGCGGATGCTCTTCGGCCGCACCACCGCAAACCGCGCCTCCCGCTTCGTGGACGAGATCCCGGAGGAGCATATCCGCAAGAACCTGCCCAAGGGCTACGGCTATCACGACCGGCGGGAGGAGCCGGGCTTCGCCGCCCGGGGCAGCTGGGAGGAGCCGGCGTATTCCGCCCGTCCGCGCTGGACGGAAACCGTGCCCGCGTCCCGTCCACCAGCGCCCAAGCCTCGCCCCGCCTATACCCCCGCGCCGCGCAAGCCCGCCGCTCCGCCCCAAAGGTTCGCCGTGGGCGACGCGGTGCGCCACAAGGCCTTCGGCGACGGGAAAATCGTCAAAATGACCCCCATGGGCGGCGATTTTCTGGTAGAGATCCAATTTGAAAAGGTCGGCGTCAAGAAGCTGATGCTCCGCGCCGCCGCCCAGCATATGACAAAAACATAAAAGAGACAGCCCTCTTCGTCCCGTTCAGACGAAGAGGGCTGTCTCTTTGTATGCTTCAGCCGAATAGCCCCGTGATCCAGGCGGCGACGGGGAAATAGGCAATGGGCAGGAAGATGGCCGGCAGCATGTTGGCCACCTTGATCCGCTCCTTCCCCAGCCCCAGCATGTTCACCGCCATGCCGATCAGGATGGTGCCGCCCACAGCGCTCATCTCCGTGACCACCGCCTCGCTGAGTGCGGGGCCGACCAGCCCCGCCAGCAGGGTCAGGCCGCCCTGGAACAGCAGGATAAACACGACGGAGCAAGGCACGCCCACGCCCATGGCCGCTGCAAAGGCCATGGAGGACACGAAGTCCAGAGCGCTCTTGGCATAGATGATGCTGTAATCGCCCTCAATGCCCGCCTTCAGCGAGCCCACGATGGTCATGGAGCCGATGCAGAAGAGGATGCAGGCGGAGACAAAGCCCTCGGTAAAGCGGCTGTTGCCGCCGCCGTTTTTGAATAGCTTCGCCTTGATGGCGTCCCCCGCGTGCTCGATGCCGTCGTCGATGTGCAGCAGCTCGCCCAGCGCCGTGCCCAGCGCCATGGAGAGGATCACGCACAAGAGTTCCTTGGTCCCGATGGCAGTGGAGACGCCGATCACCACGGTGCAGAGCGCCAGCGCCTTGATGAGGGCGTTTTGAAAGCTCTCCTTCAGGCGGTTGCGCAGCAGGATCCCCAGCAGGCTTCCCAGCAGCACCGTGCCCATATTCACAAATACCGCGATCATGCTTCTCTCTCTCCTCTCAGATACGCCGCGAGAAAGCGCAGCGCCTGCCGGTAGCCCTCAAAGCCAAGGCCGGCATAGGTTTTCAGACAGGCCATGCCGGCGTAGGAGACCTGCCGAAAGGGCTCCCGCGCGCTCACATCGGACAGGTGCACCTCTACCGCAGGCAGCGCCACGGCTTTGAGCGCGTCCAGGATGGCCACGCTTGTGTGGGTATAGGCCGCGGGGTTGAGCACGATCCCATCAAAACGCCCCAGCGCCTCCTGGATTTTGTCCACCAGGCAACCCTCGTGGTTGGACTGGAAGATCTCCACCTCCGCGCCCAGCTCCGCCGCCGCCCCTTCGATGAAGCGCTGCAGCGCCGCATAGTCCTGCCTGCCGTAGATCTCCGGCTCCCGCACGCCCAGCAGGTTCAGATTCGGGCCGTTGATCACCAGAAATTTCATACCAGCACCTCCAGGATCTTGTCCACCGCCTCGTCCACGGTGTCCGTCTCCTCGATGACGGCATCCGCGAAGCGGGCATAGAGCGGCGCCCGCTCGGCATAGAGCTCCCCAAGATCCCGGCTCTGGGAGATGGGTCTGCCCTCGCGGCTCAGCTTTTCCAGAGCTCGCTTTCGCCAGAAGATCACGCCGTTCTGATGCAGGAGGGGGTAGTTCTCCTCCCGGGTGACGCAGCCGCCCCCGGTGGCGAGCACGATACCGGAGCGCTTGCCCAACTCCCGCAGCACCGCGGTCTCCCGCTGCCGGAAGCCTTCCTCCCCCTCCCGGGCAAAGATCTCCGGGATGGACATGCCCGCAGCCTTCTCGATCTCCGCATCCGCGTCCAGCACCGGGCGATGCAGCCGCGCCCCCAGCGCCTCCGCGACGCTGGTCTTGCCGCAGCCCGGCATCCCGATCAGGACGATGTTCTCCATCTCCCGCGTAAGTCTGCCGCGGATCTGCGAGATCTTCTCATCCGGGATCCGGCTGCCGGTGAAGATCTCCGCGCTGCGCTTGGCCTGCGCCACCAGCATTCCCAGGCCGCCGGCCCGGGGGATCCCCAGCTCCTCCGCCTGCAGCAGTAGCGCCGTGCGGGCGGGGTTGTAGATCACGTCCGCCACCCCCGCGCAGCGGGGAAAGCGGCGCAGATCCAGGGGCGCCTCCCCGTTTTGGGGGAACATGCCCACCGGTGTGGTGTTCACGATCAGCTCCGCATCGGCATGACGCTCCAGATTCTCATAGTTATGCTCGCCGCCGCGGGAGATCACGACCACTTCCCGGGCGAGCGTCTTGCGCAGGACCCAGCAGGCCATGACGCCCGCGCCGCCGCTGCCCAGCACCAACGCCTTCTTCCCCGCGGGGTCAATGCCACTCTCCCGCAGGAGATACGCAAAACCGTAGGCGTCCGTGTTGTCGCCGTAGAGGCTGCCGTCGGAGCGGCGCAGCAGGGTGTTCACGCTGCCGATCTCCCGCGCGGCGTCGGAGAGCGCGTCGCAGTACGGCAGGACGGTCTTCTTATAGGGGATGGTCACATTCAGCCCCTGCCATTCACCCTGGCGAAGGAAATCCTCCAGCTCCTCCGGCTCCCGCTCAAAGAGGCTGTAGGAATAGTCCCCAAGCTGGGCGTGGATCTGCGGCGAGTAGCTGTGCCCCAGCTTCCGCCCCAGGAGGCCGCAGCTCATACCGGCAGAGCGCCGCTGCTGCAGAGCGCGGCTCTCGGCCAGAATGGCGCGGAAGATCCCCCGCAGCTCGCCTCGAAATGCCTCGGGGCTCTGTTTTTCCACTGCGTCCAGCTTCTCCCGCTCCCGCTCCGCGTCCAGAATGGGCAGGCCGCGGGCTTTTTTATAATCCCCGATCTCCCCGCAGAGTTCCATCCGCCGGGAGAGGAGGCGGCCAAGCTCCGCATCCAGCGCGTCCAGCTCAGCCCGATAGTCCTTCAGTTCCATTGTGCCAGCTCCTTTCTCCGCGTGAGCAGCGCGTCATATACGGCGAGCGCCGCGGCAGCCTCCACCACCGGCACCGCCCGGGGCACCACACAGGGGTCGTGCCGCCCGGCAATGCGCAGCTCTGTCTCTTCCATCCGTTCCAGATCCACGCTGCGCTGGGGCAGGGCGATGGATGGCGTGGGCTTGAAGGCCGCCCGGAAGCACAGGGGCATCCCGTCGGTGATCCCGCCCAGGAGGCCGCCGCAGCGGTTCCCCTCGGTGACGATCCGCCCCTCCCGCAGCAGGAAGGGGTCGTTATTCTCGCTGCCCCGCAGCCGCGCCGCGCCAAAGCCCGCGCCGAAGTCCACGCCCTTTACTGCGGGGATGGCGAAGACCAGGGCGGCAATGCGGCTCTCCAGCCCCTCGAACAGGGGGCCGCCGAGCCCCGCGGGCAGACCGAGCACCTTGCACTCCACCACTCCGCCCAGGGAATCTCCCTGAGCTTTGATCTCCATTATGCGGTCGATCATGGCTTTCCCGGATGTGTTATCCACCACCGGGAAGTCTTTTCCCGATATATCCGCTTCCAGTTCCCCCACATCGGAGATCCCGCCGATCTCGGCGATACGCGCGATCACGCGGATCCCCTCTTTTTCCAGCAGCTGCAGGCAGATGCCCCCCGCGATGCAGAGCGGCGCCGTCATCCTGCCGGAAAAGGCTCCGCCCCCGGCGTTATCCCAGGCCGCGCCGTACTTCACCGCGGCGGTGTAATCCGCGTGGCCGGGGCGGGGCGTGCGGGCAAAGGCGGCATAGTCCCCGCTGCGTCGATCCCGATTCCGGATCACCGCGGTGAGGGGGCCGCCGTCGGTCAGCCCTTCGCGCAGACCTCCGGTAAATTCCGGCTGATCCGGCTCCCGCCGGGCGGTGGACCAGGGCGTTCTGCCCGGAGCGCGGCGATCCAGAAAGCGCTGCAGCGCCTCCGGGTCCACGCGTTCCCCCGCCGGGATGCCCTCCAGGGTCATGCCGATGGTCTCGCTGTGGGAGGCGCCGAAGATGTTCAGTCTGATGTTTTCTCCGCTTGCAAGCATTCTGATCCCCTTCTCAATGCCTCAAAATCGTTCCAAAACCCGGGATAGGACTTGGCGACGCAGTCCCCGTCCGAGAGCTCCACGGGCTCCCGGCAGAGGCAGGACGCCACCGCCGCGGACATGGCGATGCGGTGATCCCCGGCGCTGTCCACGGCGCCGCCGCGCAAGCATCCCCGGCCATGGATCACAAGACCGTCCTCCAGCTCCTCTACAGTGCCGCCCAGACCGCGCAGCAGCGCGGCGGTGGTCTTGAGCCGGTCGGACTCCTTCAGGCGCAGACGGCCGGCATTCACGATGCGGGTCTCTCCCTCCGCCCCGGCGGCCAGCACGCTGAGCACCGGGATCAGATCCGGGATGGGGGCTGCGTCGATGACCAGGCCCCGGAGCGTGCCCCGGCGAACCAGAACGCCGTCCTCCCCGGTCTCCACCCGGGCGCCGAAGCCGCGCAGCAGCTCCAGCACCGCCCGGTCGCCCTGGGAGGAAGCTTCAAGCAGCCCGCGCACCCGCAGGCCCTCTTCGCTCAAAGCGCCCATGCACAGGAAGAAGGCCGCGTTTGACCAGTCTCCCTCCGCGCGGTAAGCCCCGGACAGGGCAGGCCGCTGCCCACCGGGGATGGAATAGGTCCACTTCTCTTTTGCAAAGCGCAGGCCGCCAAGACGCAGCGCGTCCTCGGTCATGCGGATATAGGCGGCGGATTCCACCGGCTCTGTCACCGCGAGGCGGCTCTCCCCCTCCAGCAGGGGCAGCGCCAGCAGCAGGCCGGAGACGAACTGGGACGAGACATTCCCCGGCAGACGATAGTCCCCCGGGCGGAGGCTCCCCTCCGCATACAGGAGCTCCCCGTCCTCCGCAAAGCGCATTCCGTGATCGCACAGCTCCCGATCCAGCGGCGAAAGCGGGCGCTGCCACAGCCGCCCCTCCCGCCGAAAGCAGACTCTTGCGCCCAGCGCCCCCGCCAGGGGCAGCAGCAGGCGCAGGGTGGTGCCGCTCTCCCCGCAGGGGAGAAGCGCCTCGCCCGCGGGCGGCTCCCGCAGCGGCGTCACCCGCAGCGCGTCCCCTTCCTCCCGGATCTCCGCGCCCAGCGCCCGCAGGCAGTTGACCGTGGCGAGCAAGTCCCGGGAGAGCGTCCCGCAGCGGATCCGGCTCTCCTCCCGGGAGAGGGCGGCGCAGAGGAGCAGCCGGTGCGCGTGGGATTTGGATGCCGGCGCCGTCACAGTCCCGGCTCGGCTCCCGGGCAGGATCCGGCGCTTCATTGTGCGCCTCCCAGCCGCAGCCAGTCCTCCAGCGCCGCAAGCGGCACGCTCTCCGTCCTGCAGCGGCCGATGGCCTCCGGCAGAATGAGCGTCATGCGCGCCCCGCTGCGCTTTTTATCCTTTCGCATTGCCTCCGCCAGTTCCCCGACGGAAAAAGCGGTCTCGGTGGGCAGCCCAAACTGCCGCAGCAGCGCCAGCAGCCGTTCCTTTTCCGCCTCCGGGAACATGCCCTTGGCCACGGCGGCTCTTGCAGCCATGGCCATGCCGGCGGCGACCGCCTCCCCGTGCCGGAGAGCGTAGCCGCTGCAGCTCTCGATGGCGTGGCCGAAACTGTGGCCCAGGTTCAAAAGCCTGCGGCTGCCCCGGTCAAACTCGTCCTCCTCCACCAGATCCCGCTTGATCTCCAGGCAGCGTTGGATGACCGCCTCCCCGCAGGCGGCGGCAAGGCCGCCCCGCTCCAGGGTCTCGAACAGCGCTCCGTCCCGGAGCACCGCGTATTTGACGACCTCCGCCGCGCCGCAGCGGAGCTCCCGCTGGTCCAGCGTTTCCAGCAGGGCCGGGTCGCAGAGCACGCTCAGAGGCTGCCAGAAGCAGCCCGCCAGGTTCTTCCCGGCAGCCAGATCCACCGCCGTCTTGCCTCCCACGGAGGAATCCACCATGGCCAGCAGCGTGGTGGGGATCTGGACATAGTCCAGGCCCCGCTGATAGGTGGCGGCGGCAAAGCCGGTGAGATCGCCGGTGACGCCGCCGCCCAGAGAGAGCAGCAGATCGCTCCGGCTCAGCCCCCGCTCCGCCAGAAACTCCAGCAATTCGCCGTAGGTTTTCAAGTTTTTATGCTGCTCCCCGGAGGGGTGCACGAAGCACAGCGTCCGGAAGCCCGCCGCTTGCAGGCTCTGCTCCAGGCGCTGCCCGTAGAGGGGCCAGACCTGCTGGCCGGAGACGATGCAGACCGTCTCCGCCGCGGTCTTCTCCCGCAGCAGCGCACCCACCCGATCCAGCAGACCGCTCTCGATCCGCACCGTATAGGCGCGGGAGGCGTGAATTTCAACAGCGGCTGTCATCCGTCCACCTCCTCCTTGCGGCGCTTGCCTTCCTCCAGCAGACGCTCCAGGGTCGCGGCGTCCTCCCGCTCCAGCGCCTCCCGATACTCCGCAAGGCTCCCCATCAGCTGATCCAGCTCCCGCAGCAGACAGTCCCGGTTTTCCAGGAACAGCTCCGTCCACATCCGCGGATTGAGCCAGGCTACCCGGGTCATGTCCTTGTAGCTGCCGGCGGAAAAGCCCTTGTGCCCCAGGGCCGTGGGGCTCTTGATATAGGCGTTGGATACCACATGGGCAAGCTGAGAGGTGAAGGCGATGCTCTCGTCATGCTTCTCCGCCGTGGTGACGGAAAAGCGCCCGAAGCCGGCGGGAGCCAGCAGCTCCTTCGCCCGGCTGAGCAGCTCAATATCATCAAAGGTGGGCGGCACCAGCACCATGGGCGCGCCCTTGTAAAGGTTCGCACGGGCATGCTTATAGCCGGAATACTGGGTGCCCGCCATGGGGTGGCCGCCGATATAGGCGAAGCCATATTCCTTTGCCAGGGGGAAGCAGGCCTCGCAAACCACCCGCTTGGTGCCGCAGCAGTCCAGCACCAGGGGCTTTGGCCCGATGCAGGGCGCCATCTCCCGCAGCCAGGCGATGGCCGCCTCCGGGTACACGCACAGGAGGATCAGGTCGCAGCCCGACACGGTTTCGGCGTCCAGTTTTCCGTCCACCTCTCCGCTGAGCATGGCGTATTCCAGGATGGCGGGGCTGCGGTTCCAGGCCAGGACCCGGTGCCCGGCGGCATGATAGGCCTTGACAAAGGAGCCCCCGATCAGCCCCAGGCCGACCACTCCAAGCGTCATGGCGCAACCACCTTTCGGATCTCCCGCACCTTCGCGGCCAGGGCGGCATACTCCTCCGGGCGCAGGGACTGGGCCCCGTCGCACAGGGCGCGGAGGGGATCGTTGTGCACCTCGATCATGATGCCGTCGGCTCCGGAGGCCGCGGCTGCCAGCGCCATGGGCGGCACCAGCCGGGCAATCCCCGTGGCGTGGCTGGGATCCACGATCACCGGCAGGTGGCTCAGCTCGTGAAGCATGGGCACCGCCGAGATATCCAGGGTGTTGCGGGTGTAGTCCGAGTAGGTGCGGATCCCCCGCTCGCAGAGGATCACCTGCTCGTTGCCGCCGGACATGATGTACTCCGCGCTCATCAGCAGCTCCCGCAGGGTGCTGGCAAGGCCGCGCTTGAGCAGGATGGGCTTGTCACAGTGCCCCAGCTCCCGCAGCAGGTCGAAGTTCTGCATGTTCCGGGCGCCCACCTGGATCACGTCCACGTCGGCAAAGAGATCCAGATCCCGCACATCCATCAGCTCCGTGACGATGGGCAGCCCCGTCTCCGCCCGGGCGATGCGCAGCAGCTCCAGCCCCGTGGCCTTGAGGCCGGAAAAGTCATAGGGCGAGGTGCGGGGCTTGAAGGCGCCGCCCCGCAGCAGATCGGCGCCGGCGGCCTTCACCGCCTTCGCCACGGTGACGATCTGCTCCTCCGTCTCCACGGAGCAGGGCCCGGCGATCATGGCAAAATGGCCGCCGCCCACAGGGACGCCGCCGGCGCTGACCACCGTGTCCTCCGGATGGAAGTGCCGGTTGCAGCACTTGAAGGGCTCCGTCACCCGGCTGACCTTGTCCACAATGTCCAGGCTGCCCACCAGATCCAGATCCAGGTGGCTGGGGTCGCCCACCAGCCCCAGCACGGTGTGCACTTCCCCTTCGGACACATGGACACGCAGTCCCTGATGCTCCAGCCACTGGATCAAACGTTCTTTCTTCTCCGGCGCCACGCCCGGCTTCAATACGACAATCATCCCGTTGCATCCTCACTCTCTGGTTTCATTTGAGAACAAAAAAAGCCGCCCAGGATCGACCTGTGCGGAAAAAGCAAGTTCTGTAGCCCTTTCTTGCGCCGCAAAGCAGCCTTACCGCACAAAAACCGTAAGGCAATAGCAATAGCAGCAGCTCATAAAGGCCATTTTTCTGTCTCCTATTCTCTCTCTGGAGATGCTCTTACTATAATCGCATCGCGTGCCAAAGTCAAGCCGCGTTTTCGACAAAAAAAGGCGCAAAAGCAAGGCAAATTCTGCCGTTCAAGCCAAGCTGCGGCGCAGCTGGTCCATGGCCCGGCGCTCCAGGCGGGAGACCTGCACCTGGCTCACGCCCAGCACCCGGGCGCAGCTCTGCTGGGTCATACCGTGGTAGTAGCGCAGGGCGATGACCTTCCGCTCCCGCTCGGGCAGCTTCTCGATCTGGGCGCGGAGCGAGACCTGCTCCAGCATCCGCTCCTCCGCCTCATAGTCTCCCAGCACCAGCTCCAGGCTGAAGCCGTCCTCCCCGGTCTGGCGGTGGATGCTCTCGGCGGGCTCGGTGGCCGCCTCGACAAAGGCGATCTCCTCAGAGCTGATGCCGGTCTCCGCCGCCAGCTCCGAGAGGCTGGGCTCCCGGCCGCTGCGCTGCTCCAGCAGACGCCGCGCCGCGTGGATCCGCACCGCCTGTTCCTTGACGCCGCGGCTGACCTTCACCATGCCGTCGTCCCGCAGAAAGCGGCGGATCTCCCCGGCGATCTTGGGCACCGCGTAGGTGGAAAAGCAGGTGCCGTAGTCCGGGTCAAAGCCCTCGATGGCCTTGAGAAAGCCCAGACAGCCCAGCTGATACAGATCCTCCGCCTCCACGCCCCGGCCGAAAAAGCGCCTGGCCACGCTCCAGATGAGGCCGCTGTTTTCCTCGATCAGCTTCCCCGCCGCCGCCCGGTCGCCCTCCCGGGCGGCGCGCAGCTCCTCCTGCTGCTGCCGGATCATCCCGGCTCCACGCGGCTGCGGATCCGGCGCAGTAAGGTCACCGTCGTCCCCCGCCCCGGCTTCGAGCGCACCCGCAGCCTGTCCATGAAGCTCTCCATGATGGTGAAGCCCATGCCGCTGCGCTCCTCCCCGCCGGTGGTGAAGAGGGGCTCCATGGCCTTGTCCACGTTCTCGATGCCCCTTCCCCAGTCCTGCACGGCGATCTCCAGCCGGTTTTCCGGCAGGATCCGCAGGCGCATCCGGATTCTGCCCACGGTATCCGGATAGGCGTGGACGATGCAGTTGGTCACCGCCTCGCTGACGGCGGTTTTGATGTCCCCCAGCTCCTCCAGCGTGGGGTCCAGCTGGGCGGCAAAGGCCGCGGCCGCCGTTCTGGCGTAGGCCTCGTTGCAGCTTTTGCTGGGAAATTCCAGCTTTATGTAGTTTTCGGCATTCATTGCTCTTCCCTCCTACAGATTCCGCACCGTCACCGGGATCAGCCGGTCGATCCCCGCGGTGTCGATCACGCGCTTGGGCTGCTGGCCGGGATTTTCGATCCACATCCTGCCGCCCGTCTCCCGGATCCGGCGGCTCACCCGGATGAGCAGGGCGATCCCGGAGGAGTCCATAAAGTTCAGGCCGCTCAGATCCACCACCAGATCCCGGGGCAGGTACTCCTCCAGGAGCTCGTCCATGGTCTGCATGGCCCGGCGCGCCTCGTGCTGGTCCAGCTCCCCGGCAAAATAGGCGGTCAGGCGACCGTCTGCAAACGCGGTGCTGATGTTCATGCTCCCGCCTCCTTGGCAAAAAAGTACGCCGCATCTCACGATGCGGCGTTATTGTATCGTTTTTCGCTTACAAATACAGTCGAAGCGCGTTACTTGCCTAATACTAACACCTAATAGAAATCTTTGAATCTTTCCGGTCAGAATTGCGCCATGCTTCGTTGCTTCCCTTGACCGCGTCAAACGAAACTCGCTTCATTCCGCTTCCACGGTTGCGAAGAGCCGTGAAAGCTGCATATCCGCTCCTTCCGTTTTCCT
>JAEEGF011913273.1_pt1 | contig 28432 bp, 23 predicted proteins | sample 9134171 | NCBI WGS metagenome assembly JAEEGF01 (sample SAMN16246542, study PRJNA631951) | gut metagenome | biome: gut microbiome; feature: rumen; material: AP-attached | host: Bos | place: Iran: Karaj | collected 2018-10 | reverse complement strand
TTGGCTCCCAAGGGGCATTTATAATGACGAGACAAATGAACATGTAGATAATGTGGCGGCATTTATCGGTCCTGCCAAAGTTGTTCTTGCCTGGACAGATAATAAAGATGACCCGCAGTATGCCATGTCTAAAGCAGATCTTGATTATCTTGAAAACGAGACGGATGCATGCGGGCGTAAGATAGAAGTGATCAAGCTGCCTATACCTGATACCGCTGTATGTGTTACGGCAGAAGACCTTGATAACTATGTGTTTGAAGAAGGCGAGGATGAAAGGAAAGCAGGAGAGCGCCTTGCGGCAAGTTACGTAAATTTCTATTTTGCTAACGGTAAGATACTTCTTCCGCAGTTTGGCGGCGTTAACGAAAAAAGTGATAAAAGGGCGATAGAGATCTTATCAAAAGCCTGCCCTGACAGAAAAGTAACAGGAGTCCCTGCAAGAGCAATTCTTGCGGGCGGCGGTAATATTCACTGTGTAACTCAGCAGATTCCTGCTGTTAAGCGTGTATAGATCCGGTATTTTTACAAAAAGAGGTTGATAAAGTGAGTAAAGTAAAGGTAGCTGCCATTCAGATGAAATGCAGCAAAAACGTACAGGAAAGCATTGATACGGCAGAAAAGATGGTAAGAGAAGCGGAAAAAAGCGGCGCTAAGCTGATCCTTCTTCCTGAGCTTTTTGAAAGACAGTATTTCTGCCAGGAGCGCAGATATGATTATTACGATTTTGCAAAAACTCCTGCGGATAATGATGCCATAAAGCGTTTTAAAGAAGTAAGCCGTGAGCTTAGCCTTGTTATGCCCATAAGCTTTTATGAAAAGGACGGAAACGTACTTTATAACAGTGTGATGATGCTTGATTGCGGCAAAGAGCTTGGTATCTACAGAAAGACTCATATACCTGACGATCATTATTATCAGGAGAAATTCTATTTTACTCCGGGTAATACCGGATTTAAAGTGTTTGAAACAAGTGCGGGAAAGGTTGGCGTTGGTATCTGCTGGGATCAGTGGTTCCCTGAAACTGCAAGATGCCTTGCAATTAAGGGCGCTGACATTATTCTTTACCCTACGGCTATCGGCAGCGAACCTATCCTTGAAGTTGATTCATCAGGACATTGGCAGCGCACTATGCAGGGCCACTCTGCGGCAAATATTTTGCCTGTTGTTGCGGCTAACCGTATAGGGCTTGAGACAGTTGAGCCTTCAGAAGAAAACGGCGGGCAGAAAAGCAGCCTTACTTTTTATGGAAGCAGCTTTATGACAGATGAGACAGGAGAAATCATTACCAGTGCAGGCAAAGATGAGGAAAAGATCCTTTATTCTGAGTACGATTTTGATAAGATACGTGAAAACAGGCTTTCCTGGGGACTCTTTAGAGATCGAAGACCTGAAGTTTATAAGAGTATAACGGAATAAGACAAAGAATGCCCCTAAGCACGATGCTTAGGGGCATTTGATCATTATCTATCTCTTTCCGATCTTTATAAGTCTTACGATAACTGAGCTAAGTACGAGGTTAACTGCAAGTTCGATAAGGAAGTTAACTCCTACGATAGCAAGGATAAGGTAAGCTCCGGCGCTTTCATAGCCTGCGGCTGCTGCCCATCCGTTGATAGTATCCATAAAGAAAAGCCTGCAGCCAACGAGGAATAAGCCGGTATTTGTAACAGGAGCTACAACGCCTGCGGTCATTACCGCAAGAAGGCCGCTCTTCTTTTCAATAGCCTTATATACAAGACCTGCAAGAAGACCTGCACATGTACCTTTAACAAGGACTGTTATAACTGTACCCGGTACACTTACTGCCATAAATGCGCCTGCATCATTGATAAGAACAACTACGCCAAATACAAAGCCGAGCCATGCTCCTGCCTGCCAGCCGTAAAGGGCTGCACCGATGATAATAGGTGCAAGTACAAGTGAAATGGTAAAAATACCTGTTGGTCTTATCATAACTGCGAGCACCTGCAGTACGATAACGATGGCCGTAAAAAGACCGATTCCTACGAGTTTCTTTGTTTTTTCGTTCATTTCTTTCCTCCTATACTGTTCTGCCTTTTTGCAGATACAGTTACTCCGAAGGTTATTCTGTTATTAGGTTGTTAAAAGCTGTTCCTTCTGAAGGAAGGTATACTTTAGGGATCTTTGCATCCTTCTTGCCATACATAACCTCTGCGAAGTTCTCACATACTGCGTCCATAGTATCCTGTGTATACTTGAGATGTAAAAAGCCTGCTACAAGGTCGAAAAGCGAAGGCATAATGCATTTGCCCCAGTCTGCTTCATCCTTTGAACCCTCGGTTACATCACACGGACGGATAGGTACAAGAGCACCGGACTCTTTATTCTTACCATTTAAACATACACTGCCCTTTTCGACTTCAAAAAGAAGCTCGTATGCAGCAGATTCGGAGTAGGTCTTATCAGAACTGCTGAAAAATGCGATAACCTTTTCATCATCTGACATGGATACAGGAAGATGCATCTGGAATTTGTGCTCTTGATTGCCTGTTTTAATGATGCTGATAAGTTTGTCGATACTTTCCTGACTTAAAACTTCGCTGCCGACGCCGGATTTATCTTTTTCATTGCTTAAAAAAGATATAAGGGTATCGATCTCGGACTGTGACAAAAGTGCCATGTTCTGCTTGCTCATAAAAGTTCCATCCTTTCCTTGTGAATTATCTTAATTATATATTTCAGGGCAAAAAAAAACAAGCCCCTAAAATTTAGGGACTTGTAATGAAGTTCTGCTCTCGCTGCGCTCGCCAGAACAAAGGCATCTCTAAGAAACGAGTTTCTAAGAGCTGACCTTTATACCCAACCCTGAGCCATCATAGCTTCTGCTACTTTAAGGAAACCTGCGATGTTGGCACCTGCTACGTAGTTGCCTTCCATACCATATTCCTTTGCGGCATTGTCAAGATTGTGGAAAATATTAACCATGATGTTCTTAAGCTTTGCATCTACTTCTTCAAATGTCCATGAAAGTCTCTCTGAGTTCTGGCTCATCTCAAGAGCTGAAGTAGCTACGCCGCCTGCATTTGAAGCCTTACCAGGTACAAAGAGTACGCCGTTTTTCTGTAAGTACTCTGTAGCATCAAGAGTAGTAGGCATGTTAGCACCTTCTGCAACAGCGGTAACGCCGTTTGCCACAAGTGCCTTTGCGTCATCAAGATCAAGCTCGTTTTGTGTAGCACATGGAAGAGCTACATCTACTTTATAGTTCCATACTCCGTGCTCACCGTTCTTCTTCTCATGATACTCTGCTGAAGGTCTTGCAGCTGCATACTCTGTAAGACGTGCTCTCTTAACCTCTTTAACTTCTTTAAGAAGAGCTACATCGATTCCCTCAGGATCGTAAACCCAGCCGGTTGAATCAGAGCATGTAACAGCCTTTGCGCCAAGCTGCTGTGCCTTCTGGATAGCGTAGATAGCAACGTTACCTGAACCTGATACAGCAACTGTCTTGCCCTTTATATCATGACCGTTGCATTTAAGCATCTCTTCAACAAGATAAAGAAGACCGTATCCTGTAGCCTCTGTTCTTGCAAGAGAACCGCCGTATGTAAGGCCCTTTCCTGTAAGAACGCCTTCGTAAAGGCCTGTGATCCTCTTATACTGACCGTAAAGATAACCGATCTCTCTTCCGCCGACACCGATATCACCTGCAGGAACATCCTCATCTTTTCCGATATATTTGTAAAGCTCTGTCATAAAGCTCTGGCAGAATGCCATAACTTCTCTGTCGCTCTTGCCCTTAGGATCAAAGTCGGAACCACCCTTGCCGCCGCCGATAGGAAGACCGGTAAGAGAGTTCTTAAAGCACTGCTCGAAACCAAGGAATTTGATGATACTCTGATTTACGCTAGGATGGAAACGAAGACCACCCTTGTAAGGTCCGATAGAGCTGTTAAACTGTGCTCTGTAGCCTCTGTTAACCTGTACCTGTCCCTTGTCATCTCTCCAGGTTACTCTGAAAGAAACGATACGATCAGGCTCTACCATTCTTTCAAGGATCTTGTGCTCCTCAAACTCCGGATGCTTTGCAATAACCGGTTCAAGTGAAGTAAGAACCTCGCTTACTGCCTGTAAAAACTCAGGCTCGAAAGAATTCTTAGCCTTTACCTCATTAATAACTTTCTCAACATATGCATTCATTTGTGCAATCCTCCCTCATTAATTACCCTGTATGCTGTTTAACGCTACAGCGCACTAAACTGACTTTTGATTTATTATATTATCTCGGTTAAAATAAATCAAGCAAAAAATACGTGTATACAATAATACAGGGTATATTTATTATTCATATCAGTAATAATCAAGGCTTATATCACAGCCAAAGTTTATGTTTATTTAATATTTTGAAGGCTTCCATTCATGATGACAGCCTAAAGGCAGTATGCTATAATATATAAGCATTTCTTTATATTATATTAAGTTGAAAGGATGGACAAAAGTATGGGATACTTAGGCGAAGAAATTCCAAAACTCGGTTTTGGCCTTATGAGACTTCCTATGATCGGGGATGAAGTTGATATCGAGCAGACAAAACAGATGGTAGACATTTTTATGAAAAATGGTTTTACCTATTTTGATACTGCTTACGGTTATATTAACGGGAAGTCCGAAGAAGCAGTAAAGACATGTATCGTGGACAGATATCCGCGTGACTCTTTTACTATCGCAACCAAGCTTCCTGCATGGGCAGGAGCTAAAGACGCAGAGGAAGCTAAGCAGATGTTCTACACCTCTTTAAAGAGAACAGGTGCAGGCTATTTTGATTTTTACCTTCTTCACAACCTTGGAGATAACAGAACCGAGGTCTTTGACAAGTTCGGTATCTGGGAGTTTGTAAATGATCTTAAGGCACAGGGTCTTATAAAGCACCTTGGCTTTTCTTTCCACGACACAGCAGACAAGCTTGAAGAAGTACTTAAGGCACACCCTGAGGTTGAGTTTGTTCAGCTTCAGATCAACTACATTGACTGGGAAGATGAACATGTACAGTCAAGAAAGAACTTTGAGGTATGCAAGAAATACGGCAAACCTGTAGTTGTTATGGAGCCTGTTAAGGGTGGTACTCTTGCAAGACTTCCTGAAGATATCGCAAAGATCTTTAAAGATTACAACCCTGAAGCTTCAATTCCTTCATGGGCACTTAGATACGTGGCTTCTAAAGAAAACATGATCACTGTTCTTTCGGGTATGTCAACTATAGAGCAGATGGAAGACAATGTTTCCTTTATGAAAGACATGAAGAAGATCTCAGATGAGGAGCAGAAAGTTATCGATAAAGTAATCGATGCCCTTCATGCAAAGCCAACCATTCCTTGTACAGGATGTTCTTACTGTACAAAGGGCTGCCCTATGAACATCAACATTCCAGGCATCTTTAACAACATGAACACCTATCTTGTTTATGAAAATGCTGATGCTGCAAAGGGTGGCTACAGATGGTCTACAAACGGCAGAGGAAAGGCTTCCGACTGTATCAAGTGCGGACAGTGCGAATCAGTATGTCCTCAGCACATTAAGATCACAGAAGAGCTTGAAAAAGCCGCAGCAGTACTCGAAGGTTGACATGATTGTTTTAGGCCGGAAATCCATAGGGAATCCGGCCTTTTGTTGTATTATGAAGGGGTGCTTGGTATGACGGGGCGTGTACATAAAAAAAGACTTGTTAAAATTTTGTTGTTTGTCTTTACTATCATTTTTATATTCTGGTTAATGCAAGAGTTACGAACTGAAAGATATCCACATAAAGGGCATCTGTATACCAAAAAAGATATTATCTTCAACCATCAAATATCTAGGTGGTATGGAGAAATGTCTAGTTCTGTTGTTATTATTGAAAATGAAGAACAGCTAAAGATAGCAAGAAATGGTTACTTAGATAAGATAGAAAATCGTTCTGGCAGCATTAGGGAACGTTATATAAACATAAGTGAGTTTCCTGAAATTGATGAACTTATAAATAATTATCCTATTAATGATTATACCTATGTCATTCAATATCTTAGTACAGGCAGTGGGAGCAGAAAGGTTATAAGTAAGGGAGTATGGGTAGATGAGAAAACTCATAGCATTAGTTTTGATTTAACTATAAAGACTAATACAAGACTTTATACAGCAGACGAAAATGGGCATATTTTCTATGCGGCTTTTCCAAAGGGTGAAATATCTGATTGTATTTTTGATGACGTTAGTTATCCTGATATTTCGATAAAAGATACAAAAAAGGATGAAACAGAATAGTAAAAGATGCCCCTAAGCATTACGCTTAGGGGCATCTTTCCATTATACTCTTTCTTTTACAAACTCAATAAACTTCTCCGCCTGCTCGCTTGCGGGGCTGTCCTTTAGAAGGCCAAAGCCTATGGAACGCTTATGTACAGGCTCGGAAAGCTTTAGACGTGTAAGGGTGCCGTCTTTTAGCTCATCTTTTACGAAACGGTCGATTACACAGGCGATTCCAAGACCTGTTTTGACAAACTCGATAAGAAGGTCCATACTTGTAACTTCAAGGATCTGCTCAGGCTCTACGTGATGCTCGCGAAAATATGCGTCAATGTAGCGACGGGAAAGGTTTTCTTCGTCAAGGAGCATAAGGTTTGCGGCCGAAAAGAGCTCGGCGCTGCAGGTATGTACAAACTCATCGGTAAAGCCCTCACGGTCTTTAAGATGCTCTAAATATTTAGGCGTAGCCACAAATATGTCTTCGATATCGCCAAAACCAGTAAAGGAGATGGAATCTAGATTCGAAGGCTTTCCTATAAGACCTACGTCCACTTTGTGGGACTGCAGCAGCGAAATAGTCTGCAGCGTAGGCTGGCAATATATGGAGATCCTGATATTTGGATATTTTTCGTTGAAATCTCTAAGCAAAGGAAGGAGCACATATTTACAAAGGGTGGATGAAGCACCTATCTTAAGGTGGCCTATACCAAGCTTTTTGTTTCTTGAAAGGTTTTCTTCGGCTTTATCAAGATGCATAAAAGCGGCACTTGTATGCTCATATAAAAGCTTTCCCGCATCTGTAAGCATAACGCCTCTGCTTCCTCTTATAAAGAGCTGAGTATCAAGGTTTTGCTCAAGATGACTAATGGCTTTGCTTATGGCAGGCTGGCTTATAAAAAGTTTCTTTGCGGCCTTTGAAATGTTGCCTTCTTCGGCGACAGCATTAAATATGTGATAAAGTGAAAGATTCTGCTCCATATCAGGGCTCCTTTCATAACCTAAATTTATATTAATCATTCTTACTATGTATTTTAATCATAACACATCTTGTGATATAATTCCATACATAATCTTAAGAAGGAGGCGCCTTTTTATGGGGATGACAATGACACAAAAGATACTTGCAAAGCATGCGGGACTCCCGTCTGTAGAAGCAGGGCAGCTTATAGAAGCAAACCTTGATCTTGTACTTGGCAATGATGTTACCGCACCTGTTGCAATAGGCGAGATGGAAAAGTTTAATTTAAAAGGCGTATTTGACAAAGACAAGATAGCTTTGGTTCCGGATCATTTTACGCCGAACAAGGATATCAAGTCTGCAGAAAACTGCAAATGCATGAGGGAGTTTGCATATAAAAACAGCATTACAAACTATTTTGAGATAGGACAGATGGGTATAGAACATGCCCTTCTTCCTGAAAAAGGTCTTGTGGTAGCGGGAGATGTGGTGATCGGAGCCGATTCACACACATGTACCTACGGAGCTCTCGGAGCCTTCTCTACAGGAGTAGGAAGTACCGATATGGCAGCGGGTATGGCCACAGGAAAGGCTTGGTTTAAGGTACCTTCGGCTATTAAGTTTAACCTTAAAGGCAAACTTAACAAATGGGTATCGGGTAAGGATGTCATCCTCCACATCATCGGCATGATCGGTGTGGACGGTGCCAGATATAAGTCTATGGAGTTTGTGGGCGAGGGAGTAAGCGCACTTTCCATGGACGACAGATTTACAATAGCCAATATGGCTATCGAAGCAGGGGCAAAGAACGGTATTTTCCCTGTGGACGAACTTACGGTGGAATACATGAAGGAGCATTCCACAAAGCAGTATGAGGTATTTGAAGCAGATGCAGATGCACCTTACGATGAAGTTTACGACATAGACTTAGGGGAGATTAAGTCTACAGTAGCTTTCCCGCATCTTCCTGAAAATACTCATACTATCGATGAGGTGGGGGATATCAATATAGACCAGGTCGTAATAGGTTCCTGTACCAACGGAAGGATCTCCGATATGCGAGTTGCAGCTAGCGTCATGAAGGGACGCAAGGTTGCGAAGGGAGTTCGTGTTATCGTAATTCCTGCCACTCAGGCCATCTACATGCAGTGTATTGCTGAGGGGCTTACACAGTGCTTTATAGAGGCCGGAGCCGTAGTCAGCACACCTACCTGCGGTCCTTGTCTTGGCGGCCATATGGGAGTAATGGCAGCCGGTGAGAAAACAGTTTCCACAACCAACAGAAATTTTGTCGGACGTATGGGTCACACTTCAAGCGAAGTTTACCTTGCAAGCCCTGCAGTTGCTGCTGCAAGTGCCATAACAGGTAAGATAAGCTCGCCTGAAGATCTTGTATAGGAGGTGGTATCATGAATGCATGCGGAAAAGTACACAAATACGGAAACAACATCGATACAGATGTTATAATCCCTGCAAGATACCTTAATTCCTACGATCCTGCCGTGCTTGCGGGATACTGCATGATAGATATCGATGCAGATTTTGCCGGCAGAGTAAAGAAGGGTGACATCATGGTAGCCGGCAAAAATTTCGGTTGCGGATCCTCAAGAGAACATGCACCTATAGCTATTAAAGCAAGCGGTATTTCATGCGTTATCGCAGAAAATTTTGCCAGGATCTTTTATCGTAACGCTATCAACATTGGCCTTCCTATAATTGAATGCAAGGAAGCTGCGGATGAGATCAACGCAAAAGATGAGGTAGAGGTAGATTTTGACTCCGGCCTCATTACCGATAAGACCACCGGCAAGACCTACAAAGGCCAGGCTTTTCCTGAGTTTATGCAGGGTATAATGAAGGCCGGCGGACTTATGAATTACATTAACAAATAGGATTTTTTCTTTGCAGGCCGGGTGCCATAACACCCGGTCATTTTTTATTCTGAAAATTTGCTGTAAAATGCCCTTTTCTACTGTTTTTAGCATCTTGAATATAATTAGATTTTGTGATAAGGTTTTATGTGGAGGATAAGCGTTAATTATGAGTAACATTAACCTTGAATATTATAAGATCTTCTATTATGTTGCGACCTTAGGCGGCATTACCGCTGCTGCAGACAAGCTTTGTATATCACAGCCTGCGGTGAGCCAGTCGGTAAAAAGCCTTGAAAAGCAGATCGGCGGAAAGCTGTTTATGAGAGGGCCAAAGGGCGTCAGCCTCACTCCTGAGGGCGAGGCTTTATTTGCTTACGTAAAAAAGGGCTACGAGATCATAGAAAAGGGCGAGGAATCCTTTAGAAGGATGAATGACATGGAAAGCGGAGAGGTGCGTATAGGAGCTTCCGATATGTCCCTTAAGTATTTCCTGCTTCCGTATCTGGAGCAGTTTCACACAAGATACCCGGGTATTAAAGTCATAGTGACAAACGCTCCTACACCTGAGACCTGCACGAAGCTTTCTGAAGGAAAGATAGATTTTGGCGTAGTTTCAACGCCACTTCCGGAGCGAACCGAGTTTGACACAAGGTATGTAAGGGATATAGAAGATATTTTTATAGCGGGAGGAAGATATGCTTCCTTTAAGCACAGAACGGTCAGGTACGAAGAACTTGAAGATGTACCTGTTATAGCGCTTGAGAGAAATACAAGTACCAGGCGTTATATGGACGAATATCTTGCAAGGCTTGGAGTGGTGTTAAAGCCTGAATTTGAGCTTGCCACAAGTGATATGATCGTTCAGTTTACCCTTCGCAATCTTGGTATTGGCTGCATAGTTAAAGATTTTGCAAAAGAATACCTTGAAAAGGGCGAAGTGTTTGAACTCCTTTTTGAAAAGAAGCTTCCAAAGAGACATTTTTGCATTATAACAGACAAGAAAAACCCTATGAGTAAAGCTGCAGACAAGCTGCTTAAAGTTATAGAAGAAAATTTATGATGTGGAGGAATTTGTAAATGAGACTGGGTGCTTTAGAGGCCGGCGGAACAAAGATGGTTCTTGCCGTTGGAGATGAAAAGGGTAATATTTTTGAGGAAACACAGTTTCCTACAAAGACGCCGGAAGAAACCATGCCGCTTATGATAGAGTGGTTTAAGGAACGTAATATCGAGGCTCTTGGAATAGGCTGTTTTGGACCTGTAGACGTAAACGAGGGCTCTCCTACATACGGATATATCCTTGATACACCAAAGCTTCCGTGGGTTCGCTACAATATAGTCGGAGCCTTTAAAGAAGCTCTTAACGTACCTATAAAGATCGATACCGATGTAAACGGATCCTGCCTTGGAGAGATGCATTTTGGAGCAGCAAAGGGTATTGATTCTGTCCTTTATATCACAATAGGTACCGGTGTCGGAGCCGGTATCAGTATAGACGGAAAGATGGTACATGGTATGCTTCATCCTGAGGCAGGCCACATGCTTATTGCAAGGCATCCGAAAGATAAAGGGGAGTGCGTATGTCCTTATCATGACAGCTGTTTTGAAGGGCTTGCAGCAGGCCCGTCTATTGAAAAACGCTGGGGAGCAAAGGCAAAAGACCTTACAGATAACGATGAGGTGTGGGAACTTGAAAGCTATTATATAGCAGCAGGACTTGTAAACCTTTGCCTTTCCGTAAGCCCAAAGAAGATTATCCTTGGGGGCGGAGTTATGCACCAGGAAAAACTTTTTCCGCTTATCAGGAAGAAATTTACAGAGCTTATGGGAGGCTACATAAGGACACCTGAGCTTTCCGATATGGATTCTTATATAGTGCCAAACAGTTTAAATGATGAACAGGGAATTCTTGGTGCCATCTATCTTGCAGATGAAGCACTTAAATCCAATAATTAAAACTGGATTTAACTATTTGACAAAATCTGCGAGCACGCCATTTTACTAATGTTACAGGGGTAGTAATGAACGAGAAGATCGATGCTTTTTCAAAGGGAATATTTAAGACCGGTAAAAACTCCGTTGTGTTTAACCCTGCAAAGCTTTATATAGAGGCTAAAGAGGGAATTATATACGAAGGTAGTATCGATTTTGAGGCTTCAATAGCAAAGGATATTGAGGTCTGTTTGTCTTGCGAAGAACCTCAATTTATCCTTAACTATGCTACCCAGAGCAAAGGCAGAGGAAAGATAGAATTTTCATACGATGCCACATACAAAGAAGCCGGGTTTGAAAGAAAGACGGATATTCATTTTATCAGTTCTGCAGGTGAATATGATATCCCTGTAGAGATAAATGTTGTAAAGGCTGAGATTGATTCACCCATAGGAGGGCTTTCTGATCTTTTTCAATTTGCGGCCCTTGCAAAGCAAGACCCTGCGTCTGCGCTTGAAATCTTTCTTTCAGAGAGCTTTGAACGTACTTTCCTTAAAGGAAATACCGAAGACAGGCTTGTTTACAGAGGCCTTATAAAAAGCAGGGCAAAGGAACATGCTATGGAAGAATTCCTGCTTTTTGAGCGCAAAAAAATGCCGGTTATCCTATGTGTCAGCGAAAGTGAGCTTGAGTATCATCTTGCAAGAAAAGCCATAAAAGACAATATAACCGTAAAACGCAATACCTGGGGCTATACTGATATCCCGGTGCATTGCGATATGGATTTTGTTCAGATAGAAAAAACGCATATTTCAGGGGAAGATTTTGTCTCCGGAGAGGCAAAGATACCTTTTGTGCTTGATCCGCTTAAAATGCATGAGGGCAAAAACGTAGCTACCGTAACCGTAGGAAGCGGTGATGTGGCCCTTAGCGTTCGAATATTTGCAGACTGCACTGCAAGCAGGCCCGTAAGGTCTTCTTTGCCTTTTAAGAAAAAAGCATACGCCGTAAAGCTTATCAATAACTTTATGGACTTCAGGACACATAAGATCACTACAGAGCAGTTTGCCACAAGCAACAGGGCGGTTCTTTACGGTCTTCAGGTAATAGATAATGACGTTTTGCTTGAACTTGCCGGGATCCACTTAAACCTTCTTGGAAAACGAATAGCAGAGGCAAAAGCAGGCCTTGAAAAGGCGGCAGGACGCATGAAAGATCAAAGGGAATTTGCTACGATCTACTTTGCTTTCCTAAAAGCAAAGCTTTACCCTGAAGATGAAAAGGCGTCAAGAGACGCCAAGCTTATGCTTACAAGAGCCGTGGCAGAACATCCTTCCGAGTGGTGGTATGTGGAACTTTTCCTTGAGATAGGTCATGAGAAGATCAAGAGGGCGGAAGACAGACTGCGATTTTTGCGAGAGGTATATGGAGCTGGCTGTCGAAGCGAGATAATCTATTACGAGGCTTATTCGATTCTGGTAAAAAAGCCGGAACTATTCACAAGACTTTCAGGTTTTGAGGTACAGATATTTAACAGAAGTGAAAGGCTGGGGCTTTTTGACCCTGAGCTTAACGAGCAGTACGTATATTTTGCGGAAAACGAAAAGAACTACGATCCGCTTGTATTTAAACATCTTGTCAGCATATACGAAAGAGAAGGATCTGATGAAGTCCTTTCGGCAATATGCGCAGTATTACTGAAAAAAGATAAAAAGTTAAATTCTGATTTTATTTGGTTTAAACGTGCTGTATCTAAAGAAATAAGGCTTACAGGTGTTTATGAGGCCTATATGGATACGGCAGATAAAGACGTTTTTGCCGCGCTTGAAAGCAGGGTTTATACATACTTTGAGTATGACAATTCCTTGCCTGACGATAAGAAGGCATTTCTTTATGCAAACGTGATCACTCACAGGCGTGACAGAGATAAGACAGGTATTTACGATGCTTATCTTCCGCAGATAAGAGAATTTGCGGAGAGAATGATAAAGACCGGCCGTATGAACAGCCACCTTGGCATAATCTATGATGACCTCTTTGAAAATACGGATTTTGAGACTGAGGTTACGGAGTATCTACCTGAGATAATCTTTAAAAACGAGATCGTCTGCAAGGTGCCGGGTATCGTTAGTGTAATCGGACTTGCACCGGAGCTGTCAGATGAGTACTCTGCGACCTTTGAAAACGGCAGGGCCTATATAGATGCCATTGATAACGACACCGTATTTCTTACAGAAGATCTTGACGGCAACAGATATATAATGTCTGCCCATTATGATATAAACAAGATCTTCCGCACAGGAAGACTTTCTGATGTAGCGTATGAGGCAGGAAGCAGAGACAGGCGGATACTTATCGGGCGCACAAAAAAGGCTTCCATGTACCACAAAGGAAATGTGGAGACCACCGAAGAATACGGTATTATCGCAGAGAGCGAAGGAATCTCGGGAGAGTATCGAAGCGAAGCTGTTTGCACTCTTATTAACTACTATTACGATCATTTCGAGGGAAATCTTCTTGAGGAGTACCTTGGAAAAGCGGATCTGTCTTATCTTAGCAGCGAAGACAGGACCCGCATTATAGAGCTTTTTATGATGAGAGATCTTAGCGAGCTCTCTCTTAAAAGTATTAAAAAATACGGATTTATCGGCATTTCAACCAAATACCTGCTGCGTATCTTTAACAGAAGTATTGATGAAGAAAATGAAGAAGACAGAGATTTTATGCTGTCTCTTGCCTGGTATATCTTTGCGGGTGGCAGGGCTGATACCGGTGTGCTTTCTTTCCTTGAAAAATATTTTGTGGGAAGCACTAACCAGTACTTAAGGCTTTGGGAAGAACTGCACAGAGTAGGACTTCCTTCAGGAAATCTTGAAGAGCGCGCCGTAACGGGCATGCTTGAATCAGAGACCGTACCGCCGGGAGCCGCAAGACTTTTTAAGAGCTTTTATAAGCGCTGCATAGAAGAACGCAACGTTACCGCAAGAAAACTGATAAGAGCCTTTCTTGCTTTTGAAGCTTACAAATATCTTGCAAGTGATGATATCCTTGACGACATGCTCTTTAACGAGATGCGTGAAGAGATATTCTACGACGGAAATGATATCTGCAAGATGGCTGTACTTAAGTATTACAGCAGGAAAAAGACATTAAGTACCGATGAACTTACATTTGCGGAAGAATATATGCGTAACTCTGCAGAAAAAGGTAATATTATGCCGTTCTTTACCGGTTTTGCGGGAAAATGCACACTGCCTGCGGGAAGCAGGAACAAGTCTTTTGCGGAGGTTATAGCAGACCCTGATGACCTTGTGTACATACATTACAGGATCATAGGTGATGACGAAGAAGGCGAATTTGTAACAGAACCTATCCTTCACAACTATCACGGTATTTTTCTTAAGAGCTTTACTCTTTTTTACGGAGAGGCTGTGCAGTACTACATAACCATCGAAAGAGACGGCGACAGTGAGATAGTCTTAAGCAAGGTCCTTGAGATAGGGTCAGATAACGGCGAAGACAGCATTACGTCTATAGGCGTTGATGAGAGCCCGTATCAGATGCTTAACATCATTCTTCTTGCAGACGAACTTAACGATGATATGACGGTTAAAGACATGATGAACAGGTTTGCCTGCAGAAATCATGTAATAGATAAGCTTTTTAAACCAATTTAGATTAAGGAGGACATACGGTCGTGAGTGGTAAACTTTATATTGGGATCGACATCTGCAGAGACTATTCACAGATAGTATGTATCTCTGACAAATTCAGTGAGCCCCAGTCGCTTGGAAAAGACGGGCCTGCAGAAAGCTACCTTATCCCTACGGGAAGTCTTGATCGTGAAAACCTTACGAGGCTTCTTAGAAATATGCTAAACCTTACAAGGCTCACTTCTCCTGATGATACCATCGCTTATGTGGGAGTGGCTGTAGAAAAGCTGCCGGAAGAAAAAGAAGAAAGCCTTAAGGCCGCATTAAAGGAAAGTTTTGAAAATATCGGCATAAAAGAGGACAGACTTATAATAGTACCTCACAATGAGGCTCTTTTATCATATGTTGTCCACGGAAAGCGTACCCTTTGGTCGGGAGACACGGTCTTATTTGAGTTTCGTGATGAAAAACTTTATTCTGTGAGGCTTACCATCAATAAAAAGCTTAAGCCTATGATGGCTGAGATCAGAGAGACGGATTACGGCAGTTATCTTAAGACAACGGATATACTAAAAGACCCGGTAAAAGCAGCGGCAGGCTTTGATGAGGCAGCGGAAAACGCAGTCAGTGTAAGCAATATGGTTTCCTGTATCTATGCTTCGGGCCGCGGTTTTGAAAGCACATTTGCTGATGAGGTCCTTGTAAAATATGCCACCGGAAGGAAGGTATACAAGGGACAGAACCTGTATGCAAAAGGGGCCTGCTATATAGCAAAGATGAAGGCGGAAAATGAAGAGCAGACGGTTACCCTTCTTGATTCGGATATGATACCTGCTTCCTTAAGACTTAAGGTATATACAGACGGAAAAGAACAGGAAATAGAGCTTGTGCCGCCTCTTACAAAATACAGCGAGGCCGCAGTAACAAAGGATTTGATACTTGATGAGACTGACAGACTGGAGTTTAGATTTATAGATGTGAGGTCTGATGTTAAATCTAAATTTGATTTATCACTTGACGGGCTGCCGAACCGTAGCCCTCGTATGACAAGGCTACGCCTAAGCGTTGATTTTACCGAGGCTTACAGTTGTAGAATAAAAGCGACTGACCTTGGCTTTGGTACTTTTGTAAGACCTGATGAAAGCGATACCGGTATTCGCCACGAATGGCAGACCGTAATGAATATTTAAATCGGAGCAAAGATGGGAAAAGTAATACTTTGCAGCGGCGTTCTTTCCGGAAGCCCTTTTGAGGTTCCGGGAGGCAGACTTATATATTCTGCCGATGAACTCTGCTACTACGTTTATGAAAATGCAATAAAGCTTGAGGAAGACTTTTTTTCGGAAGCACTTATAAAATGGCTTCGTGAAAAATGTGAGATGACAGAGATAGCCGATAAGCTGGAGTTTCTTGAAGAGAACAATTACAGCTTTAAAGACCGTGTGGTGGCGCTTCTTTGCTCTGCAGACTATTATACCGAGGATGAGATCATTCTCCTTATAAAGAAGATGAATGCCTGGGAGAATCTTCCTTTGTGGCGAAAAAAGAAGCTTCAGGCAGATGAGCTCCTTATGGAGGGTCACTTCCTTAAAGCAAGAAGCGAATATGAAAGCATTCTTGCCATTGAAGGTATAGATGATGAGGACGCCGGCAGCGTTTACCACAATATCGGCGTTGCGAAAATGCATACCGTGGCTGCAGGAGAAGCCGCGCGAGATTTTTACAAGGCTTATCAGATAAGCGGAAACGGCGAGAGCCTTAGAAGCTGTATTATCGCCTATCTCATTGAAGGTGACATCGGAAGAGCAGAAAACATCTGCATGAGAGAAGGATATGGCAGCGATCTTCTTGAAAAATGTGAGAGCGAATACGAGAAGTGTATGGCTGAAGCAGATATGAAAGATGACATCTACGTTATGACCCGTGAACAGCGTATGAAACATGTGGCAGAATGGAAAAAGCAGGTGAGAAGATTATGAGATTATTCAGAAAGACAATTGAGCTTGATGAAAAAGGAATGAATGAATTTATAACTTCTGTTTCCGAAGACAATGCTCCGAGATACAAAAAGCGCGAAGAACTGCGCAGTAACACGGAATCGGGAAGCTACTGGGACACCCTTGCGGCAGAAAGAGAGCAGGGGGCTAAGGAAAAAGTATCTGATGGCATAGATGTAAATGATATCGATCCCGATGTTTATATCGATACTTTAACAGGAGATGATGAACCTGTCTACGCTAAGAATACAGAAGAAGCCGAGATAGAAGCAGCTATTTCACTTCTTGACAGTCGTAAAGGAGTAAGCAGACAGCCGGATAGAAGCGAAGAAGAGCAAAGAAGAGCACTTTCTGCCGAATTTCGTAACGCTTTTATGATGAGCAAATCTGAAAACGACGAGAAAGAAAAGGGTAGTGAAAGAGAAGAAAAACAGGAAAAAGAAGAGATTCCGGATTTTATAGAACCGGAAAAGGAAGCTGACACTTTTGCAGCAAACGAGGCTCTTTTTGAAAGAGAACTGCAAAAAGAAAAGGAGGCTGTGGCAAAAGCCAAAGCCTCAGAAGGTGAAAAGAAAGATAAAGCTTTAAAAACAGAGAAAAAGCCTGTAAAGGAAAGGCGGGAAGGACTTTTTACAAGAAGGCGCGATAAAGCTGCCATTGCAGAGGAAAAGCTGCTTTCCGGCGGCAAGATGAGCGCAAGAGCCCTTCGAGACCTTGTAGTTGCCAAATGCGACTCCATACAGGATTGCAGGCTTCAGCTTAACATAGACAGAACTTCTTACCAGGAGGTTACCGCATATCTTCAGGATACACAGCTTATCGAAAGACTTGATATCAATGAAAAAGCTGAACTTTCAGAAGCCGGCCGTCATATCCTTGCCATAAAAAAGGAGATGGAGCGCACCAGCAGAAAGAGAAGAAAGCTTACAGATTATCAGATATCTATCCTTGAAAGATACGAAGAGAGTATCCCTACAGACATCAAGAAGATTGAAGAAGATGAGGAATATCATGCCCTTATAAAAGAAGATCTTCAAAAGCTTGAGGGAGAAAAGGGTGAGATAATATACGACAGGGATAACGCGGAGGATAAGAGAGGTTTCTTAAAGAAACTTGGTATGATCTCCGCAATTGTCATAACCGCTCTCCTTGTTTTGTATCTGGCACTCTTTCTTGTAACGGAAAGAGAGATAAATATAATGCCTGAATTTATTGTAACAGTGGCCTGCGCCATTATACTAGTCACCTACATTTTTGTAGAGAACAGAAGGGCTGTATATACCATAAAGATGAGTGATAAGAAGATGAACAAACTTATCACCCTGCAAAATAAAATCAAGATTAAATATATCAACAGTACAAATACAATAGACTTTTTATATGATAAATACGCCATCAACAGTTCCGGCGAGCTTAAGTATCGCTGGGAGCAATATGTTGTTATGCGAGATGAGATGAATCTTCAAAAGAAGAACATCGAGATACTTGACATGTATGAGCGGGAGATAGAAAATTACATGAAGCAGCTTGGGGTTCATGACCCTGAGGTCTGGACCTATCAGGCAAGTGCTCTTGTAGATCCCCGCGAGATGGTAGAGCTTAAGCATCGTCTTAATTCAAGACGTGGAAAGCTTCGTGAATCCATTGATTTTAACCAGGGGCTCATTGACGAGTCTATGGCAAAGCTTAGAGAACTTATAGAAGAGTTCCCTGAGAAAGAAGACGTTATTAAAGCGGTTGTTTCAGACTATGAGATAGCGCTTTAAAGATAGATTTGGAGGCAAAACAAATGAATGTTACAGAAAAACTGGCTCGTCTTCGCGAGCTTATGAAGGAAAACGGTATCAGCGAATACCTTGTTCCTACAGCAGATTTTCATGATTCTGAGTATGCAGGCGAGCATTTCGCTGTAAGAAAATGGCTCTCAGGATTTACAGGATCCGCAGGAACCCTGGTGGTTACCTTAGATGAGGCAGCACTTTGGGCAGACGGAAGATATTTTATACAGGCTGAAAATCAGCTTAAGGGCAGCACCATCACTCTTATGAAAATGGGTGAGGAAGGTGTTCCTGAGCTTAAAGATTATGTGTTTGACAAGATGCCTGAAGGCGGCTTCCTTGGCTTTGACGGAAGAGTTATAAGCGCAAAGGCAGGAGAAGGCTACGCAGAAAGACTTAAAGAAAAGAATGCGGGTATAAAGTTTGATAAAGACCTTGCAGGTTCCCTTTGGGAAGACCGCCCTGCTATCTCTGCAGAGCCTGCTTTCCTTCTTGATACAAAGTGGACAGGAAAGACTTCGGCAGACAAGCTTAAAGACGTAAGAAAAGAGATGGAAGATAAAAAGGCAGATGCGCTTATCATCACATGTCTTGATGATATCGCATGGCTTTACAACATAAGAGGAAACGACATTCCTTGCAACCCTGTTGTTATGGCTTATACCATCGTTGAAAAGGAAAAGGCATATATCTTTGTTAATGAAACTGTTCTTAATGATGAGATCAGGGCAGAGTTTAAGGCAAACGGTGTTGAGATAAGACCTTATAACGATATTTACGAATTTGTAAAAGGCTACAAAAAAGGTTCAAAGGTTATGATGAATAAGGCAAGAGTAAATTATGCCGTATGCAATAACCTTGACAGTGAAGTAGAGATCGTCACCGCTACAGAGCCTACCACACTTATGAAGTGCAGGAAAAATGAGACAGAGATTGCAAACCTTCGAGCTTCACATATCAAAGACGGCGTGGCTGTTACAAAGTTTATGTACTGGCTTAAGAAAAATGTGGGTAAGATGGAGATGAGCGAGATCTCAGCTTCTGATTATCTTGAAGAAAGAAGACGCGAGCAGGAAGGCTTTATCGAGCTTTCGTTTGATACAATTTCCGCTTACAATGCAAATGCAGCCATGATGCATTACAAGGCAGATGAGAGCAGCAACGCATCGCTTAAGGCAGAAGGCATGCTCCTTGTGGATTCCGGCGGACAGTATTATGAGGGTACCACAGACATTACCCGTACCTTCATCTTAGGACCAATAAAAGATGAATGGAAAAAGCACTTTACTCTTACGGTAAAAGGTATGCTCAACCTTGCAAATGCACATTTCCTTTATGGATGCCGCGGTATCAATCTTGATATACTTTGCCGTGCTCCTCTTTGGAATATCGGTATTGATTACAGATGCGGAACAGGCCACGGCGTGGGATATCTTCTTAATGTGCATGAGGCTCCAAACGGCTTCAGATGGAAGATAGTTCCTGAAAGAAGTGATTCAGCCGTTCTTGAAGAGGGTATGGTAACAACCGATGAGCCGGGTGTATACGAGGAAGGCAGTCACGGAATCCGTATAGAAAACGAACTTGTATGTAAAAAGGCTGAGAAGAACGAATACGGCCAGTGGATGGAATTTGAGACCATCACTTACGCTCCTATCGATCTTGAGGGAATAGATAAGGCTTACCTTAATCCTGATGATGTTAAGCAGTTAAATGCTTACCACAAGATGGTATTTGAAAAGCTTTCTCCGTACTTTGAGGGCGAAGAGCTTGATTGGCTTAAGGATGTTACAAGAGCAATATGATATTAAATGAATGTCGCGAAAAGGATTTTCCTTTTCGCGACTTATCGTAAGAAAATCGTAAGAAATTCTTAATGGAATATTTCAACATGGAGGAAGGCTATGGACTATAATAGCATGGATGAGTTATTTGAAAGGTTTCTTGATGAGGACTACTTTGGAAACAAACTGGAGATATTTCAGGAAATGAAGGAGAATATGACAAGGCGTATGCTTGACAACATCGCCGCCTCCCTCGACCTTATACTAGCGGGAAAATCAGATGAAGATGACATGGAATTTATAGAATATCATCTTCGCACTGCCAGCAAATATGAAACAAAAAGATTTGGCAGATAAGTTTGATAATGAAAGCATAAGGCTTTTCATTATAGATTTTCTTAGGAGGACACTATATTATGCACAAAATGAAAAAAGCAGTAGCGCTGATGCTGGTATTTATGCTGGCAGTGGGTCTTGTAGCCTGCGGAAAGAAAGCAGATGAAAAAAAGCCTGAGAGCAGCGCAACTGCTGAAAAGACAGAAGAAAAAGCAAATGATAAAGAGGCGGAGCCTGCTAAGCCTGCAGAAGATGTAGACAGCGAAGATGGCGAGATCATAGAGATCACTCCTTCTACAGACGAGGCAGATGAAAGCGGACTTCTTAGAATAGGCGTTGCAAAAAGCAGCGAATATTACTATGACGAAGAAACATATGAGACTTTGGCATACGCAAAATACAGCAATGTCTCTCTTCTTGCGGGCAGTGATACCTACGCTGAGCTTGCAGCCTCACTTGATGAGTTTTCAACAGATAGCAAGGTAAGAACCCTTGATGAATTTGAAACACTTAAATCATCTGTCAAATCTGACATAGAAGCCGGCGACGAACCGTTTATGAACTACTTTATAGAAGAAAGCTCAAACATAGTGCGTGCCGATGATAAGGCCCTCAGTATAGTGGATTTTGTATCTTCATATACCGGCGGTGCTCATGAAAACCTTGGTATTTTTACTTACAACTATGACACAAAAAGCGGTAAGCTTCTTAAGCTGACAGATGTAATAAAAGATGTGGATGCATTTACAGAGCTTATATCAGAAAAAGCAAGCAAATACGCAGATGATGTAATCAGCGATCCTGCAGAATACATTAAAAAAGGTATTAATGAAGAAGGTTACTGCCTTTCATGGGCTCTTTCATATACCGGCGTTGATGTTTATTTTGCTCCTTATGAGATCGCCAGCTATGCAGCAGGCGTTATCACAGCATCCGTAACATTTAAAGAAAATCCGGAGATCTTTAATGATCTTTATACAGAAGTGCCTGCTTCATACGAAGTAGCATTTTCAGGAGCAGGACAGGTTCTTGCAGATACAAACGGTGACGGACTTCCTGAGAATGTTTCCGTTTGGAAGACTCCGGGAGATGACGCAGAAGATCTTTTTAATCTCTCTGTTTATATTGGCGAAGACCTTGTTGTAAGCGATGACGAGTTCTTTAACTTTGATTATAACTGTATCATGCTGCATAAAGCAGACGGAAACTACATTTTGGTTGACGGACAGTCTTATAATGACTGCCATACCACAAGAGTTTATGACATAGCAAGCAAAAAGATGACAGATGAGCTTCTTGGAACAGGACTTGTAAGATACGGTACATACGATGATTATCCGTTCTGCTACGAAGTAGCCGGAAATCCTGATAAAAAGGAACTTTTCACAAGGCTTGATGCACTTGGCACCTACGATACTTTCAGAACATACAGCCTTGAAGGCGGAAAACTTATACCCGAAAAAGAGTATTACTACTATGATGACGGAGCCGTAACCCTTAGAAATGCGGTAGGACTTACCGTAGATGTATGCGATGAAAACGGAAACGTAACAGGGGAGACAGATGTAAAGCCGGGGGAGTATTTTACTTACCTTTACACCGACGATGCCACATTTATGATGTGCTCACTTTCAGACGGAACCATCGTAAAGCTTGACATGGATATATCTGAGTACCCACAGAAAGTTGAAGGGGAAGATGTTATGGACGTATTCCCTGATGTGCTCTTTGCAGGCTAAATGATTATAGTGGCATCGGGGCTGATGGAACAAAAAAATATTTAATTAATCCCTCCATATGTTATACTAAAACTTATGGAGGGAATTTTTATGCACAGCATTGGGAAACTTATAGACACATTCAGATACGGTTCGGCAAAAACAAGACGATTTCTTTTGATCCTTGCGCTTCTTACGGTGGCTTCCGTAGCCTGCTCGGTCCTTGCACTTACGCAAAACTCCTGGACTATGGTGGGAGCAGCCTTCGTGCTTTGGGTGGCACTCTTTATAGTGGCAGGATCAAAAGAACTTTCCGAAAGAAAAGTTGAAGTGGGAGAAAAAGCTAAAAAAGAAGAAAAAAAGAAGGAAAAAGGCTCACTTTTTTCTGCTGTAAAGGGCATATTTAAGCCAAAAGACGGCAAGATCCCAAAAGATGATTCTCCTGAAGGAGAAAAGATGCGAAAGCTTCGCGAGGCGGGGCATATAGCATTTACGGATAAGGAGCTTGCAGGGCTTCTAAAACTTCATCATGTTAAGCGCACACATAGGACCATTCTTATAGATAACTGTGCCACTCATGGTATAAAGGAGACTCCGGCTTATGTATGGCGCGACAAAAGAAGAGTTTATTTTCTTTTGCTTCTTGCAAGCCCAAAGCGTATACAGTACCCTATCGAGCAGTGCTCCAACATGACTTACAAGCGTGCGGTCCTTGCAGATGAGAAAAAGGACTATCTTGAGATAGTGCGTCCGGGTCCTGTAAATATTGTATTTGGCGGCTTTTTGCCCCTTTATTACAGAGAAAGACTTGCAAATAAGCTTGTTACAAGAAAAAATCTGTACTGCCTTGGGAAAGATATATATATTACTGCAGCTTCCGTTAAAAATGTGGTAGAAGTCATAAATCCGCGTTTTGAGATAGAAGATGAGATAACAGAAAGCCATAACGAGTGGTTTAACGAGTGTTACAGGTATAATACTTTGTGGCGTGACAAAGTTTATAAAGGTGATGAATACAAAAATGCAGTTGTGGAATGTCTAAAACGCATGAGCCGCGCAAACATTCCTTTTGATGATTTCAGAAAATGCCTTGAAGGCCTTGTGGAATACCACATCATCACGGATGAGATGGCAGATAAGTTTGCCGAGTACAGAAGAAAATATCAAAATGAGCAGTAATGTATTTTACTCTTCACTTTTTTGCTTTAAAGTGGTGCTTGACAAAATCGGTATCATTGTATACAATAGAACCTGACATATTGTTATAATACTTTGAGGGGAGTATTTCTTATACCTTATGTCAGTTTATTGTAGCGATAGGAGTATTAATAAGGGCAAATTAGGAGTAAAAATGAGCAATTACGAGAAACAGACAGATGAGGCAGACAAGTACTCCCTTAGAGGGCGCGTATTTGACAAGCTTCGTGAAGACATCATCAGCGGCGTATACAAAGACAAAGAAGAGCTTAAGGAGGTTGCTATAGGTCAGGAACTTGGAGTATCCAGAACTCCTGTCCGTGAAGCCCTTCGTCAGCTTGAGCTTGAAGGACTTGTCACCATTATTCCAAACAAAGGAGCTTACGTTACAGGTATCACAGATAAAGATATCGAAGATATCTTTGCCATACGTTCTCACCTTGAGGGCTTATGTGCTGCCTGGGCCTGTGATAATGCTACAAAAGAGCAGGTTGATGCTCTTGAAGAAAATGTTTATCTTGCAAATTTCCACGCAGACAAAGAACATTTTGATCAGGTAGTTGAGCTTGACAACAAATTCCACAAACTTCTTTACGAGTCATGCGGAAGTCGTATCCTTGCAAAGGTCCTTATCGAATATCATCTTTATGCAAGGCGTGTCCGTACCGTTAATCTTTCCGAAAAAGAGAGAGCAAAACACAGCATCGGTGAGCATGAAAAGATCGTATCCGCCATCAAAGCAAAAAATAAAGAAGAGGCGGAAAGAAATGCCTACGAGCATATCGCCCAGTCCATACTTCGTATGAAAAATGCAGACAAATAATGAAAATAAAAGCTTTACCTTTTGGTAGAGCTTTTTGATTAATATACTAAAACAGAAGGGATTTTATCATGAACAGAAAAATATTGAAAAACAAGATATTTCTTTATCTTACCGAATTTTTTGCGGGGATGTCGGTTATGGCGGTGGAACTTGGAGCAAGCAGACTCCTTGCGCCCTATTTCAGTTCTTCGCAGATCGTCTGGACCATTATAATCGGAACCATTATGATCGCTATGGCTCTTGGCAACATTTACGGCGGAAGAAGTGCAGATAAAGACCCAAACCCTGACAGGCTGTATAGAAGGGTTATAATAGCGGCGGTCTGGATCGCGGCTATCCCGGTTGTTGGAAAATATATAATACTTGGAGTTTCGGCGCTGCTTATTTTTACAGTAAGCAACAATTTCCTTATAATCGCGGCTTTTGCAGCCTGCATGATAGTTTTTGTCTACCCCCTTTTCCTTCTTGGTACCGTAACTCCTTCTCTTGCAAGGTTTACGGTAAGCAGTATCGATGATTCCGGAAAAGTAGTGGGAACCCTTAATGCAAGCAATACCGTGGGCAGCATTATCGGAACTTTTATGCCTACATTTATCAGTATCCCGGCAGTGGGAACCGCTATCACATTCCTTATATTTTCAGGGATCTTACTTGCTCTTTGCCTTTGCTATTTCTTTTCTAAAAAAGAAGAGGGAAATGCAGGCGGGAAGGAGCTTTCAGCGTGAGAAAAGAAAATGTGAAAAACAGAGTGGCAGTTGCCACCGGAGCTGTTCTTTTCCTGCTTTGCTGCATTTTCGGAAGGAACAATTCCTTTGCGTTCTGGCAAAATAACCTTACCTACGAAGGAGAGTCTGTATACAACTACCTTCAGGTCTATGAAAACAGCGCGGAAGTTGTGCTTTCAACAAATGTGCTCTTTGGCGTACAGTCGGTTTATATGAAAGATAAGCGCCTTACAGGCATGTATTACGATTATGCCATGGCAGCCCCTTATATGGCGGGGGTAAAAGAAAAGGAAAACCTTGATGTGCTTATACTTGGTATGGGCACGGGAACTTATGCCACCCAGCTTAACAGATATTTTAATAACATTTCCTGCGAGGGCGTAGAGATAGATGAAAAGATCACAGACCTTGCAAGAAAGTATTTTGAACTTCCGGAAAGTATTCCCGTAACCACATACGACGGAAGAGCCTATCTTAACGCTATCGATAAAAAATACGATGTTATTATGGTAGATGCATATCAGGACATAACCATTCCTTTTCAGATGAGCTCAAAAGAGTTCTTTACCCTTGTAAAAGACCATCTTACTGATGACGGTGTCATGATAGTAAACATGAATATGAGAGGGCAGAGCGAGGGCAGCATCAACGACTACCTGCAGGATACCATAGCAAGCGTATTTGACAGCGTATACACAGCAGACGTTAGCGGCTCAACAAACCGCGAACTCTTTGCATTTATGGGAGAAACCGGGCTTGAAACATTTAAGGCAAATCTTTCTCTTGAAAATGATACCGAGCTTATAAACATGATGGATAAGGTATATTCAGACCTTTCGCCAAAATATGCAGGGGGCAGCCGCATTCTTACAGACGATAAAGCGCCTGTTGAGCTTCTTGGCATGAAGGTGATAGATGAGCTTATAGAAGATGAAGTTTCCTACTATAAGGAAATTTACAAAAAAGAGGGCATAGAAGGGCTTCTTGAGGCCTTTTAGCCCCGTGAACTCTTTTGCTTGACTTTTTTTATGCATGCCGTTATAATTTCATTCATACAGGCAGTGAAGGGAACAAGTAGTTTTTTTCGCAGGTCTTTACAGAAAGCAGCCGGCTGATGAGAGGCGCAAAGACAGAAAAGTACGAATACATCCCGGAGCCCTTGCCCGAACTTTTAGTAGGCGTAAGCGGGTGCGACCGTTATATCGTTAGGGAGTAAGATCTTTTGCTCCTGCTGAGGCGTATGCCGCGAGGCCTGCGCGAATAAAGGTGGTAACACGGATTATATGGTCCGTCCTTTTAAATAAGGGCGGACTTATTTTATACCCATTTTTACAAAGTCGGCCCACAAAGATCACTTCAGGAGGTAGAGAAAATGGGAATTTATGAAGAACTTGTCAGACGTGGACTTATAGCCCAGGTTACTGACGAAGCTCAGATACGTGAGCTTATCAATGCCGGAAAGGCTACATTTTACATTGGTTTTGACTGTACCGCAGACAGCCTTACCGCAGGCCACTTTATGGCACTTACTCTTATGAAGAGACTTCAGGAGGCAGGCAATAAGCCTATCGCCCTTATCGGCGGCGGTACCACCATGATCGGTGACCCATCCGGAAGAACTGATATGAGAAAGATGCTTACAAGAGAAGACATTGACCACAACGCAGCCTGCTTTAAAAAGCAGATGGAAAACTTTATCGACTTTTCTGATGGCAAGGCTCTTATGCTTAACAATGCAGACTGGCTTATGAACCTTAATTACATCGAGCTTTTACGCGAGGTCGGTGCATGCTTTTCAGTAAACAACATGCTCCGTGCCGAGTGCTACAAGCAGCGTATGGAAAAGGGACTTTCATTCCTTGAGTTTAACTACATGATCATGCAGTCCTACGATTTTTATTACATGTTTCAGCACTACAACTGCAACCTTGAGTTTGGCGGCGACGATCAGTGGAGCAACATGCTTGGCGGAACAGAGCTTATAAGAAGAAAGCTCGGAAAAGACGCACATGCCATGACAATCACTCTTCTTACAGATTCAAACGGTAAGAAGATGGGTAAGACTGCAGGTAACGCAGTATGGCTTGATCCAAACAAGACCTCTCCGTTTGATTTTTATCAGTACTGGAGAAATGTTGACGATGCAGACGTAATAAAGTGTCTTAAGATGCTTACTTTCCTTCCTATCGAGGAGATCGAAGCTATGGAAAGCTGGCAGGGAACAGGCCGTATCAACGAGGCTAAAGAGATCCTTGGCTTTGAACTTACAAAGATGGTTCACGGCGAGGAAGAAGCAAGAAAGGCTCAGGATGCTGCAAGAGCGCTCTTTACTTCAGGTAATGCGGCAAATATGCCTACATTCGAGCTTACAAGCGAAGATCTTACAGATGGCAGCATAGATATCCTTTCTATTCTTGTAAAAGCAGGTCTTTGTCCTTCAAGAAGCGATGCAAGGACAAATGTACAGCAGGGCGGTGTTACCGTTAATGACGAGAAAGTGACGGATTTTAAGGCTGTATTTGCAGCTGACACGCTTAGCGGCGACGGACTTGTGGTAAAGAAGGGTAAGAAGAACTTCAAGCGCGTTGTTTTAAAATAAGTATTGTAAATTAAATAAAGGGAGGAATTAATAATGGGTAAGATTCAAATGACCACCCCTCTTGTAGAGATGGATGGAGATGAGATGACAAGGGTTATATGGAAAATGATAAAGGAGGAACTCATTTTTCCGTATATCGACCTTAAGAGCGAGTATTACGACCTTGGTCTTGAGTATCGTAACGAAACAAACGATCAGGTAACTGTTGACTCAGCCAATGCCACTCTTAAATACGGAGTTGCGGTTAAGTGCGCCACCATCACGCCAAATGCAGCCCGTATGACAGAATACAACCTTAAAGAGATGTGGAAGAGCCCAAACGGCACTATCCGTGCTATCCTTGACGGTACAGTGTTTAGGGCGCCTATCCTGGTAAAAGGCGTGGAGCCTTACGTAAAGAACTGGGTTAAGCCTATTACGATTGCCCGTCACGCTTACGGCGATGTATATAAGGCTACCGAGATGAAGGTAGAAGGCCCGGGAAAAGCAGAGCTTGTTTTTACGGCAGCAGACGGAACGGAAACACGCGAGCTTATCCACGAGTTTAAGGGAGCCGGCATTCTTCAGGGCATGCATAACCTTGAGTCTTCAATCGAAAGTTTTGCCAGAAGCTGTTTTAACTTTGCAGTAGATACTAAGCAGGACCTTTGGTTTGCAAGTAAAGATACCATCTCTAAAAAGTATGATCATACTTTTAAGGATATTTTTGCGGAAATCTATGAGAAGGAATACAAAGAGACCTTTGAAAAGCTTGGTATCGAGTATTTCTATACACTTATAGATGATGTCGTTGCCAGAGTTATCCGTTCTGAGGGCGG
>JAEEGF011368011.1_pt1 | contig 28455 bp, 26 predicted proteins | sample 9134171 | NCBI WGS metagenome assembly JAEEGF01 (sample SAMN16246542, study PRJNA631951) | gut metagenome | biome: gut microbiome; feature: rumen; material: AP-attached | host: Bos | place: Iran: Karaj | collected 2018-10 | reverse complement strand
AACAAAGAATCAAGATGATGAACAAAGAACGTAGCAAAAGTATCGGCAGAATCAAGTATCTCTTGTTGCTGCCTGTGTGCGCCCTGCTGTTTATGATGAGCAGTGCACCAGTCAATGCACAGTCAACAAAATCAACCACCCATCCTGATGGCTCTGTCACCATTAAATATGGTGGCAAGGATATGGTTATCAAAGCAGCTGGTGAAGATTTTTATCAAGTAGTGGAGGAAATGCCACAGTTCCCAGGCGGTGTGAAGGCGCTGATGGACTACCTAAAGACAAATGTCAAGTACCCCGAAGCTGCTAAAGCAGCGAAGATTGAGGGGCGTGTTACTACCTCGTTTATAGTGGGAGAAGATGGCGTTATACGTGATGTCAAGGTACTGCGTAGCGTATCTCCTGAGCTGGATGCCGAAGCCATACGCGTAATGAGCTCCATGCCTAAATGGGAACCGGGGAAGCAAGATGGCAAACCTGTGCCTGTAAGGTACACAGTACCTATTAACTTTAAGGGGCAATAATTTTATTATCAGGAGGGCGTGTATTGTCAACATGCCCTCTACTAAACATATAAAAAATGGAGAAACTAACCAAACAAGAAGAAGATGTGATGATGCTGTTCTGGCAACTGGGCAAGGCGTGTTATATCCGTGAGGTGATGGACATCTATCCTGAGCCCAAGCCACCTTATACCTCTGTGGCATCAACAGTGAAGAACCTGGAACGTAAAGGTTATCTGAAATCCACTGCCAAGGGAGTGTCTTATCTCTACAACATCAAGATCTCAAAAGATAAATATCGCAGCACATTCATGCAGACTTGGGTGAAAGATTACTTCCACGATTCCTATCGCCAGATGGTGTCCTTCTTTGCCAAAGAGCAAGCCATATCTGCCGATGACCTGCGTGAGATACTGAAAGAAATTGAGAAAGGGAAATAAGGCGTTATTTGCGTCCGAAGTCAGCAGGAGTCTCACCCCATAAATTCTTATCCCATTTAATAATGGGAACAGATAGCGTATTGTCATGCAACCACTTTTCAGCTCGTTCTATGAGTTGAAACAAGGGTTCTGTCTTGGCATTGCGTTCCAGTTTGGTGCGACATTTCTTCTGTTTCACCCAACTCATAGCATTACGGCTATCACTATAAATAGGCATATTGATATTGTTCTTTTTCATATAGGCAAGCGCATGCACAATGGCCAAGAACTCGCCTATATTATTTGTGCCAAAAACAGGGCCGAAATGGAAGATTTGTTGGCCATTAGCAACATATACTCCCTGGTATTCCATCTTGCCAGGATTACCGCTGCAAGCAGCATCTACGGCTAAGGCATTAAGCTGCAAACCGCTTTTTACCGCTTGGTCTATAAGTTGCTCCTTCCCCTCTTTGACTGCCTTCATCACTTCAATCTTCGTCTGTTTGGGTTCATGGAGGGTATCTTTTGGTTTCTCTAGTTTATAATCAGGGTCTGCATAAGCAGCCATCGCCTCAGCCTCAGTATCAAAAGCCTTGTACTTGGGATTAGGGAACCCTTTTACTTGGTGCTCACATTCCTCCCATGTAAGATAGATGCCAGGTTGTACGCCTCTCCACACCACATAATATTTCTGCCGTTTGCCCATCTTTTTTGCCACAGAGTGATAACTTTTCGCTGCGAAGATACACAAAACAAAAATATATCGCTAACTTTACCGCCAAATAATTACCGATGAATTTAGGATGATAAGAATATTCCTCATAGGATACATGTGTTCGGGGAAAACCACTTTGGGCAGAGCTTTCGCCTTAAAGATGGGTCTGCAGTTCATTGATATGGACTGGTATATTGAGGGCCGTTTCCATAAGACGGTAAAGCAGATATTTGCCGAATTGGGTGAAGATGCCTTTCGAGAAATGGAACGCAAGATGCTGCATGAGGTTGGTGATTTCGAGAATGTGATGATATCTACAGGAGGTGGAACAGCCTGTTTCTTCGACAATGTACAGTACATGAACCAGCAAGGGCAGACAGTATATATGAAGGCGGATGTCGAAACCCTCTTTAATCGCTTGCAAATAGGCAAGGCCAAACGGCCACTGTTGATGAATAAAACAGACGAGGAGATGAAGCAGTACATTACCGAACAACTTGCCCATCGTGAGCAGTTCTATAGTCAAGCTACTTACGTGTTTGACAGCAACCGGCTGGAAAGCCGCAAACAGATAGATAAATCAATAGAAGAGTTGCGCCAACTCTTGGGACTCTAAGCCATTAACCTACCATATATTATGAAAAGACTAATTGCATATTGCATGCTGTGTTACCTTCCATTATGGACAATGGCACAGATACAATGGCCTGCAGGTAAGAAAGCGGCCATCATGCTCACCTACGACGATGGATTGCAATCGCAACTGGAAAATGTGGTGCCCGCATTGAACGAGCACAATTTCAAGGGCACTTTCTTTCTTATGGGTTACTATTTAGATGCTAAAGACATACCCCAGTGGAGAGAGGTGAGCCATCAGGGGCATGAGCTGGGCAACCACTCCATCTATCACCCTTGCAACGAAGCCCAAGCTGACACCCTGTCAAGTCATTGTCGGGCGTTGAATTGCTACACTGTGGAGGAAATGCTCAACGAGATTAAAATCATGAATACTTTCCTGAGTGCCATAGATGGCAAGAGTCAGCATAGCTATGCCTATCCTTGTGGGCAATACAAGGCTGGCGGACAGGACTATGGCACAACAATGATAGCACAGGGCATCTGCAATTTTGCCCGTATGAGCGACTCAGAAGAAGTTATTACCTCCCCATCTCAGCTTATACCCAATAATGTACCGTCTTTTACTGCCTTTCCTGGCTATAAGGCCGAGCAACTAACTTCTTTTATAGAAAAAGTTCTGGCAAGTGGTGGTGCAGGTGTCATCCTGTTTCATGGCATTGGGGGCGACTGGATCAGTGTGGATGTGGAGGAACACCAGAAAATGATTGATTTCCTGGCTTCTCATCCTGAAATATGGGTAGGCACTTTCTCTGATGTATTGTCATATATCCAACAACAAAAATGAAAAGGAGCATCATACTTTGCCTTTGTGGTTTATTGTGCTGCACCATATCAGCACAGGTAGATTCCACACAGGTCAGAATAGACCGAAGTGGAGAATTCATCACCTTTGTATCTCCCTATTATGCCGTGGCTTGGGCAAAAGCATTTCCTATGATGTCATATTTGGGCGTGGAAGCTGGTGCCAGAAGTACGCGATATACCGACCGCTCGTTGTTGAGACCTGGCAAAGGTGGTGTGCTGATAGGTAATCAGGAGGACTCTTTTGGCAAAGAAGAGACCAAGGCCACCTATCAAGATGGAATCATCAGCTATGAGCACTTGGATTTTGGCAATGAAGAAGTGCGTAATTGTTCTATCTATCCTATGGGTGCCCATACTTTTGCGATGGATATCAAGGGTGAGGACAAAATGAAGGGAGAACTTTTCCGTATTCATACTGCTCCTGACGTATCGCCAGTATCGGTATGGTCAAAGAAGAAAGACACCCCACCCTCGTCACAATATGACACTCCTGAAACCTTTTATACTCCACGTATTGTGAAAGCTTCGTTTCAGTTGCCTGCTGTACTGCATTTCCCGGACTATGGGCTGGTAAAGATCGAGGCCAGCGAACCAGATGTTTATTTGCAAGAGCATTTCTTGCCTGACTACGATAACACAGGGCTTTCCTTAGGACCGTTCAACAGAGGAGGGCATACCTATAGAAAGTCAGTACACTTAGGTTCTGTGGTTTTATCATTCCATGTACAAAAACCCATCACAGGGACCACCATTAAATTTACCGTACTGGAAGACAACTATCCACATCTGCCAGGTGTTGACTTGAGTGATGCCAAGTTCGATGGCTTGCGCCGTTGTTGGCAAAACGCTTTCACTCTAAATCCTGAGACCATGACAATGGGCGATAATATTATGCTTTCAGGTATTGGCCATCTTGCCTTAGCTTTCCGAGCCGACCTCCTGCCATTCACCCCAGCATTAGATGCTTCGTTTTCAATGATTGATGGTTTGAAGAATTCTATCGAAATAGCACTAAAAGAGCGCATAGACCCGCAAACCAATCGTATAGCTGACTTTGGTTATGAGTGCACGGAAATAACGCTTATTGCTCTATATGACTACCTGATTACTACTCATGATTGGTCCTTTATCCGACAGTATCTTCCAGAAATTAAACGCTTGGTGAAGGGAATATTAGATAGGGATATTGATCATGATGGTATCTTTGAGGCTCCTTTCCATGGTAACAGGTTGGAGGATGGGAGAACCAGTTTCAACTGGTGGGACGATTTTGCTTTCGGACATAAGGATGCCTACCTGAATTTACAAGCATACAGGGCACTGGAGGGAATGAAGAAGATATTTGAAAAGTTGCATGAAGAAACACATGCTATCGAACAAGCGCTATCGATGTTTAAACAGGCTTTTCATAGCACATTCTATAATCCTGAAACGGGTGTTTATGCAGGATGGGTAAGCCAGGACGGCAGAATGCACGACTATATGTTTACTTTCATCACTTCAATGGCCATTAATGAGGGATTGGTGCCACAAGAATTGGGAATCAAAATGATGCGTATCATGCTTGCCAAGATGCAAGAGCAGGGGTATGACGGGGTGTATGGTGTGCCTGGTCCTTTACTGCCTGTGGCTAAGGAAGACAAGGGTACCTGGGATGAGATGACACGCTGGGGACGATATGAAAATGGCGGACTCTGTGGACAGGCTGCTTGTCATTTCCTCAATGCGCTCTATCATGTGGGCTTGAGAAAAGAAGCAGACGACATACTGTTCAAGATGCTCGCTACATTTGAAAGGGAATACACCCATTCAGGCGTATTCCCCGGGTATGTACAGAGTGTGGATTGGCGCACGAAAGGTGGCGCTCCCTCTGGCTATAACTACTTAGCTGACAATTACTACTTCTTATTGGCGGCTATCACAGGACACTTCGGTGTAAAGTATCCTGAACTTACTGATCCCAATCGTCCGTACGGAAAGGAATAAGTGGTAAGCCTGCCATATTTTTCACATTGCCCAACTGGAAGTTACGGAAGCAATAGCGTACCGCTACAGGCTCTTTCACCTCATCAGAAGAAATGGTGATGCTCACCTCACCTGTAAACCAAGAATACTGTGATTGAGTCTGGGTAGCCTTATGGAAGACTTTATCGGCACCAGCTATTTCAAAACCCTCGAAACCATACTGACGAGTGAGGCCATTATAGGTATCGTTGAATGACAAAGTAACCTGGTTATCCTTAATCTTCATATCCTTATACGATGGACTCTTGCAACGGAAAGCCTCCATGCCATAGGTCTCGTTCAGAGCGATGAAAGCTAAGCGCTCACCCACCTTCTGTTTTTGGGCAGGATGGATATTGTGTGTCTCACTGGGATATACAGCATCATTAGTGCACACCATATCACTGTTGGGTATCAGACTCAACGCCTTGTACTGCTGTTCGCGCAACAATGCACCGTTGACACCATCCACTCCATTTTTATTGTCTTGGAAATAAGGGGCAATCTGCACATAATAGAACGGTATCTCTCCCAAACCAAACTGCTCGCGCCATTGCTTCGCTAAGATAGCCAAGCGCTCAGCATATTTCTCGCGATTGTTATCAGTATTTGAACAACCCTGATAGAATACAATGCCCTTTACGGTATAGTTTAGGATAGGATGGAAGGTACCATTACCCCACATCATAGGACGGTGGAAATCCATAGGGTATTTCTTGACGTTAGCCAAAGAGTCGAGTGTCTCATCCGTATATTTGCGCAGGTTCTCTTCCGAAAACCAACTCTCTACACGAGTTCCACCCTTATTAGCTTCTATAATGCCCACAGGAATCTGAAGGGTATGGCTTACCATACGGGCAAAGAAATAGCCAGTAGCACTGAAGTCGGGCACCGTATTGGGGTTGCATACCACCCATTCTGTTTCAGCATCGTCTTGAGGCTTCATACGCATGATACTAGGAATTTTAGCATGACGGATGCCAGAAGAATTGACGGCATCTGCCACTACGTTGTTGTATCCCTCAACAGGGCAATCACTGTAGCCCTTGATAGGCATTTCCATATTACTTTGCCCTGCACATACCCACACCTCACCACTAAGGATATTATTCAATGTACTCTTCTCTCCATCATCAAAGGTGATGCTCAAAGGTGTAAACGAGGCAGCTGGTGTTTTTACTGATACCATCCACTTGCCTTGTGCATCAGCTTTAGCAGTATAGGTATCGTTATTCCACGAAACCGTCACTTTTACTGTTTTGCCAGCATCTGTCCATCCCCACAAACGGGCATCTGCCTGCTGTTGCAATACCATATTATCACCAACCAAGTGTGGTAATCTCACTTTTGCTTCTGCATTGGCTCCGATTATCAGAGCCAATGCCATTAGTCCAAATAACTTTTTCATAGCATTATATTGTTTAATTCTTCAAAAGCAGCCTTGACCATTTCAGGGTCTGTCACCATGCGACTATATTCGTCAATATGTACAGTGCCACCCATCGATACCTTAGGATTGCGATATAACATTGGACTCGCTACTGCTTTGCGCCCTGAAAAATGAAATTCAGTGGCACCTGTTTCTTCAGCTATCTTGCGGATATTCATGGAATTGATACCTCCACCAGGCATAATAATGATACGTCCTGCTGCCTGCTCCACCAACTGCTTGATGAGCAGAATGCCCTCCTCGGCTGTGGCTTGCTGACCAGAAGTCAAAATACGTTCACACCCTAACTCTATGATATCCTCTAATGCTTGATAAGGGTCGCTACACATATCGAAGGCGCGATGAAAAGTGACGCTTTTGCCTTTAGCAGTTTTTATTAGTTCCTTCATGGCTCTCGTATCCACATCACCCTCAGGAGTAAGACAACCAAACACGAAACCATCAACGCCTAACGAATTAGCCATATCTATATCTACAGCCATGATCTTTATTTCAGCAGGCGAATAGCAAAAATCACCTCCACGAGGACGGATAATGACATGCAGCTTGGTCTTATTTAGTTTGTCTCTGGTAGCTGCAATCTCCCCAAAAGATGGTGTGGTGCCACCCTCCGGCATACCTGCACACAGTTCTACCCGATCGGCTCCGCCACGCTGAGCCATGATCGCACTTTCAGCCGAGTTGGCGCATATTTCAATCTTATATTTCTCCATATCGGTTGTTTTTCTTGCAAATATAATAGTTTTATTCTTATTTTTATTACTTTTGCCATCCAAACCTATATATAACTTAATTAGTGAAATAACAGAGAAATGAGAAAATGGCGTATTGAAGATTCTGAGGAACTCTACAATATTAAAGGGTGGGGAGCTTCGTACTTTGGTATCAATGACAAAGGTCATGTAGTGGTTACTCCGTTAAAAGACGGCATTGAGGTCGATTTGAGAGAGCTGGTTGATGAACTGGCTTTACGCGACGTAACGGCTCCCATGCTGGTGCGTTTCCCTGATATCCTCGACAACCGCATTGAGAAGATTTCACACTGTTTCAAACGGGCATCAGAGGAATACAACTATAAAGCCCAGAACTTCATCATTTATCCTATCAAGGTAAACCAGATGAGACCTGTGGTGGAAGAGGTTGTAAGCCATGGCAAGAAATACAACCTAGGACTAGAAGCCGGTTCCAAGCCTGAGTTACATGCTGTGATTGCCACCAACATGGATTCTGACTCACTGATTATCTGCAACGGTTATAAGGACGAGAGCTACATTGAACTAGCCCTGTTGGCACAAAAGATGGGCAAACGCATCTTCCTTGTTGTGGAGAAAATGAATGAACTGCGACTGATAGCCAAAATCGCCAAGAAACTGGATATGCGCCCCAACATAGGCATACGTATCAAATTAGCTTCTTCAGGTAGTGGGAAGTGGGAGCAGAGCGGCGGCGATGCCAGCAAGTTTGGTTTGACTTCAAGTGAGCTGCTCGAGGCCCTTGATTTCTTAAAAGAGAAGAAGATGGAAGACTGCCTCAAACTGATTCATTTCCATATTGGCAGTCAGGTAACAAAAATACGCCATATCCAGCGCGCTTTGGTGGAATCTTCTCAGTTCTATGTGCAGTTGCATCACTTGGGCTTCAACGTGGAGTTTGTAGATATTGGTGGTGGCTTAGGTGTTGACTATGACGGCACACGCTCTGGTACCAACGAAGGCAGTGTGAACTACTCTATTCAGGAGTATGTAAATGATGCCATTTCTACATTGGTAGATATTAGTGACAAGAACAACATACCACATCCCAACATTATTACTGAGAGCGGTCGTGCTTTGTCCGCTTATCACTCTGTGTTGATATTCGATGTACTGGAAACGGCTCATCTGCCTGAGTGGGACGATGATGTAGATATCAAGCCCGAAGACCATGAGCTAGTACGTGAGCTTTATACTATTTGGGACAAACTGAATCAAAACACTATGTTGGAAGCATTCCACGATGCCGAACAGATCCGTGATGAGTCACTAAACCTGTTTAGCCATGGATTAGTGGATTTGCAAACACGTGCACAAATAGAATGTCTGTATTGGAGCGTAATGCGTGAGGTAAATCATATCGCACAAAACTTAAAGCATACGCCTGATGAACTACGTGGTCTGCCCAAACTTTTGGCAGATAAATATTTCTGTAATTTCTCATTATTCCAGTCGTTGCCAGATTCTTGGTCTATCGACCAGATATTCCCAATAATGCCGTTGCAACGCTTGGACGAAAAACCTGACAAGGAGGCAACCTTGCAGGACATTACCTGCGACTCGGATGGCAAGATTGCCAGCTTTATAACCACACGTAGTGTATCGAACTACCTGCCTGTGCACTCACTGAAGCAGAAAGAACACTATTACTTAGGTGTATTTCTGGTAGGTGCTTATCAGGAAATCTTGGGCGACATGCACAATCTCTTTGGTGATACTAATGCTGTACATGTATCTGTGGATGAGAAGGGCTATAGCATTGATCAGGTGATAGATGGTGAGACGGTAGCTGAAGTGTTGGACTATGTTCAATTCAGCCCCAAAAAACTAGTGCGTACTCTGGAGACTTGGGTAAGCAAGTCTGTAAAAGAAGGCAAGATTACGGTGGATGAGGGAAAGGAGTTCTTATCCAACTACCGCTCTGGCCTGTACGGCTACACATACCTGGAATAAAATGAAAACAAAACTCACGATAATAAAGGTGGGGGGCAAGATTGTAGAGGAAGACGCTACCCTGCAAGTTCTTCTTAATGACTTTGCTGCCATTGAAGGTCATAAGGTCTTAGTTCATGGTGGTGGAAGATCAGCCACCAAGATAGCTGCTCGGTTAGGGATCGAAAGTCAGATGGTGAATGGCCGTCGTATTACTGATGTTGACATGCTTAGAGTTGTGACGATGGTGTATGGGGGCTTGGTCAATAAGAACATCGTGGCAGGACTACAAGCAAGAGGTATCAATGCCATAGGCCTCACAGGTGCCGATATGAATGTCATCCTCTCCAACAAGCGTCCCGTAAAGGATATTGACTACGGCTTTGTGGGTGATGTAAAACAGGTGGATGGTGAGCGATTGGCTTCCATAATTCAAGCTGGTATTGTACCTGTTATGGCGCCTCTCACCCACGACGGCACGGGCAACATCCTCAACACCAATGCTGATACGATTGCTGGCGAGACCGCCAAAGGTCTTGCTCCCTATTTCGACGTTACCCTAATCTATTGTTTCGAGAAAAAAGGGGTGTTGCGTGATGAAAAAGACGATGATAGTGTGATAGCAGAAATCAAACGCCAACAGTTTACCGAATTGGTGGAGCAAGGTATAGTACAAGGGGGTATGATTCCCAAACTAGAGAATGCATTTCAAGCTATCGATGCAGGTGTAAAACAAGTGATTATCACAGCTGCCAATGCCATTGATGGAATTCAAGGAACAAAAATCAGATAATTTTTTGAGAGAACGTGTAACTTTTCACGGTTTCATCCGTCTATATTAATGAAGAGATGAAAGAAATCAGCTTTCGTGACGATATTCTTCCGCTGAAGGACAAACTCTTCCGCGTAGCGCTTCGCATTACGTTTGACAGGGCTGAGGCAGAAGATATCGTACAGGAAACGCTCATCAAGGTCTGGAACAAAAGGGAGGAATGGAACTCACTGTAATCTGTCGAGGCTTATTGCCTGACATTGACTAAAAACCTCGCCATTGACTTGCGCGAGAAGATGGACGCCAGAACAGAGGAACTAACTGACGAACATGACCGGACACTTGATAATGCCAATCCTTACGAAGAGCTGGAGCAAAAAGAACGCCTGATGTGGGTGCATAAGCTGATAGAGGAGTTGCCTGAAAAACAACGATTGATCATGCAGATGCGCGACATCGAGGAGAAAAGCTATAAGGAGATTGCCTTAGCACTGAACATTACAGAAGAACAAGTAAAGATTAACCTGTTCAGGGCGAGGCAAAAAGTGAAGCAAGGTTTTTTAAGATTGGATGCTTATGAACGCTCAACAGATTGAACAACTTTTACAACGTTATTGGGATGCTGAAACCACCGTTGATGAAGAAAGGCAATTACGCCAATTCTTCAATGGCAATGATGTGCCCCAGCACTTGATACGTTATAAAGACCTTTTCGTCTATGAGGAGTTCATGCAGCAAGACCATCTGGACGAAGATTTCGACGAGCGCGTGCTTAAGCAAGTAGAGGTGCTTGTGGTAAAAGCCAAAAGTGTTTCTATCTTCAGTCGGTTGGCTCCTATCGCTAAGGCTGCAGCTGCCGTGGCTATGTTACTGGCCTTGGGGAACCTAGCTGAGCGTACCTTGTTGCAAGATTATCATCAGATGGCTGTAAACGACACCATCGGCCAACAAATCATCTCGCCTTCTGTGGCACTGGGTGATGAAGCCGAAAGTGATGAGCTGCAAAAAAAAGACAGTTTGTCACGCCAACTGAAAAACATCGAGCAGCAAGAGAAAATCAGAAAATAGAAGTTTTTTCATTTGCTTTATTAATATAACATTTTCATTTGCTTTAAACATTATATTGTTAGTGAATCTACGAAGCTGTGAAGTTTCATTCTCTCAAAATCAGATAACACTAACTAACAGAAAAGGACACTGCGTGATGCAGCGTCCTTTTCTGCATTATAAAAGCTCTCTACTATATTTAGTGGTGGTTCTATTTTATATTTCAATGTTTTTCATTAATTTTGCAGTCATTATTTGCAATAAAACATAAAACTATATATGGAAAAGAAATTTAAGAGAACTACCGTAACGGCTGCATTGCCATATGCCAATGGTCCTGTTCATATAGGCCACATGGCAGGTGTTTATGTGCCTGCTGATATCTATGTGCGCTATTTGCGCCTCAAAAAGAAGGATGTTATTTTCATTGGTGGCTCTGACGAACATGGTGTGCCTATTACCATTCGTGCACGCAAAGAGGGTGTTACTCCACAGGATGTAGTGGATCGCTATCATAGTCTTATTAAGAAATCGTTTGAGGATTTTGGTATTTCATTCGATATTTATAGTCGCACAACATCAGATATTCATCATAAGTTTGCCGCTGATTTCTTCCGTAAACTCTATAAGGAGGGTAAGTTAATTGAGAAAACCACACAGCAGTATTACGATGAAGAAGCAAAACAATTCCTCGCCGACCGCTATATCACTGGCGAATGCCCCCACTGCCATAATGAGGGCGCCTACGGAGACCAGTGTGAGAAATGTGGACGCGACCTCTCCCCTACCGAACTGATTAACCCTAAAAGTACTATCAGTGGATCGGCTCCTGTGCTGAAAGATACCAAAAACTGGTATCTGCCTTTGGACCAATATCAAGACTGGCTGAAGGAGTGGATCTTGGAAGGACACAAAGAGTGGCGCAGCAACGTATATGGCCAATGCAAGAGTTGGTTGAGCATGGATCTGCAGCCTCGTGCTATGACACGTGACCTAAATTGGGGTATTCCTGTGCCAGTTGAAGGTGCTGTGGGAAAGGTTCTATACGTTTGGTTCGATGCCCCTATCGGATATATCAGCAACACCAAGGAACTATGTGACAAGGAGCCAGAGAAATGGGGACCATGGGAGAAGTGGTGGCAAGATGAGGACACTCGTCTCGTGCACTTTATAGGCAAGGATAACATTGTGTTCCATTGCATTATCTTCCCAATCATGATGAAGGCACATGGCAAGTATATCATGCCAGACAATGTTCCATCGAACGAGTTCCTGAACTTAGAAAACGATAAGATTTCTACCTCCCGCAACTGGGCTGTTTGGTTGAATGAATACTTGGAAGAGTTCCCCGGCAAACAAGATGTACTCCGCTATGTACTGACAGCTAATGCGCCAGAGACCAAGGATAATAACTTCACTTGGAAGGATTATCAGGAGCGCAATAACAACGAATTGGTAGCTGTGTATGGTAACTTCGTGAATCGTGCCCTCCAACTGACTAAGAAATATTGGAATGGTGTGGTGCCGGCTTGTGGTGAGATGACAGACCACGACAAACAGACCCTGCAAGAATTTGCTGATGTAAAGATGAAGGTAGAGGAGTTGCTGGATGGATTCAAGTTCCGTGACGCGCAGAAAGAGGCAATGAACTTAGCACGTATTGGCAATAAGTACATTACCGATTGCGAACCTTGGAAGGTTTGGAAAACTGATCCTCAGCGTGTGGAAACTATTCTGAATATCTCTTTGCAGTTGACAGCTAACCTTGCCATCGCATTTGAACCATTCCTACCATTCAGCAGTACGAAGTTACGCAAGATGCTGAATATGGAAAGCTTCGAGTGGGAGCAGTTAGGACGTACAGACCTGTTGAAAGCTGGCCATCAGTTAGCAGAGCCAGAGTTGTTGTTTGAGAAAATTGAAGATAGCGTGATTGAAGCACAGGTACAAAAGTTGCTCAATACCAAAAAGGCAAACGAGCAAGCTCAGTGGAAGCCTGCAGCTATTAAGGATACTGTGAGCTATGAGGATTTCCAGAAACTTGACATCCGGGTGGGTTTGGTGAAAACTTGCCAACCAGTACCAAAGTCTAAGAAACTGCTTCAATTCACCATAGATGATGGTACTGGCACAGATCGTACCATCTGCTCTGGTATTGCACAGTTCTACGAAAAGCCTGAGGAGTTAGTAGGCCATCGCGTATTGTTTGTGGCAAACTTCGCAACCCGTAAGATGATGGGAATAGAAAGTCAAGGTATGATCCTCTCTGCAGTTGACAGCGATGAGAGCCTCAGCGTAGTGACCACTTCTAAAGACGTGAAGCCTGGTAGCTCTGTGAGTTAATAGCATAAATGGAAAGTCTGAAGGATAAAACCGCTAAGGGACTGCTATGGGGCGGGGTTAGCAATAGCATACAGCAATTGCTGAACCTCGCCTTCGGCATATTTTTAGCCCGTCTTCTGACGCAAGCTGATTATGGTATGGTAGGTTTGCTAGCTGTTTTTTCCAGTATTGCATCGGCTTTGCAGGAGGGTGGTTTCATTTCCGCTCTGAATAGGGAAAAGGAGGTAAGACATGAGGATTATAATGCTGTATTCTGGTTCAATGCCACTTGCAGCATCTCTATATACTTATTACTATATTTAGCTGCACCTCTCATCGCCACCTTCTACAATGAACCACAGCTTACACCATTGGCACGCTATCTTTTCTTGGGATTTGTCATTTCCAGTCTTAATATTGTTCCTCGCGCCATAATGTTCCGCAACCTGATGGTAAAGGAAATCAACCTTATCACCATTATCGCCCTGACTATCTCAGGCATTGTGGGTGTTACCCTTGCTGCCAATGGCTATGCCTATTGGGGCATCGCCACTCAAACCATCGTTTTTGTGAGCATGATTACCTTGCTTTCCTATGCATTTACAAATTGGCATCCTACACTACATTTCAGCATCAAACCCATCCGAAACATGATTTGCTTTAGCAGCAAGTTAGTCGTCACAAACGTGTTTACTATCATCAACCAGAATCTCTTTGCCAACCTGATTGGAAAGTTCTACAGTGTAAGCGAGGTAGGGAACTTCTCACAAGCCAATAAATGGAATCAAATGGGACACACTTTTGTGAATAGTATGTTGAATGGGGTGGCACAGCCCGTATTTGCCAAAGTGGATGAAGACAAAGAGCGCCAGTTACGCGTCTTTCGTAAACTGTTACGATTTACAGCATTTGTGAGTTTCCCAGCTATGTTTGGTTTAAGTCTGGTGTCACGGGAGGTTATCGTTATCGCTATTACCGAAAAATGGTTAGCCAGTGCATATATTTTAAGTGTACTCTGCATCTGGGGGGCTTTTGTGCCCATAAACAATCTGTTTGCTAACCTCATTATTACCCGAGGTCATTCCAATATATATATGTGGAGCACCATCGTTCTGTGCCTTATCCTACTGGTAGCTGTAATAGGCTCCTACCCTTTAGGCTTTGACTGGATGCTTTGGATGTTCGTGGGCATCAATATAGGATGGCTATTGGTGTGGTGGTGGTTTGTACATCGCGAAATAGGCATGCGTTTGTTGGACATGTTACGAGATATTTCACCTTATTTGTTGTTGTCTGCGGCATTAACTATTGGATGTCATTATCTATTGGCAGATATTAATAATATCTACATTAGTCTATTATTGAAGGTACTGATCGTTAGTATCCTGTATGTAGCCATCCTTTGGGTGACAGGGTCTGTCATTCTGAAGGAAAGCGCTGGTTTTCTATTGGGTAAAGGTAAGAAGGTGAATTAATGAAGACACTTGCTATTGTCATATCCTATAATTTCATGCCTTGGATAGATCGTTGCCTTCCTTCGTTGTTGGCATCTGTTGAGCACACAGATATCCTTGTGATTGACAACGGGTCTTCTGATGAAACTATTGCTGTAATTAGGGAACGTTATCCACAAGTGCAATTGATTGCCAACGGTCATAACCTTGGCTTTGGAGCTGCTAATAACATCGGTCTGCAGGTTGCTTTGGATAAAGGCTACAGCGGGGTACTACTGATAAACCAAGATGCTTGGATTGAATCCAATACACTACGGCAGTTGGTGGAAGTTAGCTTGAGGTACTCACAATATGGCATCATTACGCCTAAACATTTAACTGGGGATGGAAGCAAACTTGACCCAGGCTTCGCCTCTTACGTTAACCATTACCATGCGGATGGGATAGTCAATGTTCCATTTATTAACGCAGCTATATGGTATATCCCTATCGTCATAATTAAAAAGGTAGGAATGTTTGCCCCATTATTCTATCATTATGGCGAGGATAAAGACTATGTTAACCGCATTCATTACTTTGGCTATCAGATAGGCTATGTAACCACAGCTATAGGTTATCACGACAGGGCAGAACGACCTTTTAATCAATCGTTATTCCTGCGCACTGAGTACGTATATCATCTATCAGAATATTCTAATATCAATTACACTTTTTTCAAAGCTTTCGCCATGGGAGTCTTGGCTCCTGTAAAGAAAGCGGGACAATCATTATTTAAAGCCCAGTTGCGTAATTGTATTGATTACCTAACCATGAGTATTAAGTTGTTAATGCACACACATGAAGTTTATAATACCCGAAAACAGGCAAAAAAATGAGCACCGCACCTATCCTACTTTTCGCATACAACCGCCCAAAGCACCTGAAACGTTGTATTCAGTCGCTACAGCAAAACACCCTCGCTTCAGAAAGTGATCTTTACGTCATTTCTGACGATGCCAAAAATGGTTCATTTGAAGCAGGTGTGAAAGAAGTACGCCAATATTTAGCCACGCTCAATAATCAAAAGCAAGAGGTAAATGGAAATTTGACAGCAGGATTCCGAAACGTTACCATTATAGAGCGAGGCGCTAACTGGGGATTGGCTGATAATATAATTGAAGCAGTTACACGCTTTACCAAGGATTTCAGTAAAGTAATCGTAGTGGAGGACGACTTAGTACTGGCACCACACTTCCTTCAGTTCATGAACGACGCCTTAGAAGTATATAAAGACGAGCCACGTGTAGGCCATATACAGGCGTGTGATTTCATCAATAATAAAGACATGCCCATGACTTTCCTTATCAAATGGACAGGTAGCTGGGGATGGGGCACTTGGGACCGCGCATGGCAATACTTCAACCCTGACGGGCAAGCACTACTGCAGCAGCTTGAGGAGAGGAAACTAACAAAACAATTCGATTTTAACGGCAAGTATGGATTTACTCGTATGTTACGCCGACAGATAGCAGGATTAAACAACTCATGGGCTATCCGATGGAATGCTTCACTCTTTCTTAACGATATGCTATCTCTCAACGTTGGGCGCTCATTGGTGCAGAATGAGGGATTTGATAATAGTGGCACTAATTGTGGAGGGGGAAACCTGTACAATTCTACTCTGTGGATGCTGCCCATACCAGTAGTAAAGGAAAACGTTATAGAGGAAAACATCTTTGCTCGTCGTCAGTTTGAGTTATATTACGGCCATACCAATTCATTCTGGGCAAAAGCATGGCGACGCATCAAACGAACTATCAAGGGAGATTTCAAAGCGTAAGTTAAAAATTCTATCTTTATAAGATAGGAATATTCCTTATTTAAAAAAAGCCTTAATTAATTTTGCTGGTTTTCCGCTTTACACTATCTTTGCACCCAAATTTAAAGAATATGAAGATAGAAGAGAAACTGACTGGCTCGATTATTGAGGCAATTCAATCACTATACGGGCAAAAAGTATCTACTGCCTTTATCCAGTTGCAGAAAACTAAGAAGGAATTTGAAGGCCACATCACTTTGGTGGTATTTCCTTTTCTGAAAATATCAAAAAAGAAACCAGAGCAAACAGCACAGGAAATTGGTGAGTATCTAGAAGCACACCAACCAGCTGTTGCTTCTTACAATGTAATAAAGGGTTTTTTAAATCTTACCATTGCATCATCAGAATGGATAGACATGCTGACCGACATCCATAGTCAACCTCAGTATGGTTTCCACCCAGTGACCGACAAGTCACCATTAGTGATGATTGAGTACTCTTCACCTAACACTAACAAGCCTTTACATTTAGGACATGTGCGCAACAACTTGCTGGGTGCATCACTTGCTAATATCATGCAAGCTAATGGCAACAAGGTGGTAAAGACCAATATCGTAAATGATAGAGGTATCCACATTTGCAAGTCGATGTTAGCTTGGCTCAAATGGGGCAATGGAGAGACACCAGAATCATCTGGCAAGAAAGGCGACCACCTGATTGGCGACTATTATGTAGCCTTTGACAAGCACTACAAAGCCGAGGTAGAGCAACTAATTAACCAAGGTATGAGCAAGGAAGAGGCAGAGGTCAAAGCCCCACTCATCAAGGAAGCTCATGATATGTTGGTGAAATGGGAAGCAGGTGATCCTGATGTACGTGCCTTGTGGGAGAAAATGAACAGTTGGGTTTATGCTGGCTTCGATGAAACCTACAAACGAATGGGCGTTTCTTTTGACAAGATATACTACGAATCTAACACTTACATCGACGGCAAGAAAAAAGTGTTGGAAGGATTAGAAAAAGGGCTGTTTTACAAAAAAGAAGATGGCTCTGTATGGGCAGACCTCACACCTGAAGGACTTGACCATAAGCTTTTGCTTCGCTCAGATGGTACGTCAGTATATATGACACAAGATATTGGCACTGCTCAGCAACGCTTCAACGATTATCCTATTGATCAAATGATCTATGTAGTGGGTAATGAGCAGAACTACCATTTCCAAGTGTTGAGTATTCTACTTGACAAGCTAGGTTTTAAATGGGGCAAAGATCTGATTCATTTCTCCTATGGTATGGTAGAGTTGCCTAATGGTAAAATGAAAAGCCGCGAAGGCACTGTAGTGGATGCTGACGATCTAATAGATGAGATGGTAACCACTGCACAAGAAACATCACAGGAGCTAGGTAAACTTGACGGTCTGTCCACTGAAGAAGCTACAGAGATAGCACGCATAGTTGGAATGGGAGCATTGAAATATTTCATTCTTAAAGTGGATGCACGCAAGAATATGACGTTCAATCCACAAGAATCTATAGACTTTAACGGTAACACAGGCCCGTTTATCCAATATACTTATGCACGTATACGTTCAGTATTACGTAAGGCTGAAGAAGCTGGAATCCAAATCCCATCTGTGTTGAAAATGGATGTCCAACTGAATGACAAGGAAGAAAACCTGGTACAACATCTAGCAGATTTTCCTGCTACAATTACTGAAGCCGCCAAAGGTTATAGTCCATCGGATATTGCCAATTACACATATGACCTAGTTAAAGAATTTAATCAGTTCTACCACGACTTCAGCATCCTGCGAGAGGAAAACGAACAAGTGAAATTATTCCGATTAGTATTATCAGCTAATGTAGCAAAAGTAATACGACTGGCCATGAGCTTGCTCGGAATAGAGGTGCCAGAGAGAATGTAAAAGATTATATCTTAAATTTGAATCATCACTATGCAAAACTTAGTTATAGTTGAGTCACCAGCTAAAGCAAAGACCATAGAAAGATTCCTTGGTAATAATTACAAGGTAATGCCAAGCTATGGTCATATTAGAGACCTGAAAAAAAAGACATTTAGTATAGATACCGACACCTTTACTCCAGTATATGAAATCCCAGAGGACAAGCAGGATGTGGTAAATAAACTAATGTCACAGGCTAAGAAAGCCGACATGGTGTGGCTCGCTTCCGATGAGGACCGCGAAGGAGAAGCTATCTCATGGCATCTCACAGAAGTTTTAAAGCTAAAGCCTGAGACTACCAAGCGAATCGTGTTCCATGAGATTACGAAGAACGCCATACTGAAAGCCATTGAGGAGCCACGCGACATTGATATCAATTTAGTTAATGCCCAACAAGCACGTCGTGTGCTTGATCGCATTGTAGGTTTCGAGCTTTCACCCGTACTATGGAAAAAGGTAAAACCTGCTCTTTCTGCTGGACGAGTGCAAAGTGTAACAGTAAAGCTAATTGTGGAGCGTGAACGCGAAATTCAAGCGTTCCAGTCTAAAGCAGCTTTTCGCATAACGGCAGACTTTACATGGGAAAACAAAAACGGAAAGTCAAGTGAACTTAAAGCTGAACTAACGAAAAGATTCGCTACCGAAAAAGAAACTTTGGCGTTTCTGGAAAACTGCAAGAATGCACAATTCACTATTAAAGAGGTGGAAAAACACCCTGTAAAAAAATATCCTGCACCTCCTTTCACTACCAGTACTCTACAACAGGAAGCGAGCCGCAAATTAGGCTTTTCAGTGGCACAGACCATGCATTTAGCACAAGTATTGTATGAATCTGGTAAGATTACCTACATGCGTACTGACTCCGTGAATCTCAGCAGCCTTGCCATCAACACAAGTCACAAAGTCATTGCTGAACAGATGGGTGAGAAGTACGTTCACAACCGTCAGTTTACCACCAAGACCAAAGGAGCTCAAGAGGCACATGAAGCCATTCGACCTACCTATATAGAAAACGTTACCATAGAAGGTACTGGGGCAGAAAAACGCCTATATGATCTTATTTGGAAACGCACTATCGCATCACAGATGGCGGAAGCTGAATTAGAAAAGACTATAGTAACCATTAGCATGGACAACAATGACGAAGAATTTGTAGCTATTGGTGAAATGGTAAAGTTCGATGGCTTTCTCAAAATTTATCGCGAATCCACCGATGACGATAATGCTGAGGACGAAATCCGTCAGTTACCTTCCGTTGCCAAAGGGCAGACCCTAATCTATAAGAGCATTTGTGCTACAGAGCGTTTCAGTCAACAACCTACTCGATACACTGAGGCTGGATTAGTACACAAACTGGAGGAATTGGGAATTGGTCGTCCATCAACCTATGCTCCTACAATCTCAACTATACAACAACGTGAGTATGTGATGAAAGGTGATAAGCCTGGTGTTAAACGCAACTATCAGGTGATTACACTGACAAATAACAAGATTTCATCGAAGACTGCCACTGAGATGGCAGGTGTGGAAAAAGGCAAACTTTTACCTACAGACATAGGTATTGTGGTAAATGACTTCCTGAATGACAACTTCCCAAAAATAATGGACTATAACTTCACTGCCAATGTAGAGAAGGAATTCGATGATATAGCTGAAGGTAAGGAACAATGGACTGACACCATGAGATCCTTCTACAATAAATTCCATCCGATGGTAGAGAAAGCTACTTCCAAGAAAGGTGAATATAAGGTGGGGGAACGCTTATTAGGCAAAGACCCCAAGACGGGTAAGCCAGTAAGTGTAAAGATTGGTCGCTTCGGACCAATGGCACAGATAGGATCAGCAGAAGATTCTGTGAAACCACGTTTTGCACAACTGAAGAAAAACATGTCAATAGAAACCATTACTTTGGAAGAGGCACTCGATCTGTTTAAGTTACCACGCACTCTTGGCGAATATGAAGGAAAGACTGTTACAGTCGGAACAGGTAAGTTTGGTCCTTACATACATTACGACAGGTCTTATGCATCAGTTCCTAAGACTCTTGATCCATTGGAAATCACTTTGGAAGATGCATTAGAGCTGCTTAAGGACAAAGAAAACAGCGATGCCAAAAGACACCTCAAAAAGTTTGAGGAAGAACCTGACATGGAAATCATGAATGGACGCTATGGACCATATATTATCTACAAGGGTGTTAACTACAAGATACCTAAAACGGTAAAAGAGCCTACTGCTCTTACTTTAGAGGCTTGTAAAGACATTGTCGCCAAAGAAGAACAACGAAAAAGAACTAAAGGAACAACTGACGCAGAAGGGGCAACATCGAAAACTGTTCGTAAACGTAATTAATAAAAAGGGGCGGATAATTATCCGCCTCTCTTCATTTCCTCCAGAACCTTTCGGTAATATCATCAAACGTGCCTGCATTGTTTTGTCTATACATCCTTTGATTAGTAGTGGGCTTTCCTAAAGGACCCAAATGCCGTATATACGGCCCTACTTTGATGTAGTCAAAATCTGTTTTCTTTACAACTGAAGGAATACGTAACCTGCCACTATACCAACCAACCTTATACTGTGGGTATTCTTCATGGATATATTGTGCTAACTGATTTACTCCCTTTGGATCACAGTCACCACCCATGAAAGCTAGACAAGTAATATTTTTCCCATACTTAGTGATAAAGGCATCTATTGCATCAGTATCCAACGACAACCCGACATCTTCCCAAAGATAATGGCTGTGACAGCCAGGGCAATGACAAGGACAGTTAGATATATTGATAGCAAGGGTCACCTCATCAGGTATCTCTTGAAACACAACGTCAGTATTTACATACTTCAACATAAGTGTATCCTCTTATTTATTTGCAGAAGCGTAATATCTACGAGCAGCCTCTTCCTGGCGCTGTTGTGAGAAGTTACTTACCCTTTTGAGATATCCGATAATGCGAGTCATATAGTCAATATTCTTCGAATGGCAATGAGGACACTCATGGAGATAACGCTTGTCGATAGTACCACAATCGTTGCATATGGTATTAGGAATATTGAACGTAAAATAGTTGCAACCCTCTTTTGCAGCCACCTTCAACAATTGCTTATACTGATTCTTGCTAAGATGCTCTTCCAAATTCATATGCAACGCAGAACCTCCGGTAAGGTGTTCGATATATGGTGCACCATGTAGTTTGAACTTATCCAAGATGGTCAATGAGTCGTCTTCTACAACATAGAAATAAGAGTTATAACAATCTCGAGGCACAAAATAGCCATCCTCACGGTCCCACTTCGCATGTTTTACACCCACATTCTCAGCAGGAATCATCTCACAGTTGAACATCACGTCCTTAGTGCGGTACTGCTTGTTGTACTTCTCTATCAAGCCAAGGATACCTTGCACGAAGTGTAGATAATCATCGTTAGGCGTTATCTTTAAGCCCATAAATTCAGCAGCCTCCACTAAACCATTGATACCAATAGTAAGATACTGACGTGAAATATTTATATAACCTGCATCAAACAATGGCAACATACCATGTGCTTGCAATTCTTTCAGATTCTCATTATAAGCCAACTGCACCTTGTGGCACAGATCAATGATGGTACCCAAGTATTCCAAGTAATCCAACCTATGGTTCACGGCATACTGTACACAACGGTTGAGGTTAATAGTCAACACACTCTTTGAACCTGTAGACACGCCACCAGCGCCTAATGTATAGCTGAAACCATTGTCAGTAATCTCATTGCGTAATCGACAGCAAGAACTCAAAGAGTCAGCATTATCACTCATATAGGTAAAGAATGAATGACCCTCAGCATACATCTCAGCTGTGAAATCCCCCCACTCAGGATCGAGACAATCTCCATCCTTATTGGTTAGAAGAGCCATGGTTTCTACTGGGAAAGTAAGCAATGTCTTTGTACGTTCCTTGTTAAACCACTTCATGAAACGTTTCTGCAGCCATGAAAGACCTTCCCAATCAGGTCTTGAGCCGTCTGGAAAATAGAACTCGCCAAAAATACTGTCGAAGTAATATTTATCATAGTAAGCAATATTCCAGAACACAGCCTGATAGTTACGTGCGCCAGTCGGTTGATTCAGTGTATAGACAATCTGCTCGAAGCAGTCGGTAATTACCTTGTCGATAGTGCGCTTCTTCAAACTAAGATCTGCTTGATCATTTGGACGTTTATAATAATCTTCTCCATACTCCTTACCAATGAAATAATTCATGTACATTAGGAACTCTGGAGTTGCGCATGCACCACTCAGCATACTGGATACCATGAAAACCATATTCACAAAACTACCACAGAAACTCTTTAGGTTGGTAGGTGCTGTACTGTTGCCACCTATTGAGATAGTACCGCCGATCAGCCATGGATACATAGTAATAGAAGCACAATAATTGGCTAGACTTGTCTCGTCATTCTTATATATAAAATGGTGTGTCAGTTTATTGATATACTCATCAGCCAACTGCTTTCCATACATTTTCTTGATACGGTCAGTAAGCAAACGACGATTCAAACGGATGAAATTTGATTTGGGCAACTCACCTATCAAAGTTGCAATATTCTTATGTTCTACGTTTGCATTAGCATCATATTTTGATCCAGATGCTGCATTTACCGAGTCACAATAATCAGCTAAGAACTGCAACTTGGCAAGTGTCTCTCTGTCTTCAGAGTGTTGTTGGCGATACAACATGAACGACTTGGCCACTTTATAGAATCCTTCACGCATTAAAGCCTCTTCCACTTGGTTTTGGATATCTTCCACCTTGATATCATCATGCATATCCAAATGGCTCAGTATCTTCGAAATAGTACCTAGATCAGCAGGTTGTTCCACACTCTCGAATGCCTTTACTATAGCATTCATAATTTTGTCTAAAGAGAAGCGATCTTTAGATCCGTCGCGCTTGGTAATTGTAAAGTTTTTAATTTCCATCATATCTGATATTGCTAATTTTCCATGGTAATCTTATCTTAGAAAGTTTCCCATTTTGGAAAACTTTTGAAAAAAAACTTCTCAAAAAGTTTCCCGTTTTGGAAAACCGAACGTGGTTACAAAGATACAACTTTTCTATAACATTGTACCATAAAGGCACATTTTTTTTGAAAAAATTTAGAGACAACCTGTATGTCATTTAAAGACAAAGTCGTATCTTCGCAGCTGTAATTATTCAACAATGCTTGTATGAAATTTATTGATAAATGGTGGAACCCTTTGATGGGATTGTTTTTCCCTAGTTATTGCATAACTTGTGGAAGAAGGCTATATGACAACGAACAAGTCATCTGCGAATCGTGTCTAAAAAAAGTACCTCGTACCATGTACCACACATGGGAAGATAATCCAATGATAAAACAATTCTGGGGTAAGTTCCCTACAGGAAAAGCTACTGCTTGGTTCTTTTATACACATGGCTCCCCATATGCCCACATGATTCATCTTTTTAAATACCACGGCCGTAAAAAGATAGCCTACAAACTTGGGCAATTGATGTCCTTTGAGATAAAACCATCTGGCTTTTTTAAAGATATAGATTGTGTTGTTCCTATTCCACTTCATAAAGAAAAAGAAAGACAACGTGGATACAATCAAAGCGAATGGCTTGCACGAGGTATCGCCGATGCTACAGGTTTGATGGTGGTTACCAATGCTGTGGAACGGACTTCTCCCACAATGACACAAACAAGAAAAACAACAAGAGAGAGATTTGATAATATGAAAGACGTTTTCAAATTAAAAGATGGCAACGCTCTAGTGAACAAGCACATTTTACTAGTGGATGACGTAATGACAACATCTGCCACCCTAACCGCTTGTGCAGATGCCCTTCGAGAAGTGAAAGGCATAGAATTTAGCATACTTACACTGGCATTGAGTAGCCAATAATAATAGCCATGCTTTTTCAAAAAACAAAAAGGGTGTTTGATATTTGGTGTTCTCAAAATTTCTTTATTATTTTGTAGTTTTTAGGAAAAATTTAAACGTTATGCAACGAACAATTGAACTTAACAACGATATTGCAGAAATACCACAGCTGTCAGATTTTATTGATAGCTTTGCCGAAGAAATCGGGTTGGATTTTTCGTTGACTATGAGCCTCAATCTTGCTATAGAAGAGGCTGTTGTCAATGTGATGAAGTATGCGTACCCACAAGGGGCACAGGGAAAGATAGATATTTCTGCTAACATTGACGGAGATGACGTTGTTTTTATCATCAGCGATTCAGGTGTAGCTTTTAACCCTACGACTAAATCAGAAGTAGATATTAACCAAATGGCAGAAGACCGTCCTATCGGTGGGTTAGGTATTCACTTAGTTCGTAATATTATGGATAGCGTACAATATGAGCGATTAAATGGTAAGAACATATTGACTTTACGAAAGAATAAGAGGGCATAAACAGAAGTATATAATGGGCGAAGTAACAACATTTTTTGGATTGTCTTTACAGATATGGCTGGTTATCATTATGGTGATTGGCCTATTCTATATGCTTACACGCACACGCGTCCCAGCAGAAGTTACTTTCCTTGGTGCTGTTACTTTTCTGCTTGCCACTGGCGTAATTGCCGAACACGATGTTTTGGAAGCATTTGGTTCTGAGACCATATTAGTTACAGGCGCTTTCTACATTATTATGGCTGGGCTCATGACAACAGGGGTGCTTTACTGGTTGAGCAAATATCTTCTTGGCGAGCCATCATCTTTCAAGCAGGCTATTCTCAAACTAATGGCACCAGCAGCCTTATTAAGTGCCATGCTAGGTTGCTCCGAAGTTACTCATCTATTTACCAATATGGTGAAGATTTGGGCACGCAAATTGGCCATTACTCCTTCTAAATTACTGATGCCTTTGAGTTATGCCGCTACTTTAGGTGGCATGTGTACTCTTTTAGGGCATACATCAAACCTGGTGGTAGCCGGCCTTTATGTAGAGCAAACTGGTCAAGCTCTCAACTTGTTTGCCCCGTTGATTCCTGGTTTGGTTTGCACCATAGTAGGCATTGCCTTAATGATTCTTTTACGAAACAAAATTCCCCCTAGGGAATCACCGGAGGTCTCATTCGAGGAGACAAGCGACTATACTGTTGAGTTGTTAGTCCCTACCGATAACGAAGCTGTCATGCAGACTATCGATGAAGCTGGATTGAGAAACGTTCATGGTGGCTCATTAATTGAGATTATTCGTTTCGACAAGGAGGTCATTTCTCCTGTTCCACCAGATGAGTATATTTTCGGCGGTGACCGTCTAATTTACTCAGGACAGATCAACGAACTGCTGGAGTTGAAGAATAGTCATGGCCTGGTAGCTGCAAACCATCATGTATATAATATCAACGAGATAGACACCAACCGCAAATTGCGTACCGCTTACGTGAACTTTGGTAGTGAGTTAATTGGCACGAGTATGTGCGAAAACAACTTTGAGAAAAGAAGTGACATGGTCTTAGTAGCTGTTGCAAGACAAGGGAAACGAGTGGATGAACAACCACGCCAAGTCGTTCTGCAAGCTGGCGACACCCTACTTTTGGAATGTCCGTCAAAAAGAAACAACGATTTAGAAAATTCTTATAAACGAGCACTGATATTCTTTGACTCTCAGTTCGTTCCTCAACTAGGGCTACGCACTATCGTATCAGCAAGTATTTTGGTGCTTATGTTTATGTTATCATCATTCCAGGTAGTTCCTCTGATTACCTCTACCATGTTAGCAGCAGGTGCCATGCTCATATTTAAATGTTGCCGAATGGATAGCGTAACCAAGTATATCGACTGGAACTATCTCTTGACTTTGGGTGCAATGATGGTGTTCTCTGTTGCCATCTCCAAAACGGGAATGGTAACCATCATTTCCAACCCTATTTTGAAATTCTGTGGTGAAAACCCCTATATGGTAATGGTGGTAATGTGCCTCTTGGCATCTCTAATGAGCGAGGTATTTAGCAACGTATCCGCTGCTGCGGTGTTCTTCCCCATCATTTATCACCAAGCTATTTCGCTAGGTTGTGCACCCATGCCATTTACCATAGCCTTGATGACGTCCGTCACCATCAGCTATGCAACACCCCTAGGTTCGCTTACCCATATGCAGATTTTTGGCCCTGGAGGATTCAAGTTCACCGACTTTCTCCATTTGGGAGCTTGTATGCACCTAATACTATTGGCTGTGAACTTAGTAACTGTGATTTTATTATTTCCTTTAAAATAATAACATAAAAAATATTGAAAAATGAACACTACGATTAAAGAAGAAGAAGGCAAGATGATTGCATTTTTTAGTGGAAGACTTGACACTTTGGCAGCTGTACAAACAGCCAAGGATGTTCAGTGCGTAATTGACTCTGACTGCAAGGAGGTAGAACTTGACTGCCAAGAATTGGAATACATCAGCAGTTCTGGCCTGCGTATTTTCATCAGTATCTTGAAGAGCGTAAAAGCAAGAAAGGGCACTGTTGTGGTAAAGAATATCAATGACGAGATTAAAAAGGTTTTTGAGATGACTGGCTTTAACAAGTTGTTTATCATAAAATGATGAAAGCCTTTTAAGCCTCGATAGACACAAGAGAGGGGACGCTGTTATGCGTCCCCTCTCTTGCTCTTCCTCTTGGACTTGAACCAAGGACCCTCTGATTAACAGTCAGATGCTCTAACCGACTGAGCTAAGGAAGAATAAATAAAATAAGAATGCACTCTGCTCTTCCTCTTGGACTTGAACCAAGGACCCTCTGATTAACAGTCAGATGCTCTAACCGACTGAGCTAAGGAAGAATTTTGTTTTATTTTCTTAAATGCGGTGCAAAATTAATAGGATATTTTGAAATATGCAATATCTTTGCAAAAAAAATCTTTATATGGATAAAATTTTAGGAATTGGCAATGCATTGACCGATGTTTCTGTAATCCTAAGAAGCGACGAAATACTGAAAGAGTTGGACCTGCCTAAGGGCGGAATGGTACATATAAATGATGAATTGTTTGAGAGAATACAACAGATGATAGAACAACATAATGTCACCATCACTCCTGGAGGTTCCATAGCTAACTCATGCAGGGCAATGGGACACCTCGGTGTCCCTGTAGGTTTTATTGGCAAAGTTGGACTCGACAAAGTTGGCCAAAACTATGCTAAGAGTTTAACAGATGTTGGTGTAGAAAATATGATGGTAGTGTCACCAGTCTTAAGTTCAGGCGTGTGTACTTCATTTATTTCACAAGGAGGAGAGCGCACCTTTGCCGATCATATGGGAGCTTCAATCGACCTGAGAGCTGAAGACCTAAAGCCAGAAATGTTCAATGGGTACCAATACCTTTACCTTGAAGGCTATCTAGTACAAAACCATGCATTAATAGAACAAGGAGCAAAGATGGCCAAAGAAGCAGGTATGAAGGTGGCTATGGATATGGCAAGCTATAACATCATACTTGAAGACCACGACTTCTGCACATATTTAGTAGATAAATATATCGATTATATATTTGCAAATGAAGAAGAGGCAAAAGCTTTTACTGGTCATGAACCTTACGAAGCTGCCAAGATGTTGACACAATATTGTGATATTGCCATTGTTAAAATCGGAGTAAAGGGTTCTTTAGTTGCAACAAAACAAGAAGTGATTCAAGAGCCAGCATTGCCTGCCCAATGCGCAGACACTACTGGTGCAGGTGATTACTATGCAGCTGGATTCCTTTATGGCTTGTCAAACAACTATACGCTACGTCAGTGCGCTAAAATTGGCTCTATAGTAGGAGCAGAAGCAGTGAAAGTTATAGGCACAGAACTTCCACAAGAAAAATGGACTGAAATCAAACATAAAATTGCTAAAATATGAAAAGACTGAAAAATTGGCATGCCG
>JAEEGF011307067.1_pt1 | contig 28466 bp, 23 predicted proteins | sample 9134171 | NCBI WGS metagenome assembly JAEEGF01 (sample SAMN16246542, study PRJNA631951) | gut metagenome | biome: gut microbiome; feature: rumen; material: AP-attached | host: Bos | place: Iran: Karaj | collected 2018-10 | reverse complement strand
AGATAGCTTTTCTACAAAACTTACCCGTGTGCTTTTGCCAGCCCCTGGAGGAGCTGCAAGCATCACAAGAATCCTACGTTTCTTATCCTGCTGCAGCTTAGTCAGCTTTCTAAGAAGTGGAATGAAAATATTATCTACAGTATCTTCACTGTAATTTGCTTTTACATCTAGTCCATTTATATTTACATTGTAATCAATCATATTATTTAAATGCCTTTACACCATGTGGTGGTATAGTAACCTTTAAGATACTTCCTGACTCAACATAAGCCTTTGTCCAGATTTCCTTGAAGTGGTGGGTTTCTCTGCTATCCTCTAATATAGTATTCAAATCTATTTCAAAATCTCTGTACTCATCTGAAAGATTAAATACAGCAAATACTGTTTTCTCTAAAGATTTATTCTTTGACTTCCAAATAGCATAAGCATCGTCTCGATATACCTGAGATGCCTTCCAGCCTTCCTTTAAGAACTCAAGAAGATCCTCATTAACAAGAACTGATAAATCCTCCTCTGTCATCTTAGTAAGCTCGCCACCAATCATAAGAGGTGAGCGGAACATACACCAGAGTGTCATCATAGTTCTTAGCTCTTCAAGATTAAAGTTAGATAAGCGCTCTTCCCTAAAGCCTGCACCAACAGTGCCTACAGGAAGCATATCGCAATCTGGGAAGCAGCCTGCCTTTACAATATCCTGCCACATTTCACAGCGCCAAAACATATTCTTAAGAAGCTCCCATTTGTCCCAGAAATCGTCTGTAATGCGCCACATATTAGCGTTTTCACAATAATGAAAGGCCTTGTCGATATGAGCTGGTCCAGGAGAAAGACTTAAGACTATTTCTCTTCCAGATTTCATAATGGCTTCGTGAAGCATTCTTGTCTCGTGCCAGCCGCTAAAATCCTCTGGCTTGTACATCCAGGAATCGCAAATATCATCACACTTAATAAAATCCACCCCCCAATCAGCGTACATCTGAATAAGTGAATCATAATATGCCTGGCCTTCAATAACATTTCTCACGCCATACATATCTGGATTCCATCCACAAATACTGCTAGGATTTGCAATGTCAGCTGCTGTTACGTTTGTACCAAGGACTGGTAAATGACGCTCTGCAGCAGTACGAGGGATTCCTCGCATAATATGGATTCCAAACTTGAGGCCCAAATTATGACAATAATCTGCCAAAGGCTTAAAGCCTGCTCCATTTTTTGATGATGGAAATCTGCTTGGGCTTGGAATAAATCTTCCATACTCATCAATCTCGTCATCTCCAAAAGGAATATACTGATGCTCGTATCTTTTGGTACCTGCATCATTTGAATACCACTCAATGTCAACTACGATATACTCATAGCCAAACTTCTTTAAATGCTTGGCCATGTAATCAGCATTTGCCTTTACCTGTTCTTCATTAACAGTAGTATCATAGTAATCATAGCTATTCCATCCCATTGGTGGAGTAACTGCAAAATCATTTTTATTCATTACTTTACCTCTCCTTTTGTGTCTCTAAAATTAGCTAAAACCCTCTATATATTAACAAAAAGGATGACAAAATATCACCCTTTTCGTAAAAATCTATATTAATAATTAATATAAGCCTGCAAAGACTGTAGCTAAAATAACTGTAAGTATACCTGCAACAGCAATTGAAAGTGAGCTCATTGCTCCTTCTACATCTCCAAGCTCCATAGCCTTTGCGGTACCTATGGCATGGGCTGCTGTTCCAAGGGCCAGTCCCTTTGATATAGGCTCGTGAATTCTAAAAATCTTGCAAATAAATTCTCCCAGGATATTACCAATGACGCCTGTTATAACGATAACTGCAACCGTGATAGTAACATATCCACCAAGCTCCTCAGATACGCCCATTCCGATGGCTGTGGTAATTGACTTTGGAAGAAGTGTTACATAATTTTCATGGTCAAGCCCCATACACTTAGCCAAAACAAGTACTGTAGCAAGGCTTGTAATAACACCTGCTGTAACGCCAAGAACTACTGCAGTTGCGTTATTTTTAAGAAGCTCCCATTCCTCGTAAAGTGGAATGGCAAGACATACTGTAGCTGGAGTTAAAAACCAGCTAAGGTATTTAGCCCCCTCGTTGTAAGTCTCATAATCTATATTACATCCAACTAAAAATAAAATAGTTACGGCGATAGAAATAAGCAGTGGATTGAAAAATCCTAATCCAAATTTTTTCTTTAGCCAAGCTCCTAATGCATATGACACAAGGCTGATTGTAACTCCAGCGTATACGCTGTTTTGCATAAATTCACTCATTATTTTGTCTCCCCCTTACTATGTTTGATAATAATCTGGGAAACAATTCCTGTTGCACCCATAACTGTAAATATCGTAATTACGGTAATAACTGAAACTGGTAATAATACTGGCTCTAACACCTTCCAAGATGACATAAGGCCAACACCTGCAGGAATAAACATAACAGGCATAATCTCTATTAAAAACCTGCCTACATCTCTAACCTGCTCAAGCTTTAATACTCCAGTAAGAAGTAAAACAAACAAAATCACCATTCCATATATACTAGCTGGAACTGGCAGTGGCAACACGCTTTTAAGTATTTCACCTATAAGTGAGATTGCCAAAATAATCAAAAACTGCTTCAAATATTTCATTACCTTAAATCACCTCTAAATAAAATTAGGGCTAAGAATTCCCCCTTAGCCCTAAATCATTATACTACTTATTTTTGAACAAATTGTCCTTTTTCAAGTACTATCCGCTTCATTCGTTCATCAAGCTCGTGATAAACCGGTGCAAGTGGCCAAGGAAGCAGCATTATATATTCTTTGTCTCCTGGCTCTAGTTTTTCTATAAAAGCTCTAAACTCTTCGGTATTTTTATATTTTTCCTTACCAAATTCACACCTTACATATTCTTTATCAGAATTATCCACAGTTTCCGTGACTCTTCTAAAGCTTATTCGCCCGAATTCATCCTGCTCCTTAATAAATGATGCTTTTTCGTGGATAGGCTGTGGCTCCTCCAAAGAAATCTTTCCAATGTTGAGAAAATGTTCCCACATATACTTAGCAATATGTTCCTTGGATATGGGATAGTTTATTTCATCCGAGATTTTGCTTATGGAATATCCCAAATCCGCAAGATGGCGCACAGCACCACCTGCTGCCGCATCATTTATGAAATTGCCTAGAGCCTTATTGAATTCCTTCAATTTTTACACCTTATCCTTAATAATGATTGTCATCATATATTTAGAATCATCAGGAATCATCATTGCACCATTAAAAATCTGCTCTGTCTCCATGCCACAGTCTACTACCGCATAAACGGATATTTTATCAGCCTGTTCCAGTTCAAGAAGACGTTCTTTAATACTGGCCACATTTCTACCGCTTTTCATAATTATTTTTGTGCCAGAGATTTTTAGTTCTTCCTCAAGATTTCCCTGACCAGAAATAATATGAATGTTTTCATCTCTCTCGCTAAGAAGAATTCCAGCAGCTGCAGCAGACCCACAGAAAGAAGTGATGCCATTAATAATTTCTACTTCTATGCCATCCTTCTTTGCAAGCTTCATTATATAACCAAATGTTGAATAAACTGTGGGGTCTCCAATGGTAAGAAACGCAAGGTTATAGCCATCCATAATAAGCTGCCTGTACTTCTCATAAAATTCTGCATGCATCTTTGCAAGAGCCTCTTCATCCCTTGTCATCTCAAAATCAAAGCTTATTGTCTTTTTATATTTCAGCTCTGGCACTGCAGGAAGTGCTATCTGAAAAGCACGGCACTCATACTTATCTGCCTTTGGAAGACAAATAACATCCGCCTCTTTTATTGCCCTTACTGCTCTAAGAGTAAGCATCTCAGGATCACCTGGTCCTACACCTATTCCATACAATATTCCCGCCATAGGATACTCCTTAATTCATTCCAATATTTGGTTTTCTTTGGTTCTAGTCTAGCTCTCTCATAAAATCTTGCACAGCCCTCACTACCAAATCCAAGTGACTGCCATAGCAGTGGTCGTCGCCCTTGATTAACTCTAATTTGCAATTTGCAAATTTCTTTGCAGCTTCAATACTTCCCTGTACTGGCACAGCCTCGTCCTCATCACCGTGGACAATTAGTACTGGTCCTTTGAATTTCTTTATAGCTGCATCTAAATCAATTGACTGAGCTACTCTAATATAGTTTCCGCTAAGGGTTCTGTCATCCCATGAAATCAGCTGATCTGGGATGTTCTCTGGATCAAATGGCTGTCCTAATAATTCCCCCTCTTTTGCACCCTTGATTATAACGTAAGCAGGTGAAAGTGGAATAAGAGCTTTGACTGTATCTCTTAACATAGCTGCTGCAAGTGTTACAGCAAGTCCTCCCTGTGAGTGTCCGCAGATGTACATATCTGTTACAAATTCTAATTTCTTAGCATAATCTACTACAGCCAAAATATTATTGAGCCACTTGTAAAGATTGTGCTCCCTGAATTCTCCATAGCTATTTCCATGGCCATATAAATCTACTCTAAGTGTGGCAACACCGATTTCATTTAAGCCCTTTGCTACTGCAACAATATGGTCTTCCTCAATGTGACCTGTAAATCCGTGAAACACAAGGCAAAGTGGACATTTCTTTACATCCCCTGGAGGCATATCAAGCTTAGCATTTAGTTTGATTCCATCATCATTAATATACATTATTATTCTCCTCTTTTTTAAGATGTTATTATAATATCACATCTTTTCTATTGCATACGTAATAAAATGTCCTGCTACATTCCAAATTTTGTCGAATTGTATTTAAATATCAAAACTTTTATAATCAAGAAAAGGATTACAGAAAAGGGGGATTTTAATGGAATCACTTACAACGAGAATCAAGCTAAACAACGGTACCTCTATCCCAATGTTTGGATATGGCACTTACAAAATCAAAGATTCTACTGAAGCTTACGAATCTGTGAAGCTCGCTTTAAAGAACGGCTATCGTCACATCGACACAGCCGCATTTTATGAAAATGAAAAATATGTAGCAAATGCCATTAAGGATTTTATGGCAGAAACAAATACCAAGCGTGAGGATATTTTTGTAACCAGCAAGGTATGGAAGACTGAGCTTGGCTACAAAAAGACTCTAAGAGCCTTTGAAAAAACTATGGATGAAATGCAAATGGATTATCTTGATTTGTATCTTGTTCATTGGCCAGCTTCTTCTGCCTTTGATGATGATTGGGTAAACACAAATCGCGCCACCTGGAAGGCAATGACAGAAATCTACAAATCAGGCCGTGTAAAGGCAATTGGTGTTTCAAACTTCCTTACACATCACTTAGATACAATCATAGATATGGAAGTAAAACCAGCAGTAGACCAGATTGAAGTTAACCCTGGCTTCCTACAAAAAGAAACCGTAGATTATTGCCAGGAAAAAGGCATCGTAGTTGAGGCTTGGAGTCCACTTGGCCGAGGAAAATCTCTGGCACATCCACTCTTGGAAGAATTAGCTGAAAAATATGGTAAAACCGTTGCGCAAATCATTCTTAGATGGGAAGTTCAGCATAATATTGTTCCTCTTCCAAAATCAGTTAACGAAAGCCGTATAATTGAAAATTCACAAGTATTTGATTTTGAATTATCAGATGATGACCTAAGCTCAATCGATGAAATTCCACCATATGGAAACAGTGGCCATAGCCCAGATCAACCATAAAAAATAATCCCAATACCGCTCTAGATAAAAATCTATGAGGGTATTGGGATTTTTATTTTCTCTCGCTATTTTTTAAATTCTATTCAAAACTGATAACTTCTTCTAAAGCTTTTACAAACTTCTGAAGCCCCAGCTTATCTTCCTCTGAAAATCTATTAAGGTTTGGGCTATCAATATCCAGAACACCTACAACCTCGCCATCCTTGTGAATAGGTACTACTATCTCTGAATTGGATGCACTGTCACAGGCAATATGACCTGGGAACTCATGTACATTTGGAACTACAAGAGTCTCATCATTTCCTGCTGCAGTACCGCACACACCCTTACCAAGTGCTATTCTGATACAAGCTACCTTTCCCTGGAATGGTCCAAGTAAAAGTGAGCCCTTGTTCATTAAATAAAATCCTGCCCAGTTCAAATCATCCATAGCATCATAAAGAATCGCTGATGCATTTGAAAGCACTGGAATGTAGTATGGCTCGTCCTCTGCCAGGGATTTAATCTGTTCTGCTAGTAAATTATAATCTGTCATAAATCATTCTCCTAAAACTATTATATTAATGAAAGCCTACATTACGCAGCTTCTGCCATCTCGGCCTTCCATATTGTCATCCTTTACATATCTGGCATTGAACTCCATATTAATCTCGCGAAGCTCCTTTTTGCCCTCAATGTAATCCTCGTACATTTCAGCAAGACCTGCCATGCAGCCATCACAATTAGCCTCAATATTACCAAGAGATTCCTTTACAATCTGCTCTCTTTCTTCTTTTGTTGTGTCTTTAATTAAATATGACATACCTAATCTCCATTACTTAATCTAGATTTTGCACAATTATACATCATCTATCTAAAAAGAGCCAGAGGATATAATTCCTCTGACTCTAAATAACTATATGAACTGTACTGCTGTTCCAAAGGCAAGCACCTCTGCTGCTCCCTGCATCACAGAAGATGATGCATATCTCACACCAACAATGGCATCAGCACCTAGCTGCTCTGCCTCATCTACCATTCTCTTGGTAGCAATCTGTCGTGCCTCTACCAGCATATCTGTGTATCCTTTGATTTCTCCACCTACAAGTGTCTTCATGCCTGCCATGAAATCCTTGCCAAAATTCTTAGACTGTACGATGGTTCCTTTTACTACACCAATTACCTCAAAATTCTGTCCAGGAATTGTTTCAATACTTACGAGCTTCATTAATCTCTCCTCCTTCTATTTCCTTTAATCTTTGTTTAAGTGCAACAATCGTTCCAACAATCATTGCAATAAATAACAGTATTACAATTGCGATAAATCCCATAGGTGTTTCTGGGTCACTTAAAGCTGTCCAGCAAATCACTGCAATCATAGCAATAAAAAATATTATGCTCACAGTAGCTGCAATAATAGGACCTTGCTTGCTTTTCTTTATATCAGTCTTGTTAACATCCATAAATCTGACGCCTCCCTTCTCCAGCTTTTTCATGTCCTCAAGATAAGAGTCAGCTTTTAAATCATCAAATTGAACATTTGCTTCTATGATTTCCTTGCACAGTTCTTTCATTACATCAATTTCCTGCTGTTTGTGGGTGAAATGAGAAATGTGCCTATCCAGACAATCTGCCATAGAGACCTCTCCTATTTCAAGCTTTCGTATCTCTTCAATAGGAACATCCAGCCTTCTTAAAAGCTTTATTTTGTTTAGTAGCTCTACATCCTTCAAGGAGTATTCTCTATAACCATTGTCCTTGTTTCTCTCTGGATTGATTAGACCCTGCTCCTCATAAAAACGAATATTCTTTTTTGTAATTCCAACCAGCTCTTCTACTTGATTGATTTTCATTGATGACTCCCTTTCAGTCTTGATAGCACTTTCTTATTCAATCTCTAGGAAATCAAATATTATTGCTAAGACTTGGCCTTGTCTTTATGGAAAATATAAACCTTCCACAAGGTGGAAGGTCAACACCTTTTTTAAAATTTACAAATATTCCACAATTATTTTAGAGTATACCATAATCTATGTGGTAATATGAACACATATAGTACCTTTATACAAACAAAAATGTTTGCTTCAAATCTTTAGTTTTAAGTAATCTATGAGGAAACAATATGTACACGAATTCAGATATCAAAAAAATAGTCGATTCACAAAGAGCTTTCTTTTTGTCAGGAACAACCTTGGATGTTAACTGGCGCCTTGAAAAATTAAAAAGATTAAAAATGTCGGTTATTTATAATAGAGAAAAATTAGAGCAGGCACTTTATGAAGATTTAGGTCGTGCTCCAATGGAAGCTTATTTTTGCGATATTGGAAGTCTTATATTAGAAATAAATGAAACTATTAATGGATTAAAAAAATGGGCAAGACCTGAAACTCATTTTAGTGGACTACATTGTTTTCCAAGCATTATTACTAAGGTATACAAAGTTCCATACGGAGTTTCTTTAATTATAAGTCCATTTAATTTTCCGGTAATACTCTCCTTTGGTGTTCTGACTGCCGCTATCGCTGGAGGAAATACCGCTGTTATAAAGGCAAGCTCAAAATCTCCTGCCTGCACAAAAGCTTTAAAAGAAATAATAAGTGAAACTTTTTCAGAGGAATACATCACTCTCATAGATGGAGGACATGATGTTGCTGATATGTGTCTAGCTCAGCGTTTTGACAAAATATTTTACACTGGCTCTCCTAGAGTTGGTGTTCACGTACTTCAGGAAGCAGCTAAAAATCTTACTTCCACCGCTCTTGAGCTTGGTGGCGAAACTGGAAACTGGTGCATCATCAGAAAGGATGCCAATCTAAAGGATGCCGCTAGAAAAATAGCCTTTTTCAAAGCTCTTAACAGTGGTCAAATCTGTATAAATATAAATCAGATTGCTGTGGCTAGTGAGATAGCTGAAGAATTTATTGAAGAATTAAAGCAGGCATTCATAAATCAACTTGGCGAAAATGCAGTTATAAATAAAGAATATCCTCATCTTATTAATGAGGCTGCGTATGATAAATGTGCAAAAAGCACTGACAGTTACAAAGAAAAGATAGTATTTGGAGGTTTTGGGGATAGGGATACTTTAAAATTCTCCCCTACTATTTTATATCCAATAGATATTAATGAAGAAATTGTTAGGAGGGAACTGTTTTGCCCTCTTCTTCCTATAGTACCTTTCACAGATTCCCAGATAGATGAACTGTTAGATACTATTTCAAAAAGAGAAAAAGGCCTGTCCCTCTACGTATTTACGAAGGACATTGCCTGGGCAAAAAATGTGATGCAAAAAATCCAGTTTGGTGGAGGCTGTATAAATGAAGTATGTCTTCACATGATGGTAAAAGGCGTTCCATTTAATGGTGTGGGACATTCTGGAATGGGTGCTTACCACGGTAAATGGGGCTTTATGGAATTTACCCATCCTCAGACTGTCCTAATTGGGTCCACCATATTTAATCTGTCTATGAGAGAGCATCCTTACTCTCATAAAAAAAATAAGCTTGTTGAGTTCTTTGAAAGATAGATTATTTTACCAGAATCTTTCTAGCTATATCTATACCAATTTTATATGGCAGGGGTCTCAGATCCCTGTCAGCTTCTTTTAACTTTTCTCTGATGCTAATGTGCTGAGGACAGTGCTGTTCGCATTTGCCACATCCAATACACTGACTGGCAAATCCCGGCTCCTTCCTCAAGCCCATATTCTGAGCAAACTCAAATCTGGCTGCTGATTTCTTCTCCATATACATTAGATTGTAGTAATGGAAATTACCTGGAATATCCACACCTTTAGGACATGGCATACAATATCTACATCCAGTACAGCCTACCTTTTCTCGCTCCTTGATGATAGTTTTTATTTTCTCTACTAATTCAAAATCGCCATCAGTAAAATCATTAACCTGAGTTTCTGATGCAATCCTGATGTTCTCATCAAGCATCTCCATGGAATTCATTCCTGATAAAACACAGGTAACCTCTGGCTGATTCCATAGCCACTTTAAGCCAAGCTCTGCGGGAGTATAGCTCTTATCATGCTTTCTAAGTTCTTCCTTTGCTTTTTCAGGAAGATTTACAAGCTTTCCTCCACGAAGAGGCTCCATTATCACTACTGGAATTCCTTTTTCAGCTGCTGCATGTAATCCTTTCTTCCCAGCCTGAGAATTTTCATCCAGATAATTATACTGAATCTGACAGAAGTCCCAATCAAAAGCATTTAAAATCTTAAGGAACATGTCAGTATCCCCATGATATGAAAAACCTATATTTTTGATTTCACCAGAAGCCTTCTTATCTTTAATCCACTGCTCGATTCCTAGAGTCTGAAGATGCTCCCATTCACTAAAATCAGTAAACATGTGCATCAAATAATAATCTATATAGGTGGTTCGAAGGCGACTAAGCTCCTCTTTAAAGGTCTTTTCAATCTGCTTATCAGAACGCATAAGATACTGGGGCAGCTTTGTGGCAATTTTTACCTTTTCTCTATTCTTTGATTCCTCTAGAATACGCCCTAAACATTCCTCACTACCTGGATAGATATATGCTGTATCGAAGTAATTGATTCCGGAATCTATGGCATGTAAAATCTCACCCTTAGTTTTTTCATAGTCAATTACAGTGCCTTTTTTGGTAAACCTCATACAGCCATAACCTAGCTGTGAAATAGCATCCCCATTTTTGTCATTTCTGTATCTCATCCCATTCTTCTCCTTTTAAAGGTAATTATACTAGGATAGCTTTTGAGTTTTATCTTTTTATATCTTTGCTACATCAACAAGTGTGTACTCTGTTGTAGCACTCTCAAGTGATGTTGCAAGAGCCACTGCAGTATCCATTGCTGTGATACAGTTGATACCTGTTTCGATAGCATTTCTTCTGATTAAGAAGCCATCTCTTGTCTTATCACCGTGGCCCTGAGTTGGTGTGTCGATTACAAGATCAATCTTGTGACCAAGGATTAAGTCCATAACGTTTGGAGATTCCTGAGTAATCTTGTTAACCTGGCGACATTCCACTCCACCATTCTGTAAATACTTAGCTGTAGAACGTGTAGCATAGATTGTATAACCAAGCTTCTCAAACCTCTTTGCCACCTCAAGCGCCTCTGGCTTATCGGCATCCTTTACAGTGATAATCATCTGCTTGTGCTTTGGAAGAACTACTCCTGCACCAAGGAATGCCTTGTAAAGAGCCTCTTCAAAAGTCTTTGCAATACCAAGACACTCTCCCGTAGATTTCATTTCTGGTCCGAGGCTTATTTCAGCTCCTCTTAGCTTTTCAAATGAGAACACTGGCATCTTGATTGCGATATAGTCTGCCTCAGGCTGAAGCCCTGGCTTATAGCCCATATCAGTAATCTTGTGACCAAGTATTGCCTTTGCTGCAAGATCTACGATTGGAATACCTGTTACCTTACTGATGTATGGAACCGTACGAGAGCTTCGTGGGTTTACCTCGATTACATACACCTCTCCATCCATTGCAATAAACTGAATGTTAATCATACCAAGTACGTGAAGTGCCTTTGCAAGTCGCTCTGTGTAATCTACAATCTTGTCCTTAATATCCTGGCTGATTGTGTGAGCAGGATACACAGAGATACTATCACCTGAGTGGATACCAGTACGCTCAATATGTTCCATAATACCAGGGATTAAGATATTCTCTCCATCACAGATGGCATCAACCTCAATCTCCTTACCCTGTAAGTATTTATCTACAAGAATTGGATGATCCTGTGCAATCTGATTGATGATATCCATAAACTTTTCGATTTCATCATCATTGAAGGCAATCTGCATACCCTGACCACCAAGTACATATGAAGGACGAACCAAAACTGGATAGCCAAGTCTGTTTGCAACTTCCTTTGCTTCCTCTGCTGTGAAAACTGTCCCGCCTGCTGCACGAGGAATCTGTGTCTTTTCAAGAATCTCATCAAAGAGCTCTCTATCCTCTGCTGCATCTACATCCTCTGCCTTTGTACCAAGGATTGGCACACCGATTTTCATAAGATGCTCAGTAAGCTTTATAGCAGTTTGACCACCGAACTGTACGATGGCTCCATCAGGCTTTTCAAGATTTACGATTGATTCAACATCCTCATTTGTAAGAGGCTCAAAGTAGAGCTTGTCAGCAATATCAAAGTCTGTTGAAACTGTCTCCGGATTGTTGTTTACAATGACTGTCTCCCAGCCTTCCTTAGCAAATGCCCAAGTAGCGTGAACTGAACAGTAATCGAACTCCACACCTTGTCCGATACGGATTGGACCAGAGCCAAGTACAAGTACTTTCTTTCTACCAGTAGTCTGAACTGCCTCATTTTCACTACCGTATACACTATAGTAGTAAGGAGTCATTGCATCAAACTCTGCTGCACAGGTATCTACCATCTTGTATGAAGCTACGATGCCGTTATCGTAACGCATCTTTCTTACTTCTTCCTCAGTCATCTTGCCATTCAAATGAGCGATGACATTATCTGGGAATTCGATTCTCTTTGCTTCCTTAAGAAGGTCTACTGTAAGCTCTTCCTGCTGAAGTCTAAGCTCCATTTCTACAAGGATCTTAATCTTATCAATGAACCACATATCAATCTTTGTGATTTCATGTATTGTCTCGTAAGATGTGCCACGTCTAAGGGCCTCTGCGATGCAATAGATTCTTCTATCATCAACTACTGTAAGTGCTTCCTCAAGCTCAGCGTCTGTCATGTCGCAGAAGTCGTAGCTAAGAAGTGAATCTACATGCTGCTCCAATGAGCGGATAGCCTTCATAAGGGCTCCCTCGAAGTTATTGCAGATTGACATAACCTCGCCAGTAGCCTTCATCTGAGTTGTAAGCTTTCTAGTAGCTGTAATGAACTTATCAAATGGAAGACGTGGAATCTTTACTACGCAGTAATCAAGCATTGGTTCGAAGCTGGCGAAGGTCTTCTTTGTGATTGCATTTGGAATCTCATCAAGTGTGTAGCCAAGGGCAATCTTTGCAGCAACCTTTGCGATTGGGTAACCAGTTGCCTTTGATGCAAGAGCAGATGAACGAGATACACGTGGGTTAACCTCAATAACGCAGTACTCGAAGCTCTCAGGATGAAGAGCATATTGTACGTTACATCCACCAGTAATTCCAAGCTCGTCGATAATACGAAGTGCAGATGTACGAAGCATCTGATATTCCTTATCACCAAGTGTCTGTGATGGAGCAACTACGATTGAATCACCTGTGTGCACACCAACTGGGTCGATGTTTTCCATATTACAAACTGTGATGCAGTTGCCATTGGCATCACGCATTACCTCGTACTCGATTTCCTTCCAACCAGCGATACATCTTTCTACAAGGACCTCGTGTACACGAGAAAGGCGAAGACCGTTCGTAAGAATTTCTACAAGCTCTGTCTGGTTGTGAGCGATACCACCGCCTGAACCTCCAAGGGTGTAAGCTGGTCTTAAAACTACTGGATATCCGATAGTATTAGTAAACTTGATTCCATCCTCTACTGTATTTACAACGAGTGAAGCTGCAACAGGCTCACCAAGCTTTTCCATAGTGTCCTTGAATGCCTGTCTATCCTCAGCTCTAAAGATTGTCTCTGCTGTGGTACCGATAAGCTTTACACCCTGCTCCTCAAGAAATCCTGATTCAGCAAGCTCCATACCAAGGTTAAGTCCAGCCTGACCTCCAAGTGTTGGAAGAAGTGAATCTGGCTTTTCCTTAATAATAATCTGCTTTAAAACATCTACTGTAAGAGGCTCGATGTATACCTGATCTGCAATTTCCTTGTCAGTCATAATGGTAGCTGGATTTGAATTTACTAGACATACCTCCATGCCCTCTTCCTTAAGTGAACGGCAGGCCTGTGTTCCAGCGTAGTCAAACTCCGCAGCCTGTCCAATGACGATAGGACCAGAGCCAATCACCATTACTTTCTTAATGTCACTTCTCTTTGGCATTACTGCTCTCCTCCCATCATCTTAATAAATCTATCAAATAAGTATCCGCTGTCCTGTGGTCCTGGGCAAGCCTCAGGATGGAACTGAACAGTGAAGATATTCTTTCCTGTGTATTTAAGTCCCTCATTTGTTCCATCGTTTACGTTTACAAATGCAGGAACTGCAATTTTTTCATCCAGTCCATCTGTATCTACTACGTAGCCGTGGTTCTGCGATGAGATGTAAACCTTGCCAGTCTCCAAATCCTTTACAGGATGATTTCCGCCTCTGTGGCCGTACTTAAGCTTATGTGTATCAAGTCCATTTGCAAGAGCCATCAGCTGATGACCAAGACAGATTGCAAAGATAGGCACCTCACTGTCATAAAGCTTTTTAACCTCATCAATGATAGGTCCACAATCCTTTGGATCTCCAGGTCCGTTTGAAAGCATAATTCCGTCTGGATTTCCTGCTAAGATTTCCTTAGCTGTTGTGTGAGCAGGATAAATTGTAACCTCACAGCCTCTATCATTAAGTGATTTTGCAATATTTTTCTTTGCACCAAAATCTAAAAGTGCAACTTTCTTACCATTACCCTTCATTACCGATTTTTCGCGACAGGTAACCTTAGATACTACATCGCCAGTTGCGTATGCTGTAAGCTTTGGTTTGATTTCTTCGAAATTATAATTTTCGTTTGTAGTAATCATTCCATTCATAGTTCCGCGGTCACGCAATATCTTTGTAAGGGCACGTGTATCAATACCTGAGATACCAGTGATGTTGTGCTTTACTAAAAAGTCCTGAATGGTTCCCTTACAGCGGAAGTTTGAAGGAATTCTGCTAAGCTCTCTCACGATAAATCCATCTGGCCAAGGACGTGAGCTTTCCATATCATCAGTAATACCGTAATTACCAATAAGTGGATAAGTCATACATACCGCCTGACCTGCGTAAGAAGGATCAGTAAGAACCTCAAGGTAGCCTGTCATAGAAGTATTGAATACTATCTCGCTGACAACCTCTCTTGTGGAACCGATGCTTGTTCCCTCAAAAACTGTACCATCTTCCAAAATTAAAAATGCTTTCATCTTTCCTCTTTTCTACCCTTTTACATTTTTATTAAAACTCCAAGGTATAAAGTTTACCTTGGAGTTTACGATTTAACGGAAGTAATCTACACCAGATTCGAACAATTTCATATCCTGATTTCCGTAGATATTGAGAGCTACGCCATCACCGATACGCTCAGCGTGACACATCTTACCGAATACTCTACCATCTGGGCTAGTAATACCCTCAATCGCACAGTAGCTTCCGTTGATGTTCCATTCCTCATCCATTGTAGGATTTCCATTTTCATCAACATACTGAGTAGCAACCTGGCCATTTTCAAAGAGCTTCTTAATCCACTCTTCTGAGGCAACGAAACGTCCCTCGCCGTGAGAAGCTGGTGCACAATATGTCTCACCTAAATTAGCACCTGCAAGCCAAGGTGACTTGTTGCTGACTACCTTCGTATATGCGATTTTTGAAATATGACGTCCGATTGTGTTGTATGTAAGTGTAGGAGCATCTGCCTTCTGAGTATGAATCTCTCCATATGGTACAAGACCAAGCTTGATAAGAGCCTGGAAACCATTACAAATACCAAGCATAAGACCATCTCTATTATCAAGAAGACCATGGATAGCTTCCTTCATCTTTTCATTTCTAAATGCTGTTGCAAAAAACTTTGCAGAACCCTCTGGCTCATCGCCTGCTGAGAATCCACCTGGGAACATAACAATCTGTGACTGAGCAATTGCTCTTGAGAACTCGTCAACTGATTCTCTAATGTCCTCTGCTGTCTGATTCTTAAATACCTTTACATTGGTGATTGCGCCAGCCTTCTCAAATGCTCTTGCTGAATCGTACTCACAGTTTGTTCCTGGGAATACTGGAATAAATACTCTAGGCTTAGCAATCTTGTTCTTGCAGATGTAGAAATTGTTAGCCTTATAAACACCTGTATCTACAAGGGATGTATCCTCGTAGCTGCGTGTCTTGAATACCTTCTCAAGTGTACCTGTCCAAGCTGCGATAGCCTCATCTACAGAAATCTTTGCATCTTTATATGTGAATGTAGAATCGTCTGTAACCTCACCAACTTCAAATCCACAATCTGAAAGGCCACGCTTTTCAAGCTCATTAATGATTGCAAGAGCTCCGTCCTCTGAAACTTCTACTACGATATCACCGATGACACAGCCAAAGAGCAATACTGACTGGCACTTCTCATTAAGCTTTACACCAAACTTGTTACCAAATGCCATCTTTGAAACAGCTGGAACAAGTCCGTATGCATCAAGTGCATATGCAGCCTTAATATTTCCAAGCTCAACCATATTTCTTACTACTTCAAATATAGCCTTAGCCTGACTGTAATTTGGCTGATCATAATTATCACGAAGAATTCTAAGTAAGAAGAGCTTATCTCCTGCTTCCTTAAGTTCTGGTGTAACAATATCCTGTTGCTTTGCAACATCTACTGCAAAGGAAACAAGTGTAGGTGGAACATCGATTTCGTTGAAAGTTCCTGACATTGAATCCTTTCCACCGATTGATGGAAGTCCAAACTCCATCTGTGCCTTATATGCTCCAAGAAGTGCTGCAAATGGCTGGCTCCATCTCTTTGGATCCTCGCTCATTCTGCGGAAGTACTCCTGGAATGTAAATCTAATCTTCTTGTAATCACCACCAGTTGCAACGATTCTTGAGATAGATTCAAGGACTGCAAGCTGTGAACCGTGATATGGTGACCAAGAGCTGACATAAGGATTAAAGCCATATGCCATCATTGTAACAGCGTCTGTTTTGCCATCAGCTACTGGCACCTTTGCTACCATTGCCTGTGTCTCTGTAAGCTGATATTTTCCACCGAATGGCATAAGTGTTGATGCTGCACCGATTGAACCATCGAACATCTCAACAAGTCCCTTCTGAGAGCAAACATTTAAATCTGCAAGGCAATCCAGCCATGCTGCCTTAAAGTCGCCCTTAGCAACATCCTCTGCTACCTTTTCAATACCAATCTTATCTATATATTTATCCTTATTATCTGGAAGCTCTACATAAACATCTGTCTCTTGATGAGCACCGTTTGTATCAAGGAAAGCTCTTGAAAGGTTAACAATCTCCTTACCTCTCCAGTTAAGTACAAGACGTGGCTCCTCTGTAACAACAGCCACCTCAATAGCCTCAAGATTTTCCTCTGCTGCATACTGAAGGAACTTATTTACATCAGCAGGTGCAACAACTACTGCCATACGCTCCTGTGACTCAGAAATAGCAAGCTCTGTTCCATCAAGACCTGCGTACTTCTTTGGAACCTTATCAAGATCTACCACAAGACCAGGTGCAAGCTCTCCGATTGCAACTGATACACCGCCAGCACCAAAGTCATTACACTTCTTTATAATGTAAGAAACCTCTTCTCTTCTGAAAAGTCGCTGAATCTTTCTCTCTGTAGGTGGATTACCCTTCTGAACCTCTGCGCCACAAACTGCAGTAGACTCTGTATTATGTGCCTTTGAAGAACCAGTAGCACCACCGATACCATCACGACCTGTACGTCCACCAAGAAGAATAATCTTATCTCCTGGATCAGAATTAAGACGCTGAACAGCACGTCTTGGAGCAGCACCCATAACAGCACCAATCTCCATACGTTTTGCAACATAATCTGGGTGATAGATTTCCTTTACGTAGCCTGTAGCAAGACCAATCTGATTACCATATGAGCTGTAGCCGTGAGCAGCCTCACGAACCAGCTTCTTCTGTGGAAGCTTTCCTTCGATTGTATCCTTTACAGATACTGTAGGGTCAGCTGCGCCAGTTACGCGCATTGCCTGATATACATAAGTACGTCCTGAAAGTGGATCGCGGATTGCACCACCAAGACAAGTAGCAGCGCCACCAAATGGCTCTATTTCTGTAGGATGATTGTGTGTCTCATTTTTAAAATTGATGAGCCACTCTTCCTCTGTTCCATCTACATTAATAGGTACAACAATTGAGCAAGCATTAATCTCATCAGATTCTTCCTGATCGGCAAGCTTTCCATCTGCCTTAAGGCGCTTCATTGCAAGAAGTGCAAGGTCCATAAGACATACGAATTTATCATCTCTATCCTTATAGAGAATCTTGAAATTATCAAGATAGTCATTAAAAGTATCCTGGATAGGTGCTTTGTAATAGCCATCCTCAATAGTAACGTTTTTAAGTTCTGTAGAGAAAGTTGTATGTCTACAGTGATCAGACCAATAAGTATCTAAAACTCTGATTTCTGTAACAGTTGGATCTCTGTGTTCTTCATTGGAAAAATAATTTTGAATGTGTAAGAAATCCTTAAAAGTCATAGCTAAATTTAAGGAATCATATAAAGTGCGTAAATCTTTTTCAGCCATAGAAGTGAAACCGTCAAATGTATTGACGTCGGCTGGTTCATCGAAATTATTAGATAGAGACTCTGGCTTATCAAGTGAAGTCTCTCTAGAATCAACTGGATTAATACAATGCTTCTTAATAGCATTAAATTCGTCATCAGATATGCTACCCTCGATTACATAAGTAGTAGCTGTGTGAATAGTTGGATTTTCATTTTCGTTCAATAATTTGAGACACTGCTCCGCAGAATCTGCACGCTGGTCGAACTGACCTGGTAAAAATTCAACAGAAAAAACACGACCGTCGTATTCAAACGACTCTTCGTAAACATCATCAACAGGAGGTTCAGAGAACACTGTCTTGACCGCTTTCCTAAAAACATCGTCAGAAACATCCTGAATATCATAACGAACCAGAACTCTGACTCCCGTAACACCCTTGATGCCTAAGTAACTTCCTATTTCAGAAAACAGTGACTTGGCAGATACTGCAAATTGTGGCTTTTTTTCAACGTAAACTCTTCTTACTTTGCCCACATTACACCTCCGTGATATTTACTTGAATCTGTGAGACAAGACTCCTGCTATATATAAATTGGGCTAAAAAAACTAGTAAAAATAGCAGGTAGCCTCACAGTTAAAATGAGTATAACACAAAAAATTCACAACTCCTAATAATTTTTTAGTCTTTTTTCAACCAGAAATTTGTCACTTTTAACGAAACATCATCCACTGATGTAAATTCAGCGTCGTTCCATTCTCTAGGAAATGTTTTTCTGTAACTTCCAAAGCGAAATCTTTCATCAAGTAATGCTATAACTCCAACATCATCCTTTGTCCGTATCAATCGCCCTGCCGCCTGTATTACCTTATTCATTCCAGGATATAAATACGCATATTCGAATCCATTTTTCCCCTGCTCATCAAAGAAATCACTCATAAGCTTTCGCTGATTTCCAACCTGAGGTAAACCTGCTCCAAGAATAATAGAACCAATCAGCTTTCCCCCAACCAAATCTATTCCTTCTGAAAAGATTCCGCCTAAGGTACAGAAAGCTACCATTGATTTATCTCGTTTAGTTTCAAACTCTAATAGGAAATCTTCTCGCTCCTGCTCTGTCATATTCTGCTGTTGGATAAGAATATCAACATTATCACCAAAGGCCTGATACTCAGTTACTATATCCTCTAAAAACTTATAAGATGGACCAAATACCATGTAGTTACCTTGCTTCGCATTTACGATAGTTTGAATATATTTTGCAAATTTTATATATTCATCTTGACCGCGTCTTGTATATTTACTGGTAACATCAGTCCCAAGCATTAAAAGTCTATTCTTCTGATCAAAAACCGAATCTACATATATGGCATAAACATCACTTATGTTGCAAAGCAAATCCTTGTAATAATCTATTGGTAAAAGGGTTGCACTAAAGTACACTGTCGCTCTGGCCATATTAAGTCGTTGTTGTAGCTGTTCCGAAGGGTCTATACAATATAGATGAAGATTAAAGTTTTTGTCATCATCAAAATCACAATAAATCCTATAATGATCCCTGTCATATTGATATGCCAAGGCGGTGAAATTTCTTAATCTAAAATAGAAATCCAAAACTTCGTCCTGGTATATACCAAACTTTATCTCCTTCTTAAACAGCTGTTCAAATATCATTTGTAGATTATCGCAAGCTGTAAGAAGCATATCGATATCATCTAAAACTGTAATCTCCCTATCGCATAATCGCTTGTACTCCAGCATTATGCGATTACATTTTTCCAATGCATTAGTCAGCTTTTTGCTGATTGGTTTTGCATATCTTTTAATAGAAAGAATCTCTTCTTTTATAAGAGTCTCAGAATACATCTCCCTGGCTCTATCCACCATATTATGGGCCTCATCTATAAGGAAGATATGTTCGCCAGTTCTTCCCTCTGCAAAAAATCTTTTTAAATAAACATTAGGATCAAAAACGTAATTATAATCGCAAATGATTCCTTCGCACCATGTACTGACATCAAGTGCCAGTTCAAAAGGACATACCACATATTCCTGAGCATAGTTTAAAACCACATCACGTGTTATAACCGATTCTTTCGTAATGATTTCATAGATTACGTCATTTACTCTATCGAAATGCCCTCTCGCGTAAGGACAATTATCCGGATTACAATCAGATTCGTCGCAAAGACACATCTTTTCCTTTGCTGTAAGCATAATGGTCTTGCCTTCATAGCCATTTTGAACAAGCAGGCTATAGGCATCCCTGGCAGCTAATGCTGTAGCAGTCTTTGCAGTAAGATAAAAAACTCTTTCAGCCAGATTCTGTCCCAACGCCATCACTGCTGGAAAAACATTTGCAATGGTCTTTCCTGTGCCGGTAGGTGCCTGCATAAATAAAATCTTTCTTCTATATATACTGCGGTATACATCTGAAACCAGTTTCTTTTGACCATCTCTATAATCATAAGGGAACTCCAATCCCTGTACAGATTCTAACAGCTCTAGCTTGTGGTAGTATTGAAAGTCAGACCATTTTTTGAAAATACCAATAATAGTCAAAAACCATTCTTCTATTTCTTTAAATGAATATATTGTATTGAAATACTTTATTTCTTCTGTTTCCAGGCTGACATAGGTCATCTGAACTTCTATTTCATCAAGGTTATATTCTGAGGCAATCATATATGCATAACATTTTGCCTGAGCCTCGTGGACCAGCACCGGCTTTTCAAATGTCATTACATCCATATACATGCCTTTTATTTCATCTACAGTAGCGGACCAAACTGTACCATCCTCATCCATATCAAGGACCACACCGTCTGCCCTTCCCTCCAGACCAAGAGTATAATCTTCATACTCTACTGAAAATTTAAGTGGAACTTCTGCACGATAAAAAGGACCCATAGAGTTTTGAATCTTTCTATGAATCCTGCTTCCTGCCTGCATTGCTTCAAAAGGATCAACAGAGCCTTTACGGTCATCAATATCACCCTCCCTAAGCAAAAACTCAACCAGGTTTCTAACAGATATATTTATTTGGGCCTTTTCTCCCTCTGGAGTAACTAATCTAGATACTTTCATATAAATCCTTAATTTTAGGCATAATAAAAGCCTGTGTATTCCACAGGCTTAATTATACATTATTCGATTTTATGCAACAACGAACTTTTCGACCGCATTCTTAAACATTGAATCTTCTGGATTATTAAGAGTAACTGACATTTCTCTTTTAATACCCATTGCAAGAACTCCTAAAAGTGACTTTCCATCAATGTAAACAACACCACTATGTAAATCTACATCACCGCCACACTGAGAGGCTGCCTTTACAAACTCTTCTGCCTCAGTAGGATTCTCTAATCTAATTTTAAACATTTCTATAACTCCTATTACAAAAACAAATAACTACCAAATCAACTTAGTAATTTATAACATCATTTTTTTTGCCTGTCAATGGTATAAATAATCAGAGAAAATCAACACATGTGTATTAGAAAACAACTATTAGAAATTGCGCAGTTTTGTTTTATATAAAATGGATTATAGTTTCCTTTGAATCCTTTATTTTAAAGGTTTTATATTCTAGTGACTTTTTCAGTTTCCGAGAGTATATATTAGGAATACTTATAAAACCCAGCAATAATTAGCAATTAAAATATTGTATTATTTCAAATACAAAGCCTCGGATATGTATAATCCGAGGCTTGTGACTCACTATCATATGACTGTTTTTGATTATCTTTGATTACTCATTAAACATATCTCCATACCATTTCAATGCCTCTACATAAGAATCATATACCAAGTGCATCTCAATGTTATGTAGCACCATAAGTCGTGATACTTCCTGCCAATCTCCAGCTTCATAGCTTAGTATAAATTCTAACTGTGGTGAGAAAATACCATCATCATTAACAAGAGCTTTCTTAATCTCGGCGCTAACACCAACCTGATCTAGCGCATCCTCCATAGGCATATCCAAAATAAGATTTAAAAGTGAGAACAGGCCCATAAGGAACAGCTCATCTTTTCTCATAGCATAGTCAAATGCAGGAGCTAAATTCTCTGCAAATCTGGCTCTTATTAGAGAAAGTCTTGTTATTTCATTTGGTTTTCCTGCTGCAAGCTCATTAAATAAAGTAGCATTAAGCCAACGACGAATTTCCTTCTGCCCTAATAGTGCTGTAGCCTGATTGATAGAGCGAATATTTGAATTAATGGTAAGCTTGTTTGCTATTTTCAAAAGTTCAATTGATAAAGCAGGATCCTGGGCAACAACATTTGCCACTTCCTCCAAATCAAAATCAGACTGATTAATAACTGTCATAAGCTTCATATAGTTTATCTTGATTGGAGTAACTTCTGTATCCGAGGTATTAATAGGAACTCTGAAGAAGGTTCCTTCGAAAATCTTGAAATGACCAGACTCTCTAGCCTTATCGAATTCCTCTTTACTATGAAGATTCTCTGCACATAAAACCATATTAGGCATAATTTTTCTAAATTCTAATGCCTGCTCCACAACATCGCCAGAATCTGCATTAATTAGGAATAAATCAAAATCATCCAGCATAAATTTATACTGTTCTATTTCCTTAAGAGGAAGATCTTTAATTGCAAGCTTAAATCCCTTGCTCTTCAGATCTAACAAACGCTTATTATAAGACTCTTCAGGTTTAATAGACTGATCCATCATAAGAATGATTCTTCCATCAAAGCCTTGTAACTGCTGTTCAATGTTTGCAAAAAGAGAAATATTATTAATAGGAATAATAATATTACAATTTGCTACTAAATCGTCCTCTGAAATACTCTCAAAAACCTCGATACCTACAATGGAACCTGCCCCGTCGTATTTTCCAGCAGCAAGTAGATGTGGATTTTCAAACATGTTCTCCTTTTGCGCATAAAGACAATAAGAAGCTACAGACATGTCCTCATAAAATAGTGGTACTAATGTTGCAAGCATAACCCTTCTCCTTTGTATAAGCCTCGTATTATTGAATTATTTAAACCCCATTGGTATTCTGACAGAATAGTCTGAATATTTTAAGATAATTATATCACTCTATATTTACGGATTCAATTAATTGAGTAAAAAAATAGGCCAAAGACTTATATAAAATAAGCCTTTGGCCCTTATAGTTTTATACATTTATAGAAGTATTGCTAACAGCTCATAAGGTCTCAGATTTAATGTTTTTTCCATTATATTTACATCATCTGAATAATTATGAATTAGCAATTGTCCTTTAGTGAGACTTTCACTAACTATTATTTGAGTTTCAGTTTCACCCAAATTTCCTATGACATATAAGCATTCATCTTCTAACTTTCGCTGAAAGCTAATAATCTGTTCTGGTACAGCTATATCAAAACTAATATTCCCCTCAGAAATAATTCTATATTGCTTTCTCAGAGCTATTAGCTTCTTATAAAAGGCCAGAATAGAATTTTCATCATTTATCTGTGATGAAACAGTAATAGATTTACCATACTCAGGAATCTCTATCCAAGGCTTTCCGGTAGTAAAACCATCATTTTCTGATGTATCCCATTGCATAGGGGTACGGCAATTATCTCTGGAACGTTGGTTAATAATATCTAATGCCTGATTAGCATTCTTACCTTGTTCCATAAGTATATTGTAATAGTTTAAGCTTTCCACATCCTTATACTGATTAATATCAGTAAAATGTGTGTTAAGCATACCTATCTCCTCCCCCTGGTATACGTAAGGGGTACCTCGCATTAAATGAATCACCCCAGCAAAAAGCTTAGCCGACTCCCTCCAATATTGTTTTTCATCACCAAATCTAGAAACAATTCTTGGCTGATCGTGGTTAGTAAGAAAGAGGGCATTCCAGCCATTACCATCAGTCATCTTCTCCTGCCATTCTTTAAATAGCTGTTTGAAAGCTATCTTGTCGTATGGCATAAGTGACCACTTATCTCCATCTTTATAGTCCACCTTCAGATGATGAAAACTGAAAGTCATAGCAAGCTCTTTCTCATCTGGATTAGAGTATTTGATGCAATTGTCAATTGATGTAGATGACATTTCACCTACTGTTATCATTTCTTCGATACCTGTATCTGCCACTAACTCTTTCAAATACTGATGTACCTTAGGACCATCTGTGTAAAATCGTCTTCCATCGCCTATATCATCATTCTGAAGAGAATCAGGTTTTGAAATAAGATTAATTACATCAAATCTAAAACCACTAACACCCTTAGATTTCCAAAATAGAATAATATCTTTTAATTCCTGTCTAACCCTAGGGTTTTCCCAGTTAAGATCAGCTTGAGTAACATCAAATAAATGCAAATACCATTTTTTAATAGTAGGAACATATTCCCAGGCATTCCCGCCAAATTTTGATACCCAGTTTGTAGGTGGAGAGTCTGGCTCTCCATCTACAAATTTATAATAATCCTGAAACTCCTTTTCCCCGGCCACAGCTCGTTTAAACCATTGATGCTCTGTAGATGTATGATTAAAAACCATATCCAGCATAACGCCAATATCACGAGCTTTAGCTTCTTTTGTTAATTCTTCAAAATCCGCCATGGTTCCAAAGCGCTGGTCCACAGCTCTGTAGTCTGCAATATCATAACCATTATCTCTCTGTGGAGAAGTAAAAAATGGAGTAATCCAAATATAATCTATTCCTAGATCTTTAAGGTAGTCAAGCTTTGCAGTAATACCTTTCAAATCCCCCCAACCATCTCCATTAGTATCATAAAATGATTTTGGATATATTTGATAAACTACTTTATCTTTGAAATTTAACATTAATTGCCTCCAACAATTACACAAACAACAGTATCCTTTTTACCTGCTGCTAAAATTGCTTTTTTGCTAAATCTAAGTAAAGGCTGACCTTCCGTTACCTTTTGCTCTTTTACTACAAGGTATTCAAAGCCTTCACCATTCATCTGAACTGTGTCAATACCTACGTGAATCAATGCATCTGCACCATTATCAAGTTTAAGTCCAATGGCATGCTTACTATCATCCATTGTCACCTTTACCACACCATTAGCAGGTGCATATATTGTTTCATCAGATGGAATAATTCCAATTCCATCTCCCATAAGTTTCTTTGAGAATACAGCATCCTCTACTTTTTCAATAGCGATTGGTGTACCTGCTACAACCTTTGTCAAATCAACTCCGTTTACTACAGAATGCATCTCTGGCTCTACTGCTTGTGTAGTATCCTCTTCGTCCTCAGCTTCGCCATATAAATCCTCTGTTGAAAGTCTATTCTTTCCTACAATTGTAGTAAGTACAAATGGAACTACAATGGCTACAAGCATTGAAAGCGCAAACACACCCATAAATCTTGTCTGGATAGAAAGAATACCAGGTATACCACCTACACCAATAGAATTTGCCATAACACCACTTGCTACTGAAATTACAGCTGCGATACATGAACCTATCATAGCACTAAAGAATGGAAAACCATACTTTAAGTTAACACCAAACATTGCTGGCTCTGTTACACCAAGATAACAAGAAATACAAGCTGGAATAGAAACTTCCTGAGTCTTAGCATTCTTTTTCTGTAAGAAAATCATACCAAGAACTGCTGAGCCCTGAGCAATATTTGAAAGTGCAATCATTGGCCAAAGAATTGTTCCACCAAAGTCTGCAACAAGCTGTGTATCAATAGCATTTGTCATATGATGAAGTCCTGTAATTACAAGTGGTGCATAGAACATACCAAATACACCTGCAAATAACCAATTAACAGAACTTGTAAGCCCGGCGTGAACACCTGCTGAAATCCAAGAACCAATCTTCCAACCGATAGGTCCAAGGATAAAGTGAGATGCCATTACTGCAAGTACAAGTGAGAAGAAAGGAACAACAATCATCGAAATTACCTTTGGACAAATCTTATTGAAAAATCTCTCAAGGAATACTAGACAGAAGCCTGCAAGGATTGCTGGAATTACCTGAGCCTGATAACCAATCATATTAACCTGAGCAAATCCAAAATCCCACTTAGGAATAGCATCAGCAGCTGCACCGGCAACACCGTATGCATTAAGGAGCTGTCCTGATACAAGTGTACAACCAAGAACTATACCAAGAATCTGAGTAGTTCCCATCTTCTTTGTAATAGACCAGCAAATACCTACTGGAAGCATATGGAATATAGCTTCACCAATCAGCCACAAGAAGCTATGAACACCTGCCCAAAACTGAGACTGAGAAACGATTGTACCATTTCCAAAATCAATTTCTCCAATAACATTTCTAAAACCTAAAATCAAACCTCCCACAACAAGTGCTGGAATAATAGGTGCAAATATTTCAGCAATAGCTGACATAATTTTCTGAAGCTGATTCTGATTCTGTTTTGCAGCCTTTTTAACCTGGTCTTTAGAAACACCTTCTACACCAGATACTGCTGTGAAATCATTGTAAAACTCCTGTACTTCCTGTCCAATAATAACCTGAAACTGTCCAGCCTGTGTAAAAGTTCCCTTTACACCTTTAATCTTTTCGATTGCTGGTACATCTGCCTTTGAAGGATCATTGAGAACGAATCTCATACGTGTAACACAATGTGATACCGCTGCTATGTTACTCTTTCCCCCAACTAGTTCAAGCAATTGTTTACTTTGCTCGGTAAATTTTCCCATGATAATCTCCTTTTTCTAACAACACATTTTTCCTATACCTGTTTAAACAGGTCTTAATTAATATATAACACACCTGTTCAAACAGGTCGACATATTTTTTTATTTTATATAAAAAAAGTACCTAGTATATAAATACTAGATACTTTCAAATAATATTGATTCCTTTAGAGTTTACCTGTAATGCCCCACAAGAAGCTTAATTAACTACCTTCCTTGCCGAACAGCTGTATCCATAAAACAAAAATACTCTGGCAAATGACGAGACTGAGTATATTCAAACATAATACCCATTTTATTAAATGTCTGGCTGGTAACAACAGCTAAGCAATTATAATCACCAAGTGCAAGATGCATCTCATCCATTTCGGTAACCTTTTCTACTGTCATCTTACGTTTGCTCATGCTAATCTCCATGTTTAGATCATTTTCTATATAGTCATAAATGGATTTATTAGCAATCTCTTCGGTTATCCCAGGAACAATAGATTTATCAAACATATTAATATCTAAAATACAAGGTTTTCCATCCAATAAACGGAGCCTTTGAATATAATAAAGCTCAGTCCCCTCTACAAACCCAGTCTTTTTTGCAAGTCTTTTATCAGCAACTATTTCTGCAAACAACACAACCTTTGTAACACTATTTAGCATGTTTCTGGCAGCTGATTCCCTAAAAGTTTCTATACCTCCAATAACAAAACTGGCCTTACCTACTGGTTGATAAATCACTCTGACGCCTACACCATTTATTGCCTGAACATATCCTAAATCTGCCAGTTGAGAAAGTGCTCGCCTTACAGTGTTTCTTGAACAATCATACACACCAACAAGCGTATTTTCTGATGGAAGAATAGATTGATATTCATACTCCTCTGACTCAATCTTTTCTTTCAAATCTTTGAAAATTTTTTCATATTTTGTTTTTGCCATTACTACTTTGCCCCTCTCTACTTGTTTAAACAAGTACAATAAAAGGGTATCACATTCATTTATTTCTGACTAGTGACTTTTCGATATGATTGTATAGTAAAGTCAAACATATCTAATGTATTCAGCCTGATTTATGCTACATAATCATAATAATCGTCTTCTGTGGCAAATAATTCGTATTTTCCATCAACTAAACCCATATATCCTTCTGAAACAACATATCCTTTCATAAAAAATACCTCCTTAAACTATTACGTACCAATTAACTAAGTACATAATAATCTACGGAGGTGTCCATAAATATTCCCATAAAATTAGGTAAAAAAATAAGTGCTTATAAACATCGAAATACAATGTTTACAGCACTTTGTCAAACAGGGGACGAGAGAATCGAACTCCCACCAAAGGTTTTGGAGACCCCTATCATACCATTTGACCAGTCCCCTAAATCGTAAGCGAAAAACCCAAAATTGATTTGAGTCCCTCACCCACGCGACTATGATATAGTAACACAATATCTAGCCGCTTTCAATAGAAAAAACACAAAAACTTCACATTTTTTCTAAATTTTTTTCATAGTTGAATTAACAACTATGGCATAAAAATAGCAAGCTAAAATGCTTGCTACCACTACTATAGCAACCTCAAAACTTCATACAGATTACAAGAATTATTTTCGCTAAACATCTTTTAGAATAAACCTTCGATCTATTAGTATTCATCAGCTGAATGCGTTACCGCACTTACACCTTGAACCTATCTACCTTATCGTCTTTAAGGGATCTTATCTCCTTGAAGGAGGGGGTATCTCC
>JAEEGF010106323.1_pt1 | contig 28471 bp, 18 predicted proteins | sample 9134171 | NCBI WGS metagenome assembly JAEEGF01 (sample SAMN16246542, study PRJNA631951) | gut metagenome | biome: gut microbiome; feature: rumen; material: AP-attached | host: Bos | place: Iran: Karaj | collected 2018-10 | reverse complement strand
GTGCATCCCTCTGGCTTCTTGAACTTAAGACAGATTACGATGATCTTTGCTATGTACTTGAAGGTCTTCAGCTTCTTGGTTCTAAAGGTACCACAGGTACCCAGGCAAGCTTTATGGAGCTTTTTGAGGGCGATGAAAACAAGATCAAAGAGCTTGATAAGAAGATAGCAGAGAAGATGGGCTTTAGTTCCTGCCTTCCTGTATCTGGCCAGACATATACCAGAAAGATAGATACAAGAGTATTAAACGTGCTTGCAGGTATTGCGGCATCAGCACATAAATTCTCAAATGATATTAGACTTTTGCAGCATCTTAAAGAAATTGAAGAGCCGTTTGAAAAAGGTCAGATCGGTTCATCTGCCATGGCATATAAGAGAAATCCTATGAGAAGCGAAAGAATCGCATCTCTTGCCAGATATGTGATGATAGACGCACTTAATCCTGCCATAACAAGTGCTACCCAGTGGTTTGAAAGAACCCTTGATGACTCTGCAAACAAGCGTCTTTCTGTTCCGGAAGGTTTCCTTGCGGTAGACGGAATTCTTGATCTTTATATGAATGTGGTAGACGGCCTTGTGGTTTATCCAAAGGTTATAGAAAAGAGACTTATGGCTGAGCTTCCATTTATGGCTACTGAAAATATCATGATGGATGCAGTAAAGAAAGGCGGAGACAGACAGGAACTTCACGAGAAGATCAGAGTTCTTTCAATGGAAGCAGGAAGAAACGTTAAGGAACTTGGTCTTGATAATAATCTTCTTGAACTTATCGCAGCGGATAAGAGTTTTGATCTTACACTTGATGAGCTTAAAGCTTCAATGGATCCAAGCAGATACGTTGGAAGAGCTCCAAGCCAGGTAGAAGAGTTTATTACAGATGTGATAGCTCCTATCCTTGAAGAAAATAAAGACCTTCTTGGACTTAAGAGCGTGATAAATGTTTAAAAAACCTGCCCCTTAAATAAGGGGCAGATTTTTTTATGCTTTATTTGTTCTGTTTATTATCGGGTTATCCGATATGTGGATGGAATTTCTACAGGATTTCTTAAGCTGATACAGACAAAGGTCTGCGTAGTACATAAAATCCCAAAGCTTAAGCTTTTTGGTAGGTTTTCCAACAAAAATACCCTGTGAGATGGTAATACGGTCAGCAGCAAAAGAGTCGCAGTGAGGCATATTTGCGGCAAGAATGGTGTCGCGAAGCTTACTTGCAGCACTAAGAACCTCTTCTTTTTTCATATCATAGTAAACAATAACAAATTCGTCTCCACCGTAACGCGATACAAAAATCTTATCGTTTGCCATCTTTTTAAGAATGTTGCCGATATTTTTAAGTATCTCATCGCCTTTTTGATGACCGTAGGTATCGTTATAATTTTTAAAGTAGTCGATATCAAAGATTTCAAAAGCAAATCGCTTATTCATGTGATATGCCTGCTCATATACGATATTTGAGTAATCTGTAAGCCTGTATCTGTTAGGGATACCGGTAAGAGCATCTGTCTCAGATTTAACGCGAAGCTTTTCACGTTTGTCTTCAAGACGCTTTTGAGATTTAACCTGTTTGTCGTATTTAATTCTAATTGCAAGAACATCGTTTATAACAGATCTTTCTTCTGCAGAGATGGCAACATAACGATCGTAATATGTTTCAAGAGCCTTTCTGTAACCATCGTTGTCTATGCCCATAGCTTCATAATATTTGATCTTAAGGTCGGCAATCTTTGCATCAATAAAATGATTATTAAACGAACTTACCTTATCTTCAATGATAAGCAGAAGTTCATTTAAATCTTCATATTTTTCAATATCGATAAGAAGATCAGCAAGTCTTATATAATCATCGTAATAGGAGATGAATTCTTCCTGATCTCTGGCAAGCATGATCATTTTTTTAACAGCATCATTACATTTTTTCATGTCTTTTATAAGATGAAAATAAGAGGCATAAAAAAGGTAAATGGAGCAAAGATTTTTTTCGTAAAAGTCAGCCGGAAGCTTTTCTGAAATAATGTTATACATCTTTGTGGCTTCTTCCACATTATCCATTATGTTGTAGCATATGCCAAGAACACTGCAGCCAACAAGATAGTATACAAGGTTATCAACGTCGCTGTTATTGATATTAAAGCTTTTAAGGGCATCTTTAAAATAATATGAAGCGCCCTCATAATCTTCAAATTCATAATAAAGGTTTCCGATATTATATGAGATGATACCTTCGTAATAAATGTCACCATGTTCTTTTGCAAGGCTTAAGCCACCAAAATAACATTGCACGGAACTTGGAATGTTAAATTTGGAAAAATAAATGATCCCAAGCATATTGTAGGTACGGATCAAAAGATCGTTAAATCCGTTATCTTTCATTATGGGGATATATTTATTGAACATCTCTACTGCCTTGTCTGCTTTTGCAAGAAGATAGTAGGATGAAGCAAGGTGATATCCTGAAAAGCATATAAGCAAAGGGTCGTTTAAATGTTTTCCCTCTTCCTGCAGTTTTTCTGCTGCCCACTTAAGCTCATTGGCATCTATATTGCGGTAATTCTTAAGTGTATTTATATATTCGGTTATGGACTCTGAATAGCCTGAAAAATCCATATTTACCTCCGGTTTAGCTACATGATGGTAACTTTATTGTCTTTATTTCCTGCCTTGCTCTTTGGCGTAAGATATCTGTGTACAAGCTGCAGGCCGCCTTTTTTAAATTCCTTTACATCGTACAGAGCCATATCTGCTGCGTAAAGGTAATCCCATGATTTGTTGGCTTTGTGCGGAACAGAATTTCTTGCGCCGATGGAAACACTAAGACGGTCGCTTATGGCGCTGCCTGTATGCTCAATGTTAAGCTCTTCAACACTTTTTCTTATACTGTTACATACATCTATAACCACATCATCAGTCATGTCTTTTATAAGAATTATAAATTCGTCTCCTCCGTATCGTGAAGGGATTATGTTATCATTTGATACGGATTTTAATACGTCTGCAACCGCTTTTATTGCAAGATCGCCTTTCTGATGACCATAGGTATCGTTGTATTGTTTGAAAAAATCGATATCTATTATTACAACAGCAAGGTGTTCGTTCTTTGCGGCGGCATCCGAAAACATCTCTTCAAGTATGTCCTTGATATAGCCGTAGTTATAAAGGCCCGTAAGCTGATCGTGCTCTGCATTCAGCTTGAGCTTTTCAATACTTTCTTCTGTCTTTCGGTATTTTTCCGTAAGAGCTTCGATCTTTATCTGAGAATCAACTATGCTCTTGTTAAACTTCTTAATAAAAGCATTTCGTCTCTCAATCGCCTCGTGATAACTTCTTAGTGCTTTGTAATAATGCTTTTCGTTGTTTATAGCCTTATAGTATTTTATCTTGTAATCAGCTATCCAGCCCCGAAGGAAAGGAGAGCATCCTTCATAGAAAGCCATACGTGATTCTACTATGTGTGCTATCTTGATTATGTATTCGTAATGTTTTTTCTCATAAAGTTCGTTGCAGATATCAAGTATATATACGAAGAAATCGTGGAGCGTTGTGACTTTTTCAAGCTGTTTAAGGAAAGTATCCATAAACTCCATGGCGGCAACCTCGTTGCCAAGGTTCATATAGTACCTGAATTTGGCACCGATCTCTGCTATGAGGTGGTAATCGTCTTCGGCTTTAGATGAAAACTCATCGATCTTATTAAGTGCAATCTTTGCTTCATCATATTTGTTGCATTTAACATAACAAAAGAGTTCGCCTGCATACATAAGCAGAAGATTACTGTTAAAAAATGGGTTTGGATCATGATTTTCACTGCAAAGCTTAATAGCTTTTTTATAATAATTTAAAGCATGCCTGTAGTCGCCGATAGATTTGTACATATCGCCAAGGTTGCAGTAGGTAATGCCTTCTCTGTATTTTAATTTATGTGTCTTGCATACGTCGATGGCTAAAAGATAATTTTCAAGTGCGTTTGAAAAGTTATTTCTGGAAACAGAGATAACGCCGATGTTATTATATGAGCGGATAAGGCTTTCATAATCAGCGCCAGCAATAAGATGGGGCACAGTATGTACGTGTGTCCTTATCATGTCGTCATCAAGATTGTTGTTAAAATAAGCAAGCTCAAGACCGAAATAACCATTGCCTATAAGGTAGTCATCATTTAACTCCCTGCCAACGGAAAGGATCTTGTTACATGTTTCTATTATATCTTCTAAAGGCGCGCGCCCGTTAAGCTTTTCGTTTACAAGAGTAAAAAGATCGTTGATCTCTTTGCTATATCCGGCTCTCAAAACCCTAAGCCCCCTTTTTTTAAATCATTCCAAGATAATTTTACTATTTTATGTATCTTATGGCAACAATATTTGCATATTATTTTGCCGAAAAATAAGGCTTGAAAAAAGGTTAAAAGTGTTATATCATAATTAGAAATAATTTAACGCTCTAAAGCGACAAAGATTAGCAGTGTTAAAGTAAATTATAATAAGAGGTTATGAAGGGAGAGTAATTTTATGGAGTATAAAGTTACTTTGATCCCCGGAGACGGGATCGGCCCGGAGATCATCGGTGAGGCTAAGAAAGTTCTTGAAACTGTTGGGGAGCAGTATGGACATGTATTTAATTTTACCGAAGTTCTTATGGGCGGAGCATCTATAGATGCTTACGGAGAGCCGCTTACGGCAGAAACTCTTGAAACAGCAAAAAATAGCGACGCAGTGCTTCTTGGCGCTGTAGGCGGAGATGTGGGAAAGACAAGCTGGTACTCACTTCCGCCTGAAAAAAGACCAGAAGCAGGTCTTCTTGGTATAAGAAAGGGCCTTGAGCTTTTTGCAAATGTGCGTCCGGCTCTTCTTTTTGATGAGCTTAAAGGAGCTTGCCCTCTCAAAGACGAGATAAGCAAGGGTGGCTTTGATTTTGTTGTTATGCGCGAGCTTACCGGCGGTCTTTATTTTGGAGACAGGTATACAAAAGAGGTAAACGGCCTTATGACGGCTGTTGATACCCTTACATACAATGAGGATGAGATCAGAAGAATAGCAAAATGGGGTTTTGAATTTGCCATGAAACGCCGCAAAAAGGTAACAAGCGTTGATAAGGCAAATGTTCTTGATTCTTCAAGACTTTGGAGAAAAGTGGTGGCAGAGGTTGCAAAAGATTACCCTGAGGTCACACTTGAAAATATGCTGGTAGATAACTGCGCTATGCAGCTTGTTAAAGATCCTTCCCAGTTTGATGTTATTCTTACTGAGAACATGTTTGGAGATATTTTATCAGATGAAGCAAGTATGGTAACAGGTTCTATAGGTATGCTTCCTTCCGCATCCCTTGGAAAGACAAAGCTTGGTCTTTATGAGCCAAGTCACGGCTCAGCACCTGATATAGCAGGACAGGACAAGGCAAACCCTATTGCCACCATCCTTTCCGCAGGTATGATGTTAAGATATTCCTTTGACCTTACAAAAGAAGCAGACGCTATTGACGCCGCAGTTAAGAAAGTTCTTGAAAGCGGCTATCGTACAGGCGATATTTACAGCGAAGGTAAGACACTTGTCGGTACAAAGAAGATGGGTGAGCTTATCTGCGATGCTATCAAAGGATTAAAATAATTACTTGGAGGAATTTGATTTGAAAAGTGATTCAGTAAAAAAAGGTATGCAGCAGGCACCCCACAGGTCCTTATTCCATGCTCTTGGTTTTACAAAAGAAGAGATGGATAAGCCGCTTGTCGGTATTGTCAGCTCGTATAATGAAATAGTTCCCGGCCACATGAATCTTGATAAGATCGTTGAGGCCGTAAAACAGGGCGTTGCCATGGCAGGCGGTGTTCCTGTTGTGTTTCCTGCAATTGCCGTATGTGACGGTATCGCCATGGGTCATATCGGTATGAAGTATTCTCTTGTTACAAGAGACCTTATAGCAGACTCTACAGAGTGTATGGCAATTGCCCATGCTTTTGACGCTCTTGTTATGGTACCAAACTGCGATAAAAACGTACCGGGCCTTTTGATGGCTGCAGCAAGGGTAAACGTGCCTACAGTATTTGTAAGCGGCGGTCCTATGCTTGCAGGCCATGTACATGGTAAAAAGAGAAGTCTTTCAAGTATGTTTGAAGCAGTAGGAGCATACAGCGCAGGAAATATGACAGAGGAAGAAGTTACCAATTTTGAAAACAGCGTTTGTCCTACCTGCGGGTCATGTTCGGGTATGTATACAGCAAATTCCATGAACTGCCTTACTGAGGCTCTTGGTATGGGTCTTAGGGGTAATGGTACCATTCCTGCTGTTTATTCAGACAGAATTGCTCTTGCAAAACATGCCGGTATGGCTGTTATGGAGCTTTTAAAGAAAGATATAAAACCTCGTGACATTATGACAAAAGAAGCATTTATGAATGCTCTTACCGTAGATATGGCTCTTGGGTGCTCTACAAACTCGATGCTTCACCTTCCGGCAATTGCTGCTGAGGCAGGCGTAGAGATAACCCCGGGCCTTGCAAATGAGGTAAGTGCAAAAACTCCAAACCTTTGTCATCTTGCTCCTGCAGGTCCTACATATATGGAAGATCTTAATGAAGCCGGCGGTGTTTATGCTGTAATGAACGAACTTACCAAAAAGAACCTTCTAAATCTTGACGTAATGACAGTTACGGGTAAGACTATGGGAGAGAACATAAAAGGAGCTGTTAATAAAGACCCTGAGGTAATAAGACCTGTGGAAAACCCATACAGCGAAACAGGCGGACTTGCAGCGCTTAAGGGTAATATCGCTCCTGATTACGGAATTGTTAAACGCAGCGCCGTAGTTCCTGAGATGCTTAAACACAGCGGTCCTGCCAGAGTATTTGACTGCGAGGAAGACGCTATTGCGGCGATTAAGGGCGGCAAGATAGTAGAAGGCGACGTTGTTGTCATCAGATACGAAGGTCCAAAAGGTGGCCCCGGTATGCGCGAGATGCTTAACCCGACTTCTGCAATAGCAGGTATGGGCCTTGGCTCTACCGTAGCCCTTATTACAGACGGAAGATTTTCAGGCGCTTCAAGAGGCGCTTCTATCGGACATATTTCTCCTGAGGCTGCCGTAGGTGGTCCAATTGCACTTATAAAAGAAGGAGATATCATCGACATCGATATCAATGCATGCTCGCTTAACGTTAGAGTATCAGACGAAGAACTTGCAGCAAGAAAGGCTGAATGGAAGCCAAGAGAGCCTAAAGTTACAAGCGGGTATCTTGCAAGATACGCAAAGATGGTAACAAGCGGTAACAGAGGGGCCGTTCTTGAGCTTAAATGATGATTTCGGAGGGAAGTTTATGGAACTTAACGGTTCGGAGATAGTAGTTGAGTGCCTTAAAGAACAGGGGGTAGATACTGTATTTGGTTATCCCGGAGGCGCAATACTTAATATATATGATGCTCTTTATAAGCATCAGGATGAGATAAAACATATCCTTACTTCTCATGAGCAGGGAGCTTCTCATGCTGCAGACGGATATGCAAGAGCTACGGGTAAAGTTGGCGTTTGTCTTGCTACAAGCGGCCCGGGAGCCACAAACCTTGTTACGGGTATAGCTACGGCTTATATGGATTCTGTTCCTGTGGTCGTAATAACATGTAACGTAACAAACAGCCTTCTTGGAAGGGATTCCTTTCAGGAGGTTGATATCACAGGTATTACCATGCCTATCACAAAGCATAACTTCATTGTAAAAGATGTAAATCTTCTTGCAGATACCATAAGAAGATCTTTTGATATAGCAATGAAGGGAAGACCCGGTCCTGTACTTATCGATATTACAAAGGACGTTACGGCAGATACCTGCGAGTATACACCAAAGAAGCCTAACCCCCCTGTGAGAGCAGGAAAAGTAGACGACGAGCAGGTAAAGAGCGCTCTTAAGCTTATTAAAAAGAGCGAAAAGCCTGTGATCTTTGTGGGCGGCGGCGCCGTAATAAGCGGAGCGGATAAGGAACTTGCAAAATTTGCAGATCTTCTTGATGCACCGGTTTGCGACTCACTTATGGGTAAAGGTGCTTTTGACGGCTGCAATAAAAGATATACAGGCATGCTTGGCATGCACGGAACCAAGACTTCAAACTACGCTGTATCAGAATGTGACCTTCTTGTAGTTGTTGGAGCAAGATTTTCTGACCGTGTTACAGGTAATGCCAAAAAGTTTGCAAAAGACGCAAAGATAATTCAGATCGATATCGACCCTGCTGAGATCAATAAGAATATCCTTATAGATGTCTGCATTGACGGCGATGCTAAGGCTATCCTTGCCGAATTAAATAAAAAGCTTGAACAAAAAGATCACAGCACATGGATGGAGCATATCCTTGAATATAAAGAAAAATATCCCCTTTATGTGGATACAAAGACCCTTAACGGTCCGCTTATCTTAAATGTGCTTGATAAACTTACAAAGGGTAATGCCATAATCACAACAGAGGTTGGCCAGCACCAGATGTGGGCTGCACAGCATTACCACTACAGATCGCCGCGTACTTTTCTTTCAAGCGGCGGCCTTGGAACCATGGGTTACGGACTTGGAGCATGTATAGGAGCCAAGTGCGGAAAACCTGATAAAGTAGTAGTTAATATCGCAGGAGACGGTTGCTTCCGTATGAATATGAACGAGCTTGCAACCGCTTCAAGATATAATATCCCTATCATTGAGATCGTCTTTAATAACCATGTACTTGGTATGGTACGTCAGTGGCAGGATCTGTTTTATGGAAAGAGATTTTCACAGACCACACTTAATGATAAGGTTGATTTTATTAAAGTTGCGCAGGGACTGGGAGTGACTGCATTTAAGCTTGAAAAAGCACAAGACGTGGAAAAAGTCCTTAAAGAAGCACTTGCAGTGAAGGGGCCGGTATTTATCGAGGCTGTTATCGATTCAGATGACAAAGTATGGCCTATGGTAGCACCGGGGGCTGCGATAAGTGAGGTCTTTGACAAGACAGACCTTAAGTAAAACCCTTTTTGTATCGAAACGACTGCCTGTGACCGGCGGGCCCGGCCACCAAATTAAGGTGTTGTTTATAGAAAGGAGCTCTAAAATGGGTAGAGTGTATAATTTTTCAGCAGGACCGGCTGTATTGCCGGAAGAAGTATTAAGGGAGTGTGCAGCAGAAATGCTGGACTATAACGGAACAGGAATGTCCGTTATGGAAATGAGCCACAGAAGTAAGGCTTTTGAAGAGATCATCAATACTGCAGAGGCAGATATCCGTGAACTTATGGGTATTCCTGCAAATTACAAAGTCCTGTTCCTGCAGGGCGGCGCAAGTCAGCAGTTTGCCATGATCCCAATGAACTTTATGAAAAACAAAGTGGCTGACTACATCATTACAGGACAGTGGGCCAAGAAAGCTTATCAGGAAGCTCAGATCTTTGGACAGGCAAATGCCATTGCTTCCTCAGCAGATCAGACTTTTTCTTATATTCCTGACTGCTCTGATCTTCCTGTATCTGAAAATGCGGACTATGTCTACATTTGCGAGAACAATACCATTTACGGTACAAAGTTTAAGACTTTGCCAAACACAAAGGGTAAACCTCTTATCGCAGACGTATCCTCATGTTTCCTTTCAGAGCCTGTAGATGTAAACAAATATGCCATGATCTATGGCGGCGTACAAAAGAACGTTGGACCTGCCGGCGTTGTGATCGCCATCATCAGAGAAGACATGATAACTGAAGATGTTCTTCCGGGAACACCGACAATGCTTAAATACAAAACACATGCGGACAATAATTCGCTTTACAATACTCCGCCTGCTTACGGTATTTATGTGTGCGGTAAGGTATTCAAATGGCTTAAGGCTAACGGCGGACTTGCTGCTATGAAGGAGCGCAACGAAGAGAAGGCTAAGATCCTTTACGATTACCTTGATGAAAGCAAGCTCTTTAAGGGAACTGTAAGAGCGTGTGACCGTTCGCTTATGAACGTTCCTTTTGTAACAGGTAACGAAGAACTTGATGCAAAGTTTGTAAAAGAAGCTAAGGCTGCAGGTTTTGAAAACCTTAAGGGACACAGAACAGTAGGCGGCATGAGAGCAAGTATCTATAATGCTATGCCAAAGAAGGGTGTAGAAGAACTTGTTAAATTCATGAAAGACTTTGAAAGCAAGAATATGTAAGGAGGAATGGCGATATGGTTAAGTATAATTGTTTAAATAAGATCGCCGCTGTCGGCACAAACCTCTTTACAGAAGACTTTGAAAAAACAGAAGATTTTAACGAAGCAGACGTGGTGCTTGTAAGAAGTGCCGCTATGCATGATATGGACCTGCCGGAAAACCTTAAGGCTGTCGCAAGAGCAGGCGCAGGCGTAAACAACATCCCTCTTGATAAGTGCGCAGAAAAAGGTATCGTAGTATTTAATACTCCGGGTGCCAATGCAAACGGCGTAAAAGAAGCAGTACTTGCAGGTATGCTTCTTGCGGCAAGAGATATAAAAGGCGGTATCGACTGGGTACAGAGCGCTAAGGAAAATGAAGACATTGCAAAGCTTGTAGAAAAAGAAAAAAGCAAATTTGCAGGTAGCGAGATCCAGGGCAAAAAACTTGGAGTTATCGGTCTTGGTGCTATAGGCGTGCTTGTGGCAAATGCCGCTAACCGACTTGGTATGAAGGTTTATGGCTGTGATCCGTTTATATCCGTTGAACATGCATGGAACCTTTCAAGGGATGTAATCCATGTTAAGTCAAACGAGGAGATCTTTAAGAAATGTGATTATATCACTGTTCATGTTCCTCTTAACGATCAGACAAAGCAGATGATCAACAAAGAGACCATCGGCATGATGAAAAACGGCGTTGTAGTCCTTAACTTTGCAAGAGACCTTCTTGTAAATGATGATGATATGGAAGAGGCATTAAAGAGCGGAAAGGTAGCTAAATATGTTACCGATTTTCCAAACTACCGTACTGCAAATATGGACGGAGTTATCGCAATACCGCATCTTGGCGCTTCTACAGCAGAGTCTGAAGATAACTGCGCAGTTATGGCTGTAAATCAGCTTGTTGATTTTATTGAAAACGGAAATATCAAAAACTCCGTTAATTATCCTGCTTGTGAAGTTGGTGTATGTAATGCGGAAGGACGTATTTCCATTTGCCATAAGAACATACCTAACATGATCACACAGTTTTCTGCTGTATTTTCGGCAGAAGGGATCAACATTTCAGATATGATCAACAAGAGCCGCGGAGATTACGCTTATTCTGTATTTGATATCGAGGCAAAGTCAAGCGACAGGCTTGCAAGTGACCTTGAAAAAATAGATGGCGTTTTGAAGGTTCGTATTATAAAATAGTAATAGCAAAAAGATAGACCCGTATCGGATATGGGCGACTTATCCGATACGGGTTTCTTTGATGAAAAGAGGAGAAAAAATGGCAGATATCAAACCCTTTGCAGCGGCAAGGCCTGCTGAAAAACTTGTTAAAAGAGTAGCGGCACTTCCTTATGATGTATACAGCAGATCGGAAGCAAGAGTAGCGGCAGCGGAAGATGTGCTTTCATTCCTTAATATAGACAGACCCGAGACTCAGTTTCCACCTGATTTTGACATGTATGCTCCGGAAGTTTACGCCAAAGCAAAAGAGCTTCTTGATGCCCGCATGTCTGAAGGGACTTTTGTAAGCGATCCTGAGGAGTGTTATTACCTTTATGAGCTTACATGGCAGGGCAAGAGTCAGACCGGTTTGGTAGCCTGCGCTTCAATAGATGATTACGTCAAAGGCGTAATTAAAAAACATGAAAATACCAGAGAAGAAAAAGAAATAGACAGGATCACTCATGTTGATACATGCTCTGCCCAGACAGGACCGATCTTTCTTGCATACAGGAAAAATGCGGTTATAGCTGAGATCACAGAGCGTGTAAAAGAGACTAAACCACTATATTCTTTTATTTGTGAAGATAAAGTTCGTCATCAGGTATGGAAAATTAAATCAGAACTTGATATAATGGCTGTCAGAGAAAGCTTTGGCAGAATAAATCATATTTATATTGCAGACGGACATCACAGAGCTGCTTCGGCTGTAAAAGTAGGTCTTAGAAGAAGAAAGCAGAATCCTTCTTATACGGGCAGCGAGGAATTTAACTATTTTCTTTGCGTGCTTTTTCCTGACGAAGAGCTTCGTATACTTCCGTATAACAGGGTTGTAAAGGATCTTAACGGTTACTCTGTTAATGATTTCCTTAGCGCTCTTGACGAGAAGTTTAATATTACGGAAATTTCAAAAAGTGAAGCAGAGCCTTCCGAAAAGTTCTCGTTTTGCATGTATCTGGCAGATACCTGGTATCGTCTTTCTTTAAAGGAGCATTTAAAGATGCAGCTTAAAGAAGAGGGCGACCCTGTTAAGATGCTTGACGTTTCTGTGCTTCAGGATATGGTGCTTTCGCCTTTGCTTGGAATTACAGACCCAAGAACAGATTCCCGTATTGATTTTGTGGGAGGTATAAGAGGCACAGATGAACTTGAAAGAAGAGTGCATAAGGACGCAGAGGTAGCATTTTCAATGTATCCGACTTCAATAACCGAACTTTTTGCGGTTTCAGATGCAGGGATGCTTATGCCGCCCAAATCCACATGGTTTGAACCAAAGCTTAGAAGTGGTCTGTTTATCCACAAAATATAATTTTTCAAACGGAGATTTTTATGAACAAAGTAGTTAGTGAACTTAAGAAGGTTATGGAAGATGCTTTTGAAAGCGCGGGTTTTGACCGTTCTTTTGGTATGATAAGCCTTTCCAACAGACCTGATCTTGCTGAGTATCAGTGTAACGGCGCTATGGCTGCCGCTAAAAAATACGGAGTTAAGCCTATAGATGTGGCTACCAAGGCTCTTGAGGTAATTAAGGAAGACGCTGACAAATGCAGGATGTTTGATAAGATAGAAGCAGTTATGCCGGGCTTTATAAATATCACATTAAGCCCTTCTTATCTTAGCGAATATGTAGACGAAATGGCTTCTAAGGCTGATTTTGGCGTAGATAAGAACGGCAGCGGCAAAACTGTTGTTATAGATTACGGCGGAGCGAACGTTGCAAAGCCGCTTCACGTAGGACACCTTCGTTCTGCGGTTATCGGTGAGAGCATTAAGAGAATATGCAGGTTTTACGGCGATAAAGTAATCGGCGATGTGCATCTTGGAGACTGGGGTCTTCAGATGGGTCTTGTTATTACTGAGCTTAAACACAGACAGCCTGATCTTGTATATTTTGATGAAAGCTTTGAGGGAGAATATCCAAGCGAGGCTCCATTTACCATTTCTGAGCTTGAAGAGATCTACCCATGTGCTTCAGGAAAGTCCAAGACAGATGAGGAATATAAAGCAGAAGCTCTTCAGGCTACCTTTGATCTTCAGCACGGACGCCGCGGCTACAGGGCTTTATGGAAGCATATTATGGCTGTTTCGGTTGCAGATCTTAAGAAGAACTATGGCAACCTTAAGGTTGATTTTGATCTTTGGCTTGGTGAAAGCGATGCAGACCCTGAGATCCCTTCAATGGTAGAAAATCTTAAAAAGAGCGGTCTTGCTTACCTTTCAGACGGCGCTCTTGTTGTTGACGTTGCTAGAGAAGATGACAAAAAGGAGATGCCTCCTTGTATGATCTTAAAGTCTGACGGCGCCGCGCTTTACGAGACAACAGATCTTGCCACTATCCTTATGCGTGAACGTGATTATAAGCCTGACGAGATTCTTTATATAACAGATAAGCGTCAGGAACTCCATTTTGAGAGGGTTTTCAGATGTGCAAAGAAGGCCGGTATTGCTTCTGAAAAAACAAAACTTTCTTGGATAGGCTTTGGTACCATGAACGGAAAAGACGGCAAACCTTTTAAGACAAGGGACGGCGGCGTTATGCGTCTTGAAGACCTTATCCGTCAGATCAGCGATGCGGTTTACGATAAGATGTCTGACCGTGATATGACTGAAGAAGAAGCAAGAAATATTTCCTTTAAGGTTGGTCTTGCTGCCCTTAAATACGGAGATCTTTCTAATCAGGCTTCAAAAGATTATGTGTTTGACCTTGACAGATTTGCTTCATTTGAAGGAAATACAGGTCCTTACATTCAGTACACTGTAGTACGAATTAATTCTATCCTTAGCAAGGCAGGAAGTGACCTTTCCGGAGCCAAGATAATTTCTACAGGTTCTGAAAGTGAGAAAGCGCTTTTGCTTACACTTGCAAGACTTAACGAAAACCTTGCGGGAGTTTACGAGGAAAAGGCTCCTCACAGGCTTTGTGCATATATGTATGACCTTGCCAATGCATTTAACAGATTTTATCATGATAACAGGATCATCTCAGAGGAAAATGAGGCTACAAAGAACTCCTGGCTTAAGCTTATAAAACTTACGGCAGACGTTCTTACATGCTGTCTTGATCTGCTTGGCGTGGAAGTACCTGAAAGAATGTAATAGTATTGGAGTTTATGTTATGTTTGTGGGAAGAACATCGGAACTTAAGTTTCTTGAGGAGTGTTTTGAAAAGATGAGCCCTCAGCTCATCGTGCTGTACGGAAGGGATGGAGTCGGCAAAACCTCTCTTGCAAAAGAATTTGTTAAAGATAAGCCTTTTAGGTACAAAGTGCTTAATGAGAGCAATTTTGACCTTTCAACTGATGTTAAAAAAGGTGATGAGGCTTCAGAACGAAGCATCATCATCTACGATGATTTTGAGCAGGGGATAAAGAATAACAAAGCCTTTTTTGAGACTTTAAGCGAAGACCTTTCAAAGCCTTACGCCTTTGTTATCCTTATAAGCTCTTCTGTAAACTGGGTTGAAAACGATATGGTGGGAGAGATCGGAAGCCTTGCGCTTCGCATAACTTCTTTCCTTAAGCTTAAAGAGTTTTCACTTATGGAGCTTATTTCAAGGTTCCCTAAATTTTCACTTTCCGACTGCATCAGGACTTATTCAGTTACAGGCGGAGTTCCTGCTTATCTTGATCTTTGGAATGAAAAGCAGTCTTTTAAAGATAATGTTACAAGGCTTTTTCTTTGCAAAAACAGTATCCTTAAAAATGAGGCCAATCGCATTTTAAAGAACGAGCTTCGTGAACTTCCTGTGTACAACACTATTTTATATGCCCTTGCAAACGGTATGACAAAGTTAAATGATATCAATACCTATACGGGTTACGGCAGAGCAAAGATTTCTGTTTACATAAAAAACCTTATAGGACTTGATCTTGTTGAGAAGGTTTTTTCTTATGACACAAGGGCTGTGGAAAACACAAAAAAAGGTGTATACCGCATAAAAGATTTTTATATGCTGTTTTACTACAGATATATCTATAAAAACAGATCTTTAATAGAATTTGAGGAAGATAACATTTACGACCTTATAATTAAAGATGGCGCAGATGATATCTTTAAAGAATGTTATAAAAAGGTTTGTATCGAGTACCTTCAGCTTATGGCAGAACATGACAGGCTTCCTGTTAAGGTTGAAAAAAGCGGAAGCTGGTATGGCAAAAAGGGCGATATAGATTATATCGGAGCAGATGCTAAAGGTGATCAGGTGATCGCATTTTTTACATGGGATAATGAGCCTGTGGGAGTGGGCGCATTTAACATGTATTATGAGCTTATAAAAGAGGCAAAGATATCGCCTTCTTTTCTTTATCTTTTTGCAAAAGAGGGCTTTACGGAGGAGCTTAAGAGCAGCGTTGCGGAAAATGTGCATCTTATTGCTCTTGAAGAGATGTGATCATTTCTGTACTTTTAAATAAATAATAAGAGGTGACAGGGAGTTGTACGAAAAGATAGCAAAGCTTGTGGTATTCAGGGATTTTGAAAAAGACAATATCCTTATGCCATTAGCTGCAATTATTGAAGAATTTAAATCCGGTAAATATGTTAAAGAGGATCTTGTGAGCCGAATTTATGCTGAGATCCACAAACTTCTTGATGTGGGCACAAGATACGGTTTTGACAAGAACCTCTGGCATAACTACCTTACATATCTTATCATCACAAACGAAAATCCTTTTGCCATTACCTGCGAGAAAGTGGGGGCAAGAGAGGGTTCTGTTACGGGCTTTGCCAAAAATGACTTTAAGATCATGAAATATCTGTTTGATTATGATTTTAGCGAGATTGAGTCAGAACTTGGCATTGACTGTTTTTCTGTTATCAGTAACTATAAAGCGGTAGATAAAGATAAAAAAAGCTATAATTACAGCGTCTCGCAAAAAGTAAGAAAACTTTCTGAAGACATAGAAAAAGCTGCAGATGAAAATGAGATCTTTGACCTTGTAACAGGCTTTTACAAAGATTACGGAGTGGGCAAGTTCGGCCTTAACAAAGCTTTCAGACTTGTACCTGATGGCAAAGGCGTAGAGATAGTGCCTATTACAAACACTGAAGAGATAAAGCTTTCTGATATAGTGGGCTATGAGATACAAAAAAAGAAGCTTATCGATAATACCGAAGCCTTTGTACAGGGCAAGAAAGCAAACAATGTACTTCTTTTTGGAGATGCGGGTACAGGTAAATCCACCAGTATCAAAGCTATATTAAACGAGTATTACCCAATGGGGCTTCGTATAATTGAGGTTTATAAGCATCAATTTGAAAATCTTTCAGATACCATAGCTCAGATCAAGAATCGAAATTACAAATTTATTATATATATGGATGATCTTTCCTTTGAGGAGTTTGAGATTGAGTATAAATATCTTAAGGCAGTCATTGAAGGCGGACTTGAGATAAAGCCTGAAAATGTGCTTATTTATGCCACATCAAACAGAAGACACCTTATTAAAGAAACATGGAATGACAGAAATGATATGGAAAATCAGGCGGGTCTTCACAGGTCTGACACCATGGCTGAAAAACTTTCTTTGGTGGCAAGATTTGGTATTACTATCAATTTTTCTGCTCCAAATCAAAAGGAGTACTTTAATATCGTTACGGAGATCGCAAAGAGATATCCGCAGATCACTCTTTCAAATGAAGAGCTTTGCGCCGAGGCAAATAAGTGGGAGCTTTCTCACGGCGGTATGAGCGGAAGAACAGCGCAGCAGTTCATAACATATCTTTTATCAAAGACCTGAAAGGACGATTATGTTTTGCTCCGGTAAACTTAAAAAGATTATAGCGGTATTTTTGGCATGGGCGTGTATACTTTCGCTCATGCCTCTTTTAAGTGAGAGAGCATTTGCCGCAGAAAGCGGATATATAAGGGTTGGACTTACAGGCTCCTTTGCAAAAGTTCCTTCTGTGACTATACTTAATACGGACCTTAAAATAGGAGTCTGCACCGGAAATACTTTTTATCCTGCAGGCAGCGTAAGAAGTGCAAACGGTATAACTGTTACTCCTGAAACGGGGACATTTGTTGCGTATAAAAGAAGTTTTGATTCCTACAGCAGAGCTGTTACCGAGGCCGCTACCCTTAGCGCAGCGGGAAGCAATAAAGCTTATGCTTGCCTTGCGGGAAAAGGCGCCTGGAAGGTATACGAAGCCAGTAAAACCGGAACCGCTAATGCTTATATGCTAAGAGTAAGTACAGGAAACGGCAGTTTTCTTATAGACGGAGCTGCTATCGGTTCATTTCCTCAATTTGCTGATGCAGGCGGAGGGAACATAAAGCTTTCTTCAAATACAGAATACAGAGGAAGAATAGAAATAGGCAGATACGGCGGGGCTTCTAAGGTAAGCGCTGTAAATGTACTTCCACTTGAAGATTATGTTAAGGGCGTTGTAACCTGTGAGATGCCAAGACTTTGGCCTTTAGAGGCACTTAAAGCCCAGGCGGTTTGTGCTAGAAGCTATGGCCTGTTAACAGGAAAAGAGGGGAGCAGCGGCGGACTTGAAAAAGGTTATAGTATTGGTGATTCTGAAAACTACCAGGTATACAGAGGAGTAAAAGGAGAGTCTGAAGAAGGAAGAAAGGCTGTAGAAGCAACAAGAGGTCAGTATGTGCTTTATAACAACAGAGTTATAAGGACCTACTATTTTTCTACAAGCGGCGGAAGCACGGAAACAGCCGAAGATGTTTGGGGTAAAGGTAAACCTTATTTACAGTCGGTTCCTGATATTTATGAAACAGAGCCGGAAAAACAGCCCTGGGTAGTAACTCTTACGGCAAGTGAGATTGAAAGCAGCCTTTTAAAAAACGGATACAATGTAGGCACCGTTAAGGATATAAAGCCTGCGGTAATTACTATGTCGGGGCATATCTACGGTCTTAAAGTGACCGGAAGTAAAGACACCGTTACTGTAGAAAAGGGAAAGATAAGGTCAGTATTTGGCCTTCCTTCCACAAAGTTTAAAGTGGTTAAATACGGGGAAGTGCCGGATAAAGTAAACGTAAGCGGCGATTCAAAAAGTGATACCGTAAGGATAGGCTCAAGCTATGTCCTTTCCGCAAATGGGAAAGCACAGAAAGCTGACAGCAGCCTTTCTCAGTATATGGTACTTAGCAGCGATAATATTACGGGTTTTGCATCAAAGGCACCTTCAGGCAAAGAGATTTACGAATTTGCAGGAAGCGGATACGGGCATGCTGTAGGGCTTTCACAGTCAGGCGCCAAAGGCATGGCAAAAGCGGGATTTAACTATAAAGATATAATAAGTCATTATTTTAGCGGAAGTGTAGTAAGATGAGAGAATTAGGGAAATACGTAAAAAAATACACGGGAAGGATAAGTCTTGGAGTTTTCTTAAAACTCCTTGCTGCAGGAGCAGAGCTTCTTATACCTTATGTACTTGAGCACCTTATAGACAATGTGGCGCCAAAAGAAAACATAGCAGAGATCGTTCTATATGGTTTTATCATGGTTGTGCTTGCATTTGCCGTAAGAGAGACAAATGTCAGAGCAAACCGCATGGGTGCTTCGGTTTCAAAAGACTGTACCTATGAGATCAGAAGAGATCTATTTGAAAAATCCATGAGTCTATCAGGTAAACAGACAGATGAGGTGGGACTTCCATCCCTTATTTCACGTATGACCTCAGACTCTTACAATATACAGAATTTCTTAAGGGCGGCTCAGGCAATGGGTATCAGAGCCCCGATGCTTCTTCTTGGCGGAATAATCGTAACATTTACCATGGATACGGGGCTTGCGCTTATCCTTGCGATCATGGCACCTGTGCTTATCGCTTTAGTGGTATTTGTCTCATTTAAAGGTATTCCGCTTTACAAAAAAGTACAGAGTAAGGTGGATGATATCGTACGAGTTATGCGTGAAAACATAACCGGTATAAGAGTTGTTAAGGCACTGTCTAAAGAAGATTATGAAAGAAACAGATACAGAAGGGTAAATGATGACCTTACTAAAACTGATATTTTTGCAAGTATTGTTATGTCACTTCCGGGCCCATTAATGCAGCTTTTCCTTAACGGCGGACTTACTCTTGTGGTATATGTTGGCGCGATCCGTGTAAATGCAGGTGTTACAAAGCCCGGTGTTATCCTTGCCTTCCTTACATACTTTAATATGGTGCTTATGGGAGTAATGGGATTAAACCGAATCTTTATGATGATGAGCAGGGCTAATGCGTCTGCAGGAAGAATATTTTCAATAATAAATCTGCCTGAAGATCTTGTTACCATACCTGAAAGTGAGGGCGCAAAGACAGACAGGCAAGGCTATATCATTTTTGATCATGTGGACTATTCCTACAACAAACACGAGGAAGGGGAAAAAGACGAGCTTTCAGGCGAAGACAGACAAAAGACCTTATATGATATAGATTTTGAGATCAAAAAAGGTGGTTCTCTTGGTATCATCGGAGCCACAGGTGCTGGAAAGACAACAATTTTTAACCTTCTTATGAGGTTTTATGATGCAGATAAGGGACATGTATTTGTAGATGGCAAGGATGTCCGCACTTTCGACAAAAAGAAGCTTCATTCCATGTTTGGAAGCGTTTTTCAAAACGACGTTCTTTTAACGGGAAATATTAAAGACAATATCGTATTTGGCAGAGAAGCGGACGATGAAACAGTTATGAATGCTGCCGAAGATGCCAGAGCTTCTGTATTTATCGGAAAATATGACGATAATTTCGATCATGAGGTAACAAAGCTTGGCTCTAACCTTTCGGGAGGCCAGAAGCAAAGAGTCATGATAAGCAGGGCTCTTGCAGGAGATCCTGATATACTGCTTCTTGACGACTCTTCAAGTGCTCTTGATTATAAGACAGACTCAGAGGTTAGAAAAGCCATAAGAGAAAAACATGCAGGAACAACCCTTCTTGTGGTAGCACAGCGAATAAGCTCAATTATGTCGCTTGATGAGATACTTGTCCTTGATGAGGGACATGTAATAGGCCGCGGTACTCACGAGGAGCTTCTTAAAACCTGCAAAGAGTACAAAGAAATCTACGAAACACAGATGGGAGATGAATAGTATGGCGCCAAGACAGACAGTCAGAGTTAAACCTAAAGACACCAAGGGGACACTGCGCCGTATTTTATCCTATCTTGGCGGGTTTAAATATCTTATAGCAATTATACTTATGCTTTGTATCGTAAGCAACCTGCTTTCACTTATGGGACCATCTATGGCAGGAAAAGCCATAAATGCAGCCTCTGCAGGCAAAGGGAAAGTTGATTTTGGTGAGGTAAAATATTACACCGTGCGGATGCTGATCTTTTACCTTACTTCCTCATTTTTAACGATCGTTATCAGCAATCTTATGATCTTTGTCAGCCTTAACGTGGCAAAGAAAATGAGAAATGATGTGTTTGAAAAGCTTATGCTTCTTCCTGTGGGCTTTTTTGATAAAAACGCCACAGGTGATATCATAAGCCGCGTTTCCTACGATATTGACGTGGTTTCTCAAAGCCTTGCATCAGATCTTGTGGCTATACTTACAAGTATGGTAACGGTGGTGGGCTCGCTTACCATGATGATACGTATTTCGCCGCTTCTTTCACTTGTAGAGCTTATAACCATACCTCTTGCTGTGCTTTACACCACAAAAATGCGAAAGATAACACAGCCAAGATACAGCAAGCGTTCTAAAGCCTACGGCGATATGAACGGATATGTGGAAGAGATGTTTACGGGCCAGAAGACCATTATCGCTTATTCTTACGAAGACAAGGTTTCTGAAGGCTTTGATGAGAAAAATAAAGACTCGGCGGACAGATATTATGATGCGGAGTTTTACGGGGCAACCATGGGGCCTACGGTTAACGGTCTTAATAACCTGGGACTTGGCCTTATAGGAATGTTTGGAGCAGTGCTTTACAGCCTTAAGATGATATCTCTTGGCCAGATATCCTCATTTGTGCTTTATTCAAGGAAGTTTTCAGGCCCTATTAATGAGATAGCAAACGTTACAAACGAGATTTATTCGGCTCTTTCAGCAGCCGAGCGTGTATTTAAGCTTCTTGATGAAACAGAAGAAGTAAAAGATACGACAGGCGCAAAAGAACTTAACGATATTAAAGGAAATGTTGAACTTAAGCACGTGGCATTTGGATATGATGAGGGAAGGACGATCATTCATGACCTATCATTTAAAGCAGATGCAGGAAAACTTATAGCTATAGTCGGACCTACCGGAGCCGGAAAAACCACTATTATCAACCTTCTTATGAGATTTTATGATGTGGATAAAGGATCTGTATGTGTAGACGGACCTGACATAAGAGATTACACCAGAAAGTCCCTTAGAAAAGCCTACGCTATGGTACTTCAGGACACATGGGTATTTAACGGTACCATTTTTGATAATATCGCCTACGGCAAAGAAGGAGCTACCATGGATGAGGTGGTAAAAGCCGCAAAAGCTGCGCACATCCACTCTTTTATAATGCAGCTGCCAAAGGGCTATAATACAATAATAGGTGAAGACGGCGGTAATATAAGTAAGGGTCAAAAGCAGCTTCTTACCATAGCAAGAGCAATGCTTTATGACTCTAAGATGCTTATACTTGACGAGGCTACTTCTAACGTAGATACAAGTACAGAGCGTGCTATCCAGTCGGCTATGAGAGAGCTTATGAAAGATAAGACCTGCTTTGTAATAGCACACAGGCTTTCAACCATCAAAAATGCCGACCTTATACTTGTACTTAAAGACGGCGATGTCTGCGAGCAGGGAACTCACGAGAGCCTTATGAAAGCCGGGGGCTTTTACTATAAGCTATATCACGCACAATACGAATAAAAGGACGTTTTTATGAAAATACTGCTTGTTGGGATAAATACAAAGTACATACACAGCAATCCTGCTGTTTATTACCTTCGCGGTTATCTGCTTGATAATGCGGCAGACAAAAAGCTTTATGAAGAGAGTACCGAAATAGCAGAGTATACCATAAATATGGATAAAGCTGCCATTTTACGTGATCTTTACGAAAAAAAGGCGGATGTTTACTGCTTTTCCTGCTATCTTTGGAACATTGAGTTTGTGGATTACGTTACAAGGGAGCTTGCAAAGATAAAACCTTCTGTAAAGATATGGCTTGGAGGCCCGGAGGTCTCTTTTGATGCTGAAAAAAGGCTTAATGAAAAGCCTTATATCACAGGAATTATAAAGGGTGAGGGCGAAAAAAGCTTTAAAAGAGTTGTAGATAATTATCTTCTTGAAGAAGGATCTATTAATGGCATCGTGGCTGAGGCCGACATGGATTTTGATAAGGTTCCCTTCCCATACGAAGACCTTTCTGCTTTTGCAGGAAAAATAGTTTATTACGAAACAAGCAGAGGCTGTCCTTTTAAGTGCGCTTATTGTCTTTCTTCAGTAGACAGGAACGTAAGACTTCGCGATATTGATCTTGTAAGAAGTGAGCTTAAAAAGTTTCTTGATGCAAAGATACCTTTAGTTAAGTTTGTAGACAGAACCTTTAACTGTAACAAGGAACATACAAGGCAGATTCTTGAATTTATAAGAGATAACGATAACGGGATTACTTCATTTCATTTTGAAATTGCTGCTGAACTAATAAGTGATGATGAGATTGAGCTTCTTGGCTCATTAAGACGCGGCCAGGTTCAGCTTGAGATAGGAGTGCAGACGGCAAATAAAGAAACCCTAAAGGCTATTAACAGAAATTCAGATCTTGATAAACTTGCAAGGATCGTAGAAAAGATCAAAGCATATAACAATATGCATATACATCTTGACCTTATTGCGGGGCTTCCTTATGAAGACCTTGATTCTTTTAAGAATTCCTTTAACGTGGTATACGGAATGCGGGGAGACGACCTGCAGCTTGGCTTTTTAAAAGTGCTTAAGGGAGCGCCTATATCTGCTAAGGTAAGTGAGTACGGTCTTGTTTATTCGGACCTTCCGCCTTATGAAGTTTTATCTACCAAATGGCTTTCTTACGGCGATATAATAGAGCTTAAGGAAACCGAAGAGATGCTTGAGGTATATCATAACAGCGGTCAGTTTAAAAATACTGTAAAATATATGGAAAGACAGACGTCTGACTATTATAATATCTATAAAGGACTTGCAGACTATTATAAACTTAAGGGATATGCCGGACTTGCCCACAGCAGATATGAAAGATACAGCATTTTAAGGGACTTTTTGATGGAACGATATCCTGAAGATGAGGAAAAGATAACAGAATATATCCTTATCGATCTTTATCTTAGAGAAAACATTAAAAGCAGACCGGAGTATGGCAAAGCAGGGCTTATACCAAAGGATGAGTATAATGAGTTTTTTAAAAGCGGAAGATTCAGAGAAATATTGCCTGCATACGAAGGATATTCATCTGCTCAGGCGGCAAGAATGGTACATATAGAAAAGCTGTCTGATGGCTATCTTTTATTTGATTATCTTGATAAAGACGTTATAACAGGCGAAGCAAGGACTGTAAACCTATCACATATTTAGTCAGGAGCATTTATGAAGCTTGATTGTAAGTACGCAGGAAAATGCGGAGCATGCAAATATATAAAGGAATCTTATGAAGAGTCGCTAAAAAGTAAGCTTGCTTATGTTCAGGGACTATTAAAGGACTACGTTAAAATAGATGAGATAATTGGTATGGATGATCCTTTTAATTACCGCAATAAAATGCATACAGCATTTGCGGGGGCTAAAGGGAAAAACATAATCTCAGGCATTTTTGAAGAAGGATCACACAAGGTAGTTGCAACTGACTATTGTAAGATAGAAGATGAGGAAAGCGCAAAACTTACGGCTACCATAAAAAAGCTTATGCCGGGCTTTAAGATGACTCCATACGATGAAGACAGACATACGGGCTTTCTTCGCTATACCTTGGTGCGTGTGGGTAAAGTAACAGGGCAGGTTATGCTTGTACTTGTAACAGGTACCAATATGTTCCCGGGGAAAAAGAACTTTGTAAAAGCCATACTTAAAGAGCACCCTGAGATCACCACCATCATCTGGAACATAAATGACCGTGATACAAGTATGGTACTTGGAAAGCGTGAAGAAGTTATCTACGGAAAAGGGTTTATTGTAGACGAGCTTTGCGGAAAGAAGTTTAAGATCTCTGCAAAGTCCTTTTATCAGATAAATCACGAGCAGACAGAAAAGCTTTACGGCAAGGGCATAGAGTATGCGAATCTTACAGGAAAAGAGCGTGTATTTGATGCTTACAGCGGTATAGGTACCATAGGCATTATTGCGGCAAAAGATGCAGGCGAAGTTATAAGCGTAGAGCTTAATAAAGATGCGGTTGCTGATGCTGTAGTTAATGCTAAGCTTAATGACGTAAAAAATATAAAGTTTTATGAAGACGATGCAGGTAAATTTATGACAAAGATGGCAGAAAAGGGCGAAAAGCTTGATGTTCTTTTTATGGATCCGCCTCGAAGCGGAAGCAGCGAAGAGTTTATAAAGGCCATTGGAGTACTTAAGCCAAAGAAGATCGTGTACATATCCTGCGGACCTGAAAGCCTTGCAAGAGACCTTAAGGGCATTACAAAGCTTGGCTATAAATGCGAAAAAGCCGTGGCAGTAGACATGTTTCCATTTACCGAGCATACAGAACTTTGCACATATTTGACAAGATAAATGACTAGAAGTGACAGTCCCTTTGGTTAAAAGGAGTTAGGGGTCACAAAAGGAGATTGAGAAGGTATGGAGTATCTGTTTACTGAGAGAGCACATTTGATGTGCCCTAACATGTGCTTTGGGATAGCAATGCTCGTTAATAAAGCTTTTAATGAAAAATCTATATCTGATACTGTTGAGTTGTTATCTCAGGCTCATCCATTTATCAGAGCCATTCTTGGACGAGAGGAAGAGGGGAACAGATTCTTTTATGATGTGAAAGCTGATTCACAGGCAGAAGTTAAGGTATATTCTATGGATATCCCCGGAATTGAGGCTAATGAGGTTTTGGAGAAATTTGAAAAGATCACCGCAAGGGACTTTGATCTTTTCAAAGAAGGGATGCTTAAGGTCTCTGCCTGGCCATCGGGGGAGAAGACCATCGTTCTAATGGTATTTCATCATCTGCTTACAGACGGACGCGGGGCACTTTATCTTGCAGAAGAATTTGCAGACTGTTATACCTTTGGTAAAGCACCTTCATATTCAGAGGAAAAGCTTATCTCATCCGTATCAGAGTTTCCAAAGGATTCGGGGCTTTCTTTTATCAGTAAAATGCTGGTTGGCAGAGCCAACAGACAGTGGAAAAAGGAAAACAAAGAATTGACCTACGAAGAGTATCATCGTTTTGCAGATGAGTTTCTTAAAGTAGATAAAGTAAAACACGAGCTATTTACAGCGGATAAAACTGAAGCTGAGAATATCGCAGATAGTTGCAAAAAAGAAGGCGTTACAGTAAATGATTTTCTTCTTGCAAAGCTCTTTACCAAAGAGCATACAGAGAGGATCGTCATTGCTGCAGACCTTAGAGATTCCTTAAAATGTTACAACAAAGGGGCTTTGGGCAATTATTCCACAGCATTTTCAATCGAGCTAAAAAACTATGGTGATGATCTTTTTGACGTAGCAAAGCTGGTACATAAGAAGGTTCGAGAAAAATGCGGCAAACCGGCATCGTTATACCTGGTTTTGCAGTGCTACGCGGCTCTTGAGCCGGGGCTTTTGGATGCTGCCATGATGGCAAGCAGAGGTGCGTTTGATAGTAAGGCGGCTGCGTTTATCGGAAAGATGTTTTTTCATCTGGACAAAGCAGAGGGCTATAGCATCACAAATCTCGGAAAAATTGACAGTGACGCCATAGAGGATGCATTTTTCATTCCTCCCGCATCACCAGCTATAAAAAAGACCATGGGAGTTCTCACTTTAAATGGCAGAATGCGGATATGTAGTAGTGAGCGGTAAGATGAAGGGTAGGGACAATCAATTTTGACCATAGGGGAGGCAAAAAGCGATGAGTGACAAATTGAATGAGCAGGAGAAGAAAGTAATAGAGCAGTATTCAGGGTTTCCGGAGTGGAGCAGACTGACCTATACTAAGGCCCATGAAACCGAATTTATAATTACAATGCATTATTTGCATAAATTTTTGGCTTCCGAAGGAAAGATCGCTGATATAGGTGCAGGAGGCGGAGTGTATACAAAGGCCCTGGCAGACGAAGGGTATAATGTTGATGCTGTAGAACTTACGCCTGAATATGTGAATCATATGAAAGAAGAATTTGCAGGGAATGAACATATCAGGGTGTTTGAAGGGAATGCGAAAGACTTACATTTTCTGAATGATAATGAATATGATCTTGTGCTGGTAATGGGGCCAATTTACAGTATGAAGGATTTTGATGATCGGAAACAAGCATGTAAAGAGGCACTTAGAATAGCAAAGCCCGGAGCACCGGTATTTATTGCCTTCTGCCTTCAGGATGCGCCGTTAGTCCATGAGATTTTCATGTCAGAAGATCCGGCTAGTGAAATAACATATATCGGTTATGATAGAGAAACGGCCAGGGTGACTGATAATACAGGTTCTTCCAGACTTCTTGATACAATTAGCGAAGTGGATAAACTCATAGATGCTGTATGCAAAGAAAATGATGTTCAAAAAGTATGCAGATTTGCCCAGGATGGAATTTCACAGTTATTAAGTAAATACGTGAATTCTATGTCTGAGGAATCTTTTAAGGAGTGGATTCAATATCTTATAGCTACCGCAGAGCGAAATGATCTTATGGGCTATTCGGATCATATTGTTCAGGTGCTTAAAAAAGTATGACAAACCAAAGGGTGCTGTCCCTTTTAGTTAAATATAGGGCGATATAGAAACTTAAAGGAGTGTGACCGAAACAATGAGTTTACAGTTTTTAAAGGCAGGAACCTCTGATGCACCTACGTTATGCGGAATATCAAAGCGTGCGTTTGACAGTGATATTCTGGTTGGAGCTACAACACCGGAAGGACCTCCTGGATACATGTCTGTATCGTTTCATACAAAAATGGCAAGACAGGGCCATCTGTATAAACTGGTGGATGAAGGGTTGATCGTGGGCGGAGCATTATTGTTTCCTCAAAATGATGTTTTAAATATCGGGAGAATATTTGTTGCGCCGGAGCATTTCCGAAAAGGCTATGGAATCTTTATCATGCAGGAAACAGAGAAACTGTTTCAAGAAGTAAAAGAATATACCCTTGATACACCTGTTTGGAATGTCAGGACAAATAGTTTTTATTCTAAACTTGGCTACAAGGAGATAAAGCGCGATAAGGAATTTGTATTTTATTCAAAACATCCCGGATAAGAATCTCCCATAATGGGAGATTTTTTATTGGGGGAAACCCATACCTGAGGTATGGGTTGATACCAGAATAATTATATTACAGGTTTATTTACCAGCCCCATAATCTATCTTATAATGTCTTTATCAACATGAAGGAAGATGGTGTTATGGAGACAAATATTGCGGATAATATCAGGACTTTTCGGAAACAGCGAGGACTGACTCAGGAACAGCTGGCGGAGATTCTGGGGGTATCAATCGGCGCTGTCTATAAGTGGGAATCCAAATCATGTCTGCCTGAACTGAGACTTATTATGGAAATGGCAGATTTTTTTGATGTTTCTGTGGATACACTGCTGGGATACCGTATGAAAGACAATCGTATGAACGCTGCAGTGGAACGTCTGTGGAAGGCGAGCAACAATCTGGATTACGATGAGGTTTCTGAGGCAGAAAAGGCAACCTGGAAATACCCATATTCCTTTGATGTGGTGTATGCTGCTGCGCACCTTTACTATACCTTTGGTTCGGCAACAAAAAATAAGGACTGGCTGCGGAGGGCCATTGAACTACTGAATAGTGCACGTCTATTGGTGTCTCAGTGTACAGACTCCAGATTGAATGAAGCCTATATCTGTGGTGAGATCGCTGAAATGTATGAGATGCTTGGAGAAACAGACAAGGCTCTGAAACTGCTGAAAGAGAACAACTCCGGAGCAGTTTTTGATGATATGATCGGAATCATGATGCTTTCTCATGGAGAGAATCTGAAGGAAGCAAATGATTATCTGGAGGATGGATTTCTTCGTACGATAACCAGGCTTATCCAGACA
>JAEEGF010966523.1_pt1 | contig 28480 bp, 18 predicted proteins | sample 9134171 | NCBI WGS metagenome assembly JAEEGF01 (sample SAMN16246542, study PRJNA631951) | gut metagenome | biome: gut microbiome; feature: rumen; material: AP-attached | host: Bos | place: Iran: Karaj | collected 2018-10 | reverse complement strand
GAGTTTCGCCTCCGACTTCCTTCGCCCGCATCCTCGCGGATGCAAGTTTGTCTTCGGCTATTTGGTTCCTCCTAACTGGCCCATTGGAGACTTTCGCTCCAGACCTTGTATCATGTCCTGCGTACACAACACTCCCACAATTTGCAAATTGTGGGAGTGATCAAGACTCGAAGTCCAGCGGGCACGACATATCCTCCACTCTCCCTAAATGGATATGTTGACGGCGAGATGGCCTTAGGTGACATTAATTTGCGCGGCATGGCAGGCGAGCGCGGCGGAGAGTTCCTCCACCACCTGCGGGAGCCTCTTCGTCACGTCCTCGGCGAGAAAGCGGACAACAAGATATCCGTTCTTCTGAAGGAGCAAATCCTTTCGACGGTCGCGGCGGTAGTGCTCGGCGTCTTCGAAATGGAATGCCCCGTCGATTTCGACGGCAACCTTCTTCTCCTTGCAGAGAAGATCGACCTCCATGTAGCTGTTCGGCCCGAAAGGAATGTCGAGACGCCCATTCAGCGTAAAGAGCCCCTTCGTCTTCGGAAGCCCGTCCAAGAACCGGAAGAGGAACTTCTCTGCCGCGCTTCTCGCAATCCCTTCGCCCTCCGAAGTCGCCAGCGCCGCATGGACAAACAGGTCCGCCGTCTCCGCATCCGCTCCGTCGCGGCCAATGCGTCGGATCGCATCTACGAACGTCCTGTCCTCGCGGAGCGAAACCGGTATCTCGACTCCATCGGGCCAGCCGTTCAGCGAGTCGTTCGTCATCACCATGTCGTATCCTATGTCGCGGTACCCACGCGAACGCCTGTTGAACATCTTCGCACACATCGCAATGCGCTGGTCGAGATAATCGTATATTCTAACCTCGCGCTTGCCGTCGCAGCGGCGATGAAGCCGCCCCGCGTACTGCACAAGCCTGCCGCGCCACGAAATCGGAAGCGTGAGGAACAGCGTGTCCAGCCTCGCATCGTCGAATCCCTCTCCGAGATACGATCCTGTGGCGAGGATGATGCGCGACTCACCCGCAGGAATCCGGCTCATCTCTTCCATTGCTGCCTTGAGCTGGCGACGACCCATACCACCGCGCAGGACGACGATGTGATCTGCCGCGCCATGCAGCAAATCGGCCAGCAAGTCGAGATGTTCGCGCCGTTCGCTGATAACGACCGGCGAGCGCCCTTCCTTAACGCTCTCCTCGACATCGGCGGCGATCATCCTGTTCCGCGCCGAATCGCCCGAGAGTTCCGCGACAATCTCAGCGAACTGCTCCCGTCCCTCCTTCTCCAACGACTCCGCCTTCGGCACGAACGTGGTCGGGCGCACCCGTACGACATGCCGAAACGCGGAAAAAGCATCCATCTTCTTCGAGTCTACGCGGTATCGGACCGGGCCACACTCCATCTCGATTATCGGATGCTGCCCGTCCTGCCTTACCACCGTTGCGGAAAGGCCGAGAAAATACCTCGCCGACGACGCATGCGCGATGCGTTCGAACGACGGCGCGGATATCGCATGGCATTCGTCGACGATTATCTGTCCGTAGCCTTTGAGCGCGGCCGAAAGATATGCGTCATCCATGCGCACAAACGTCTGCATGACCGCAATGTCGAGCCGTCCGTTCGCCTTCCTCGCGCCTCCGCCGATCCGACCGATGTCCTTCTTCGGAATCCCGAGGAACTGAGAAAGACGTTCCGCCCACTGGGACTGGAGCTGATTCCTGTTCACCAGCACGAGGGTGGAGACGCTCCGCTCCGCAATCATCCAGGCCGCCAGCACCGTTTTCCCGAACGCCGTCCCCGCGGACAGCACGCCTGTCTCGTGCTTCGCGAGTTCCTGTGCGGCCAGGCGCTGCTCCTCCCTGAGCTCCCCGGCAAAACGCAGCCCATCTATCGCCGCGCCAACCTGACGCTTGTCGGCAATCTCCCATTCCACTTTTTCACGACGCAGCGTATCGAGAGCTCCGTCGAGGCATCCGCGCGGAAGGATAAGCCAGTCGTCGCCGTTAACGCTGCGGTCGATTATGCGCGGCGTGTTGTAGACGTTGAGTCGCAGGCGCTGCATGTCGGCATACACGGGATTCACGAACGCTGCAAGCCGTATGAGGCGTCCGCGCAGACTTGGCGTCAGCTCCGTCTGGCGAATGTAGACGGCGTTGGCGAGCGTTATCTGCACCTTATCCGAAAGATGGCCCTCGGGAAGTTCGTAGCGCGCGCTTTGCCCTGCCGCCGCAGCGGGCACTTCCATGCGCGGATTGAAGAGCGTCCACGGTTCGTTGCGCAATGCTTCTTCCTCGCTTTGCGGAAGGAGCGAGCGATGCGAGGACATCGCACGTGCGCGCAATTCCGAAAGCCTATCGCTGGATATGAGCGGAAGCTCGGAGAGGAATTTCCACTGATCCGGATACGGCACGAGCCTGCCGTCCACAAAACAGGCATTGCCGGCCCTCCTGCTCGCGCCTTGCAGTGGCAGCGCAATCAGGTTCCCGAAGCCGCCCTTCGGAAGCCTGTCCTGGTTCGGGAAAATCCTGTCATACGATCCGAGCCCCACCTCTGGATTCCGCTCCATGGTCAAAGTCAGCACATACGTGAGAACGTCCCGAACAAATCGCGCAGGCTGCGGCTCGTCGAAGAAAAACCAGAGATGCGCGCCATTTCCCGAGCGCGACCTCTCGCGCGCGACGGGAAGACCAAGTTCGCCGAGGACATCGCATATCGACGAGCTATCCGTCCGCCAAGTCGACTTGTCCAGATCGATCGCTGCAAACCGCACCGTGTCATCTGCGAGAAGCGGATAGCATCCGAGCGTGAAGTCGCGTCCCTTTGCGTCTACACCGCGCAGGTGCTGCCTGACAACCTCGTCATCTATCGGCAGCAGTCGGCGATTCGGACAGACCACGCAGGAAACGCGCTTTTTGTCGCAGAGCCCATGAGCCCATTCGACGGCGCAGGCGGGGGAGTATCCGCTCTTCCCCGACTTCGCGCTCACATATCTTCTCGCATAGACGTCCTCGCGTCCGCGGAACATCGACCTGAACAGACGCACCTTCTCATCCGGAGGCGACGCCATCGTGACGACACGTCCGGAGAACGTCTCGTCAGAACTATGCTGTCCGCTGCTATAAGGATTATCCATGCCTCCTCCGGCGCAACAACCGCATTGCCAGCCTTCGCCGGTTCCGCCAAACCATATGCCAGAAAGTTTGCGGAACGGCACAATTGCCGGGAAATAACCGTCGGACGCCACTTTTGGAGGCTATTGTACACTATTTGACCCATATTCTGCAATAGGCAAATTTGGGGATACCTCCTTCTACTGCGCCCCGTCTGCTTCGGCGCGACAACCGCATCGCCCGCCTTCGCCTCGCACAGGAGGTCCGTCGCGCGGGGCTGCTTCGCAGTTCACGCGCACCCTCTTGCGACTTTGCTTCGCAAAGCTCCTCGCTACGCTCGTCGGGGGACCTGACGGCTTCGCCGCAGGTGCATCCCGCGCTCACCCGACCCGACGCCTGCGGCGCGGGCGCATCCCGCGACGGACATTCACACCGCCTCCATTCGCCGGCCGCCGTTCCTTCAAGAGTTCACTTATTCGACCGATTCTCCCGTGATCGCCAGTGCCGCGCGGGCGGAAGCCACATAATCCCTGACAGGACAAGAAAAGCACAGGACACGGCTATCAAGCTCCTTTCAATGGGCTCTGCCATTATCGCACGCCACCGAAAAATGCCCGCCGCGCTCAAGCGCGCCGCGGACGATTTCGCGCATATACTCCGCGCCGGCGGGCATTTCGCGAGGCCTGAACTTCTCGACATTGCGCCCGACGGAAGTCATGCGCAGGTACCAGCTCGACGCCCCCGCGTCTCCTTCTGCGGACATGCTGTCCGGCCATGCCTCGAGTTCCGCGCGGCGAAGCTTCAGCACCAGCCTCCTCCACTCACCATCCTCGAGGCAGACGTCTATACGGACGCTGTCGCACAGGCTGGAGTTCCATCCAAGCGCGTCGTGGAGACCGCATTTCACGCGCAGTCTCCTTGAAGGAAAGTCGATCCACATCTCGGTCATGACCTCGTCCGGCATGCGGCACTCGTGGTAGTACAGCGTCTCCACGCTCTCCCCGGTGGAGAGCACAAGTCTGTCGCACTGCGCGCACCCGCACAGCACCAACATCAGAACGGCAAAGAAAACATATTTCACTAGACAATCCTTTCTCTGCCCCATACTCGCCGCCCACGGCGAAAACTTACAAAATTTTTGCAGCTTTGCACAAATCTCAGAACGGCAGTTCGCCGACTGTCTTTACCTTTCCTGTGAACTCGTACATTCTAACTTCCCCTTTATTCCATTAAATCGCTACGCAAAACTCGCGCTCGAAGGCGTGGAGCGTCTCGAGCAGTCGCCCGTCGAGAAACGTCTCCGCCTTGGCGCGGATTTCGGCCGGAACGCCGTAGTACGCGCCCGCCACCGCGCCGCAGATCGCGCCGATGGTGTCCGAGTCGCCGCCTATCGAAATCGCGTTGCGGATCGCGTCCTCGAAAGACGTCGACTCGAAGAATGCCTCCAGCGCCTGCGGGACGGATCCCTGACACGAGACGTCGAACGCGTATGTCGGCCTTATACCATCGAGCGTGAATCCGAGCGGATAGTAGTCGCGGACGACAACCGCTTTTATCTCTTCCATCGACTTGCCCGTCCGCACGAGGAACGTCGCGACCGCCGTCGCCTCCGCGCCCTTGATGCCCTCGGGGTGGTTGTGGGTTACTTCAGTGACGGCGCGTGACATCGCCTTCACCTCGTCGAGCGTCCGCCCGGCCCATCCGCACGCGCTCACGCGCATCGCCGAGCCGTTCCCCCAGCTGTTGTAGGGCTGCGGCGCCTCGTCGCGGAGCCAGCGGCGAAACGCTCCGCCGTACCCGGCGCACGGATAGAGGCGCCCGAACTCCTGCATGCTCATGATGGCCTCTGCCGACAGCGCGTCATACGACCCTCCGCCAGCCTCGCGCCACTTCATGATGGCGTCAGCAACCGCAAGCGTCATAACCGAATCGTCCGTGAAATAGCACGGATGCCGCGATTCGTGCTCCCCTTTCAGGAACGTGAACCGCTTGCTCTTGCGGTTGTGCCACTCAAACCGCGATCCAACAACATCGCCAACTATTGCACCGATCATTTTATTTCTCCTTTACATTTTATATTCGCCGCCCGCGGCGAAATCTTACACGAAATTTTCACAATTCCGAATACGGCAACTTCGCCACCCGGCGCCGGCCTTGCGCCGGACGGTCGAGCTTCTGCAGGTAGCCGTAGTAGCAGGAGCCTCCTTTTGCCTGTCGGCGCCATTCGGCCGTTATCCCGCTCGAACTCCCGCCCTTGGCGGGTCGCTACGGTGTCCCCTCACTGCATCGCCTTTCTTGGCGAATGCAAGGGTATTATCGCATATCTTGAGCGCCAATATGCGATTTTGGATATCCGCCGCCATCCAAAGGCTGTATCAGGCATGTCTGCTCGCCTTGAGCTTCCCCTTCGCGCGCCTGCAACGGATCCCCAGACGCAAATCATCCGTAAAACGTACCTCTCGCGGGGTCTGTTCCCGCAAATCCCCTCCGCACACTCCACGCCTTTACGCCCTTGGGAAGTACCCGCCTGTTTCTATCGCCAGAGACGCCGATTAGCATCCGCTCGCCGGAGGCATTGGCGAATCCGCATAGGTTACCTGTGGAGGTTCTTTAAGACCGTTGATGGCCCAACGTCCTCCAAAATCCGGTCCTTCGCGTCGTAGCAACCCGGCTTTCTGCAACGTCCTCATGATCTTCTGTGTGGCACTCTGCGACAGACCCAACTCTTTTGCAACCTTTGCAGCAGAATACTCTGGATGCCTCATTAGGCAATCAAGAGTCGCAACCATGTTTCGACGTGCGTCAGATCGAATCGCATTGGTAAAGAAAGAATCTATCATTGCTTCGACCCGAATCATTCTCTGCGCACTTTCCGCCCCTGTCTGCTTACTTTCTGCCCCTGTCTGCGCATTTTCCGCCCCTGTCTGCTTACTTTCTGCCCCTGCCTGCGCACTTTCCGCAGTTTCCGCCTTTTTAGCAACCTCTTCCGACTTTTTAGCAACCTCCTCAGCGTCATCGGCAATGCCAAACTTCTCAGGCGGTATGCCGAGCTTTGCTACCGACTCCTTGGTTCGGGCCGAGAAAGTGATGCGAAACTCGCCGTTTCCGCTCTTCATAGCCGGGTAGGGGCTTCCGTTCTCGTCGCAGTCCTTCTTCATCCTGCGCATCCCGCTCCCATAATGCTCTATGATATGCATGTCGTAGAACGTCTGGGCAATCAGTCTGTTTCGCGGACGCGAAACAAGTCCGGGATCGTCAAGATCATCCAGGGTCAGGTCAAACGGCAATTGTCCAGGGTTTGAAATGACAACCCTGTCTTCGAGGATTTTCACCTGAATGTCGTTGGCCTGACCATAGTCCCTGTGGCAAACCGCATTTGCCAACGCCTCGCGCAAAGCCTCCGTAGGATACTCCCAGTAACGGTCATGCTCTGCCTTACCTGAAACGATGATTGCGCGGCGGATGTTTCTCTTTATGAACGCAAGGGTCTGCTCGATTTGCCCCTGAATGTTCCCAGACACATCACAGCTGTCGAGAATCAATGCACCCTGTTCTCGGAACGCACCGGCGTGTATGATCGCCTGCGGGAACTTGATCTGCGGCTCCTTGGCGAACAGCAAGTAGGCCGCGCGGGTGATTTCCGTTTCGGATTTGACGAGCTGGAACTTGCGAAGGACTGTCCACGGGTTCTCGTCCGGCGAAAACTCGCGCCGCCCAGCCGCTTTCGCGGCCCTCATGTATTCACGGACGCGCTCTATGTCGAGATCGTCCCTTGCCGCCCCTTCGACGAACACGGCATCCATGCTCCCGCCTGTTGACTTAAGATGGCACTCGGCAATTTCCGACGGCGTCATCTGGTGGTTCACGCTTCCCTTGCGGATGTAGCAGCGCCCCTTGACGGCCACCGGCTTTATCGGGTTTTCCTGTACGCGCAGGACGACCACATCCGCGCCGCTAAACTCCACCTTCTCCGCATCCACGGCAACGGACGGTTCTGTCGACGTTGCAATCCTGTTCTCGTAATCGCGCAGCGACTCCCCTCGTAGGGGCTTATTGGCAAGGTGTCCGGTGTTGTCGACGCCGATGACAATGAAGCCCCCATGCGCATTCGCAAATGCGCACGCGGTTTCAATGGCCTCCGCGCCGAAGCTCTCCTTCAGCTCCAGCTGTTGCATCTCATGGCGAGCAACTATTGTCTCAAGTTCCTTTGCAGTCATATCCTTGTCTCCGCTCAAATTATACCATACGGCTTGCGTTTCGTCTGAACCTTCGCCAGATATTCCTCACGACATTACCCCGCAATCTCCCGCCAGCCATTTCGACATCTCCGCCTCAAGCCGTCCAAGCGGCACGAGGCAAAACGGGCGAAACCACTGGGTGGGAATCTTCTCGTCAATGCAGCAAGTAATGAAACGGCTTTTCTGGTCGCGGCTAAACAACTTGGCCCGATCAACCCACTTATCGATTCCCAAAACACCAGTTTTCGTTTCGAAGACATAGAACCGATCGCCCACGCGCGCCACCACATCGAGCTGCATGTCGGGCGAATCTTTCTCAGAAGCCAACCGCACAAGCTTGACATCGTAGAAGATGTCGTAGGAGAGCTTGTGTCCTTTCAACTTTTGCTCTTTTGCAAATGCCTGAAGCGCACTTTCGATGATTGAACGGTTGACAATCTCGGCCCAACCGCCATTCCAAAATTGGATCGCCTGGCTCTTTCCACCTCTCTTGATTTTAAGTTCCGTTCGCGAACGTTCAACCGAAATCCAGCCAAATCCCTTGAACGCCTCGCAAAGCTGAACCAGCGTCGACTTCTCATCCGGACCGAAATCGCCAAAATCAACCACGGATTCTCTATTGTCTTTCTTCGCCAGGTCCTTGAATATCGGAACAGCCCGATCCTTGATCCGGAACACGAGCTTCGCAGCGCTCGCCTCCGGCGACGGCTTCTCCTTGCTCTTGTAATCAAGGATGCGAAAGCCAAGCGCTCCCACATACTTCGCCAGCAGTTGGGTCTTTCGCGCCTTGCAGAATGGGTCTGCCTCCAGTATCTTTGCGTCACGTGCGGCTACACGCGCGTCGATTTGCTCTTGCAGCACATCACACGCGAAAGCAAGTTTTTCGATGGCAGCTGTTGAAATGACAGTATCCATGTTGCTCTTATCCTATAAGGCTTTCGCTTTCGTCATTATGCCTTCCAACATTCTTCAACACGCATTCCTTGCTCGTATTCGCATAGCAGTACACGCAGAAATGGCGACACGTGTTGTACATACCGATATCCTTGCTCACAATACATCCGCACGATTTTCGTTGGCCTTTATCCTTCTTCGACTTCTTGATCTGCCAACCGTTGAACATATCGTATTCCGCGCCGATGAAGTCCATCAGCCCCGCGTCGTCATGGAAGAGCCGCATCATCAATTCGTCATCCACGCACTTGTTATGCTTGACACCATAAGCGCTTAAATCTGCAAGTTCGCCACATGTTGCAAGCTCAAGTCTGAGATCCTGATTTAACTCCGCAAGTCCCTGTGCAAATTGAATTTGGTCATCTGGCGAAAACTCCCGAACACCAAGCCCAGCCAAATTCTTCTGCACCTTCCGATAGGCGGCAATATCGATAAAGCTGAACACCAGCTTCTCCGTGTATCCCTTCAACTGCTGGCCAATATTACCAACACGCTCCAACAGAGCATCAATAGAAATCTTTTCCGTCAACATTAACGGATCGAAACGCCAAATAACGCGTTCCTTGCCAATCCGGTCGGCAAGCCGCTTAAATGTGTCAATCCGCTCCGCAACCGGAGGCACATTCGGCTCCAACCCTTCTGCTACGTAGTCATTCAGCGTGAACTGAAAATAATACTGCCTGAAACCCAACGACTCCACCTCGTCCAGCCGTTCAAGCATCGGTTTCGGATTCTTCGACCAAAACACAATCATCCGCGTATCAGCAAATGATACGCGATATCGCTCTTGATTAAACGGATTCATCCAGACTGAATATCCCGCCTTTAACCGCTCCAAGAGCCAATCAGCATAAAAAGCAGGAATATCCGTCGAGCGACTGGCGGAGAGAATGAAGGTGACAATAGATAATTTCCCATGCCTAAGCATCGTTAATCTCCAAAATCAATTATATCAGGCGCTTCCACGTCACTGCCATATACATCATTCCAGCCAGATTCTTCTTTCCAATCGCAATCAAAAAATGGCCCAGGACACCAATCATCATCGCCATCTCGATAAATCCGCCGCCGGGGAGCATATTCAATCGATTCAACATTTACAGATTTAACAATCCCCGTCTTGCGATCAAAAAAGCAGATGTTCTTTAGATTTGGGCACTCCTGAAATGCACCTTCAACGAATTTGCATTTAGCATTATTACTTATAAGAACCTTGGATAGCTTCGGACAAGCCCTAAACGCAAACGCTCCGATATATTTAACATTGTCCAGTATCGTCACGCTTGTAATGCTACAGCAATGACTAAAAGCAGAACTACAGATACTGTCCACACTTTCTGGAATTAACAATTCAGTGACTTTCGCTTTATTGAGATAAAGATCATATACAGAATCCTTTGTATCCCCAAAACAAATTTTACACCATTTCACGAGATTGTCGGTATATACACGTGACAAATTACTACAGCCATTAAAAGCATTATAACCGATACTTGTTATACACGAAGGAATTGTGACGGACGTTAAGCTACTACATCTGCTAAATGCGAAGCACCCTATTTTCGTCACACAATCAGGAATTGCTATTTTTACGAGACTTAGACAATTTTCAAATGCCTGATCTCCTATGGTGACGAGTCTACTAGAAAGATCAACACTCACCAGATTGGTGCAACCGCTAAAAGCCTCATCTTCAATGGACGTCACACTATCCGGCAAAAATATTTTTGTAAGACTATCACAATCCATGAATGCGCCGCCCCTTATTTTCTCCACACCATCTGGGATTGTTACATCTCTCAAATTCTTCGTGCACATCCCATTCGGCACAAACGATGACACAAGTCTCTTCACACTATCACACCCGCGGAACGAAAATGCTGTAGTCGCTTCATTATTTAAAATCTCCAAACTGTGGAGCCCCTTACAACCATCAAAGGCTGCATTCCCTATCTCCGTCACACTGTCAGGAATAACCATTTTCGACAGTTTAGCGCAGTTTTCAAATGCCCCTTCACAAATTTTCTTCACGCCAAAAGGGAGTTCCACATCAACAAGGCAGTCACAGCCACAAAATGCTCTCTCGTCAATGACCGTCACGCTGGGTGGAATCACTATATTCGTAAGATTACTGCATCCGTTAAATGTTCTCTTTTCTATTTTCGTTATTCCTTCTGGAATTGTCACGTCAACAAGTTCACAACAACTTTCAAACGCGCCACTTCCTATATTCTTTACACTTTCTGGAATTTTTGCACTCTTTAGCGCACTGCAATTAGCAAATGAATGTTCTCCCAATGATGAAACACCTTCTGACAACTCGATTTCAGCAAGATGTGAACAACCGTTGAAGGCGTTGTTATGGATGCTCTTCAATCCCATAGGCAGTTTCGCTCTGGCAAGGCTGCTACAATCCTGAAATACACCCCACCCGATTTCCGCAACGACATCAGGGACTACGATTTCTTTAAGTGAACGGCATCCAGCAAACGCAAAATCCCCGATATTTCTCACGCTATTCGGTAGCGACACGCTGACAAGATTATCGCAGTTCTTAAACGCCTCTCGTCCAACTCTATCAACGCCATCAGGAATTACAATTGATTTTAATGAATTACATCCCGCAAACGCAAAATCAGCAATTGACTCTATTTCTTTAGGTATAATAAGATCCGTAACGGCCCTACCATTGAGATAAAGATTATACTTATCTGCAAATGCGCATGAAGTATTGACTATTTGACACCACTTTAAAACATCTGAAATATATACATTAATTGGTGTCTTACCACCACCAAAAACATACCAACCGAGCGATCTGACACTACTTGGTATAACTACACTAGTGAGCTTACACCCCCAAAATGCCCGACGACTAATGCCTCGCACTTCATACCCGTCTATTTGTGCTGGTATTTCAAGAGTATCAGCAACAGGTCTTCCGTTGGTTATGACCGCGAAACTTGCGCCATTTCCTTTGCCGATAACGATGTCGTAATCCAACTTGTTGTTATTAATTGTGATTGTCATTTTCCGTCCCTGATAATTTGTCAATTACTATTGTTTAGTCTATCAAACTCTCAGTAGTTAGTTTGTCATCCGAAGATAATAACTATTGTCATCAAAATTCGCTTCCACATATCTTATCTTTCTCCCATACTTAGGGACATTTTCATACTCCATGCACAGTTGCATAAATTGTTTTCGCCAAGATTGATTCATCATGGGTCCGAATATTATCTTTGCCAAGCGAATATTGCACGCGCGACCTGGGGTTATCACCTGCATAGGCGCAAAGCAAACACCATTGAAATATTGACAAGCATTAACATCAAGAGAATGGAGATACCGAACTTCTTGCTCAAAACCCCATGCATTAGATTTCCTTGCAACAATTCTCTTCAAATCCTCCTCGCTTCCAATGATACTACACTTCGGTCTTTCAGCAACATAATCAACCTGAAAAAGCAAGTCTTCGCGTAATATCTCCAGCTCAAGAACGACACCTTGATACTTGTCAGCATAAAGACCCCACATGGGTGCGATATCCCATGATTTCGACAATGACACAAAGCCTTGCGCTTCCGACCAATGCTCAATCACAAATCTCCTCGCTACCGAAACGGGCACGGTCTCTTGTGTTACAGGGTCATAAAATATCGGAGTCCACTCATTAGGATCATTGACTGCCCACAAACGCGAGATTTTGATGTGCTCATTGGCAACATCATCATATGCCAATTGTGCAGCGGTATAATAATATAACTTCATATTGCACGTCCTCCATCAAGCACAGGAACATCGCCTCGATTCCACCACTTCACCCTCCGAAGCAGAAACGTTACCGGCGCGCCGCGCTGCGGGACGAGGGATTCGGAGGCAGAGAAGCCAGCGGATTTCAGCTTCTTGCGGAGTTCGGACTGGACTTTGTAGACGTCTTCCGGGCAGTTCTCGTCGGCGAAACGCGAGCCCTCTTGGAACGACGCGAGCCAATCGCATTTTGCGGTGCCGGGTCGCTTGTGCAAGGCAAGAAGCTTCCCATGAAGATCCTTCGTGGGGCATCCGTCGGCAAGGAGCAGTAGCATCGCGAAACACGCCTTGCTCATCGGGGCGAACTTTCCATCAATTTTCACCCATCCATTCCATGCGTCGATCTCAATCTCGGGATAGGCGACGGCGGGCGGGGCGACGGTCTGGACCTTCGAGATGAGCGTGCGGTAAGACGGCGGGATTTCCTTGAACTTCTCGTGGTACCAGCCGCGCATACGCACGAACGGGACCTCGAAGAGTTCGCATTGAAGGTCTTTAGACTTGTACTTCTTGCCTGTGCACCGCGCCGTATATGTAGTGCCGCGCTTCGGGTAGTAGAATGTCGGCGTCACGCCCCCTTCCAGCGCAGGCGGAAGTAGCACATGATAAACCTTGTCCTGTTCGCGTCCGAGAAGCGACATGCACGAAAAGAGAAGCGCACTCATCGTCTTGCGTCCACCCGCGATGGAGACGTGCAGCTCCGTTCCGTTGTCCTCGGTGTATTTGCGCAGTTCGCCAAGCATGAAGTCCGCCGCGCGGAGATTGTCATCACCTGTTCGCAGATCGTCTATCTCGTTCCCCTTTACATCTGGTATTGAGCGGATGGACGTTTCGCCAAATATCAGCTTCCCCTCGATGTCGATTCCTTCGCGAGAAAGGCTCTTCAACATGTCCGCACAAACGCCGTCATCAAACAGCTCTTTTTTGAGCAGGGCCTTGCCGTTCTTCGTGATGAAGACGACTATCTCGTCCGGCACGACCGGCTTTTCGCCGTGCGCAAGCGCCCACACGGCGTTCGTCAGCACCGCCGGGGAGGTACCCATGCCTGCGATGAGAATTTTTCGCCTTGCCGATGTCATGCCAGCACCTCCCAATGGCCGCCCTTGGTTGGGCCAACGTGACGGAGGCGACCGGACTCCCTTAGCGCCTTTAGATTCTTCTCTATGCCTTTTACCGTTAGATTGACTGCAATGGAAAGTTCATGTGCCGAAGCAGTAGGATTGGACACAAGATAGGCCACAATCTTCTCGGCGCTAGACAGCTTTTTCGCCGGCCTCTTTACCCTACTTTCCACCGAACTTTCCACCCTACTTTCCACCCTACTTTCTACCCTACTTTCCACCCCAGTATTTACCATGGTCTTTTCCACGCTTGGCGCTGACATGGGGCGTTTCAGGATAACGCGGAAGTCATCCGCGTCGTCCTCTGTCCATTCGGGGGCGGGGACGCCCCATTCCTTGCATTTTGCGATCATGTCCTCGGTGCCGGTCCCGGATTTTTCGATATAGCCCTTCAGGTACATCGCCCGCGCCAGCAGCGGATTTACCGGCACCGACTTGTGTGTCTTCGATAGCTTGCCGATGGTCATGCCGTGCGGAAGGGATCCCGGGCTCCAGACTTCAAGCCGGTCCTTGAAGAGCATGACCTGTACGCTTGCGTTGCTCGTGTAGTCGCGATGGACGATTGCATTGACTATGGCCTCCTTCACGGCATCGTAAGGCAGTTCGAACTTTGTCGGAACCTCCGCCGTGTCACCTGTCTCCCTCGTGCCGACCCAATTGGATATGTGGGACATGACAAAGCGCGTCGCCTGGTCGGCCAGTTCAAACACGTCACCCATGTATATCTGGTGGTCTGCCATCGGCTTCGACACCCTGTCGGCGTAGAACTGGGCACACTTCACCTCGGATGCAACGAAGAATTTCTGAGGGCGCTTGCCAAAGAGCAATGCAGCTGGATTGAGTACGTTGCCATAGTCATCAATGAGCTCAAGTGCCGTGAGCAACTTCTCCACCGACGAGTTCACAGGAAGAGAGAACTGCCGCTTCTCTCGCGCGGTGCGTATGAAGTCGCGAATCTTCGCTACGCTCAAGTCTTTGATTGTAACTCCGGCGGTCTTGGCGGCGTCGAACGGAAGGACATTTATGAGCCCCTTGTCCTCCAGGTGCTTAGCGAGTGCTGCGTAGACAGCAGTGCGCAAATCGTCGTAGCCGACAAAACCCTTGCGGACGACATCGTCATTGACGCGCGAAATGAATGCCGCCTCGCGTTGATCCGTCTCTCCAGCGGACTTGTCAATGAAGCAGATGCGATACTTGTGTGTTGCCGCCGCGCGTCGGCACTCCCGCTCGGTCGCCGAGACGCCCCTGGAATCGACATTGCCGTATGTGTGGCCGAAGATGCCAAGGTAGATGTCGCAAGCGTCGACTTCGGCAAGATACACGCCATCAGCCTTCCGTTCCTGCGCCGGGACCTCCTCGAAAAGGAACACCTCAAAGAAGCGCCCGAGGATCGCGTCCTTGCGCAAGTACTCCGCAAGCGCCTTACGCTCCTTTGCAAATTCGCGCTGGACGCTTGATATGAAGATTCTGTATTTCACTAAGCCGCTCCTGTCATCTATGCAAATTGTACCAAAGTTCGTGTGTTATGGTCTTTGTTGTGTAAGACTCAAGTGCCGCCGCCTTTCACGTCTATATTATACCAAAAGCACGGTCTACGCGTGAGGGCGATTTTTTGAAGCCGGGGAACCTCGGCGGGGGCGCCGCGGATCAGGGTGCCGCGAACGCGGTTTTCTTGATGCGGGGAATTTCTCCGGAGTCTAGTTTCATGAATGCGAAACACTTTCTGCCGAGGTCCTTGAGAGACGCGCCGATGAGATAGACGTCCTTGTCGTCGATGATGAGGAACCTGTCGTGAAAGGCCTCGTTGTACCGCACGGCAAGCTTCGGGTACTGGGCGTTGAAGGTCGCAATGTCGGCAGGGGAAATCTTATGGTGCGGGACGTGCTTCTTGTCATAGTGCTCCGAAGTGAAGACCGTCACCTTCACTCCTTTGCCTTTCTTTGCAAGGAGATCAAGCGTCTCCGGCGTCGCCCAGTTGTCGATGAGGATAATCGACCGCTTTGCACTTGATACAAGCTTCAGCACCAGCGCACGCGCATCCCACAATTGTCCGTCGTAGAACACACCATGTAGCGGCGGAATCTGCGTCTGCACGAAGAAATCGACCTTCTCTTTCAAGTCAACAATTGCCTGATCATGTTGAGCGAGCCTTCGATCCATCTTGTCTTCCAGCTGATTCATGCGGGCGTTAACGGAATACCCCCGCAGCAGATACTCCTTCAACACACGGTTCGCCCACCGCCTAAACAATACACCGCGCAAGGACTTAACACGGTAACCGACGGAAGTGACGACTTCAAGGTTGTAAACAACCTCAGGACGCCCTTTGGTATTTGTTTGCAAAATATGCAAACAATTCTCTTTGTCCACTTCGCCTTCTTTGAATGCGTTTGCGATATGTCTACTGATAACAGACCGATCCCTTTGGAACAAAACAATCATCTGCTCCTGGGACAACCATACAGTTTCGCCGTCAAAGCAGACAGAAAGCCTTGTCGTCTCGTCCGGCTGATAGACGACGATTTCGTTCTTGGACTCCGGCAGATTACGCGGTTGATTGTTGTCCATGGCAATACCTCCATTAGGATGCCCTCGCTCAACGCGACTGGCCGTTCGAGCCGAAGCCGCGGAAGATTTCGGCGAAATCTGGCGGAAGGTCCTTGAGAAGATCCTCGCCGCTCTTGCCGACGTCATCCCTCGCGCAGACATAGTTCCTGCACATAATTCCATCACGCCAGGGGCATGTTCCCGTGGCGCACTTCGGACAGATTTGCTCCATGATTGGGCTCCTATTCCTTTTGTCGTTGCCGACGCACTGCGCAGCCGAACGACGACCGCAGGATACAATGCGCCTATGACGCATTTTCGGAATAGGCGATGCCTCGCCAGTTGCCGACGACGCTTAGGCCGCGCATCTAGCGCTCAAGCCCGCGGAGGAAGCCTCCTCCATCGCGTTCCCAATCGGCCGCCGCGGTTCCCGACATCAACGCCCCCTCCCGGACCGTCCGCCCACCCTTCAGGCTTTTCGATCCACTCTCAGCAGGGCTCCATCGGTTTCAACCCAACGACTTTCAAGGCTCCCGTTCGTACCTCCGTCGCCACGGAGTTCAATTCCGGAGAGCATTGATATTGTCTCATATTTGGCCCGACAACGCAAGTGGATGCGCCGACTTTTCTTAATCACCTGAAAGACGGCGTATCAACAACCGACATGTCTTCCACGAATTCAGCAGACGAAGGTTTCGTGACCTTGCCGATCTTGATGTTCTTGAGCCTGAGCCCGCGGATTGGCTCCGTCTTGTATCCGCGGAACGAATAGACCGCCTTCGCGCTCGTCGCGGAGATGTCCTCCAGGACGATGTTTCCTACGGGCGTCGCGCGGAGGACTCCGTCCAGCGGAACGCTGTCCGGCTTCCAGAAATAGTCGGTGATCGCCGAAACAGCCTCGTACTTCACGTCAAGCGCCTTTATGCGGCGCATGGTCACGTTCTCCACGAATCCGCCGCGCTCGGGATTCGTCTTGATGAAGAATATCTTGTCGACGGTCTTCTCTGCGCGGCAGTCTTCCATGAGGACGTTGCGTATCCCGCCCGAAAGCTCGCTGCCGATCGAGAGCATGGAGTGTCCGTCGTTTATCACGCAGTTCCTCACCACGATGTCCTCGCTCGGCATCGCGCGGCGGCGCCCCTCGTGGTTGATTCCGGACTTTATCACGACCGCATCGTCGCCCTGCTCAAACGTGCAGTTCTCGACAAGTACGTTGCGCGAGGACTCGATGTCGATTCCGTCGGAGTTCTTGAGGTCGCAGTAGACGTCAAGTCCGCGGACGACGACATCCTCGCTGCACAATAGGTGAATCGTCCAGAACGGCGACTGGCGTATCGTGACGCCTTCCAGCCGCACACCCTTGCAGCAGTTGAACTGGATGAGCGGCGGACGCATCAGGCTCCCGTCGAGCTTCCAGTACTGGCGCTCTTCCATCGGAGCATTGTCGCGCGCCCATTCCGCAAGGCGCTTCTTCGCCGCGTCGTGCGCGGGATTCTTCTTGCGCGCAAGCCCCCACGCGCGCCAGCGCGTTTCGACGGACGGCGCAAGCGTGCCCTTCCCCGTTATGGCGACGTTCGTGCAGCCGTAGGCGTAGACGAGCGGAGAGTAGCCCATGCACTCTATTCCCTCCCAGCTCGTGCGAACGGCGGGGAGATAGTCGTCAAGATTTTCCGTGAAGACGATCTTCGCACCTTCGGCAAGATGCAGCTCGACGTTGTCTTTTAGATGAATCGCTCCGCTCGTCCACTCGCCCGCGGGCACGACGACCCTTCCGCCGCCCGACGCCGCAACGCGGTCGACCTCGCGCTGGATGTCAAACACGCGCTTTTGCGCGTCCTCAATCTCAAGTGCAAGGAACATGTAGGGCCCGACGCCTTTCGGATCGTTGTCGACGATCTTCTCGCGGAGGTAGTATTCGAACGACCCATCGCGGTCCGCAGAAAGCCCCGCCACGGAACAGCACCGCGTGAGCGACACAGTGCCGTCGGGATTCTCCTTCAGGAAGTCGCGGTTCAGCGCATTCCACGCCCTGAGCGCCGCCGCCTTCGCGTCTTCGCCGAGGATCCCGCGGTTCACCCCTTTCATCATTGCATAGCCGATTAGCGCAGTCGCAGTCGGCTCGAGGTAGTTGCCCTCGCGTCCGGGCTGATCGGCGACCTGCCACCATGCGCCGGATGCATCCTGCCATCGCATGAGCGTCGCGGTATATTCCCGCAGCAGTTTGCGAAGCTGTTCGCGCCCGGGATGGTCCGCCGGGAAGTACTCCTCTGTGTCGACTATCGCCGCCGCGAACCATCCGAGCGCGCGCCCCCACGCGTGCGCGCTCTGCCCCGTCGCCTTGTCGGCCCATATCATCGACTTCGACTCGTCCCATCCGTGGCGGTAGAGCCCCGTCTTCGCGTCGTATGTATGGCGCGACACGACTGCGAACTGGTTCGCGATATCGTCGAAGGCCGCGCGCTTCGCGTCGCCTTCGAGGAAGCGCGATGCGTAGCGCGCGTAGAACGGACATCCCATGTAGAGTCCGTCGAGCCACATCTGGTGCGTGTACACCTTCTTGTGCCAGAAGCCGCCTTCCGCAACGCGCGGCTGGATCGCGAACTGCGCGAACTGCGTGTCTATGACCTTCCTCAGCCTCTCGCCTCCGGCTAAATCGTACATGTCGAAGGCGAACTTGCCCGGGTTGATGCAGTCGAGCTTGCAGTCCTCCATTCTGTAGCCGAGAATTTCGCCGTCCTTCGTCACCATGCGCTCGATGTAGTCCTGCGCCCAGGCGAGAGTCTTCTCGCGCAGTTCCGGACACCTCTTCGCCACGGCGAGCGCGGCCTGCAGCTCGAGCCCATCGGTGTACTCCCACTTCGGCTTTTTGCGCTTGTCGATTCCGCACGGAACCGGATTGCGCTTCATCTCGCTCTCCAGCATCCTCGCTCCAGCCGAAATGGCCTCCCCCGCCGAAGCGGCAAGAGATGCCATAAGGGCAGACAGCATTAGAACTCGATTCATCATAATGCTATTATAACATATTCGCATCAGCGGATGACGACCGTCATCCCGGCGTTGGGGTTGCCCTCAGAGAGCCTAAGCGCGTTGGCCCTCGCCTTGGCGATCCACACGTTCTTCGGCTTGCCGTTCGCGGCAGGGACATGGTTGCCCTCGGAATCGACGGCGTAGACTTCCGGCATTCCGGAGAGCGCCGTGGCCGAAACGAGGCTGTAAGTCGTGCCCGCCGCCAGTGCCGTCGCATCGGCGACCAGCACCTTCACTCCGTCAATCGCCGCAGTCGTCGCGTTGATTGTCGCCGTCGTGTTCGCCACGACATACGAGCCCGCCGCCATCGCGAGCGTCCCGACCGTCGGCGCATTCGCGCCCGCCGCGATCGCGCCCTCGCTTACCGTAAGCGCGGCAAGCGTGCATCCGTCGAGCGTCAACGTGCCGGTGCCGACCTTTTCAAGCGCAAGGCTGCCGCCGGAGACAGAGACGTTGGCGTTTATGCATCCCGCTCCAACCTGAATGACGGTGTCCTTGAAAAGCGTAATCGTCTTTGCCTCGGCAGGCTGCATCGTCAAGGATCCGAACTTGACGGTGCCAGCGTTGCCGGCGCTCGTTCCAACCGAAATCCCGACAGGAAGAGTCCACGCCGACGCCGATGCGTCCACATCGCCAATGAAGACGACGTTGTCGCTTCCGCCCGAATAGGAACCAGTGAACCCCGACCAGTCACCCGAGAAAGTGCGCCTTCCGCTTCCAGTCTCGTCAATCGAGCCGTTGCCGGAAAGCCCGCCCAGGAGGGCAACGGCATAAAGAGTCCTCAGCTGCGCGCCATCATCCATGACAATGGGTCCGTTTACCGTTACGTCGCCCCAGTTGTCCTGGATTTCCGACCTGCCTCCGGCCAGGACATGTATCGAGACTCCCGAGGGGATGATGAGGTCCTTGCGCAATTCGCGGACGCCGTTGCTCCAGAGATACGCATTGCGCAGTGCAATCGTCCCGCTCTCGTCGGGGGCGAAGTAGTCGATCTGGATATGCTTCCCGGATCCATTGAGTGTTACCGTTTTGCCGTTGAGGGAAAGTGTCTTGACCACAGCGTCAGCGGAGAGGTCGACCTCGGCGCTTGCAACGAAGTTGGCCGGTAGCGTCTCGGAAGGGACGCCGTGCGTCCAGTTTGCCGCAGTCGACCAGGCGGCGTTGCTTCCCATCCCGCACCATGTCGTCTCTGCCGCAGGGGACGAAGCTGCGACGGTGACCGTGACGGATCCTTCCGAATAAGCCGCGGTGGCTGTCGCCGCCGCCGTGCCAAGCGCGACAAGTATGTTTGCAGGCGTGAGACCGTTTACAGTGGAATTCCCGAGGGTGAAAGACTTTGTCGCAGAATCCCATCTGGCGTAGTCGGACGCGTCGACCACAAGAGCCCCGTCGCCGGAGAACGTAACTGAGTCCGCGCTGTTCCATTCGTCGTCCCATGCAGTCACTGTCGTCACGACGACATCTGGCATTTTGCGCACGAACTTGAAGTGTCCGTAGTTGCCTGCATACGAACCTGTTGTAGACGTAATCTCAAGGACAAGCTCAAACGCACCTGCGGGGAGGTCTTCAAGCAAGAGCGACTCCGCCTGCGAAGGAGTCCATGAGGAAGTGTCGGACTGCGAGAAATTGCCATTTCTGGAATACGATTTGCCGATGACGGAAACGGTATAAGTTGCCGTGAGGCTTTGCGCGCCGCCAAGCCAGGAAAGCGTCCATTCACCAGGTGTTTCGTTGTAGAGCGCAACGGTCATCCTTGAGGCATTGTGCGTGCTGCCAATCACCTGGACGGGATCGTCGATCGAGCAGTTGGAAAGCGAGACATATTCTTTGGCTTCGCCCTTTTTGGACACACCAAGCACGATTTCCTCGCCCGAGACAACAGTGTCAAAGGCACGGGAGGCAAATGCGAACTCTCCGAAATTCGCCACGTAGTTGCTGTCGCTCTTCACAGCCGTCGCCGTCAACACGTAGAGCCCCGCATCGAGAATGCCGAGATCGACCTGATGGGCGTTCTGCAACGCCGCCCCGCCGTGGGACGAATATCCTTCTCCCCCAATCACCGTCGTAGAAACATTAACAGAGGAATTCGAGCTCTTGGACGCATTGCGCAGCGTCCATTCTACGGAAGACGTCCCCCAATCAGATTTCGCGCCGGACTTGAAAGAATAGTTGTACCACCCCTTCTCGGCGCAGTAGAACACAACGGAAAAGGTGTGGCCGTTTTTCACGCTGTTAACCGTGCCATTGACCTGGTCTACCGAGCATCCTGTGCAGCTGGCATAAGCCGTCGACCTGTAGTCGGCAGCGCCGGGAATCGCCAGCGCACAGGATTCTATCGCCGAAAACTTGAAGTATCCGTAGTTGCCCGCATAGCTTCCAGTCGTATCCGTGATGGCAAGAGTCAAGGTGAACTCTCCGACGGGAAGCGACTTGACCACAAACGACACCTCGTCGTATGCAGTCCAGTCTCCAGTGTCCGCCTGAGCGCCATCGGTACGCCAGACAAAATCAGCCCCGTCCGTGACTGTAAGCGAATAGGCAGCGCTCAGATTCTTCGCCCCGCCCTTCATCGAGAGCACGTAATCACCCGAAGCGGCGTTGCGAAGCGACAGCGCAACGCTTGAACCGTTGTGAGTGCTTCCCACGGTATAGCCGTCGTTCTGAATCGAGCAGTTCGATGTTGCGACATAATCGGATCCCAGCGGAATCTCCGTGCCCGGCGTGAAAGCGTAGCTTTCTCCGCGCGCGGCGGCGGCAAGCGCGAAAACTGATGCCACGATTGCAAGGTTCGTCATTTTCATGTCGTTAAGTCCTTTCTTCGCTTTGACGCCACTATTTTACCATTTGAAGGGCTTTTGATACTGCCCCCCGTAGGGTGAAAATTCAATTAGCGGGATTCCACGCGTCCGCGCCGGAAAGAACGCCCCTCCATCCGTTCGCGCCGCGAGCGGAGAAGTAGTCGTCAGCGGCGGCGAGAGTGCCGGTGTGGATCCACGCAGGACGCGACGCGCTTTCCGCGCCGGGGCCCGTGCAGCCGAACTCGCCGTACCACGCCGTCTTCTCGTTCTCCGGCTTGCGCCAGTTGCTCCATCCCTCGGGCTTGAGCACGTCGTCGAAGCGGCAGCCGATGAACACCGTCTGCGCGTAGGGACGCCACGGACGACCCAGCTCGGACTTCTTCATCCCGTCCTTTCCGGACAACGTGCAGTCGACGAACACGAACCCGAATCGCTGCCCCTCTCGCGTCGACGCGGCGGTGACGTATCCGCGGTCGGCAAAGCGCAGCCGGCACCTGTTGAACACCGCAGTCGCCCCGCCGAAGATGAAGTCAACAGTCCCCTCGATCTCGCAGTCCTCGTAGTACTGGCGCGAAACACCGTCGCCGTGGTGCGGTCCGTCCGCGAGAAGAGTGTCCTGATGTCCGAGGAAGGCACACTTCCTGAACGTCACGCGGTCGGACGTCACCGCGACTGCAAGCGCCTGCCCCACTCCGCGCCCCCCCGCCTCAACGTTCGCACGCGAGGCGTAGTTGTCGAAGACGATCCCCTCGGCCGTGAAGTCGTTCGCCTCGACGGAAAGCGCCGTGCAGCGAGGGAGCTGCTTGTCCTTCACCGTGTATACGCTCTCGCCGCTCCTTATCCGCACCTTCCCCGGCTCCTTCGCGCGCATCGTCACGAACGGCTTGTCGCGCGGAACGAGCACGTGCTCCTCGTAGTCGCCTGGCGCGATCTCGATGACTGCCTCGCTCGCATTGCCGGAAGGCACCGCGTCGACAGCCGACTGAACGGTCGCGTATTCCTCGCCGGGGCCGACGCGCAGCACCGCCGCGGACGCTGCACCCGCGGCAAGAACAACGCACGAATATAAAATCTTCTTCATCTTTTAACCTCCAAAACTTTTCAACCTATTCGCACGGCACCTCGACTATCACGGACGTCCCGCGTCCTATTTCGCTTTTCACCGAAAAGCTTCCGCCGATCTCCTCGGCCCTCATGCGCATCGAGGCAAGCCCAAGATGACCCGAGCCGACGCCCGGAGCCGATCCGACGTCGAAGCCGCATCCGTCGTCCGAAACGATGAGCCTCGCAAGCCCCGGACGGAAAAACAGTCTTATGCGCACCTTCTTCGCGCCGCCGCGCGCAAGCGCATTCCACACCGCCTCCTGAATTATCATGAGAAACCTGCCGCCAAGCCGGCGCGCCGCGGAAGGCTCTTTCCCGCGCGCCTCCACCACGACCCTTCCCTGCCAGTGCGCCATGCGTCCGACGGCGTATGAGACAAGGCCCGAGAGCGAGTCCGGCCCCTCGCTCTCCTCCTGCAGATCCCAGAGGACGCCCCGCAGCCCGGCCTGCGTGCACTCGACGGACTTCTTCGCCCAGCCGAGCTGCTCCTTGGCGGACTTCGCGTCGCAGTCGAAGAGGCTCTGCGCGGCGTCCAGCCTGAACATCGTCGCGGCGAGAAGCTGCTGCAGGTTGTCGTGCAGGTCGTGCGAAAGCCTGAGCCTCTCGCGCCGCGTCGCGTTGTAGCGCTCGCGTTCGAACCGCCGCAGAAGGACGAGCGCGGCAAGCCCCACGACAAGCAGCGAAGACACGACTATGCCCATCAGCGCCCAAACCCTGCCCGCGGTCCAGTACGGCGGAAGGCGCGACTCGTCGTGCCCCGATATCCGCACGAGCGCATCGTTCATCGAGGGCTCTCCGCCGTCCATCTCGAGGAACGCGCAGACGTCGACTATGTCGCCGACCCTCGGAGGCTGCGCCTTGCGCGCGCTCGGCCTCACGACGGCCTCAATTCCGCCGGAATACACGACGAACGCCGCGTCCGCGCTTCGCGAGGACGTGACGACCCCGCGCGCGTGAAGGCGATGGCGGATGGAACGCGCCTGCCCGGCCGTCTCGGCGGACATGTCGACTACGGGAAGTGCGAACGGATCTTCCGGCGGGGGAACGATCACGCGGACCGACGCGATGTCCTCCGCCATTATCTCAACGGCGCCTTCACGCAGCTCGAGCGTCCCGGCGACGGAAACAAACGCGTCCTCGAAGTCGACCGGCGCGATCATCGACGCGTCCTCAAAAACCGCCGTGAACGCCGCCTCTCCCCTCACGTCGAACGCGACGCGTCCGTCGGACAATATCGACACGTTGTGCACCACGCCCTCGGCGGAGACCTCGCTTCCGCTCGCCACACCGGCGAACGGATTTGCCGCGGACGCGCAAAGCGCGAGCGCGAGAATTGCAGCGGACAGGAATGGCGTAGCTGTCTTCATGCGCGGAGTATCCCGAGTTCATGTCCGCGGTGCACCGCACCGGCGGAGTTGGAGACATCCAGCTTTATCATCATCGTCTTGGCGCGGCTCTTCACCGTCTCCGGACTGATGCAGAGCTTCTCCGCGATCTGCTCGCGGCTGAGGCCCTGGGCAAGAAGGCGAAGCACGTCCGTCTCCCTCGGGGAGAGGATGCTCGGCGTCGGAACGAAGGAGTCCTCCGCGAAGAACGACGGATCGTTCGCCACCTCCTGCACCGCCTCGGAAAGCTGCTCTATCCTCGCGCTCTTCGACATATAGCCCGCCGCGCCGGCCTTGCGCGCGCGCTCGACCTCCTCAACGGTCGGCATCCCGGCGAGGAGCAGGACGCGCGCGTCCGGATAGAATCGGCGTATCTTCGCCAGCGTCTCGAATCCGTCCATGCCCTGCATCCGCACGTCGCTTATCACCACGTCGGGGATTCCGTTCTCCCTTATGTAGGCGACCGCCTCCTGTCCGCACGCGACCGTCTTCACGATCTTGAAGATGCGTCGCGCCGAAAGCATCATCTCGAGGCCGTCCCGAACCATCGGGTGGTCGTCGATTATCATCAGCGTTATCTTTCCGTCGTCTGTCATTTTCTTAGCGGCCTCCATCCGTCCGCACCGCCTATTATATCAAAAACCTTCGAATAGCCACACTCTTCAAGACGACTTTTCAGCTCCTTCGCTCCGCCTACTTCGACGATGGCGTCGCGCCTTGTCTCCCCCTTCTGCCGGCAGCCGTACTCGGCGGAGCGCCACACGCGCCGTCCGAAGTCCGTGGTCCAGTCGTTCCAGCCCTCGGGCGTCACGGCATCGCCGAAGTCCGTGTCGATGAAGGTGATGTTGGCATACGGACGCCACGGACGCCCCAGCGACGTCTTCTTCTTCTTGCCGCACGTCACGCGGCACTTCGCGAAGACATAGCCGAACGGAAGCTCCGGAGAATGCGACCCCGCGGTGACGTATCCGCCCTGTATCGAATGGATGTCGCAATCCCAGAAGAGCGCAACTGATCCGCCGAAGATGAAGTCGACCGTCCCCTCGATGTAGCAGCTGTCGAACGCCTGCCGAGCCGCCGAACCACCCGACTCTCCGCCTGCGTAGACAGTATCCTGCCAACCGAGAAATCGACAGCGTCGAAAGACATTCCTATCGCCAGCGACGAACAGCGCGACGCACTGTCCGGCCTGCTCCTTCCCACCCGTCGCGGCAAGGCGCTCGGACGTCCCCGTGTTCTCGACAGTGAAGCCATCCATCTCGAAGTCCGGGATGTCGACGTAGAACGTGTAGCTTCCGAATGTGCCAAGCGTTCCGCCCTTTCCGTTCGGCGTCGCGGGCGTGTCGTTCCACGAGATCACCGTCTTCCCCGGACGCGGATCGGTCGCAACGAGCTTCACGCCCGCGCGCCTTCCGGACAGACGCACCTTCTCGCGATAGCGTCCCGGCGCCACGCGGACAACCGTCGGGCGCAGCGTGCCCTCAGGGATCCTGTCCAGCACGCCCTGCAGCGATTCGCCTGCGGCGCACTCGAGGACAAGCGGCTCGACCTTCGGCGGATTCAGGAACTTGACGGACGGCTCCGCCTCGATCTTCTCGACTCCGCATTCGACGGACTTTGCGATCTCCACGTCGCCGCGAAGCAGCAGACGGTTGCCCGGGCACGCCACCTCGCCCTTCACCTGCACCCTGCCGCGTCCGGTCGAGCCGATCCACGAGCCCGCGCCCTCGCGCGGATTCGCCTCGATTGCGACGGACTCCGGAACGACGAGCCTCTCGTCCTCGCGCGACTCGAGTCCAAAGCGGTTCAGCACCACCGTCCCATCGCCTTCGATCGCCGAAGGACGAAGCGACGGATTCACTGCGTTGTTCGCCTCGTAGTGGCTCTGCAGCGTAAGGCGCGGCTTCCCGCGCAGCACGAGCTTGGCGCATTCGTACGGCGCGCTGGACATCGTCCATATAGTGGCGTCCTTCGCGAAGACTACCGTGTCCTCCGCCTGCGGCGCGCCGTTCGACCAGTTCTCCGCATTCTCCCACGTGTCGCGATCGGAAAGGACGTTGGGCACGCCGCCGGATCCCTTCCCTCCGCGCCACTCCGTGGTCTTCGCGTTCTTCCGCAGCTCCGCTCGCCGTGCGCGCGCGGCCTCGCGCTCAAGCCACTTGGCGTGCATCTTCTCGACGCGCGTGCCAACGTCGCTGAACCACTTGTAGCTCATGTTCTCCCCGCGCTCGAGCTCGGAGAAGTCGAAGTTCATCGTCCCGTCGCGGCGTCCGGTGAACGGACGGTTGTCCTCCAGCGTGTAGTAGCGGCACCAGAGCGGATTCGACTCCGACTCCGGCACGCGCACTAGGCGCGACGTGACGATTCCGTCCTCGCGGCGGAATCCGTCCTCGACGCGATAACCCCTTATCGCGTGCGCCTTGTACCACGCGACGGCGCCTTCGATGCTCTCGCGTATGCGCGCGGCGGTTTCGGCGGGACAGCGCGTCGTGTCGACGTCCATGAGAAGCGCCACGATGTCCGCGGACTCGTACGTGCAGACCGCGGGCAGCTCGAACGACCTGCCTACGCACGGCGCGAGCGTGTCGCGGTCGTGCTGCTGACACCACAGCGCGAGCTTTCCGTCCTGGCGTATCTGCGTCCTGAGGATGCATTCGATTCCGCGGTCGAACGCGCGGCGGCACTTTGCGCGCAGCTCGTCCGGAAGCGGAATGTCGAACGGCGCGCGTCCCTCGTACACGTCGCGCATCATGTTCATCGCGTTCACCATCGCGCCGTCGTTGTACGTGATCTGGTGCCAGTAGCCCACCTTCGCGGGGTCGCACTGCGGCCAGCCTCCGTTCGGATACTGCATAGCCACCAAGAACTCGATTCCCCTCTTCACCGCCTCGAGGTACTTTCCGCTCTCCGTTCCCCGTCCCCTCTCGTTCGCCTTGTACATCCGCGCAAGGAACATGAGCTCCGTGAACGTCGCGGCGTTGTCTATCGTGCCGAGCTTGCGCTCGCCCTTCATCGCGAGGACGGCCCTCCGCTCCTTCGCCGAAAGCCTTTCGTGCATCGGCACGTTCTTCGGCCAGCCGCCCGAGTCGAGCTGCCAGTCGATGACGTTCTGCGCAATGCGCGCCGCCTCGGAAGTCTTGAGGAACCTCTCGTCGAGATGCGCGGCGTAGTCCGTCCAGTCCTGGTTGCCGCTCTGTCCGTGGAACTCGAGTATCTCGCCCGGCTCGGTGTCGAACTCGAGGCTGACGGACGAAAGCGGATTCTTCGCGCGCTCGAAGCAGCTCTCCGGAGTGCCGTCTGGAACTGCCTGCCCTTCGGTGGACGCGATTGCGGCGTTGGGGCAGCGTCCCTTCGCCTTGCGCATGAGCGGAGAGCCGATCGCGCCGTAGGAGCGGACGCGGCACACGCCTCCCTCCTTCGACAGGACGCGCATTTTCGTGACCTTGTTCTCGCGCCACTCGAGGTTGAAGACGAAGCCTCCGAGAGCCTCGAGGTTCTCCCTGTGCCCCTTGCGCATCTCGTCGACTCCGAGCGCAGGCAGGAGCTGGATCTCTCCGCTGCGGCACTGAAGGTACCGCCGCGCGTCAAAACCCTCCGCGGCAGATGCGCCGCGCGACACGCCCATCAGCGCCAGGGCGGCGCACAAAATCGTTGTGATATTTCTCATGCAACAATTTTACCATAACGCCGACATCCCCTCCAGCCCCCAACAGGGGGCAGTGATTTCACTTCGCCGCCGATAAGAAACGCGTGCGGCGGGGGAAGCTGAGCGGAGCGCCCTCGAGGCGGACCGTTAGTGCATGCGACTTGTCCCACGCGTCGCGGCCGAGGCGTATTTCGTATTCGCCAGGCTCGACCGACCATGCGCCGTTGTTGTCGCCGCGCCAGCGCGCGAAGAGCTCCAGCGGAACGGAAAACTCGACGCGCTTCGTTTCGCCCAGTGCAAGCGCGACGCGCGCGAAACCCCTCAGACGCACGGGCTCACCCTTCGCCGTGATGTAGAGCTGGACGACTTCCGCGCCAGCCATTTCGCCGACGTTCTTGACCGTCACAGCGGCCTTCACGCAGTCTCCGACTCCGCCGATGCGCGTTGCAGCGCCGCTGGTAAGCTCCGCATCTCCGTACGCGAACTTCGTGTAGCTCAGCCCGTAGCCGAACGGCCACTGCGCGCGCTCCGGCGTGTCCGAGCCGTCGCCGAACGTGAGCGGATCCCTCGATTCCGTCTTCGGATACGTCATCGGAAGCCTTCCCGACGGATTGACCTTCCCGGCAAGAATCTCCGCGACGGCACGCCCGCCCTCCTCGCCCGGATACCACGCCTGCAGCACCGCGGCGCATCTGTCGACAAACGACGAGATGACCTGGTTGCGTCCGCCGAACAGCACGAGCACGA